>Ga0209007_1000046_pt1 | contig 80899 bp, 58 predicted proteins | sample JacPinW_OM1H0_O2_FD_187961 | JGI IMG/M metagenome (GOLD analysis project Ga0209007, IMG submission 187961) | Forest soil microbial communities from Algoma, Ontario, Canada - Jack Pine, Ontario site 1_JW_OM1H0_O2 (SPAdes) (version 2) | ecosystem: Environmental > Terrestrial > Soil > Boreal... | reverse complement strand
CCACGCGCGCGCCCACACTCGCAACTACCATATCGGCACCCGCCGATTCACGTTTCGAGTAAATGTCCACAGCACACAGGTCCTTGACCTTTTCCTACCCTCGTGCCAGCCTTAATATAGGATGAGTAACGACATTAAGTCGCAACCGCAAGCCGCCCCGCCGGATCTAGGTCGCAGCCCGCAGCCGAACTTGGCTCACCCTCGCCCACGGGAACGGGGATTCAGAACAGGCGACGCCCCTGACCTTCACGCCCACCCTAACTTGCCCTTCCGGGCCATGGCTGCTAGCCCTAAAATAGCCAATCCTTCCGAGTCTGTGTCGCAACTCCGATTTTCGTCAGGGCACGACTTCAGTCGTGCCGTAAGTGAGCCAAAATCAGTGCGGCTTCAGCCGCTGAGGGACCAGTTATGCGGTCGCGAAACAGACTCTTCCAGACTCAAAATGCAAAGTGGGCGCCCATTTCTAACCGAAAGTGACCCGCAAACAGAATTCGACTTAAGTCACACAAAACAAAGGACAGAAAAATTTCTAACCGAGGCCAGACCACACATTAAGGATTTCATAAAATTGCCAAATTTCAGCCCCATTTCTCGCCCCAAAGAACCCTCAAAGACGTCCCGCCTGAGAGTAAAACGCGTACTGATTTCACCACTTCTTGCCCGCCCCCTAAGACCATTCACGCCGAACATTCCGGTTTGCACAATCGCATTTCTAACCGGCACAGACCAACAAACAGAAATCGACTTAAGTTACAGAAAACAAAGGACCGAAGAATTTCTAACCGAGGCCAGACCACACATTAAGGATTTCATAAAATTGCCAAATTTCAGCCCCATTTTCCGCGCCAAAAAATGTTCAAAGCGGCTTCGCCTCCGCCCGCTCCAACATGCTCAGTTGCCCCACCGGAGCCAGCGTCCCGCCCGCGGCCGCCGCCATCGCCCGCATCGCCGTCTGATTGTTGAACTGCTCGGTCGTAAAATCGGCAATCACCCCCGACTGAATCGCCGCATAAATTTCTTCGATCCCCGACTCCAACGTCCGCTCGCACCGAAAATTCAAAGCTCTCTCGATCTTCTCGAACGAGACGCGATAATTTCTCCGGTCCCCATTCTCCACCCGCACAATTTCCGTCCCCGGCACCACGCGCGCAATCGCCGCTCCCAGTTGCTCGATTTGCAAGTTCAACGACGCCGACCCCACGTTAAAAATCTCGCCCGAAACCGCGCCGGTTTCCGCCTCCAGACACGCCGCCACCGCCCGCGCCGCGTCCTGCACGTGCAGGAAAGGACGCCACTGCTCCCCATTCAACACCGTAATCTTTCCGGAGGACGCCGCCCGCGCCACAAATAAATTCACCACCAAATCGAACCGCATCCGCGGCGAAAGCCCAAACAAAGTCCCCAACCGCAAAATCGTCGGCGCAAATTCTCCGGAAGCGGACGTAAGGGCTCCGTCGCCACCGCGTGCCGCCGCCGGGCCAGCGGCGCCGCCGCTCTGGCGAGTCGCTGCGGCGAGCGGCCGGTCGCCCTGGGCAGTCGCCGCCGCGGCGGATGCGAAGGGAGCAGGGTCGTGCGGTTGACGCGTCGCCGCCGCGGAGCCCAGAGCGCGATCGCTCTCGCCCGTCGAGGTCGCGACGGCAAATTGGTCGCCCGGTTGGGTCGGCGCGACGGCAGCCCGGTGGTCGCCGCTGCGGCGCGCAGCGGACGCGAAGGAAGGAGGGTCGTGCGGTTGACGCGTCGCCGCCAGCAAAATATTTTCGGAATCCACTTTCGTTTGCGCGTACACCGAAAGCGGATTCACTGCCGACGTCTCATCCAGCCGCGACTCGGATTCGCCGTACACGCCGCAAGATGACGCAAACACAAACCGCCGCACCCCGCATCCCCGCGCCACATCGGCCAACATCCGCGTCGCCGCGCGATTCACTTCCATGGCGAGCTGCTTGTTGTCGTCGCAGGCGGGGTCGCCGACGATCGCTGCTAGGTGCACCACCGCGTCGCACCCCCGCATGGCCTTCACCACCGCCCCAATGTCCCGCACGTCCCCCCGCACAAGCTCGCACCCGCCGTGGCTCCGGACATCCTCCAGGGGCCCCTCCCCGAACAGAAACGAATCCAACACCCGCACTCTGAATCCGCGCTCCAGCAGACGCGCAACCACCACCGACCCCAGGTACCCTGCGCCCCCGAGCACCAGAACCTGCCGCACGCTCTCCGGATCCGACTTGCGTTCGAAATTGTAGCGCTTCAGGATTTTGTGTTTGGTCAGGCGAACGCCGCCGACGGTGGCCAGCGTCAGAATCCAGGCGATCACGGCGACGCCGCGCGGGACGAGAGATCCCCGGTACAAAAAGTAATCCGCAAATACAAACAGCACGATGAACGAACTAACCGCGCGGAGGACGGCGATTGTCTTTTGAACGCCGCCGGAATCCCGCGTGTGCGGATAAAAGCCGCTGAGCTGAAATACCAGCAGCGCGAGGAAAGACCAAAACAGCCAGTAATGCGTGACAAAGTTTTTGAAGCGCTCGGCGAGTCCTTGGGGGTCCGGGGTTCGCAGAATTACGACATAAAACAGAAACCACAGAGCGAATGCGGTGAGCATGGAAAAGTTGACGAGGATCACATCCGCGGCCATGCGCAGCAAGCTATTTTTCCAGGGATAGGCGCGCGCCTCGCTTTGCAGCGAAGCCCAGTATGCGCGGATGCTGGCGATGTTCATGCGCGTGCCGCCCAAGCCAGTGTTTCTTGCTTCATGAACCAGCGAGCGATGGAGGGAGGCATCCAGGCACGCTGTGCTTCGGAAGAAGGCGTTTGCAGCGCGAACTCTAGGTTCGTGAGGAACGGTATAGTGCCACACGTGCTGCGGTCCTGTTGAACTGTCGCGAAGCCAAGCTGATTCGCATCAAGGTCGGACAAATGTGTGCGTTGACTCGCGTAGGAGCGAAGGGCAATCGCTTTCATGCGCGGTGGGCCTTGGTTAGCTTTTTCTTGCTCGCGAATTCGTGGCAGCGCAGGATGGCGTCGCAGATTTTTTCCACGTTTTCGTCGCTTAGCGTGGAATAGATCGGGAGATTCAGGATGCTCTCGGAGATGTTTTCCGTGACCGGCAAGGAGCGCTTGTCCCAGATTTCGCGGTAAAGTTTTTGACGATGCACCGGGGGATAAAAATAGCGGCGGACTTGAATATTTTCTTTTTCCAGCGCGTCGAAGAGCCAATCGCGCGACTTGCTGAATACGGCTTCATCAATCAAAACAGCAAAATCTTTGCATGAGCTGCGGTTGCCGGGGGGAATGCGCTGAAAACTTAGTCCGGGGATGGTTCGAAGACGACGCTCGTAATGGAGGCGAATCTGATTGCGGCGATCGATGCGAGCATCGAGACCGTCAAGACCGCGAAGAGCGAGAGCGGCATGGAATTCGCTCATGCGCGCGTTCAAGCCCGGCAGTTCCGGATCGTAATTTCCGCCATCGCCATAATTTCTGGCGACCCGCAATTTTCGCGCGAGTTCGGCGTCGCGCGTGGCGATCATTCCTCCCTCGCCGGCGACCAAGAGTTTTGTTGGAGAAAAGCTGAAGACTTCAGCCACGCCAAAATTTCCAACACGCTTGTCGTTTATGCCGCTTCCGAATGCGTGGGCGGAGTCGAATATGAGAGGAATGGACGCGTCGGAGGCGATGGTCTGGAGTTCCACGACGGACGATGGGTTTCCGAATAGATGAACGCCGAGAATTGCGGCTGTGTCGGCAGACATCTGAAGTTTAATTGCGTGCGGGTCGATGCAAAATGTTTTGGGATCACAGTCCGCGAAGACGGGCTTGAGGCCGTTCCAGAGCACGCTGTGGGCGCTGGCGTGAAAAGTGAAACTGGGGAGAATCACTTCACCTTGCAGACCCAATGCCCGCAAAGTGAGCACGAGTCCCGCCGTGCAACTGGAGACCGCGACGCAATGCGGAACCGCGAGGTATTGTTCAGCGGCTTCTTCAAACTGGCGCACGAAAGTGGCATTCGTGAGTTGACGGCTGCTCAGAATCTTGCGCACGTCGCGGAGGAATTCTTCGCCGGGAAGACCTTCCGGCGACACAATCGGCAAGCGCTTCTCAAACATGGGGCGGCCGCCTGCAATTGCAGGAATATTCTCCTCCATCACCGACATGCTTCCGCTCCAAACTGTTTGGGCCGTTTTGGTTGTTTGCCGATCTCGACTGCCGGAACGCCTGCTACCAGCGCGCCTTCCGCCACGTCTTTTAGCACGACGGCGCCAGCGCCGACCTGAGAATATTGATTTACGACGAGATTCGGCGCAACGACGGCGCCCGAACCAATATAGGCAAATCGTCCCACTCGCACACCGCCGGTTAGCGTGGCATTCGGAAAAATGTGACAACTCGTTTCCAAATAGTTGTCATGATCGATCGAAGCCGCCGTATTCACGCAGACGTTGTCTTCAATAACGGTGCCGGGGTTAACGATTGCACCGGCCAGGATCGTGACGCCGACTCCTAATTCGACAAAACGAGAGATATGGGCGTTCGGATGGATCACGTTCATTAGTTCTAATCCGCAAGCCTTCGCCTGCTGAAATTTTTCGTTCCGGACGAAGTTGTCGCCAATTCCAATAGCGACTCGATCGAAATCAAGAGTCTGTCTAAACGTTTGCAAGCTTCCCGGTGAGTACGAAACCGGGACACCTAAGACGTTGGTTCCAGCTTTTGTTTTATCGTCGTCCAAGATTCCGATCACCGCGCAGGATTCGGATGCAAGCAAAGCATCAACGATCACCTTGCCGTGACCTCCCGCTCCCCAAACGATTACCCGGCATTTGTCTTGTTTCATCCTTGCAGTCACGCCAAGTCGTGCATCTTAACCGCGCCGCCTTCTCCGTACACACCGGTGCCTCGCAGCAATAAGGGAATCGTGCGCCATATGATCTTGGCGTCGAGCAACAGAGAAAAAATTTCAATATAAGAGATATCCAGAGTAATTCTTCGTTCCCAAGGAATGAGATTTCGGCCTTGCAGCTGAGCCAAGCCAGTCAGTCCGGGGCGCATCTGAAGACGGCGGGCTTGCTGCGAAGAATAACGTTCGGCAATTTCAAGAAAAGTCGGACGGGGACCGACCACACTCATTTCGCCACGAAGAACATTCCAGAGCTGAGGAAGTTCGTCGATGCTCCAGCGGCGCAAAAACCCGCCCACCCGGGTGATACGCGGATCCGTTGCAGATGTTTCGTATCGATGCGCGGTGTCGCGGGCGTTTTGCACCATGGTACGAAATTTCCATTGATCGAAGGCTTTTCCATCGCGTCCGGCAACGCGCAGCTTAAAGAAAATATTGCCGGACGAATCAAGACACACGCAAAGAGCAACCAATGCGAAAAGCGGGGCCAGTATTACCAGGCCAAAAATCGCGGCAGCAATATCCAGTACACGCTTGATCGCGAGCTGAAATTTACGCAGCAATTGGCTTACTCCGCGCTTCTGAAGATGGCGTGCGGACTGATACTGCCAGGCCTAATATCGTGGAGAAGAGAAGTGCGTTTGCGGGAATGTAGAGATTAAAGTCGGCGAAACTGTGGAGTAGGACGGCGACGATACTGCCCGCGCAACCGAGGGCGACGGCGCGTTCGAAATCTCGTTCGCCGGACAGGAATGAACGGATCGCGCGGCCAAGGATGAAAAGAATTGAGACGAAGAGAATCAGGGCGGCGGGTATGCCCAGATCAGCGGCAATCTCCAAGTAATCGTTGTGCGCGTGATTTACAAATTGGCTTAGGAACGCGGTTTGGCCGCTAGTGTAGGCGATAGGAAAAGTGCCGAGACCGGTACCAAGCAAAGGATGATGCTTTATTAGCGGAAGGGCGTCGCGCCAGATTGAAACGCGACTCAATCCGCCCGGAGAATATTCTTCGCCCACGGTTTGAAACCGGGAGACGATAGGTCCGGGGCCGATCCAGAGCGCGAGACAGACGGTAAGAATGATAAAGGAGGCAGCGAGGAGCGAACCCATACGTCCGTGGAATCTGGAAATCGCCACAAGAGCGAAAATCACGAGAATCGATGCCGCCGCGGCGAGGATGCCCATTCTCGACCGGGAGAATATGAGGGCGGCGCACAGAACCACGGAGACGGAGAGAGAAAGAACCAATTTTTGGATTGCCGATTTTCCGATCACACTTCGAAGGTTCATTTTAGAATCGCGATCGCCGCGCAGTTTGGCGTATTCGTAAAACACAAATGCGAGGCTGAAAGGCAAAATCATTTCAAGAAAGCCGGCGTAGTGGTTGCGGTTGATGTAAGTGCCAGTCGCTTCTTCGAGATCAAATTTCTTCACGTAAGCAAAAATTTGCTGCCAGCCGCTGAGATATTGCACTAAACCGTAGAAGGCCTCGAAAGTTGCGAGAGCGATAAGTGCACCGATAAAGAAATGTTTGCGCCGTCGATCCTGGCGGACTGCCTGAGCGAAGTAGAAGGCGATGAAACAGGTGAGCAGAATCAGGAAATGTGTACGAGTGGCATAAGATTCAAAGCTCAAATATCCTGCACGAATTTGGGCTTGAGGGACGTCACGACCTGCGACACGATGTAGCAGGGATGACGGCAACGGGCAAAGCTGCAGCAAGACTATCGCGCATAGCACGGCGGGAACCAGTGCGGTCTTTCCTGACGACGACAGCGTGATCTTTGGAGAAGTCGCAAGGAGCAAAGCCGCGGCTCCGAAGAAAATAACTTCCACGATTGAAAACGAAATAGTCTCGACGCCGCCGAATGCGAGAACTGCGATAGCCAATCCCAGGATGAGAGAAGTTTCAGCTAATTTCGACATGGCGTCTCAATCAAGAATTAGTTCCAAAATGATGAGTGCTAAGCGCTCCCGTTCTTGTGCCCATTGCTATCGGGGTGATATCCGTAAGAATAGTAGTCGCTTCTGGTGTCGGCAAAATTGATGGTAGCTCCAAGAACGTGAGAGCCCGCGTCCACCGCGGAAGCATACGCGCGGTGAACGAGTTCGCGAGGGGTGATGCCGCCGCCGACGACGAGGATGACGCCGTCAACAAGCGTAGCGAGAATGCGGCTATCGGCAAGATTCAGGAGCGGCGGCGAATCCAGCACGATGAATTTATATTCTTTAGAGGCTTCACGGATGAGCGCGGGCATGTATTCGGATGAAAGCAAATCCGCGGGGTTCGGCGGAATCGGGCCGCTGGGCAGCACGGAGAGGCCGACAGGGGCGGGATGAGAAAGCAGGCTCCGCCAATCCGGATCGCCAGTCAAAAAATTTACGAGACCGGAAGTATTGGGGACGCTGAAAAAATTATGAAGGCTGGGGCGGCGCAAATCCGCGTCGATGAGCAGAACTTTTTCTCCCAGTTGTGCGAGCGAGACGGCGAGATTCGCGGCGACGGTAGTCTTGCCTTCGCCACCTTTGGCGCTGGTGACTAGCAAAGTTTTTGGAGGATGCTTCGCGGTAGAGAGCAGGACGGAAGTGCGCAGTTCGTGAAACGCTTCGGCCAAGGCCGTATTTTGGCCGTTACCTTCGATTCGATTCCAAGCAGGAACGATGGCCGCAGGATATTTTTCACCGGCCATGTGACGCGCACGGGCGTAGAGGCTATGACCGTTGCCATTCGTTGCAGCTTGAACCGCGGGAACGGACGCGAGAGCAGGCAATTGCAGAAAGCGTTCGATCTCTCCAGCGGTTTTGAACGAATTATCCAAATGCTCCTGCAAGAATGCGGCGCCGATCCCGAGACTCAGGCCCAGGAGCATAGCGAGAGACAAATTCAGAGGAACGCGAGGGCTGTCCGGCTTTTTCGGCGGATAGGCGGGGTCAATCACGCGGATGTTGGCCGCTTTCATGCTGGTGGAGACGCCGGTTTCCTTTAATTTTTCCAGAAGGCCGACGTAGAGCTGTTTGTTGGTATCGGCTTCGCGCTTCAGAATGTTGTACTGCACGGATTTTTCTGCGATGACGTCGGCGTCGTGCTGCTGATCTTTAAAAGCTTGCTGCAACATATTTTCGCGCTCGACGGCGGCGCGATAGTCATTGGTGATGGCCTTGGCGGCGCGTTCGCGTTCGGAGGATAGGTCGGATTGAGCCTCGTCGATTTGATTCTGAATTTCTTTTACTTGCGGATAATCGGGATTGAAGATGGAAGACAAGCGCGAGCGTTCGCGCTGGAGTTCCGCTGATTTTTCGGTGAGGTCCTGCATCAATTTATTGTTAAAAATGCCGGGAAGGGAAGAAAAATCTCCCTGCTGCACGAGGAGATACAGCGATTGCTTTTCGAAGCGATCGGCTTGAGCCTTGGTGAGCTCTTCCTGCAACTGGCGCAGTCTTTGAGTGACGATGTTTTCGGAGGTGCCTTTATCGGTTTCGAGAAATAGCAGACCGTTGTCGCGCGCGTACTGTTGGAGATCGTCTTCCGATTTTTCGAGTTTTGATTTCATGCCCATAAGCTGCTGCGAGAGCCATTCGGAAGCCTTTTGCGAGGCCTGCCAGCGAGATTCAAGATTTTGCTGGATGTAGGTGGAGGCGAGGGTGTTGACAACCTGGGCGGCGAGGTTACGGTCGTTGGATTCGAAACTGACTTCCACCAAACGGCTACGTTTCAGGGGCTCGACATCGAGACGATCCTGAAATTTCTTTAAAACTTCGTTGTCGATGGTGGATTCGGGAGAAGAATTTTCCGGAGTGGCAAGAACCGGTTGCAACGAAGCTTCCTGGCTTCGGCGCGACCACCAATGCGGGGGCTGGTTAAATTCAGCAAGCTGATCGAGCTTGAGATCGGAAATCACGCGGCGCGCGAGATTTTCACTTTTCAAGATGCGGTACTGAGTTTCCAGATAAGTGTCGGAAATGCTTTCGAGCTGAAATAATTCCTGGAGGGATGGGATATCGGGGTTTTCTTTTTGGATTTCGACCAGCACGCGAGCGCGATAGACCGGCTTTTCCTTAAGCGTTGCAAAAAGGCCGATGGAGAAAACGATGAAGGCAATCGTCAGTATGGTGGCGCGGCGCTTTTGGATGACGCGCGCATATTCGACCAAGCCCGGAACTTTGTCGGCTTCATCCGATTCGAAGGAAGGAAGCGCAGAAGCGCGACGCTTCGCGATGGCGCTGGGCGCGGCGTCGTACAGGCTGAGTTTTGTTTCCTGGTCCATTAGCGCCAGATGACGAGGCCGCTGGCGGTTGCGACGGCAGCCTCGGATCCTTTATAGAGGATGGTCTTTCCAGAACTATTTGGAACAAAGACGATGTCGGCCGGCCTGAGCGGAGTATCGGGAGACTTTCCCGCGAGAACCTTCCCCAGATCAATAGGGAACTCCGTGCGCTGGCCGGTTTTTTCGTTCGTCCGAATGATCTTTGTGCGGCTTTTTGCCGCGGTTGCGTTCAAGCCTTCCGCGAGGGCGACGGCCTTCAGAACGGACATGTACTGGTCGCTTTTGAGAACGAAGCCGCCGGGCTTTTTGACGTCGCCAATTACATAAATGATGCCGCCGCGGGTGACTTTGACGATGTCACCGGGATAGACGGGAACGTTGTAGCGCTGGTCGCCGGACTCGAGAAGATCCTTCAAATTAATTTTTACGGTTTCGTTTCCGAGAGAATTCCCGGGCGTGCTTGCGTTGGGGGGAACTTGCGTGCTGGGCTGCGGCGCGGAAGACGGAGTTGTATCGGGACTCGCGCTGCTGCGCGTTGAGTCCGAACCGAATTGCAAACCGGCGCCGCGCATTACTAGGACTTCGTCACCGGCGTCGTCGGAGAGGCCTTCCGCCATGGAAAGCATTTCGAGAACGGTTTTCGTGCCGCGAATTTGGAAGACGCCGGGTTTTTTAACGGCGCCGACTACGGAGACGGGATGGCTTTCGACGGTGGTGACGAAAACGCCGACGTGCGGATCTTTCATGTACTGGCGGAGCTTGATTTCTATCACGCCTTCGAGTTCGCGCGCAGTGAGTCCGGTGGATTGGATGGCGCCGAGGAGGGGCATGGAGATTTCCCCGCTGGCTGAAACGCGGAGAGAACGGTTGAGGTCGGGAGCTTCGAAGACATTTATTTCGAGGAGGTCGTGCGCTCCGATGCGGTACTCGGTTTGCTCGCCGCTGGTGGGGCGCGCTGCGAGCGATTGATTGAGTTGTTCGAGGCGGCGATTGTAATCTTCGGTTGTTTCGGAATGCGCGGGAGGCGCAGCGGGATTAGCATCGGGTTGCGAAGTTTGCGCGCGCGAGATGGGCGAGTAGAACAGGGATAAAGCGGCGAGTAATCCGCAGAATATCGCGAGACGCAGGCGTTTTCTCAAGGACATTTGGATTGTTGAAACGGCGCGGAAGTGCGTCAAAGAGAAATGAGAGGACAATTCGACCTCTGCGGAAGATCGCGGCCCCGAAAACATTAGAATCCCTGCGAGCTGAATTGAGCTGCTAACAAAATACCGGCTCGCGATGCGATCTGCTGGGCACAGACCACCTGATACGGGCGTCGCGGGCCGAATGTTATTTGCCAATTTGCCCGGCATCGACGGCGGATGCCATCCCAGGCAGAAAAAGTTTCCGCGTGAGTGTTATCCCATGGGCGGGTGCATGTCAAGCGCCGAGAGCATGAGGTTGGGGAGAGGATTAGAGCGGCGAGGAGTATACGTTAGACATCAGATATTCTAGAGAGGCGAGATAAGCTTCCAATCGAGAGCTAAGATTGTGCGATAAGCTCCATTTGTATGCGATCGGAGACGCCGGACGGGTTCTCGCGATAATAAACGGGAAAGGTATTCAATGGGCAAAATCTCGGAGTTGGCGGCGCAGCGATGTCCTAGATGCGCTGGAACGGAAGTGCGGCGCTCGCCGAGAAGAGGTTTTTTCGAACTGGTTGTATTGTCCAGCATCAGTGTGCGGCCATTCCGCTGCCAGGGATGCGCGAACCGTTTTTACGCATTTAAACTGCGAAACGGCGCTGCCACTGGGGGACGCCGGCGCTGGCGTGTTGAGGCCGAGGAGATTTTAACTGTAATGGTTTACGGACACGGGCCGGATAAGGAACCATTTCAGGAAAAGACTAATGTGCGTTTGCTGAGCAAGCATAGCGCCGAGCTTAGGTTGGCGGCAAAAGTTCGGCCAGGACAAGAGCTCGTGCTGCTACATACTACGAGCGATGAAGAACAAAAATGCCGCGTGAAGTCCGTTACGGAACCGCCGGACGGCGACTCCATTGTGTGCGTACGATTTCGGGACTCGATGTGGGAATTTTGGATTAACGCCAGGCAGCCACCTGGTAACTCAAATCCATAAGCAGAGGACAGCGACGAGGTTGTGAACGCTGCCGCGCCACCGCTAATCGTCCCCATGCCCAGGGGATTCCCGCCATCCGAGAACGTTACACTTCTGGTGGATACGCCCGCATTGAACCCCGGCGTAACCGTTATCCGGCATATAGCGGCAGACACGGACGGCAAATCTATTGCTTTGACGTCCGAACCGCATCAGCTCGGCCGGCGTTCAGATGTTTCTTGACCGTCATTTCAAATTTGCTTAGGCTCTCTTCATCCTTGCATACGTTCGTAGGTCCGATGGGATCATGAGAAACTACCAATCAGACGTGAAATATCCCTCACTACGATCTTGTTTTCTGCTGCTAATAGTGTGTCTCATCGGCGCTTTTCCGCTGAGCGCGCAAAACCCGCTCGCCCAAAGCGTATTGGTGGTTTATGACCCAACCGTGTCGGACTCGATCAATGTGGCAAATCATTATTTAAGCAGCCGCGGGATTCCAAACAACAACGTGTGTCTTATCAGTCCGCCTGAAAGCGGGTCTCCGCTGTCATGGTCCGTGTTTGTTTCAACGGTACAAAACCCAATTCAAAGCTGTTTAAAGACTTTGGGGCCGAATCAAATTCTTTATATCGTGCTCAGCTACATCCGGCCATTCTCACTAACGGCGCAGAACGGTAAAGTTTATGCTATGGATTCCTACCTGGAAGACATTTGGGATCAATATGCGACGGCTGACGCCTTTCCATATCCGAGCCAAGCACACCCGTATTTTGCCGTCAATCAAGCACAAGGGAATTCGTACGCAGCGTTTCTCTCATTTGCGGATTACCGTGCGCAACCAGGGTCTCTGCAAATTTACTCGGTCTGGCGGCTCGATGGAGCGACTGCGGCCTTAGCTCAAGGCTTGGTTGATCAAGCAATTTTGGCGGAACAGAATGGCTTAAGTGGCCAAGCGTGTCTCGATCGTGAATATGGCCCGATTGCGAACCAATTCGACGCGGGCGATGGGGCGGGGGATTGGTCCCTTCACATGGCCGCGGTGTTTGCAGGCCAAGCTGGGTTCACGGTCACCGAAGACCAGAATTCCCAAGAATTCGGCACGTCCCCGGCACCGGATTGTCCCAATGTAGCTCTCTACTCCGGCTGGTACAGCTTGGATCATTACAACGATGCATTCACGTGGAATACCGGAGCGATCGGATTTCATTTGGATAGCTTATCGTCGGCCGATCCGCGCATGGGGCCGAACTGGTCGGCCAATGCGATTCAACATGGCATCACCGCTACGAGTGGGGCGGTTGCCGAGCCCTATTTGCAGGGACTCGCGCAGCCGGACGGTGTTTTCTTGAATCTTTTAGAAGGGGCAAATCTAGGAGACACTTTCTTGAGAAATGAGGCGTGGCCGAAGTGGATGATTCTGAATATTGGCGATCCATTATATTTGCCGTTTCCGGGCGGTTTGCCGCCATTCAACGGCCCTAATCCACAGCCCGCTTTGGCTTTCAATCCGCAGTTTATCGTGGGACCTTTCCCTTCGGCCGGTACGGTCACACTCGCGTCGGCGGCACCCGCGGGCGGAACAGTCGTATATTTATCAAGTAGCAAGAAATCGATCGCCTCTGTCCCTGAAAGCGTGACAGTTCCCGAAGGTGCGACGCAAGCCAATTTCAGTATTTCGACCGCGGCGCAAAAATCGAATGCATTTCTTTTTATTTCGGCATCCGGAGGAGTAACTCAGACGAACACTTTGGGCGTCGTTCCCATGCTTGGAGGGATTTCGTTAATCAGCGCATCTGTGCTTGGTGGCGGTCCCGTTACTGCTGCGGTCGTTTTGAATAACAACGCTCCCGCAGGAGGTACGATCGTCGCTTTGACCAGCAGCAAACCATCGGTATTGCCAGTCCCGGCTCACGTCACGGTACCGGCGGGTTCAGACCAGACAGTTTTTACACTAAATAGCAATCCGGTCAGCTCAAATACGACGGTTACGATTGAAGCATCTTTGAGTGGAACCACCACCTCGACTTCAATCAGCGTCACTCAGGCGCTAGCATCATTGGGCATCTCTCCGGATTCCACACTGGGGGGCAAGAGTGTCAACGGAACGGTTACACTCACGGGCTCGGCGTATTCCCGTGGAGTCACGATTTCGCTAACATCGAGCGATCCGTCTGTCGCCGAGGTTCCATCGAGCGTCTCAGTTCCTGACGGTGCAACAAAAGGGACCTTCAGTGTTACGACCAATCCAGTTCCTTCGTCGACTTCGGTCACTATCGCGGCAAGCAGCGGCAGCTCGAACAAGTCAGCCACCCTTACATTGACGGCGCCGTTGTTAAGCTCGATGTCGCTCAGCCCCGGCTCAGTTGTTGGCGGCGCAAGTTCCACCGGAACAGTGAAGTTAACAGGTATAGCTCCCAGCAATGGCATTTCTGTATCGTTCACCAGCAGCGATCCTTCGGTGGCTATGGTTCCCGCGAGCGTTACGGTAACTTCCGGATCAAGCAGTGCGACGTTCAATATCAATACTTCTTCAGTGTCCACTTCGACGCCCGTGACAATTACAGCCAGTCTTGGCGCGACAACAAAAAAGTCCACGCTCTCGGTTACGCCGCCTCGATAAATTGTTTCGTTGGCTAGAAAATGTCCGATTCCGTATCAGGGAGTGTGAAAGTTTGGAAGAATAATGCGATCGCGGAGGCCTATGGGACGAAAGCTAATTCTTTCTTCGCAGAGGTGCGCAATGCTGCCGAGAAAGCGGAGGCCATCGATTGCACATTCGGTTCGATGAAGATGTCGGTGTGATTACCCGGGATTTCAACGACACTCAGGTTAGGAATGATGTGCTGCCAGCCGAATGCCGGATCGCAGAGTGTGCCCGGCGGTCGATCCTTGGCGCGAATCAGAAGAACATTCCCTTCGTACTGGGACGGCACGTAGTTAGCGTTTGCCACGTTCAGAATCTGTTCGTAGGACCACGTCGGCCCACTTAAACTCCTCTCAGTTAATAAATGCAGTTTGTAGAAAAAGCGCCAAGCCGCCCTCCTTGTCTCTCGGCGAGCCATGTTCAAGCGTTCCCTTAAGTATGCGAGTTGATGCGTAAGATCGAGTTGCGCCATTCTTGTTGCGTGGAATTTCAAGCGTCTCCGGCCGCACTAAGCTGTCGTGCCATTTCCAACGCGAGAACGCCGCCGACGCACCAACCGGCCAGTGTGTACGGCCCGTGGGGTTGGTATTCCCGTAGGATGTGGATATATCGCCGGGCAATATCCGACATAAGGAAAGGAGCTTTTAGCGACATTGGTTCGAGTTGGGTGAATCCGACCACCGCATGGTGTTCGGCAAGCCTCAGTATAAGAGGCCGGAAAAGTGGTGAAAGCCCGATCAGGAATAGACGATGATCAACCTTTGGAAGAACTGATTGGGACTAGACGCGAATACGCGGCTCGTGACCCGCTCGACTTGAGCAGCTCGGCCATCTTGCGGACCGTCGAGGCTTCGAAGAGGTTAATTAGAGTCAGCTGGTCGCAAAATGCCCTTTCGACGTCGGCGAGTAACGTCGCTCCGAGCAGAGAGTGACCACCGAGATCAAAAAAGTCATCGTCCAATCCAATCGGCCTGCGATGGAGAACATCCTCCCGTATCTGCGTCAGCAGCACCTCTATCATGTCTCGAGGCTCCTGCTTCGGGGTCGGGCCGAGGTGCGCCTGAGGCGTCGGCAGGGCCTTACGATCAAGTTTGCCATTCGGCGTGAATGGCAAGGCATCCTGTCGAATAAACATCGAGGGATCATGTAATTTGGGCGTTTTTGCTTCAGGAATTCACGGAGCGCCGCTTCGCCGGCAGCGGGGCCATTTGAAAGGACGAAATACGCGGCCAACCGGTTATCGAGCGTTCCATTTTCGATGACTTTCACCGCTGCGGCGTTCACCGAGGGATGCTCTTGCAACGCGTTCTCGATCTCGCCGAGTTCGACCCGGAACCCGCGGATTTTGACTTATTCGTCAATACGTTCGCGGAATTCGAGATTACCGTCGGGGTGATAGCGGACTGACCATTGCCGGACAGAGTTTCTTCCGTTGGCCACTTGGTGTAGATTAAAGAGCGTCGAATTTCTGCTGCTGAGAGTTCATTAGATTCGGCTAGGCCGATTGCCACGGTCCACGTCAATTTTGAGATGCCCTGCTGGCAGGACAATGAAAATGTTCCGGAGAAAATTCATTCTTCTATCCGTTTTGATGACTGGCATGTTTGTCTGGACGGCTTTCGGAAAGACGTTGAATCAAACGTCTGCGCAAGCAAGCCCGCGAACGGAGAAGCAAGGAGTAGCATCGGCTCCGATCGCAGAAGATAAGGCGCTTGACCTGATTATTGCCCGCGAACATCAGGAAATTCCCACGATTCGCCGGTACAAGCCGATCATAGAAACTTACATTCAAGATGTGACGCCCGATCCCAAGGCCGGGGCTGTTCCGGTACACGATCACTACTTTCTGGGACAAGCTGATCTCTCAAAGGGTGTCGTGGATAACCCCATGATTAACCAAGGTAAGAAAAAGCACGATACCATAAGCCCAATTTCGCACCTGAATGGGATGTTCACCTCGTCTTATGTGCCGGAAGGTTTTCTTCAGATGGTCTATATCGATCCAACTGGATTCGACAGGCGGCACTATAAATTTCATTATCTTCGCGAGGAAAATCTTGGCGACGTGCACTGTGTCGTTTTCGAGATTAGTCCGTTGCCGAAATCTGGTAAGGGTCGCTTCAACGGTCACTTCTGGGCGGAGACTCAGGGTTACACAATCGTTCGGTTCAAAGGCGTGTACACCCCAGTTGTAGGGGCCAACGGCGTCAACCTTCATTTTGACAGTTGGCGCTTAAACCTGCAGCCGGGACTCTGGCTTCCTGCGTACATCTTCAGTCAGGAATCCGACTTGAAACTGTACAGTGGAGAAAGGGAACGCCACGTACGATTCATTTCGCAGACGCGCCTATGGGGATATAGCTTGAAAGATGCCGGCCACTTAGAAGAATTCGGCGAACTGACGATTGAATCCCCCAACGCGATTAACGACCAGAGCGCACGAGACCGGTCGCCGATTGAAGCGCAGCGCGATTGGCGGCATGAGGCCGAAAGAAACGTCCTCGACGCGCTGCAACGCACAGGTCTGCTCGCGCCGCCGGGAGAAGCGGATGGAGTTCTAGAAAAGGTTGTAAACAATCTAATCTCCGAAAACAATCTCGATTTTGACCCCGACATCCATTGCCGCGTAATGCTTACTGAGACGCTCGAGTTGTTCGCTGTCGGACACACGATTGTGTTGAGCCGTGGCTTGCTGGATGTTCTTCCCGACGAAGTGAGCCTTGCGACGATGCTTGCACAAGAGCTTGCCGACATTATGGTCACACAGGCGACTTTAGATCAGTGGGGTTTTAACGACGCTCCTACAGTCACCGTTACCGAGGCCATGAACCGTTTCTCATTCAAGGACTCGCCAGAGCAAGTGCAGCTAGCCAGTCAGAAGGCGTTCGAGATTCTGCAGAAATCACAATACAAAGATAAACTGGCGAGCGCTGGACTCTTCCTAACACAGCTGGACGCCGATTCCAAAGCGCTACCGGCGCTCATCAACTCTCATCTCGGAAACCGCGTTTACCTTGCAGCACAGCTGATGGCTTTAGCATCGAATCCAGAGTCAGCAACAACGAAACAGACTTCGGCTTTACTGATCGGATCTCGTGTCTATCTCGACCCTTGGAGCGATCAGATAGAACTAATGAAGGACAAACCTGCGCCATTGTCTTCGGCAAGCGGGAGGACGGCGTTCGAGGTCGCTTCATTTATGCCGTTTCTAGCTCCGTATGGCTCTTCGATTTCGCAGGAACGCGCTACGACATTTGATGACCTGAGGTAATGAGTTAAGATCGCATAAGGTGGGAGACTGTTTTATTTAGGTTAAACAAACTTCTGAACGGCGAGATTGTTGACTTGGTGGCCGGAGAGGAAGTGTGCCGCTCGCTACGAACATGTTTCTTCGAGTTGGTCTTGCCAACCCCAGAAAGAAAGTTACTCTCGGCTTCAGCCCGCGAGCGAGGCGCTTGGAACATCAAGCACGCCGCCAGAGAGAGCACGGTGCCAGCACTTTGATTCCGGATGGAGGAAGAAATAGTGGTAGGTGTTTGCGAATCGGTATTTATCTGTTTCCACTAAGCGATCGCGGAAGAGAAATCCTTTGTATCCAAGCTCTCTTAGGGCAATAAACGTTTTGTCACCAGTTCCGAGAGAAACTCCGACAAGTAATCCTGGCCGCAGCTCTCGGATTAAGGTCCTTGCGCCAGCGATGACTTCGAGCTCAGCTCCCGCCACGTCAGCCTTTATGAAATCCAGGTCGTTCATCTTCTTTTGCGTCCAGAGGTCATCGAGAGTAAAAACCTCGACTGTTTCAGTATTTCCTTCCTCTTCGTCACGAACGAAGTGCGCGGAGTAAAACCCAGTGAAGCCTTTCCTGTTGGGAACAACCATAACTTGGTGTCCGGCTTCCGATCCGATTGCGGCATGATAAAGATCCACGTTTGAGAGCCGCGTCTTGCGCATTACATCCGTGAGGATCTGGAAGTTCGACTCAATGGGTTCAACGGAATAAACCCTGCCGGCAGGGCCCACAAGTTCTGAAAACTCGAGTGCATACATGCCGATGTTAGCCCCGAGATCAGCGACCGAATCTCCGGGTTTGACTAGTGCTACAAGGGGACCCATTGCGTGGTCGCGTCGCGCTTTACGTCGGACCACCTCCCGCACGAGGTAGGTGGCACGAAATTTCATCAAGAGCGCGGGAGGAATTACGGCTTTCAACAGTCGTGGGACTAGAGATTCGCGTTTGGATTGCTCTAACATATTATTTGCGCCTGCTTACGCGGCTCTCGCCTTGCATGGTTTCCCTGATTTCAGTGAGGCCACAACATCCGTTGCTGTATCTATCGCCGGCTAGGACCTTCCAGCCCGATGTTGTCAAACGCGACGAAATGCATGAAGATTACTTCTCGATATAGCCCAATTTCTCGAGCCGTGCACGGATCTTTTCCGCTTCGGCTGAGGTATAAACGGGCTCATGTGCAGGCTCGACAAGCCCGATTCGTTCCAGGTGTCCTAAAATGCGAGCGGCGGATTCTTCCGCAGATTCGTTCTGAGTATGAATTACGATTTCAGCGTGAAGCGGCGGCTCATACGGATCGCTGATCCCAGTAAAATTTTTCATTTCACCGGCAATGGCCTTTTTATACATGCCCTTCACATCGCGTTGAATGCAGAGTTCAAGCGGAGTATCGACGAAGACTTCGACGAAGTTCTCAATCTTCGAACGGACTTCGTCGCGGACGGAACGATAAGGTGAGATCGCGGCCGAGATGGCAATTCCGCCATGCTTGCTGATCAAACCGCAAACGAAGCCGATCCGGCGAATATTCTCATCGCGGTCTTCCTTGCTGAAGCCGAGTCCTTTGGTAAGGTTGGTGCGAACTACGTCGCCATCGAGAATCTCGACGCCTCGGCCGCGGCGCGTGAGTTCGGGTGCGATAATCTCAGCCAAAGTTGACTTGCCGGAGCACGGCAAACCCGTAAACCACAACGTAAAACCTTTATTTTTCGTATTCATTCTTGGTGTCCCCATTTGAAAAACTTAATTATCGCGATATGCTTCGCGTAGAATTTCCGCAACTTCGGGCCGCGTGAATTCAATCGGTAAATTCTCACCGGCGCGAAGCAACTCACGTACTTTTGTGCCACTGAGAATTAAACGTTCCGATGGGCCATGCTTGCAGGTTTTCTCTGAGGCCATAGCGCCGCATTTCTTACAGTAGAAGGTTGCATCGAAACAGATTGGCGTGATGCCCAGCTCGCCCGGCTCGAATTCCAAAAATTTCCGCTGCGCGTCGTAAGTACCATAGAAATTGCCGACGCCAGCATGGTCGCGTCCGACAACGAAGTGGGAGCAGCCGTAATTCTTGCGCGCGATAGCGTGGAATATGGCCTCGCGCGGTCCCGCATAGCGCATCGCCGCAGGGTACAAACTGAGTACGGCGCGGCTCGCGGGCAGCGCACTATCAAGAAGCGCGACATAGCATTGAAGGCGCACAGCAGCGGGCACATCTTCGGATTTAGTTTCTCCTACCAGAGGATGCAGTAGGAGGCCGTCCACTGTTTCAAGAGCGCACTTCAAAATATATTCATGCGCACGATGGACCGGGTTGCGGGTCTGAAAAGCGACCACCGTGTTCCAGCCGCGATGTTCGAACAAGAAGCGTGTCTCCTTCGGATCCAGTAAATAGTTCGTGAACTCGCCGCGATCCGGCCGCCGCAACAGGCTGATAGGACCGGCCAGACACCGGTCGCCGACACTCGAAAGGTATTGCACGCCAGGGTGAGTATCGCTGTTAGTTTTCAACACCAACTGCGCTTCATGTTCACGATCGTAATGATACGTGTCTTCCAAATGCAGAATCGCTACGACTTGATCAAGATTATCGATAAGGGCGATATCAGATGCAGGCCGCAGCCGATGAGCGTCTTGGTCCGTAACAGCGAGCGTAACCGGGATGGTCCACGGCAATCCGTTCTCCAGACGCTGATGGTCCACGACGCTTTTGTAGTCCTTCTGTCCCATGAAACCGGTCAGCGGTGAGAACGCGCCGATAGCGATGAGTTCAACGTCCGACAGTTGCCGCGAATTTAGTTTCAGGCGCGGGAGTTGTTCCGCTCGTTCGAGCGATTTCTCGCATTCGCGGCCTTCCAGCATTCGGTTGATGAGTTTTCCGCCGTGCGGTCGGATAAGTTGACTGGTCATATACTCTCTTTTTCTCGCTTTAGATTGATTACAGAATGTTTCGTACGAATGAATCCGCCGGGTGGTTGCTATTCGCGGCCGCTCCAGGTCTTAAAGCTGCGGATCGTGCCCAGGTCCTTGCGAGCGTCGCCGGAGTAAGAGACAGCGCGATCATCCCAGTACAGGTCGGCAACAGGCTTGGGACCCGCTGTCTTGTAATCCGAGTTTCGATTAATCTCATCAAATGGAATCGTGTGCCGCGCCAGGTAGTCTGCGATTTCGTGCTCTCCGCGTGTGGTGTGAATCACGATTTTCCAGCCCTCGGAGCGTAACTCGCGCATGGCCTCAACTACATCCATCCGAGGCTCACCCAATACACCTGGACCTTTGTAGCCGTCGTAATCGGCTATTACGCCATCAAAGTCTACTGCAATAGTTCTCTTAGATTCATTCACCTTATGCGCCATATCTACTTATCGTCCTCCCGCACGTATCCGCCGGGGATAGATTATGCACATATACTTCCACATAGTAGATGAATCTATTCTTTCTAACCTATTGACAATGCGACTGTTACCCTCTCGGGGGCAAATTGCAGAGCAGCACTTCCTGACATCTTTTCCGTTTATAGACACTTTCATTCCAATGTAAGCGATACCCATCGAACTCGCTGGCAGTATCTTAGCACGCTGTCGCATAGATTCAGGGGTCAAGATCTGGACAGGGCACAACTTGAGTATGATGCAGCGGTTTGCACATAAACTCACCCTGTTTTGACGGTTTCACCATATCAAGCCCTTTTCTTGCAATAGACTGCCTATAAGTGATTTAGAATCAGCACAAACGCGATAGCTAATTGGAACCGCAACTGCTTTGTTTTCTGTGCGTTTTCTTTGTTTATGAGGGAGGGGGGAAATGATGGATAGACAGGCGAATCGCCTCTTGCTCGAAGTAGTCGCGCTGCTGACACTCTGCTTATTTGCGTCGGCGGCCAACGCGGGTCCAGTTACGTTTCCGCTGAAGGGTACGCCGCACAATATCGCGTTTTCGGGAAGCGGAGGCACACTTTCGTACACATTTGGCGGCGGTCTCGATATCGACGGAAACCTCAGCCAAGTGATTCGGCGTCCGCAAGATAATATCTTCGGAATAACGTCGGGAGAGCTTTCCATTAAAACTGGAGCGTGCGATGCGGGTTGCTTCAGAGCCAATGGTAACGACATACTTCAACTGGGGTTTGGCAGCGGAACGATAGTAATCACAGGCGAGATACCGTCTATGGGGATTAATACGCCAACGACTTTGCTCTCCGGCACACTAACAGACATCGGAGTGACCCTGGATGGCAACAAGACCAAGCCTGGTACAGGAGCGGGAGGCCCTGACAACGGCGGTCTTACCGCAACAATCACGCTGAAAATGATAAACGCGACATTGCTCAAAGATTTTGGGTTCGCGGCGGACGACACGTTCGGCGTCGGCGACAAGAACAAGGACGCGGGAACCGGTATAACCTTCTTGTTGTCGCTCGGCCTGAGTGATTTCGGCAGTTTCTTGTCCGGCGGGACGGTAAGCGGTGCTGTTCCCAGTTCACGGGTTACGCTCGATCCCGATCCAGCTCCGGAGCCCGCCCCCTTCGTGCTTTTTGGGTCCTGCTTTTTGGTTGGGGCTTGGATGCTTCGGCGGAAGATGGCAACCGGGTCATAGCAACACTCTTCATTTCGTTTTTGTCAGGCGGGCAAGGCATCTTGCCCGCCTTTTTTTATAATGTGTTGTGTGAGAGGATTGAGATGACGTCGACGATCTTGCAAGAGTGGTTGATGACCAAGCATAGTTCCTACAAGACGTTCCTTGGAGCGACGGTCAACTAACAGCGTGCAATATGCGATGGAGACTGACTCCTCTGAGATCGGACGAAGATTGCGTGTTCTTGAGGTGGACGAAACAGTCCATTTTCGTTCTAAGGGGCTAACACCACCTAAAAGCTCTCTAAGACAGGCGATACGATGAAAATCTGCGTCTTGGGATTGGACTGTGCGGCGCCCGGCATCATCTTTAACGATGAACGGCTAGTGAACATCCGTAAGTTGATGGCAAAGGGAGTGTACGGGCGTCTGGAAAGCGTTATCCCGCCGATCACAGTGCCAGCATGGATGTGCATGGTCACGAGCCAGGATCCAGGGTCTTTGGGGGTTTATGGATTCCGGAATCGCACAGACTACTCTTATAGCGGTTTGGGTTTCGTGACTTCGAATTCCATCCAAGCGCCAGCGATTTGGGACCAGTTGGCGACCCGAGGAAAGAACTCAATTATCGTAGGTTTGCCGCCGGGGTACCCACCGCGCAAGATCAATGGAATCTCCGTGGGCTGTTTTCTGACACCGGACACGGTAAAGGGCGAGTTTACATATCCACCAAGCATCAAAACCGAAATCACCGGACTCGTAGGCGAGTATCCCACTGACGTAAAGGGGTTCCGCAGTGATGATAAGGAATGGCTCAAAAGAGAAATTTTTGAGATGAGCCGGAAGCAATGGGAAGTGGTTCGGTATTTGCTAAAGAATAAAGAATGGGATTATTTCCATTTTGTCGATATTGGCCTGGACCGAATGCATCATGGCTTTTGGAATTATTTCGATCGGGATCACGTTCAATACGAACCTGGGAATCCCTATGAAAATGCGATTCCCGAATATTACAAGTGGATCGACGACCAAATCGGAAGCGTTCTCCCGCTGCTGGATAAAGATACGGTAGTGTTGGTCGTGTCCGACCACGGAGCACAGCGGCTCGACGGAGGGCTGGCGGTTAATGAATGGCTGGTGAACGAAGGTTTGTTGGTTCTGGACGAATTTCCGAAGGAAATTACTCCGTTTAGTAAACTCAAAATCAATTGGGCGAGAACGAAAGTGTGGAGCGAAGGCGGCTATTACGCGCGCGTTTTCTTCAATGTGAATGGCCGTGAGCCGCAGGGTGTGATTGATCCATCCGAATACAATGCTTTTCAGAATGAAATTAAAGCCCGCTTCGAAGCGCTAAACGACGACAAGGGACGTCCGCTTAATTCACTCGTCTTCAAGCCCAAAGAAATCTACAAGAACGTCCGGAACGTGGCTCCCGATCTAATCGTGCATTTCGGCGGCCTTTATTGGCGGTCAATCGGAAGCGTCGGCTACGGCCGCATCCATGTGCAGGAGAACGATACCGGTCCTGATGCTTGCAACCATGCGCAGTTCGGAATGTTCATATTGGCGGCGCCAAACTCTTCGCTTCGAGGCGAGATTCAGGGCGCCAAACTTCTCGATATCGCACCTACGGTTCTGGATCTAGGCGGCTACGAAATTCCCGTCGCGATGCAGGGAAAATCAATAGTTCGCGGGACAAAATAGAGGCAGCTGTTTTCACGCACATAGTCAATTATGATGATTGAAGGCCAAGTTCAATTTCAGCCGTGACTTTTCGATGAGCACTAATTCACAAAGAGTTTTGTTGACAGGTGGCGCGGGCTTTATTGGTTCGCACGTAGCAGAGGCCTTGCTTCGTCAGGGAAGCGATCTGACCATCGTTGATAGTTTGGACGAGTTTTACGCGCCGGCATGGAAGCGATCGAATTTGCAAGAAATCCGGCGAACTGGCGATTACGAATTCGAACAGTTGGATATCTGTAATTTTGAGGCGCTAAGAGACGTAGTTCGGCGCGTTAAACCTTATGCAATCATTCATTTGGCGGCGCGCGCGGGAGTCAGGCCTTCCATCGAGGACCCGCGGCTTTACGAGAGAGTGAACGTTGCGGGCACGGTAAATGTGCTTGAACTCTGCCGTGAATTCCACGTGACGCGATTCGTTTTCGGTTCGTCCAGCTCCGTTTACGGCGCGACCAGCCACGCGCCGTTCTCCGAAGACCAAGTTGAGATGCGGCCGATTTCACCGTACGCTGCCACGAAGCTAGCGGGAGAGCTGCACTGTTATACCTATGCGCATCTATTTTCTCTGCCGAGTGTGTGCCTGCGATTCTTTACCGTCTACGGACCGCGACAGCGACCCGATCTGGCCATCCATAAATTCACAATGCTACTTGAAACGAACAAGCCTCTTCCTATTTTTGGGGACGGATCAACGGGGCGGGATTATACCTACGTGGACGATATCGTCGCAGGTGTCTTAGCTGCCATGAAGATGGATCTCAACACCGACGCTAAAAAAGTGCCATTCGAGATATTCAACCTGGGGAACTCGCACCCCGTGAAGTTGAATGAGCTGGTCGAACTGTTGGAGGCCGCAACCGGAAAGAAGGCCGTTCGGCAGCAGAAACCTCCTCAGCCGGGTGATGTGCCGCTTACTTGGGCAGCTGTGTCGAAGGCAGAGCATATGCTGGGATATCGCCCTTCCATGGGTATCGAGGAGGGCCTCAAACGTTTTGTTGCTTGGTATCGGGCCGCTTCAGCTTGTCGCATGTAGATTTCGGCTTCCGGTGTCTTACCAGGCGTCGCTAAGTATGCGCGTTCTCACCTTCACAAGCTTGTTTCCAAACGCGGCCGAACCTCTTCTGGGTGTCTTTGTCCAGCAGCGCATGACGCGCTTTGCGCAGCGTAAAGGCAACTACGTTACTGTGGTGGCCCCCATAGCATACTTTCCCTCCTGGTTGCCATTTTCTCGCTGGGAAAACAAGAGGCAAATTCCCGTTCACGAAAATATCCGCGGTTTGGAGGTCTATCATCCACGCTATCCATTAATTCCAAAAGTCTCAATGCCGGTCCAAGGGCTTTCGATGTTTGCTGCAAGCATGTCTGTTGTCCGTCGTCTTCATTGTGAGAAAGCATTCGATTGCATCGATGCGCATTATGTATATCCGGATGGGTTTGCGGCAGTGCTGTTGGGCAAGCGGCTCGGGTTGCCGGTGATCGTTTCAGCGCGTGGGACTGACATGAATCTATTTCCATCTTTTAGATTGATTCGCCCGATGATCCGCTGGACGTTGGAGAACGCGACTGGCACGATTGGGGTCTGTGAAGCGTTGAGGGAATCCATGGTCGAGACGGGAGCCGATGAGAGCCATTCTATATCCATAGGAAATGGAATCGATCTGGAGCGTTTCGCTCCAGTCGATCGCCAGGCAGCTCGCCGGAGATTTGAAATCCCGGCTGACGCGGAGGTCATAGTTTCTGTAGGCGCTTTGATTCCTCGTAAGGGCTATCACTTTTTGATTCCTGCATTCGCTGAGATTGGTTCACGGCATCCTAACCTGAGGCTGTACATAATTGGTGAAGGGGAATCCCGCTCGCAATTAACGGCGTTAGCTCGGGCGAACAATCTGCAGGATCGAGTCTTTCTGATTGGGAGTAAGCCAAATGAAGAGCTGAGGTATTGGTATAGTGCCGCAAATGTGAGCTGTCTCGCGAGTTCGCGGGAAGGCTGGGCCAACGTGTTACTCGAATCGCTAGCGTGTGGCACGCCGGTAGTAGCGACGCGAGTGTGGGGCGCTCCCGAAGTGATAACTTCCCCCGAGTTAGGTGTTCTGGTGGAACAAGGAGCGCAGCCGATTGCAGAAGGACTCGAAGTGGCGCTTCGTAAACAATGGGACCGCGAAGGATTGATTCGTTACGCGGCATCGCGAACTTGGGATGTTGTTGCCAAAGAGGTCGAAGACTTCCTCAGGGTAAGAATCTAGGCAAATAGAAAGCTAACGTCGCTCGAAGATGCTTGTTGGGAGAAAGAAGCTGAATTATGCGGCAAAAGTATCGTGCCACTTGCGAAACATTAACACTGACCAAAGATGTGCCGATCGGTCGTATTGGCGTTTTTGATGTTGGTCCCAGATTTTCTTCAGGAAAGCACGATCCAAGATTCCATCATCGGACGAAAACAACGCATCATGCGCCAGGTCGCGCAAATCTTCCCGAAACCAGCGGTCTAGCGGAACAGCGAAACCTTGCTTCTTGCGGTCAAGAATGTCCGGCTTTAGCATGGAGGCCATAGCTTTCTTGAAAATGTATTTCCCCTCGCGTCCCATCAGCTTCAACGAAGACGGAATAGTTGCGATGGTTTCCATTAGCTTGTGATCGAGCAGCGGAGCACGCACCTCAAGCGAAACAGCCATGCTCGCACGATCTACCTTTGCCAGTATGTCGTCAGGTAAATAAGTCTTGATGTCCACGTATTGAATCCGTGAAAGTAGATCGGCGGTATCAGCGCGGTCGTAATACTGTTGAAGGACGCTCATCGAGTCATATCCACCCAGAGCTTTGCGAAAATCAGAGGTAAAAAGATCCGGCTTCTCTCCCGGACGAAAAATTGAAATGGAGTTGAAATATCCTTCGAGAGGTGAGCGAGCCAGGCTTTGAAACGTAGCCTTAGCGCGAACGAAACGTGGTGCCCACGCCAGCGGCGGATACAGACGGCCAAGCGGCCCAAAGATTGCGCCGCGCACCGCAGCGGGGAGAAATCCCCGCATTTGATTCTCTATGTGATCGAAGTAATAGCGGCGATAGCCGGCGAAGCTTTCATCTCCTCCGTCTCCTCCCAACGCCACAGTCACGTATTTCCTAGCAACTTGGGACACGTAATACGTTGGAATAGCGGAAGAGTCCGCGAAGGGCTCGTCATAATGCCAGACGAGTTTGTTGAGGACATCCAGCGCGTTTGGCCGCACGATCTGTTCATGGTGATCGGTATGAAATTGTTCGGCAACTTTACGGGCGTAGTCTGCCTCGTTGTATTCCTGTTCTTCAAAACCGATTGAGCAAGTGGTGACAGGACGCCGCATGATTTTCGCCATCACAGCGACGACCGAAGAGGAATCGACGCCGCCGCTGAGGAATGCTCCGAGCGGAACTTCGCTCATCAAACGCATTCGCGTAGCTTCGCAGAGCTGATGGCGCAGTATCTCGCACCATTCCTCTTCGCTCCTCTGCTCCACATGGCCGAACGAGATGTCCCAGTAACGTTCAACGCGAACGCCGCGCGCGGAGGCTACCAAGTAATGGCCGGGCAGAAGTTTCTGCGCCGCCCGGTAAATCGTCTTAGGAGCGGGAACGTATCCAAACGAGAAATAATCCGCGAGCGCCTGGATATCGACATCACGGGGCAGGGGATCGCCTGCAAGTAAGCACTTGAGTTCTGATCCGAACATAATTCGGTTCGAATTTGCCGCGTAGTACAAAGGTTTTTTGCCTACGCGGTCGCGAGCGAGCAGCAACTTCTGGTCGCGCGAGTCCCACAATGCGATGGCAAACATTCCTCGCAACATCGCAAAGCATTGTTCTCCGTATTCCTCGTAGAGATGGACGATCGTTTCTGTGTCTGAGCGAGTGGAAAAGCGGTGGCCTCGTTTGATCAGATCATCATGGAGTTCTAAATAATTGTAGATTTCGCCGTTCAACATGACCCATACGCGGCCATCTTCGTTTGAAAGGGGCTGATGACCACCGGCTACGTCGATGATGCTGAGTCGCCGGAAGCCAAGTCCGATACCGGGCGCAACGAAAATGCCCTCATCATCAGGGCCACGATGAATGATGGTCTGCGTCATGCGATGGACGGCGTCGCGCGAGACGTCGCGGTGTTGGTCGAATTCGAAAATTCCGCAAATGCCGCACATGTCTTTTCTTTGCTTAGTTAGTGGGTACTTTGATACCGCGGCGTGCCACAAGCTCCAAATACAATTCCTTGTAATCGTTTAGCATCCGGTCAAGGCTAAAGCGCTCGACGATTCGCTGGCGGGCTGCGGCACCATAGCTTCGTCGCAAGTCGGCCTCAGACGCGAGACGCATTAGAATCGATGCCAGTGCCTCATGATCTCCTGTGCGAATTAGCCAACCCGATTGGCCGTTATCGATTACTTCGTTGTTCCCACCGACGGCGGTTGCGATCACGGGCAACGCGGTAGCCATTGCCTCCAGCAGCGTATTCGACATACCCTCAGAAATCGAAGGCTGGGCGAAGGCATCCAACGCATGTAGCATTGCCGACACTTCGTCAGAGACGCCGGCGAAGGTCACGCGTCCCGAAAGGGCCTGGAAGGAGGCTGCGAGCTTTTGAGTACGCTCGAGCTCGGGCCCCGAACCGACGAAGAGGACGTGTGCGTCAAAATTGCGCTGTGCCAGGAGATCAACCGCGCGGAGAAGCGTTGCATGATCCTTTATGGGTACCATTCGGCCGACGGCTCCTACGATGAATCGATTCGGCGGCAAACCGAATCTCTTTCGCGCGACGTCGCGCAAGTGAGGGTGAGGACAAAACCGTTGGGTGTCAACGCCGTTGTAAACTACGCGGATTCGCTGCGAAGAAATCCACGCCTGCTTTGCGTGATAGTCCCGAAGCTCGCGAGTGACGGCGAAAACCGCGTCAGCCATGGCGTACGCGGCACGGCGAAAAATTCGACGCCGATTCGGCAGGCCCCCGAGCATGTCTAGCTCGTAACCGTGTTCACTGTGAATTGCGACCGGAACGCCGGCGAGGCGCGCCGCCGGAATTGCTTCAATGGCGCCCCAGTTGCGAGAATGCACGATGTGGGGCCGATAGGCTCGCATCATTCGCACAAGGCGGAATATAGGAAATTGAAAGTCACGACTCTCGGTCCCGGCCTTAAGTAACTCACCTCCAGGAAGGGAGGCTTGCTGAAAGTCTGGATCAGAACCCCTCAACGATGCCAATCGGTGTTCGAACGGGCCTTTACTCAGACCGTCCATGACCTTTAGAACGATAAGCTCAGTGCCACCCCGGTCTAGCCGATTCAAAACGTGCAAGACGCGAACTGGTTGCTCGAGGCCGGGTACGGTCGGAAGTGTGTCAATATCGTGTGACATTGCCGGACGAGGGGTCAATGTAGAAGGTCCGCTGATTTGCGTGAACTGCACTTATAACTCCGAAGGCGCTGACTTCATGAAAACGCGACCCAGTGGCGTGTTCACCTTTATTGCTAGCTTCGAATCCCAATAAACCCTATGAAGCGTGCGCATCCTTTTCAAAGCCCGAAGGTTGTGGCTGCACTCTGCAGGCAAGGTCAATGGATAATTCAGCTCCGACAGGAACGGTCCCAGCAAACCCTCGAAATCGACTAAATCTCTTTCCGAAAATGAATTTCGCCAGCGACCGACCGGGCGGAAGCCGCCTTCTTCAACCTCGTCCTTAAAAGACGTGTTCGGTTCGCTCACCGAGCCAATGGCAACCTGCTGGATGCGGTCATAGTTCAGATTGTGATCTATGAATCGCCCTAGCTGCTGCAACGCGGGTCGCGGATTGGAAAGAAGATCTTCGTAACGGATTTCAGAGTAATCCGGTCCTAGCGAACGGCCGAATTGTCTTCCCTTGCCAACCATCCACTCCCAATAGGCGCCCGCAACCGTCAGTCCCTTGCCTCGGTCCCACGGGAAAGGTTTGACCCAAGCTTGCTTGTGAAGGGAGAGCGCCACATCGCGGCCGTCGCGGATGATGTGAACGAATAGAGCGTCAGGAATCACTTGTTTGATCCACGGGAGATAGACCAAATGTTCTGGAGTGCATTCGGCCCAGCGATCGATGCCTTGGCTGCGAGCGATTTGCTCCATGAAAATTCGCAGGAAATCTCCGGCATTTCGGCACTCGGCCATGATCGCGTGTTGAAACTGTCTTGGATCGACCCCGGAGACACTAAACATTCTCGTTTGAAACCAGAGGTCCAATATCTTCTCCCTGTTGCGCGGAACACTTAGGTCTCCACATCGTGGCGCTATCAAGTCAAAAACTTTTGCCTCGCTGCGATAAACAGCAAAGCCACCCGCGGACAGCAACATGTGATAAAGAAGAGTCGTTCCAGAGCGAGGGGATCCGAGAACGAAAACCGGGCGCTTCATCCTAGTCTTTTGGTTCCCGGGACGGCCCGCAGCCGGCGACTCGATTTGTGGAAGGGACGACATCGTTGGATGGCCTGAGCTAAACTCGACAGGATTTCGCTGTGTTGACCTCGCTTACTTTGTAACAATTTCGTTGATTTTCTTCACCCACCGCTCCGGACTAGTTTCATATAGTTTGGAAAGCACTCTTCGCAGCGACCAATCGCCTCGCTGTCTCTCCATGTAAGCTCGAGTGTAACGATTCGTTGGAAGCAGCTCTTTTAGAGCAAAGTCTGGATGGCATGCTTCGCCAAGCGATTGATCGAGCGCGGAAATCGCGAAGTCCACTTGCTGCTGCGTTAGGGTCAGCGGAGGAATAAACCTTAAAACGGGCTCGAAGTAGGTATAGGTTAAATGCACGCCCTTTTGTTTACAAAGTGCGACGATGGCTGGTGCCAATAAGCGATCGTCGAGGCCGCCTGCACCATCTCCGATTTCCATTCCCAGCATTAATCCTTGGCCGCGAACGTCGGCCACGATTTTATGTTTAGCCTTGAGCTCTTCGAGACGCCCTTTAAAGTAAGCTCCGGTCGCCGCCGCGTTTTCTATGAGGCCTTCTTCCTTAACGATGTCAATCAGTGTCGCGAGAGCTATAGCAGATAGCGGGTCAAACTGGTGACTAGCAAGATGCCCGAACCCTTCGTTCTCGACTTTGTCAGCAATTTCGTCGGTTGTAATAAACCCCGAGACCGGGAATCCTCCGCCAGCTCCTTTGGAGATCACTAGAATATCCGGCTCGACGTCATGGTGCTCAACTCCGAACCATTTTCCTGTTCGTCCGAACCCAGTCTGAGCCTCATCTACTATTAGAAGGGCTTCGTGCCGCTGCGCGAAATCCTTGAGAGCCTTTAGATAACCCGGTGGCGGAACAATCATGCCTCCTGCGGAGATAATCGGCTCGATGATGACTGCGGCAATGTCATCGGGAGCGGGGACGCCGGACTGAAGGGAGCTGTCCAAACACACAATATTGCATTCCGGGAAGTGATTGTTCACCGGACAATGGAAGCAATGAGGAGCCAGCAGCCGATACGACTCGGGCACGCTGGGGCCATCACCGTGCCGGCTTCCGAAGATGGAGGTTAGGCTCTTGGTCGTCAGGGAAAGCCCATAGTATCCGCGGTTGAAGCCGATGATCCCATTTTTCTTGGTATATCTTTTAGCAATGGAAATCGCGCACTCATTCGCTTCCGTGCCAGTCGAAAGAATCATGGATCTTTTGAGCTTGCCCGGTGCTACAGACGCAAATTTCGCGGCTGCTTCTAATACGATAGGACTCAGAAATTGGCTTCCAACATGAACAACTAGCCGCATCTGCTCGACAACTTTTTCGATAAACTTCGGATGGCTGTGGCCCAGGATGGTGCAAAACTGTCCCGCGGCAAGGTCGAGCGTTTTATTGCCGTCCAGATCCGTGAGCGTGCAGCCGTGCGCTTCCTGAATCAGGCCGTCGGAATAGGGCATGCACAACAATAAGTACTGGCCGTATTTGTCCCAAAGCTCGAGACTCTTTTGATAATTTGTTGTCATAAATGTTCTTATACCAGCCTTTTGTCTAGCTGCCTGGAAGTGTAGCCGCGCCCCAGCGGTAGCGCGCTATCAGAGTTCCGACAATAGACTTCACCTTGGCAACTTCTTCCTTATCAAAATAGCCCAACAAATAGAGCGCAGCCCAGAAAACGGGGATCACTAGTAGCTTAATAGGAATCGCCAAAATGGCCGAAGGAATTTTGATCGCAGTAGAGAGCAGATACGCCGCTGCGCCAAGTGTTACCGGTAGAAAGAACTTCGACAGACGATACGGAATAGGATACGTTCTTTGAGAAAAAGTGTATGCGAGGATTGCCATTGCCAGAAAGCTTAGGGCTGTGGCCCACGCTGCTCCCATGCCTTTAAAGGTCGGAATTAGAAGGAAATTCAGCGCGATATTGATCGCTGCTCCGATGAATCCCATTATTCCCATGTATATAGTTTTCTTCTCTATCAACATTCCGGTCTGAAGATAATAGGCCATGCCTTGAAAGACATAGGCTAGAGCAATCAGTGGAACAATGTGATACGCGGATCGAAAATCTGACGCGGCCATGAATCCGATCACGTCCTTAATCACAACAGACAGTCCGATCGCAGCCGTGGTGAGCACCAAACAAAAGTACGCGCTAAACTTGGAGAAGATTTGCTTCGCGTTTTGAGTTTCGGCGATTTCGTACATGCGAACCGACCAAATCATAGAAAACGGCTGGATGACCAGAAAGCTCAACATAAAGCCGAACTTATAGCCCAAGGCATAGATGCCGACGACGGAGACAGTACTGAAATGCTGCAAAAAGTACCGGTCAGAGAAGTTCAACACAAATGCCCCTATGTTGGTGAAAACCAAAGGGGCCCCGAAAGCGGCTAAGATCCCTAGTTTACGCAAATCGAAACGAAGACCAACTTCCCGGATCGTTTGGATGATGAGGATAATCGTCACGGTACCGGTCCCTATCATGCTTCCGTAAAGGACGCCTAACACACCAAGTTTCATGTATCCAACAAAAAAGATGTTGAGGACCAACATCAACAGCATCCCGCATAGGTTCAAAGATACGATTAAGCCGGAGCGTTGCTTAGCACGGATGTAGTTCCAAGCCACGCTATTCAAGCAGTTCAGAAAGAACGAAAACGCGATCACCTTTATGTAGTAAGAATAAACAGGGCTCTTCAGTAGCCAGATGGAAATGTTCTTGGGAAACATGAGCGCGAGCGACGAAATACACATAGCTATAAATGCGACCGCCCAAAGAGTCGTGCTGACGACCTTCTTTTTCTCGGCTTCGTCGGGAAACTCGTAATAAAAGCGGACCAGTGGAATGGTCACCCACACGTTGACCAACAGAGCGATCAGGCTAAGTGTCAGGTCCAGTAGCTCGAGGACGCCGTATTCGCTTGGCCTCAGATAATGGGTGTAAAACGGGATTAAGAGAAAGCCAACGAATTTCGTTAGAAGGCTGCCTACGCCGTAAACCGCGCTATGTCTGAGGAGCTTCTTAAGTTCTTTCCACATTATGCTTATCTAAGAATCCTTGGCTCTGCGAACTTAAGATCTATTCTTAGAAGGCAGACACATATCCATAGCATTGCTCCGAAGACCAAGGGACAGGGAACTGGGAGCGCCTGACGCGAATATCGGCAGCCGTCCTATTCCAGATATCCCAACCCCTTGAGCCGTTGCTCGATGAGATCGGATTCTTCAGCGGTATAGGTCGCTTTCCGTTGAATGACGGTGTTATCGGTATCGTCGTAGCGAACTGTTTGCGGTTCAGGCCAAATCTCTTCGAGCACACGTCCATCCATGCCGCGTGGGACCGTGATCCCCAACGAGTGCAAAATTGTCGGTGCAATATCTATTAACTTGGGATGAAAATCGGGTATTCGCGTGTTAAGACCTTCCCCCTGCATAAACAGGACGCCCTCGGGACGGTGCGAACCTTCCGGGATCGTTTCCGGCATGGAATCGGACACTCGCAGCGAAAACCCAAAGCCGTGAGCGCCGATGAGTACAATGTCGGGCAGAAGAATGCCTTCGCCGACCTCCGAGTAAATATCCCGTCCGCGAGCTACTTTGGTGAAAAGTTTCTCTCCGCTCAACGGATGCCGAAGCTCACCGAGCTTGCTCATGACGTCGGAAACCAAGCTTTCATATTCAGCGCCAGGTTCCACATTTCCGAGAGGAGCCCTTCCTTTCACATTTACGTAAATAAAACCTGTTTCGCTGCCCGTCACGAGCGCAACTTTGGTGCGGCTCCAGTCGATCGCAAGTCTCTTTTGTTCCACATTCCCGTGTACGTAGGCCGCCCAAGTTTTGTACCGTCGAGCGTCGAAGATACGGTGCTTGGCTTTGGCCAACGAACTGAAGGCGTCTCTGAAAAATTTGAACCTGGATTTACGGAACAGATCACTCACGGGTTTCTGGTTATTTTCACTCGGAAAGAAATAGCCCCATTGGTTGAGGAAGTAGTTTACGCAGATATTTCCGCGGTCCTGCCCGAAGCCATGATCGGAAAGGACTATTTTCAGCGGATGATGTTTTTTTACTTTATCGAAGAGCACGCCGACGAGCCTGTCAAACTCGCGATAGCAATTTCGGACTTTTTCCAAGCGAGCGCTTTTGTCCGAGCTGTTAGCACAAGCTTTTGCAATGTAGGTCCATACTTTGTGCTGGAGCCAATCCGTCTGCTGGAAGTGAGTCATAAAGACATCCCATTCCTGAGTATCAAGGAAATGGGAAGCGAGATCCACCTCATGTTGGAAACCCAAAATTTGCTTGTCGAGGAAGCGATCGAACTGTGCTTCGGTCCTAATCGAAATATATTTCCATAGCCAAACGTCGTGCGTCGAGCTGTAGTCGGGAATTATTCGTAGTATTTCCTCGCGAAGTTCGGAGGGGTACGTAAAGTTGGTCTCCACCGAGGGGGCATCCCAGCCGCAGACGATCAGCCCATTTATCTCGTAAGGCGGATAGGTGTAAGGGAGGTTTAATACGATTGAACGCTTCCCCTGTTCGGTAAGAATCTGCCAGAGAGTCTTGCTTCGTATGTACTGCGAATTATTGAGCTTCCAAGTATATTCTTTTTCATCGAAACGGCTGAACTCAAAGATTCCATGTTTGCTGGGGTTCTTTCCGGTCATGAACGACGTCCAGGCCGGCCCGGTCACAGGCGGTATTACCGAATCGAGAGGAGCCGATAGTCCCTCGTTCATCATTCGACCGAGATTCGGCATGTACCCTTGCTGAATTAACGGCCGAAGAACGTCGAATGTTGCACCGTCGAGGCTGACTATGAAGATCTTAGTTGGGGAATCCAACAATTGTCTCCTCGTGTTTGATCCATGTCTTCGAACCTACCGTTCCGAGCAGACGGAGGCCCCATTGGTTGCTATACCGTGCAATCCAGGTGCCAAGCTACGATATCCAAAACTATTGAACCTAAGAGAGTTATTGCTGATTCTCCATCAAAATCGGCCAAGATTCCTAGCTAGTGTGAACAACTTTTCCCGAAGACATTGTTATCCGAAGCACCTGTGGTGGGGGCTTTGCCTTCATGTATCAGTCTCCTTTCAACCCGAGGTCGCACTTGAAGTGGAAGTAATTTACACTCTCAGGTCAATATTTTTTCTGAAGAGCGGCAAGCGGGAAACTTTGAAAATAAAGCACCATTAAGTCGTAACTATACAATCACTTAGATGGCAAAGACGCATTTTAACACGACGCCAACAATGGCGAAAGGAATGCTTACTAGTATACTCAAGTTGTGGCATTCTAATTGGGGTCGGTAAACCAAGACATGGAACATCCCCTCGTACTCCTTGTGGGTCTCCCACGCTCGGGCACTACGTGGATCGCGAAGATGTTCGACAGCCACCCGAGCACACTCTATCTTCACGAGGCGGATAGAGGTTCGGCGCTAAAAACTATGCCGATTACCCCCGATGTGTCAGAGGCCGAGGCTTTGCGGCCAATGGCGAGAGCGTTTATCGATAGTCTGCTCAACAACAGAGACGCCTATGTGGTTGGTTCCCAGCCACAATTTGCAAAGGAGTTCCGTTCGAAACTGGGCTCAAGATTATACGAGTTAAATACTGCAATCGCGAAACTATGTTCGACGGTGAAAATGGATTGTCCAATTTTTCCGATGGTGGACTACGACGGGGTTTCTAACTTGCGCGTCGTATGGAAATCGGTTCAGTCTATCGGACGGCTGGGAGTCTTCGTCCGCGTGCTCGAAAAACGTCATGCGATTTTGCTGCTGAGGCACCCTTGCGGCCAAGTGGCCTCAATGGTACGTGGCGAAGCTTCACACAAGTTTCCTTACCCGCCGAGCGAGGATTACGGAATGTTCGAAATTTTACTGGGCACCACGCCTGCTCGTAGCCGTCGACTGACACTCGATCACATTATTTCTATGCATCCGACCGAGCGATTAGCCTGGCGGTGGGTGATTTTGCATGAGAAAGCCCTTCAGGACATCGAGGGCGTGACGGGCTGCATGAGTATTCGCTACGAGGATATTTGCATTGAACCTCTAAAGCGTGCCAGGCAGATGATGGAGTTTTGCGGCCTGCCGTGGAGTTCAGCGACCGCTGATTTCCTGAAGAATAGTATCGCTACTGAAAATAGGAGATATTACAGCGTGTTCAAGAACCCTCTCCGTTCCGCGATGCGATGGCAATCTGATCTCAGTGAAGATGATATCAATCGAATCTATCGCGTGATGAGAGAAAGCGATCTGCAGTGTATCTATCCGCGAGACGAAAAGATAAAAGAACAAACAAACTGCAATCCCGAACCTGTAAGAGAGGTATAGTGCGCTAGATGCTGGCCGTTCACTTCCCCGTCCTTAAGATTTTCGCAGGCATCCGGAACTTCGCAGGTCCAAATCTTCTTGACTGCTTATCCCAGATATCGGACCTGGATTTCCTTTCATCTCGAAGATCTCCGCATATACTAACGAGAAAGTCCGGGTGCGGTCTGCGTCTCGCCCTGGACATGCGAGACTAACTCCGATGCGAGATATTCCTCTGGCCGTTATTCTGCTAACCCTAGCCGTGTTGGCCTTTCTTCGCCCATTCTTTGGTCTGCTTGGCTTTACCTGGGTAAGTTACTTCAGCCCGAACCAGTTCACATATGGCTGGTCACGGAAAATACCAGGTGGAGAGGTACTCGCGATTCCCACGCTGCTGGGCTTACTAATGACCCCGGAGCGAAGGATGCCACCTTTTACCCGCGAGACCGTGCTTTTAGTGACGCTGTGGATTTGGTTCGGTATCACCACTTTCAATGTCTACCACTCATCACTGCTTCAGCCTCATCTTACGGATGCACTATCACAAATGATGGACGTATCAAAGTCACTGCTGATGACTTTCGTGGCAATGATGTTATTGACCGATAAAGACAAGCTGCGATGGTGGTACCTCATAACCGCAGCTTGCTTCATTGTGCTCTGTGTCAAGGGCGTCATCTGGGGAATCCTGACTGGGGGCAAGTTTCAGATCTATGGACCCGGCAGGTCTATGATTGGTGACAATAACGATTTTGCGTTGGCTGTCAATATCTCGTTGCCAATGATTTATTATTTGGGGCGAATTGAGCCAGTGCGATGGATCCGTTTAGCTCTGCGGGCGAGTCTTCCATTCGCCGCGGGCGCCGTAGTTTTAACATATTCCCGTGGCGGCCTTTTGGGTCTTGGCGTCGTAATGCTCGTTCTAGTCCTTCAATCGAAGCACAAAGTCCGGGGGCTATCGCTCATCTTCGGACTCGTGTTGCTTGTGTTCTTGGTGGCCCCCGGGAAATGGGTCGAGCGCATGGAAACCATCCGTACGGCGGCCCAGACGGACGCATCTGCGCGAAGTCGCCTGTTCGCGTGGAGGTTTGCCACACTTCTAGCTCTCGATCACCCCATCTTGGGTGGAGGGTTCGAGACCTTTACCGAGGAGATGTACGACCGCTACGATATGGGCGGGCAATATATCGTGCACGGCCCACACAGCATTTATTTTCAAATGCTAGCCGAACATGGCTTCCCAGGCCTGGCAATCTTTTTAGCAATATTGGCCAGTTGCATATTCACGTGCCGGAGAATCAAACGTTGGTGCCGGCGTATTGATCCTGAAAGTTGGCTAATACCTTATTGCAGTATGGTAATAGCTAGCTTGTGCGCTTACGCGACGAGCGGCGCTTTTCTTGGCCGTGCCTATTTCGAAATGTTTTATCAACTTATCGCCACAACTATCATGCTGTCGGCCTTTGCTCGTGCGGAAATGATGTCGCTCAGGAAGGAGTCTGTCGCTGCTCTTGAGGTTCCGGTTGCGGACGCGGCGCCACTTTCAGTGTGATAAATGATTGACTTTCCGAACGATTGACTTTCTGCCCTTTCGAACGATAAATATCTATCGGCTTCGCGGGAAAATGAAACAAGTTAACGATTTAATCTGGAAGTACTACGGCGACGTTTCGTCAGGACGGGAGCTCTTGATTGCCTTCATCGAAGATGCCATCGCCAAAAAACAATTTCCGATACTGGATGCTGGATGTGGGCGGCATGGTAATTGGATCCGGCGCTTTGGCCCGGACGCGCATGTGATCGGAATGGATCTCGGCTCCGATCTTGCTGCGGATGTTCCCTCGGTGTGTGGCGACCTGGCAAAAATACCTTTTCAAAGCGATTCCTTCTCGTTGGTGTTTTGCCGCTCGGTTTTTGAACATTTAGTCAAACCAGACGAAGTCTTGAATGAGTTCCACCGAATATTAAAACCCGGCGGCCGCTGCGTCATCCTCACCCCAAATCGTTACGATTATTCATCCATCGTTGCGGCGCTCACACCTCAAGCCTTTCACGCCTTTTTCGTTCGCAGCGTGTTTGGAAACAAAACTCCTTACGACACCTATCCAGTGCTTTACCGGGCGAACACCCCCGGTTATTTTCAGAAGCATGCAACTCAAGCAAACAAATGGGCAAACGTGCGAATTTCCGGCTTGCGGCACTATCCTGCGAACTTAGGGTTCTCCAGGATCCTTTTTCGTCTTGGCATCATTTACGACGGCCTCATAGCTAAGATGAATTGGACTTCTCTACAGCCGTCATTGCTAGTCATTCTGGAAAAAAAAGCATCGCAGGATTTGGCTCACTTACCTGGTGTTTGAACAGGAATCAGCTGTTGCAGCTATCGTGTTCATGGGTGTGAGGTGGGACCCTCGGACTTTGGCCCGAGGTTAAGCAGCCATACCTGAACTTTGGAGTTCGCTGGCCCGTTGATAATCAAATCGAATGTATTTGTCGTGGCGTTAAACGCGCCAAGGTTACCCTGCGTGTTAGTTCTAACTACATTTCCAAGATTAGGGCCATTGGGAATATTCAGGTCTTTCCAATAAGAACCATCCTGAGCGCCAGGGTCGAACTCCCAAACATGCGCTGGTTGATCTTGAGTTACATATAAAATTGTTCCAATTTTGCCGCGATTAGGGGCCGAAGAGATTACAGGATCACAATTGCCGGACGGGCTCGGGGATTTCACGGAAAGTCGGTTCCACGTGACGCTTCCCGGTCGTGCCGTTCCTTTCCAAATTTCGTCGGAAACGGTTTTGGCATCTTTTAAACCATAAAAAAAGTACACTGCGCACTGGCTGTGATTCCAAATAGCTTCTCCTCGATAATGGCCGCCGGTAGAAAATGACCGAGTCTGTTTAGTCCAAATTTTCGAGTTAGGATTAAACTCAAAAGTATCATTAGGCACGTCCCCGGCCGCATTCCCTTGGGTAAGGATCAGTTGATTGTTGCAATCGTCCCAAACTACGCCTCCCCACACTCTCGGGGCTGGAGGTTCGCCGTTACACTGCGCTTGGGGACCGCATATTTCTGTGGGATCAAGGTTTGAGCCCGACCGGCTAAAGTAATATAGGTCGTTCGTATCGCAATCTCCGCAGTATGGTCTCTTTCCGTTCCCGCCGTTGACAGTTCCTTGTGCAACGCCTCCGGGAACCCAGACACGGTCGTTCGTATTGTCATAAGCCCACTGCATCGTTGGATGACGTGGCGTCAAAATGTTTACCGTCTGTGCGGGACCGCCAAAACAAGCTGCAGTTGTAGTAGGCGCGTCGCAAGAACTGCTCGTGGTAGCCGTCAACGTGTCAGGCGCCCCTGGCTGCTGATACGTGAATTTATAGGGAGGCGTTTTTGTCGGTGTAAGGCAGCCGGCAGTTGGCGGCAGACAAAGAACGCCAGAGTAAGCAAAGTTGGTCTTGCCCACCCCAACGGTTGATCCATAAACAACGATCGTCATCGGAGTTACAATTCCATCGCAAGGAGAAATGACGGTGCCGTTGACGCACGGCGTTAAATCTTCAATCTGTTCAACGCCTCCGCTTGAAAGCCTTCTGAGTTCACAGGTCACAACATTGTTGGCTCTAGAACATGAAGTCAGCGGAATTGTGGGCCACTGCTGCGCCTTGAACATCGCGCCCCACGCCAAAGACCAGGCTTCCCCTGATTTCACTCCGGGAATGCCCTTAGTGTCATCTAACCAAAAAAGACTGTTCTGCAAGGTCGCCGAGCAACAGTTCGGACCTCCTGCCCACCACAACACTTTGGATTGAGAAGGAACGTAAACCAAGTGCTGCCACAACCGGCGAAAAGGAATAACACCGCCCGGTTTGTTAGGTGTGTGGGTTCCCGTAGGCTCCACGCCTCCTGGTATCCCCGTGGTGTTGGTCCAGGTTTGTCCCCACATCATCGGTGCGACCAGAATTATCAGTAGGAAAACCCACACAGACCGCGCACAAACAACTTCGTAACAAGACTTCGGCATTCGCTCTTCCAAAGGGTTTAGGAGTCCAAGGGATTTCGTATCGGGACAAATTTTATCCTACTTTTGTCCGCAAAACCGCAAAGGCTAAAAGCCATTGTTAGTCCGAGCGCTCTGGATTCGACATTTTGAATCATTCGCTAGACGGTTACTCATTTACCGTCGAGCATTCCCGCCCGCCCAAGTTATTGAGAGACCGGGGCTGCCACCGTGTACCCGAAAATCACGTCATCGGAGACGTTGTAACCTCCAAAAGTCAAATATTCATAGGCGCCGATATCCAAGATAGAAGAAGCGCTCCAATTAGCCGTTGGCGGTGTGTACGATGAGGACTTCACGAGCGTATTGTTCAAGTATAGGTTCAGGCTGCCTTGGCCCCACGTCAGCAACACCTGCAGAGTTACGCCATCCCCAAATAGCGTATTCTCAGTGCCCTTCGGAACATAATAGATTTGGACTGGGTTTCCCGCTGTGTAATTAAACTGAAGGCCGTTGCTGGTCACTTGGGTAAGGAACCAAAACAAGTGATTTCCGTTACCGTCTCGGACGTCAAAGGCGTAGCGGGGCATGGCGGCGATCGCCTGACGCTGCGCGAAACTGTATTGCGATTGCAGCGAGAACGAAATCTGACCTTGGTTAACCTTGAAAATATTTCCCACTGCCGAGCCGCTGAAATGGTAGTAGGCGTCGTTGGTGTTCTTGCAGCAATTTAAAAAGTAAAGACCGTTTCCACTTTGGACAGGTGCGAAGTTCACAGACCCTGTGCCATTGACCTTGAGGGTACCGGCAAATCCGTTCGGCGCGTCGCTTGGAGTTATGACAGAGCCGTTGGTTGTACCGCTCAGTTCGGAGGGGTTACCTTGTATTTGAAGAAGAGTCTGCAGTCCCGCTGCGGAGGTCGTGAATGTGAAGTTGGCAGAGCTGGCATTGTCTCCGTTCGAGTCTTGAGACACGACCTGATAATCGTAAATGGTAGATGCCGACAGATTGGTCAGAGTGACGGAGTGCGAAGTCACTAGTGTAGAGTTGAGTCCGCTACTCAGGTTGTAGGAAGTCGTGGTGCCATAGTTTACCTGAGAGGTTGCCGGTGAATTTGTCATCCAGTTGATTATCGCGCCGGATGAAGTCACAGACCCCGCAGAGACCGCTGAAATCACAAGTCCGCCGGCCGCAGTGTTATTTACGGTGATCATGACACTGGTGCTCGAGGAATGGTTCTGCGTATCAGTAGCAATTGCGGTGACCTTATGAGAGCCATTCGCTACGGTTGTGGAATTCCACGTCGTGGAATATGACGGGCCAGATCCTTCTACCTGGCTGCCCATGTTTGCGTTATCAATCTGAAACTGGACGCCTGACATACCCGAACTGTCGGTGGCATTTGCTGACAATGTAACCGCCGTCCCAGATACAGCGGCCCCGTTCGTCGGCGAAGTAATCGAAACCGATGGCGAGGTATCGCCGTTGCCGAGTGTGGTAGCTTTCGCCGCCGAAGACATAGCGGAAACATTTCCAGCAGCGTCGTGAGCGGCGACGGTGTAGGAGTATAGGGTTCCTGGATTCAGACCTATATCCTGATAATTTAGAACAGTAGTGTCATTCGTCACTTCCGAGCCGTTTCTGTAAACGTAATAACCCGCCACCCCCACAATGTCGGTTGAACCGGTCCACGAGACATTGATTTGAGACGAAGAAGCAGCCGTCGCGGAAACTCCTGTCGGAGTTGTTGGAGGTGTCGTGTCCGCCGCTCCGCCGGATCCAGGAAGTTGTGTCCAACTTGACCCGTTCCAAAGCGAAACGTAAATGTTGCGCAACGAAGTCAGATTCACTTCACCCCAAGCAGCCACAGGTTGGCCGTTGTAAACACCAAGACTCATTCGTTGTGCGCTTCCTTCGGTCGGGTTTGCATTCAGAGCACTTCCCAACATATTCCAGGAGCTGCCACTAAGTTGATCAACGAATATCTGGGCCTTCTGTCCCAAAGCGGTCTGTTCCACCCACCCTAGATACAGATGATTTCCAACGTTGTCAGCTACTAGACTCGGATGGTAAGCCCAGCCGTTCGCGCCGCCTTGATTTAACGAACCGGAGCCAGTTCGCGCCCAAGCCGTCCCATTCCAAGTCGCTACGTACAACTGGGCGTTTCCAGCTTGAGTTCTCTCCGTCCAAGCAACATAAGGCTGACCGCCGAAATAAGCGATTGAAGCATCGTCGGCCCAGTCCGAACTGCTTACGTTGAGAGATCCACCCACCGCATTCCACTGGCTTCCATTCCAATGCGAAACATAAACGAGGGGAGGAGTGGAACTGTCCCCAACAGTAAAATTACGGGTGTATTCAGTCCACGCTGCGTACGGAAAAGTTCCATCGCTCGCGATAGAGATGGAACTCGCCGTAGAACCGGCGCCGCTGCTGTGATTTAGAGGTCCGCTACCCTGCGGGACCCAGGACGTACCGTTCCAGGCCTTCACATAAGCCTCATCAGCTTGGGGATAGACAGTTTTATTGACCTCAAGATAACCAATGTATGGCATGCCGCCAATGTCCGCCAATTGAGATCTACCTTGGAAGTAGGAGGTGGAAGCGCCTTCGAGGCCGATAGGATTGCTTTGCCAGGTTGTGCCATTCCAATTTGCTACGAATATTGACGAGTCGGTATTAGTAGGAGCGCTCGGTTGATACCAAGATACCCACGGTGTTCCGCCAATAATCGTTAGACCAGGTGAATGGGCTGAAAGGCTTGCTCCGCTAATCGATTGGTATGTTCCCAAATTTATCCAACTGCCGTTGGAATACTGATCCGCGTAGATGTGAGGCCACGTGCTATTGGTTAAATCGAAAGGCGAACCGGTCTCCGACCATGCAACAAATAGCGAATTTCCTGAGCTGGCCAGTACCGGCTCATTCGCCCAGCTCGCCGCATTGCGATTAATGCTTCCCGACGACGGCTGTACTGAGGAAACGGCTGTTCCGGGATTGGGACCAGAACCGTTGTAACGAAACAACCAGGTCTGAAGCGAAAGTGTCGCCCAGTTTCCTCCGAAATAGCCGCCATTGGCTTTATGGGCAAAGACGAAAGCATTGTGATCAGAATCATACGACAGTCGGGCGAAATCAGAGGCAGCGCCGACCGGGGGCGACTGCGACGGAGTTAATTGGGTCCACGTGTTTGCAACTGGATTGTAAACCCACGTATCTCCAAGAATCCCGGAAGCATTCTGCCCACCATAGAGCAGGAAAATGTTATTTGTTGAGTCGTAGGCAAAGTTAGTTCTGTATCGGCCCGGGGGCTGAACGCCACCAACCGGACTTATCTTCGTCCAAGTATTCGTTGATACATTATAGGTGTGAAGGTCCGAGTAATAAGTGCCTGCAACCATCCCGCCGAACAAAAAAACTTGCTGGGCGCTCGAGCTGTATGCCATCCCAGGCAAGATCAGAGATGGGTTTGGGACTGTTCCGGTCGGGGTTTGCTGCTGCCAGGAATTAGAGGCCGGGTTATAGGTCCAAGTTCCAATGTTCGATGCCCCGCCGAATGCAACGAATACTCCATGGGCGACATCGAAAGCTCCTCCTGGTTGAAGCGCGACGGAAGAAGGCTCGGGACTGTTTTGTTTGTCTCTTCCGGATTGTCCCATAACGTCATACCACCAGGTGTGGTTGGCGTCCTCGGGTTGATTCGAGCCACTTGTGCAACAGTGATATACCAGAGTGCTGTTACTCGGATTGAAGTCAAAGTAGCCCTGCGATTCACCGCCTTCCGGCATGTTCTCGGTATGGAAAGCGCCTCCCATATCGACAATGTCCCATCGGTTCGTGTCGAAGTTGTAGCCGAGCAGGGTCTCATTCGGTTCGGTGTCGCTCTGGTGGTACTGCGAAAGCATAATGGATTGTTGAATGGCGGGCGCATAAACCAGCTGCTCCCAATTGTTGGCTGATTCTGGAATGCCTTGGGTCAATACCATGTTCCAAGTGCCCGTGGTTATAGGTACGCCGCCTCCTTGCTGAGCGGGGAGGGAGTTGGCGAGGACAAATAGGTAGAAACACGAAAAAACCGCAGCTTTCAACGGCTTGAGAACCAGGGATATCGGATTCAAGTCTAACCTCATGGTTGGATTGAGATGATCAGAGTGGCAATCTATGCTCCAATCCTTGTAAATAGCCGATAGCAGAATTCAGTCGTATCTGCTTATTTTTCATTAACTTACTTGTTTTCGCCACGGTCTGACAGGATATGGATCGGATCTAATATGCATTAACTTGCCCAGAATCGGCAAAACCCTTCCCGCACAGACTGAGTCGGATCCGAAGCCCTAGACTGTTCAGCGATTGCCCTTCACTTCACAACAGCTTTCAAATGGAACTTCCAGTCTTTCGAGTTGTCGAGCTCAGGCACAGTGAAATTTTGCGTGGTGTCCCCCGTAACCGGCGGGCTTCCTAAAGAGGTTGCCGCAAACCACGGGACGTTTGTCTCGGGATCCAGACCGAAGGTGTTTGTTGCCGGATCAAAATTTAACCAATTGACGATGTTCCTGTCCGAATATTTTAACCTATAACTAACCACTCCTGCCGGAACAGTCCAGGAAAGAGTTTTGGCTCCGGCTGCGCTTGTCACCGGGACGTCCACAAGCTTCATGGGCTCAGGATGCAGGACTTCGTGAATCATCGTGCCGATGAAAATTAGACCGTAATCCGCGTTAGTGACGGCGGTTCGTTTCAGTTGTTGCAGAAATTTCGCTTTCCAGCCGTCCCAGGAATTGGAATCGCCGGTATACTTGGCGGCGACAAAGAAATTGAACCAGATAGTAGCGTTGCATGCGGCGGTCAAAGGATTATTCGGCGAATCCAACTTAATCTCGTAGGTCATGCCCTCGCCGCCATTGCAGTTATTGATCAAGGGACTGTTTCTCCAAGCTTCTGTTAAAGAGAAATCCGCTATTCCGTAAGCTAAGTCAAAAGTGTTTTGATATTCCGGCCAACTCGTCCCGTGAGCTTGTAAATATTCCCAAAGACCCTCATTGAGTATCCCGAGCTGGAATGGTTTTGCCTCGCGGGGTTTTCCGCAGCAGCCCCATTGCACGCCCCTGGTTCGGCTCACACCTTGAGCCGCGCTGCCGAATCCAGAAAGTTGCAAATCTGGCCAGACCTGATTCTGTAAAATTAGATCCCCGGCTGCAAACGCGTTGCCGGCACTAGCAGAGTCTCCGATAGCACTATAAAAAAGACTCAACCTTGCATCGCTCATTAAGGCTTCGCCGATATTGCGTGCCACCCAATAGAGTCCTTTCTGTACCAGTTGAATGTTCGGATTCCCAAATTTGTCGCTGACTCCTGATTCGATCGCATCTTTAATCGATTCATCTCCGCTCAGGAAATAATAGTCGATCATCCCGTACCAATGCGCGTGCTGGTCATCGATCCAGTTTCGGCCACATTGCGTTGTTCCGGGATCGCATCCGATGTTGTTATTCACCGAAGTTATGGTGGGAAAATCACTTCGATCCAACTTTGAGGGAGGAATGGACGGGTCGCGCCAGTGAAAGGTGGAATTGCCGTTGTAGTCCGATCGCGGAAAGACCTGCTCGGTCTGAAAACGATAGAAGTTTGCGGAGTTTAGATATCGTCCCACGAATCCGCGCTGCAACCAGAGCATCAGGTCCGCCCAGCGCATTTCGGCTTGATTGAAGCCGCCTCCAGTAGTCCAGGCATAGAAGTGATATATATGAGGCGAATCATTGTCTTTAATACAGCAAGGCATCTTCAATGATTTGTAATATTCGTCTTCTTCGCGCGGATCTATCAGGGCAAAGGGCAGCACTCCAGAGGTGGCGTATTGAGCTAAAGGTGCGCGGGCCATCAAGTTATATTGAAATTTAAGGAACTCGTCCGCGGGGCTGGAAAGCGCCGAACTGTGAAAGTTAATGAAAAGCGTATGCGCGGAATATTGCGGCCATGACTGGAAGTATTGCTGCCCGCCGCCAGACAAGAACAACGATTGATCGGGCCAGATGCCGATACGCGCTTCATCTCCGCCGCTCATAAATTGCAGCGATTTAGGCCAATACGCGGACATGTCATAAATCCCAAATTCGATTCCAGCGCCTGTGGAATCCGTCAGATCGGCCCAACCCTCTGGATGCTGCGATCGCGTTCCGCTAGCTTCAATTTTGCCGCCATGGACAACTTGGTAGCCTTCTTGGGCATACTTCCAAACGGACGCACAACTTGCATTGGTTACCTGAGTCCTGGCGATGTAAGAGCGCAGGGCGTACTGCGGCCGCTTATCGGATGCATTCCAGCCGCAATCCTCCATGTCATTCGAGTACGCCTGATAGAGATAAGCATCCTCTTTGGCTGCAAATGAGCCATTGACCGAAGAACCATGCGTGCCAAAAGAAAAAGAATGGCGATCCCCGAGCGTGGTAGGAAGTCGTACTTCATAACTTGCAAAGCCTTTGTAAGCAGAGGCAAAACTGCCGGACTCGCCATAGTCCGCATTTTGAAGCTGACTCAAGACTTTTATGTACGATCGGTTTTTGTAGAAACTCAGCCGTACGGTGTAGCGCATGTAAGCGTTGCCTTGAGGGTCCTTGTGTTGTCCCGTCGCCCGGATGACAGCGCGAACCGGGCCGCTCTCTTCGATGACGGCGGAAGAATTCGGGTCGTAGGCACTTGAGTAAATGGTGGAGCAAGGGCAGGTGGTGGAATTTGGTACTGGCCCGAGTATGACTAGCCCTAGGTCGGTACCGGAAGCAATGAGAGTCTTGCCGTTCACCACCGCTCTATCGATTAAGTTGAAGTTGGCTTTCTTGATCGTGAACACCGCTGGTCCTGTGTTAATCGTTATGGTGGCGCTATCTTCGGTAGCCAAATCGCTTCCACCAAAATTGCCATTGCCCGCAATCAGGCTAACGCTGGTATTTTTCTTGCTCGCAGCGACGTCCACCTGCGTATCGACAAGAAGCCACTTAATATTGCCGGATGGCCAGCGGCCGAGAATTCGAAATTGGCCAACCGATGCACCGCGGAGGCCCAATTGCGAGATCGAACGGGTCTCTTCGGAATCCGCGAGCGGAATTCCTACGGTCACAGGATCCTGGACACGAGTGCGTCCTGAAATTCCGGAGTAGATCGCCTCTTGAATGGTTAGCGGCACATCGAGTGCGCTAGGATTTGCTGAACCGGCTGGGTCAAAATCTGCGCTGGCGCCAGGTATGGGCCGATGACCTGGCGAGCCTTGAGCTTGCGCCAGGATAGTGGGGCAAAGAATAATTAGGAGAAGCACAAATCGTCGCACGGCATGGCCCTGCGGCAAGGTTTTGGACCTTTTATTTTTCGACATGAGCCATTACCTTCAATTCTCCGCGAAAATGTTACCTTGAACTTGCGGCTCTGGAAAATCAATTACGATGCATCAGTAAGTAGGCGATCAATTTTATCCATTCGGCATTCAGGTAGGACCAGTGGTCGAATCGTTTCCACCATCCATTCCGGTGTATTGGACTCTGTTCTTCCGGTACCGGGACATAATAAATCCTCCAATTCTTTAGAGCCTCGATTTTACGACAGCACCATTTAACGCGCCGGAGGTGGATGCTGGTGCTGATCAGGATCAGCGAACCTGGCTTCTCGTCCCGCAGCTGCTGACCCAGCGACTGAAGTTCGGAGTAAGTTCCCTTGTGGGTGACGCCGGGGAGATATACGCGTCGAGACCCCGTAGTAAGCTCAATAAAAAAGTGTCGTAAACTCGGAGCCGTTCGCGCTGTCAATTCGCGGAGGTTCAAATCCTCAAATCCAAGCTGAGCTGTTTGTCGAACTTCATACCGGCCAACGCTAAGAATCAGCCGAGGCGCGAAGCCCCCTTCATACACTTCAAGACCATAGACTTTTCGTTCGGGTCGTCCCGCAAGGACGAAAATCAAATCGGACCGGGACGGCGCATCACGAATGCTTAGATAATCCCAGAGAGCCCTTGTGAAAAAGCCGTCGATTTTGGGCTTTGTGCCCCGATCTGTGTATCGCGGTTGCAGGAAACACCAAGGAACTTCGACCCAGATCCTATCACAAACGTTAACATCACTATGAGATAGTGCCCACTTAAGCGATGCGGATACTGCTATTCAGGAAAAGATGCCGAGCCCGACCCGGCTTATTTTTCGAGGGTTTGGACGTAGGTGTTAGGTGCGAGCCGAGAGCTTCCTGCGAAGGAACCAGGCCGCGACCACGAAACTCGAGCCAAAAAGCAAAAGAGTGCCGGCCTCCGGAGTGGGTGTCACGCTAATGTCCGTCAAATCAATCCCGCCGGTCATTATTCCGTTCGACCCAAACGCAATCGGTCCTGTCGCAGACAGGATAAAATTCAACTGCTCTATGCTCTTGCCAGCATTCGAGGTATTTCCCGGCAACAAGCCCAGATCCTTCAACAGAGTGAGATTGACATAGCTTGCTACGATTTCTGAGTTTAGACCGCCTGTGTCAGGGCCGCACATGCCTTTCGCGTGCGCGGAAGCGGTGCAGTTTTTCATCGACACATTGCTACCACGTATCACCGCCCCCGTGTCCACTAATTCTCCGCTCATAAGGAGTCCGCTTACAAGGAGATTGCCGTTCGACCCATAGACCGAACCGGTAATGGTAATACCTGTGAGGCTCGAGTTTGAAAAGCCAAGAACCAACTCTTGCACGCCATTGTTCGTATAGCACCTGGCGCCAACATCGCAGCCGCCTGTCTGGATGTTCATTTGCCCGCCCACGATGTTGAAAGGATTATCGGCGGGCAAGGCGATTACCTGACTAATGTTGCTCTGGGCATTCAGGGTGCCGCCAATCGCCTCGTCATAAGTCACAGTTCCAGTACTGCCAACAAAGTCGATCTTAGTTTGCTTGTGGAAGGGACCCGCGACAGCAGCGGTTGAGGAAACCGCGAATAGCAAAGCCGGTAACGCCAGCCGACAAAACCGAGACTTGCTTGTCATGACCCTTCCCTCAGAATGCAGACTAGAGTACAGAAAACTTGGTGCAAGTGGTCTTCCATGTGCTATTCCAGAAACGGGTGTTAATAATACTGCATTTAGCGCTTCGCTGTCTACAGCCATGTGCAAGAACTTGAACATAAGAGGAAGTTCCATGGGCAAACGGCTAGCGAACCTTGCGGGCCTAATTTCTAGGCTCCCCGGCGAGATTGTCGTTTCGCGGTAGCGAAATCATATACTGCGGCGTACCGGCGAGCCAAAACCCGCCAATCCTTTTCCCGAAGAACCATCTGCCGGCCGTTTTCCCCTACCTGTCGCCGCAACACGTCGTTGGTCAGCAACTCCGCACCCTTGTTGCAGAAGTCTTTCAGATCTTCTGCCTGAAAAAGCATGCAGGGTATTTCTGGTTCCACCAGTTCGCGTATGCCGCCGACATCACTAGCTAGAACAGCCTTTCCCTGAGCCATAGCTTCCAGGGGCTTAAGGGGTGTAGTCAGCTCGGTTAGACGGATACGCCGCCGCGGGTACACCATCACATCCATGAGCGAATAATAACGTTCCACCTGGTCATGTGGTACCTGACCTACTGCCCGGACATATTCTTGGGCTCGCTCTGTCTTGATAGCAGCCTGGATGTCATTGAACTCTTCGCCTTTACCGACAATCAGGACTTGGAAAGCGGTGCCGCGCCGCTTCAGTTCGGCTGCTGCCCGTACTAGCCACGCGATTCCTTCATACCGGTACAACGAACCGATGAAGCCCAACACTGGGTCGCCATTTAGGCCGAGTTCGGCATGCAACTTGGCGTCTCGCGGCAACGCCACAAACCGTTCAGCGTCCACACCATTCGGAACGTGAAAGAGCTTTTCCGCTGGGATACCGCGTGCGCGTAAGTCATCTAGAATATGGCGCGCGATTCCAACCACGGCGTCAGCCTGTCGAGATACGTACCCCTCCAGTTGCCGGCTGGCAAAGTAGCGGGGCGATACCCGACGAGTTTTATTCTGGTCCACTGCGGCATCTTCCCAAAAGGCGCGTATCTCATATACGAAAGGAATCTTACGAGAATGGGCGGCTTGCAGAGCGGCCAAACCGCAAAGCGCGGGCGAGTGCGCGTGAACTATATCAAAGGAATGCTCCTCAAGAATGCCAAGAATCCTCGTGCGCAAAAGCTTAATTACAGCCATCTCGCGAAGAAGTGGGATGCGTCGTTTTAGAACATGGCTTGCAACGCTTCCATCCAATGACGTGCGACGGTAGGAGACGGAGTCGATGATTCTGTCAGTCGCCCCAGCGTCGTCAAGTTCATGTAAAGGCCCGGTCAAAACTTCCGGGCTGAAGCCAATCTTTTTTTGTGCCGTAATAAGGCTGTAGCTTCTGACGCTATATCCGCTCAACAACGGCTGAGAATGATCCAGCACATGTAATACACGCAGCATTCTCGCAGGTGTTTCTTCCCTCGATCTTACAAAATCTCTTTCGGCCATGAGTGAGCGAACAGACAATCGGGAGTCCGAACTCGTCAAGGCTTCGCCTCTTTAGCACTTGTCGCGGGCGGCTTATAATTAGCATCGCGCTCGGCGAGGCGAATCTGTCCGTCATTCAAATCATAAAAAGCGATATACGGCCGGTCGTCCTTCCCGAGGACGAGAGAGGGATATCCCCCCACGTGACTCCGGTTCTCAACGACCTCGTAGTGCCATCCCTTGTCGTCTCGCGATGCATATTTGATTGCGCCTAGCCCGTGATCGAAGTACGCGATGTGCGGTTTGTTTTGGCTATCGAGCCTTAGAGAGACCCGGTCGACAAATACCCACAACCCCCACAACTGGTCCACCACCTCGGTTTGCCATACTCCGTCTTTCTGCCAGGCATATTTCACTGTTCGAGCTGTGCTATCGAAGTAGGCGATGGAAGGAATTCCCTGTGGGTCGACTACAACGCTGTTGCCAATTCCTACGTAATCGTTGTGTGTGCGGCGCGCGTCTGCGGTACCGAATTGCCAGTGAGACCCGTCCCATTGTGCAGTTCTCAGATCGCCCGCCTCTACTTCCGAATAGGCAACGTAAGGATTTCCTTTGGGATCCAGAGCCAGGGAATTGAACTTTCCCGCATGCATATGGTGATCCAGCGTCTCGACGTACCAAGTCTTGCCGTCAGAGTAGGCATACTTGAGATACAAGGCATACGTTCTGTCGGGATAAGCTTCCCGGTAATAACTTATATAAGGGTTTCCTTTCTCGTCCAGCTGCATTGAGAGATAGTGGTCTGTAGCCTCGGAATCGATCAGAGATCTATGCCAATCCTTGCCATCCCAATACGCGTACGACAATCCCTGTTCGAACGGCGAGTTGTAAGCGAAGTGTGGGTGATTGAAAGCATCGACGGCAATTGATACGTAAGTTCCCGCTGGTTTATCCACGGTCATGATGTCCCACCGTTTACCGGGTCCGCGGAACGCATACTTAAGCGAATGCTGCTGTTCATCATAGTAAGCAGCGTGAAGATTTCCTGCATTGTCAATCGCGAGAGCCGAATAACGCCCGACGTTGTCCCCGTTGCCATCGTCCACAACTTCGACGTGCCAACCAGGATCTGACTGCGCGTGAAGCGGAGGAATATTGAAGAAGCTTAGCAATAGCATTAAGAAAAACACTGCAGGCAAGAAATGGCGAGCGCTGGCAAATATGCTGCCTTTCCCCAGGTATGTGAAATGGTCAAGTTCTCGGAAGATGTTCATCGTTACCTTTTTCCCTTCATGAGATTTCGCACAAGTTGCTTCCCCAGCGATGGGATCGTAACCGTCGCACTGTGATGCATAAATGGCCAAGGATCACGCCATGAGAACGTCCCGTAGATGCGTGGCCCTTTGAACTGCGTGCGTAGCTTCCCGAGGTTGATCTTTCGCCGATAAATTCCTTCAAGAACGTAGCGGATAAGGGCGTCTTCCCCTATCCACGTGGTCGGCACTGCAGCTATTTTTTTCGTATGAGCAGCAACTCCGGTCAAGTCGCCGTATGCGACCCAGCTTAAGTTTACCCCGCTGGCGCTTCCTAGTTCATGTTGATCCCAATGACGAGTATTGATCTCGATCAATTTGAATTCATTCGACCTGAGGTCAAACTTGTATTCCACTTCCGCCATTCCTTGGTAATTCAAAGCTTTCCATAAACGCTGTGTGGGTTCTAAAAGCTCCGGTATATCTTCGCTTCGAACTATGCAGCCAGTGCCAAAGCATTCGTCCGGGGATTGAAGAATTTTGCGAGCCGTGAAATATGCCAGAGCCTTCGACTGCGCGTTCACATAGCCGCCGATAACGACAATGTTTTCGGTTCCTCCAGGGATCCACTCTTGCACCAGGGCCTCGTGACAGACCTGGCGAACGGTTTCGTATTCAGTTTTCAAAATTTCCAATGATTCGACCAAAAAGGCTTTTCGGCCTCCCACCGTTTCCCAATTTTGACCTCCTCGCCACTGGTAGGAGCTGACCGGCTTCATTACGCATGGGAATCCAACTCGCATCGCGACTTGATCCAGTTCCTGCGGCGAACGAAGAATCATGGTTTTTGGGACAGGAAGACCAGCCTTCTCAGCGATGCTTGCCAGCTCATGTTTGTCGACCACTCTATGGAGCGCATCTCGCGGAGGAATTGCCAGCCGATAGTGTTCTCCCAGAACATCCCGATATCGATCGAGAAACAGAACATCTAAATCTCTGGTTGGGAAGATGACAGCGCCACGAAGCTCCTTGCTAGCTCGCAACAGATAGTCAGCCAATTTCTCAGGTTGCTCGTGGGAATTTGGCGCAGGTCGTACCTCGCACAACCGCGTGCGATTTCCTGGCCCTTCACGGTGGGCCGTCAACCCAACCACTCGCATCCCGCGCCCAGCCAAATCGCGAGCGATGGCGATTCCGGTGTAGAAAAGGTTCAAAATAATAACGGAAGGCAGTTCTCCATTGGTGTCGGTCGAATATTGAGAGGAGTGTGCAGCGCCGGTTGAAGGATCTCTCATGGTCGAGATCTCATGTGTCTTGTTAGTTCGTTCCGCATAGGTGGATTTTGTCATTCGATTTTCCCGCCACCCTCAACTGCCCGTATGCTCCCCTCGTTTCCCTTGCATGGTTTTACCGCTGGTCAACCGGTACCAATCTAATAGCAAAGCAAAGCGGCCCGGATCATAATCCCAAGGGTTGAAGCGAGGACTAAACCGCTTCAGTTCGAATAAATCGTCACCTGGGCGGTTAAACCCCCAACTTGTTGTCACCGCAGTTAAGAAGCCAGCACCTTGCACCACGGATTTGGCTTGCGGACCAATATCCTCTGGTCTTCCGAAGGGATAAGCAAAATGCCGCACTGGAAGTTGTAGTTTCTCTTCAATCTGCGTTTTCGATCCGGCAATTTCCACCTCCAGGCGGTCTTCACGCACATGAGCCAGCGCCGGGTGACTCACCGTATGAGCACCGAATGAGATGTTGTTCTTGGTCATCTGCCGAACCTCGTCCCAAGTGAGCATTGTGTTCGGCATGGGCAGGCGTGTCGGCACGTGGAGTGCCTCGAGAGTTAAAGGCACCACGCGTTTGCGCTCCTCGCCTTCAAGGCCGCGTAACCAAGTAAGGGTTTTTCCCATGGCTTGCAGCCTTAGCTCACGCCCTTCCAGTGAAAAGTCTGAACCGCCGATCGAGCTCAGAGCCACATGCGGCTGAACGGTTAATTTAAAGGCGAGGGATATTTGATCGTACCAAGGCAGTTCGCCAGATTCGATGAAGCTGGTAGTTAGGAAAATGGTGGCTGGCGTTCCCAAATCCTTGAGAATGGGGAAGGCGCAGACGAAATTATCCCGGTAACCGTCATCGAATGTAATTGCAACCGAATACTTTTCCTCTGTTTGGGCCCAAGTACCCTGGGCGATATCATCCAAGCTCACTACCGGAAAATTCTTTTTCAAGAATTCCATCTGCTTGCGGAAAGCTTTTACTGGTACCGCCGGCAAGAAGGGATCGTAATCGTCGTTTACGCGGTGAAAAATAAAGATCTGACAGACTGGAATTTCGCGTTTTCTTAAGCGACGCGATGGACCCAGTTCGTAACGCGATGCCACGTCGCGCCCAAACTTCGCGATGGGGGTGGTATAGAGAATTTCTGCCGCTCTGCGGCTGATTGACCGGTGGTGACCATTCGGTGAAAGTCCAATCCTCGGATTCGTCTCGCCCACACTCGCCTTGCGTTCCTGCCGCCAATCGAGGACCCTTTTTGGAATTATCGCCCTCACAGCTTCTTTCGCCTTCTCCTTCGCATTTGCTTCGCCAAATGACGCCCAAGCGGCCCGTCCGGACGGCGCTAATGTGAAACGAACGCTTCGTTTTATTTGCCCACCCCATTCCAGCTTGTAAGGTGCGGTGCCCGCCAGAAAATCATATTCAACAATTCCGGTCTCGATCCAGTGACGCATCAGCCAGCCCCTCAGAGCCATGCCCGGACGCAGACCTCCAAATTCTGGATCGTAACCTTCCTGAAGCAGGAAAAACCTATTGTTGTAAAGGAAGCCGAACTGCATAGCCAAGGCGCGTTCTCCCCAATCCAGACGGTGAAAGGCAAGCCAGCCCTGGCGCAACGCAGCCCGTGAAATATCGTTATAGAAGGTTTGTTTTGAGGTGTCCCGAAAAACGCCTGGCTTATTCTTCGTCTGCCATCGTCTAGTGTGCAGATCAAACAGAAGCGGAAGCCACTGATCGAGCTGTCCCGGTTCCGTGCATTGCACGGGAACCGCTCCAATTTTCTCCTCGAAATAGCTTAGCGTTGAACGAACCTTAGTCCGAAACCGCGGCTTCAGGAGTTTGAGGTAATCATTCCAGCTATAAGGCAAAGGCAACGTCGTGCAAGGGATTGGTTCCGTTGAAAACTTCCAGGATTTACTCTCCGCGTAATGCATAAGCGCTTGTAGGCACGGTGAACCATCCGGCGTCCCGTGAAACTCGAGAAAACTCCAGCGGTTCCGGTGCGATTGAAGGAACTCTACAAAGTCCGCGACAACCGCGCTTTCCTTTCCTCGACGAACTATGCAATCTAAATAGTCCGAGTCACGAGAACCATCGCCAATGAACTTTAAGCTTTTCCAATGGCCGTCCCATCGCGAGACTCGATCAACATAGAGAGGCGCCACCCCAATGAGCGAATCATCTTCCCATGCGCCTAAAATGAATAGCGGTCGATTATTGCCGTAATTCTTCCACCACGCGTCCATCCATTCCCAAGTGAGAAATATCGTATTGCTCGCGCTTTCTGTTAAGACATTGTTCCACTGTTCGGATAGACCCCGAACATCGTCCCATGATTCGTGAAGGAGGACTTTCACGCGAGTCCTCCTTCCACGTGGTGTCGGTGCCATAACTCGAGCATTAGAAAAGGCCACAGAATATCGCCGTAATACGAGGTATTGTCCTGATCCATTGCCGCAAAACCTTTGTCGATGAATGCTTTCTGGAAATAACCACGTTGATATGTTCTAGGATCGCGCAGAACTTCCTCGGCCATGCCGCGCATCTTCGGATCAGTCTTCAACCACAAACCGATCGGTAGCCCGAAGCCATGCTTCTTTTTTTGAAGAATAGCCTTTGGCAGTAGGTTTCGAGTCGCTTGCTTGAATAGGTATCGCTTTTCCAACCCTTTTACTTTCAAATTTGCCGGTATGCGGCCCGAAAATTCCGCCAGAAAATGGTCCAGGTATGGGAAGCGAACATTAATTCCTACAAGCTCGGCGGCGCGCGTCACTTTGGGTAGGTCGTTATCGCCCAGTGTCATTTTTATGTCGATGTACAGCAACCGGTTTATCTCTGCCTCTGCGGAGGCTGCCCGGTAATGCCCTCGCGGGATGGCGAGCAGGTCACTGTGTCCATTGCGCAAGGCCAACGTCGGTCCCAGGATACTTTCAGGAGGGAAATGCTGAAGCATGGACCAGCGAAAATAGCGTTCCGGATTGGGGGTATTCGATGCTTGAATGTAGCGCCGAAGTTTCCCGGCGACACTGGAAGACTCTAAGGACGCGAAAGATGCCACCGGCTCGACCAACCCGTGTCGAAGAAAATCGGGAATTTTTTGGTAGAACTCGTAGATCTTTTGCGTTTGGTAGCGCTCATTCCCGCCGAAAAGTTCGTCGCCGCCGTCTCCCGCCAGCATCACCTTAATTCCGCGCTCGCGTGCTAGCATCTGGCAGTGATATGTGGGGATCACCGACGAGTTTGCGAACGGTTCGTCATAGAGTGCGACGATCGTCGGAAGAATTTTGAAGGCGTCTCCAGGCCCTAATTTGGAAACGATGAGCTCTGATCCGAAGTGTTTTGCCGCTATTTCTGCATATTCCAATTCATTGAACCGCTCTTCGGCAAATCCGATGGAGAGAGAAGTGACCGGGCTATCCTTGACGCGCGTCAGAAGCCCAACGACAGAACTACTGTCTGTGCCGCCGCTCAAAAAGCATCCCAAACGGGGAAGAGAAACGTCATTGGAAGTGATTCGCACGGAGTCTTCCATTCGTTCAAGAAGTTCTGCGGCAAGATGCTTCGTCGTACCTCCGGCGTCCTCGGGATATGTTAAGTCCCAATAATGCTTGATTTGGGTTGTTCCTTCTTTCCAAAGTAGAACGGTTGCGGGCGAAAGCTTGACGATTCCTTCAAAGGCGGATAATGGTGCGGGAACTACAGTGAAGTTCAGATAATTCACGAGCGCAAGTTCGCTCACTGCCTTCTTTACTTTTCCACTGGCCAAGATACCGCGTGGATGCGAAGCGAAAATCACTGCCCCAGGGGTTGCGCTATAGCTAAGAGGCTTTATGCCGAATCGATCCGTAGCTAGGAGCAAGACCTTTGAGCGGCGATCCCATATTGAAATTGCGAACACGCCGCGAAGTTTGTCTAGAAAGCCCTGACCATATTGAAGATAGAGCTCTCCTAATAAGCACGAAAGATTTCCTTCGTCGGAGCGAGATTTAACCAGGGCGCGGAGTTCTTTAGGATTGTAAATATCCGCATCGCTTGTCACCACAACCTGCGAGGAAGCCCATATACTCCCAGTCCCTGCTGCCGCAGTCACACCGAATCCGATTTCTGGTTCAGCCGTACACTCGAGGCGGTCTCTATTTCTCAACAATAACGCAGCGGTCATCACCTCTACGGTCCGCGCATCTACCGAGGAGCTATCCTTCGTAACTGCGATTCCACAGATAGGCATTGTGTCTTCTATCTGCCTTGGGCGGGCAGAGAACCCTGCAAGGTTCTCTCCGCGACGTACGCATCTGCGGACGTATTGGGAAGTTCGTCAAGATGACCTTGCGAAGATACCGCCTTAATAATCGTCTCGAATCGGGTAGCGAGAAAGCGCTCGCTGAGACGTTCTGCGAGCATTTGGCGAACTTCACCCGGTAACCGTTTTGCCGGCTGAAGACATGATTCTGCAAGCGCGGATGCTAGTCGCTCGGGATCATCCTCAACCAGTAGACGCCCGGTGAGCAAGCTTGGTAAAGCCGAGGCCGCCTTACTACTTGCAGCCACTGGAAGTCCCATGGCCAAGGCTTCGAGAATTTTATTCTGGACGCCTCGCGCGATTCGCAAGGGGGCTACGGCTGCGAGGGCGCCCTTGAGGTATGGCCGCATATCTGACGTACCACCGGTAACGTGGATGGATGAATCCTTGGACCAGCGGCGCACACTTGGTACAGGATTGCGTCCGGCGATTACAAAGTTTAGATTTGGCACCGTTTTCTTAAGGTGCGGCCAGACTTCACTGCAAAAGAAAGTCACCGCATCAATATTGGGAAGATAGTCCATCGTCCCGGTAAAGACAATGTAGGGCTGCCACTGCGCTATTTCGCTTGGTACTTCCACCTTCTCTGGATCGAAATACTCCGCATTGAGCTCATTTTCGAGCACGAAGATTTTTGAACTAGAGTAAATGCGCTGCAATACTTCGGCTTCTGCGTCGGTGGAAACCAGCGTGGCGGAAAATTCCTCGACGGCCCTTCTTTCTACTTCGGCTAGACGCCTCGCTTCCAACTTCCAGACCCACGAAAAGGCGCTACGATGCTCGCTGCCATATTGCGCCCACTTGTCGGAGTCGACATCAACCATGTCAAACACCCCGGGGACACCGGTGGCTGGTTGGACATACTGCACCATAGATGAAGAGAAGACAAAAATGAGGTCATACTTTTGAGATCGCAGAGCCTTCCTTATCTGAGCGTCCATTGTGGGCGAGTAGAAATAAGCCGAAGTGAACGCCCGTCCTTTCAGAAGTGCCATCAAAGCCTGAACGCGGCTTCGTATCCAGGACAGTCTTTCAGCGTATAAGTTTGAACAGAATTCGCGCGCTGGTTGCACAAATTGTTCGTCCGCGACGTCATCGTAGAAGCAGAACAAATCCACTTCGTGTTGCGCGGACAGGTGTCGTAGCTCCCAAAACGAGCGGATCTTGTCGCCTTTGGTGGGCGGGTACGGCAGGCGATGAGCTAGAAACAGGATGCGCATAGAATCTCGCCTTTAACTCTCATGGGAACAGCCGGACTAGCGGTGGTCCCAGCGCCTTCGTGACCGGAAATGGAAGGCGCTTCCAAAGATCTGTGGCCAGCTTGAAGCGCGGATTGACGGGCGAAAAATTCGGCAGGCTCTTACGCTTCACAAGATAAAACTGATAGGAAAGTGACCGCTCGCTCATATTCCACTGTGTCTTGAAGAAGTAAGAGCCAGTTCCCAGCTTGCTTCTTCCGAAATCGAACTTCTTAAGACCACGTTCGGAGGATGTTTTCAGCAGTTCCCAGTACATGAAATTGTTGGCAGCCAAAGGTCGGCTTTCGGGAAGTGAACCTCCGTAATACGGTAAAATGGCATCACGAAAGAAAAAGCTAAATACCCCTGCCATCGGTCTCGATTCGTGAAAAATAACGGTCACGCTCGCTGCGTCGGCAAACTCTTCGAGTAGGATCTTAAAGAAACGCTTGGAAAATACTGGCGTGCCAAGGTTCCAAACGCTGCGTGCATAGATCTCGTAGAACGAATCTAGCTGTGTTTTGTCCGTCACCGATTGCAGACCGCTTTTCTGTCCTTTGCGGATCATGTAGCGCGTGTCTTTGGGCAAACGGCGCAGGAGCTCTTCGGCGTCGTTGCCTAACTGTTGTTCGAAGGTGACGTAGAGTTCCTTGGTCAGGAAACCATCGCCAAACTGCCGGTGGGTTTCGCGCAGCTCCAAATAATCTACGCCCTCGTCGTTCGCGATACGACAGGCAGCTTCGCGCAGTGCCGTTGTCGTCGTTTCGTCGCTTGCGCAGATGCCGCCGTACACCGCAAAAGGTGTCGAGATCAGCGTCCGGCCTTGCAGCCAGTTCGACGAAAGAAACATCGGAAGAATCCCGCGAATCTTTCCGTCTTCTTCGGCGAACAAGTAAACCGCTTTAAATCCGAAAGCGCGCTCAATCGCGCGTTTCCAAGCGGTGCAGTGGAACAAAGTCCCTTCGGGGTGCTGAAAAACGTAGTTATCCCAAGCTGTCTTTTGTTCGTCTTGGTAGTGACGAATGTTCAAGCGCGTCAACGGAGGTGATTGAAGGACACTCATGCACGGTTACCTGCCATCTCTCGGATTCTTGACCGAGCGCTCGGTCTCTTAGAGCTTCATGGCCCAACGGAATTGACTGAACACCGCTAAGACCAAGCCATTCCATACTCTGCTATTTCGCCCCGGCGGATCATTTGGGGGTCTTCGGACGCACGTAATAATATTCATGGTCATAGTCGTAGAGTTCGTCGTCATTATTCAGAATGACACCGAAACATTTCTTGGCATCCAGACGCGCATTCACACGCTTCAAGCTCTGTCGTCGAGTTTGTCGCATGTGAACGACCAACAAATAGCCATCGCAACATGAAAGCAAGAGCTCCAAGTCCGCCACCGGAGCAGAAACCGGTACGCTATCAACAATAATCAGATCAAACTTCTCCTTGGCCATTTCTACGAACTCTGGCCAACGCGAATTTTCCAATATGGCGGGCAAAGTGTTCTTCGGAACAAGACCAGTCGGTGCAACAGAAAGATTGGGATACTTAGTCGGATGGACTACAGCATCAAACTGTCGCCTTCCTTGCAGAAATTCGCCCATGCCTGGCAAGTGGTTCAGTTTCAGCACACGTGTGGCGCTTCCAGCTCGAAGATCGCCATCTACCAATAAAACGCGCTTGCTCCCCAACTCGCCAAGACTCAAAGCCAAGTTCGCAGCGACCATGGTCTTTCCATCGCCGACATCGGAACTGGTGATAATGATTGACCGCGCTCCAATTTTTTTATGCAGACTCAGCAAGCGCGATCTAAGGATACTAAAGGCCTGTGCCGCTTCCACATGACTGGGATCTGCTACGAGAGGGAAATCCGCTTCAAAGCGCGGATGTGTTGACGCAATTCCCGTATTCAGGCGCGCGTTTCCGTCGTTGCTGTCACCATTTCCCTTTGAGGGCACCGATTTCGATGAAGTATCGGTCAATGAAAGCTTTTTACCGCCCAACGATTCGCCAGTTATCGCCATGTTAGGATCACCACGACCGCATAGACCGCTGCCAGCACTGTCGTACTTGCGAGCGCGGCCATGTTACGCCGCAACTTCCTTCGGCTTTCGACCTTTGTCGGCAACCATGGGATTTCGCCGAAAATCGGCACGTGCAATTCATTGATCACTTCGCGCTCTGTTTTTACCGAAGAGTCAAGAAGCTCAAGCAGAAGAGCGCCGACGAAAGCAACAATAAGTCCCGCCACAAGCCCGATCCCATTAATGAGCGGGCGGTCCGGCGTATCGGGCTTGTCCGGCACCTGAGCCGCATCAAGAACCTCAAACCGCTCGCCTTTCTGCCGGGTTTCCAGATCCGAAGCCATATCCGCGGAGAATTTGCGCTCGAGCAAGTATTTATAATGATCCTGAGCGGCCTGATAATCGCGCATCACCGCGCTTATTTGTTGCTGGAAAAGAGGAATGCGCTCAAGTTCAGACTGGTGGACGTTAATCTGTTGCTCGATGTCATGCTGCCGCTTTTCGTGTTGCTGGATTTCCTCATCCAGTCTCGAGAGTTGGCTTTCCACCACCGGATTGCGGCTCTTGGACGGAGCCGGTTTCACTTTGGCCATGCCAGCGCTTGTCTTCTCAGCATCCGCTATTCGATTCTTCAGATCTTGAATCTCAGCATTTTTCTTAACCACGTCGGGATAATTCGGGCCATATCTCTTGCGCAGCGTGTCCAGATCTCCTTCCTCTTGAGCCATTTGTGTTTGCATGGCAACAATCTCGGGTGACTGGCCCGCATCCAGGTTCACCACCGATGGATTGTCGCCCAACAGGGATTCCAGATAGACTTTCTGCTGGTGGGCTTGGTTGAGCGCTTCTCGTTCTCCCTGCAGTTCAATCTGAAGGGTGTTTAGCGACTGGACCTGTGTGGCCTCGGATTCAGGAAGCTCTCCGACATTCTTGGTCTTGAGCAGCGTAATTTGAGCCTCTTTTTGCTCCAGATCCTTGTGAGCGTCCTCAAGTTCCTTGGTCAGAAAATCTGCGGTTCCCTCGACGGACTGTTCGCGATCCTTGATGTTCTCTTCGATGAAAAGGGAGGCCAGCCGATTCGTCACCTGGGCTGCTACCACAGCGCTCGGATTTAGATAAGAGACGCTGAATGCACCGAGGGCTTTCTCCCCTTTGCCAGTCGGCGCAATATCTACAACGATGTCTTTTTGCATCCGCTTTACGAGTTCTTCCTGCGGCTCCTTTTTCTTTAAATCCTTATAGAGCCCCATCTCCTCGATGACTTGCGTCAGCCGCGTCTCAGATAGAATCTGTTGTCGGAGTGTGGCCAGGCGGTCTACCACACTAATCGTGACCGTTGAATTCACGTAGTAATCGGGCACCTTCTGGGGATCGACGAGAATTACGGTCGTGGCCTTGTAAGAGTTTGGTATGAAGTAGGCAACTATTGCGGTCAACAGAGCAACTGCAAACACCGTAATAATCATGAACCACTTCCGCCGCTTAAACACATTGAGGTAATCCCGCGGGGTATAATATTCAAGTCCGGATAAACTCAGGCTTTCTTGAAAATCTGTCATCGTTGCCTCATGCCTTGTCGAGTTATTTATTAAGAGCCTCGAGAATCTGTTTTGCGTCGTGCGCACTTCCGGAATTTGGGTCGAGTTTCAGCGCCGTCTGCAAAGCCTGTTCCGCTTCATGCTTTTGGCCATTGCGGTAATATGCGACCCCTATGTGGTAATTGTATGATGCATTCTGAGGATCTCTCTGCACCGAATTTCGTAGTAAGCGAATCGCCCCATCATAGTCCTTCTTTTTCACCAGTATCCAGGCAAGCGTATCGGAGACGTTCGGATCGTCAGGGCGTGCTCTGGACGCGTCCGAGGCCAATTTCAGTGCCATATCAATGTTGCCGCCATGCTCCGAGTAGGCCCAAGCGAGATTGTTCTCCGCTACCAGATTACCAGGCTCTATCTCGAGCGCTCTCGCATAGTACTTTTTGGCGGAGTCCCAATCTTCCTTCGACTCGGATACTTGGCCTAATCGCACTTGAACTTCAGCGCTGTTAGGCTCGGCTTGCGCTAGCTTCGTCAATATATCCATCGCCTGCTGGGTTTTCCCTTGCGCTACTTCAATATCAGTCAGCAGTAACTGCGCACTGACGAGCTTAGGATCTATTTCAAGTGCCCTTTGCAGGGATCGCTCCGCGTCAACGGGGTGGTTGGCCATAGCCTGCAGCCGACCGAGTGTTTCGTAACCAGTAGCTACTTTAGGGTTGGCGCTAAGATATTTCGTAACTTCAGCAAGTCCGGCATCAGGTTTATTTAAGGCGATCTGAGAAGCCCCGACCAAATACAGAGACTCTTGGGAGGTAGAGTCGTATTTGAGAGATTCTTTGGCCAGATTATTAGCTTCGTCATAGCGCTTTTGGTGGAACTTTGCCCATGCAAGCGTCCTGTAGGTAATAGCTCTTGCAGCCGGCTGCGGAAATTCATCAATTAAGGGAAGAGTGTCACGTTCCGCCTCGGCATACTGCCCCTCCTGTGCTAATGCAAGCGCACGAAGGACATACGGTTCGATCACTTGCGGTTCGTGCTCTAGGGCGTTTTCAAGAGTGGCTATCGCTCTTTCCGGTTTTCCTTCATTCAGTGCAAGCTGCGCGAGAATCAAACGCGGTTGCAGCATATTCGGATCCAGCTGTGATGCACTGTTCAGAGCACCTTGCGCAAGATCTAGCTTGTTCTCCCGTAGATACGCCATACCCAGAAAATATTGCGGCAGTGCCCACTGAGGCTGTAGCTGTGCGGCACGCTGAATATCGCGGATACCGTCTTCAAGTTGGCCTTCATCAACGCGCAACCCGCCCAGAAATAGTAGCGTTTTCGGATCATCGGGGCTTTTCTTGGAAAGATCATTCAGAAGTTTTTCAGCATCGGCCGTGCGTCCCAATTGGAGGTAAACGGCTGCAAGCTGCCTGGAGTTCTGCGTGTCATCCGGATGAGCCTTCAGAATTTCTTCATACTCTGCTTCTGCCGCCTTCGTGTTACCCTCGACAATGAAGTAACGAGCCAGCACTCCCCTGTTTGCAGGCTCGTTCTCGCCAAGAGATTTGATCTGGCGGAAGACATCCTCGGCCTCACTGGCATGGCTTTGTCCAATCAGGAATGCTGCTAGCAGATAGTGCGCTTCAATATTCTGCGGATTTCGCGCGAGAGCCTGACGAATCACTTGTTCAGAACCCTTTATGTCTCCGCGTTGTGCCAACAAGCCGGCTAATGCCGTCACCGGCGGAATCCAATCGGGTTTGTATGCAATCGCTTTCGATAGGCTCGCTTCACTCTCCGCATTTTTCTTATTAACTAGCTGGAGCATGCCCTTTATGTACCAGGCCAGACCGTTTTGCGGGTCCAACTCCAATACATGATCTGCGGTAGTTTCTGCCAACTGCGTATCCCTCATTGCAAAAGCACTCTGGCTCAAAATCAGAAGTGCATCCACGTCATTGGGATACTTTAAGACCAGCGCTTGCGCCTGTTTCTGGGCATCCCCGAAATTTCGAGCCTTAAACAACACGTCAGCCATCATCACTTGGGCTTCGCGATTATCCGGGGAATTTTTGTAGACGTTGGCCAGTTGTTGGTAAGCGCTGACGTAATCTTTCCGATCTATGAAAATCTTCGCGAGCGCAATATGGGCCGGCGGCGCTTTTGGATCAAGTTGAATCGCCCGGCGATACTCCACAATGGCTTCGTTCGTTTTGTCTTCCGAGGCCCAATGTTGCGCCTGCTCGATATGACGCGTCGCTTTCTGTTGCGGTGTAGCACAACCAATTAGCAAGCCGACGCAAGCTACCAAGAGACAAAGAATCCAGCTTGCGGTCCTCCACCTCGCATGACCGCTGTTTTGCACTCTAACCTCACGTCTACACAAAGATTTGTACCATTGCGTATAGCAACCCAGGTTCCAAGGGCGCTCCATTTTCGAAACCTTCTATGCTTGCAACTCCAAGATAATATGAGAGTTCGAATACTGCCTGCCCGTTCCAGCTGCATCTATCCTTTTAATGTTAGCAAAAGATGGAAACACTTTTCCACATCTTCCACCACATTCAGCACATGCCTGGCATCGCGCCTTGGATTCTCCTAACGAGCCCCTTTTCCCGATAGCACCACTTGGACGGTCCGAAAGACAATTACCAAATCCAGGAAGAGTGACAAATGCTTGATATAGAACAGATCGTATTCCAACTTAGTTTTGGCGTCTTCAACAGAAGAACCATATTGATACCTGATCTGTGCCCATCCAGTTAGTCCGGGACGAATTGTGTGCCGCTCGTGATAAAACGGAATCTGTTCCCCGAGCATATGAACGAATTCGGGGCGTTCGGGTCGGGGCCCAACCAAGCTCATATCGCCCCTTAGGACGTTCACAAGTTGTGGAATCTCATCCAGACGATACTCCCTCAAAAATCTGCCAATTCGGGTGATCCGTGCATCGTCCCGCGTAGCCCATTTCGGACCGTCTTCTTCGGCGTCCTGCCGCATCGATCGAAACTTCACGATTTCGAAAGTACAGTCGTGAAGTCCCACTCGTTCTTGACGGAACAAAACAGGTCCGCCTGATTCCAGGAAGATGGCTGCGCTGATTAGTAATAAAATGGGAGAAAATAGCGCCAATATAACCAAAGAAATTACAACGTCTAATATTCGCTTCGAAAGCATCAGCAGGAAGTCTTTGTGAAATCCTTCGGAAAGAATCAACCAACTGGCGGACAACCTTTCCAGCATGACCCCGCCCATCAACTTTTCGAAGAGAGAATGGGCATCTTCGACGACTACTCCAGACAGTTTCAGTCGTAACAGTTGATTGGTCGGCATAACTCCGCGGCGCTCGCCAAACCCCAGAATTACCCAGTCGACCTGTTCGCGGCGCACGTAGTTCTCTATGTCCGCGACTCCCCCTACAATCCCAGGGTTCACCAGTGGCTCCCCGATGTGCTCCCCTTTTTCATCGAGAAATCCGAGGACTTTTAGATTTAATTCCGGTCGTGCCAGAATCTCTCTCACCAACCGAATACCTCCGGCGCCTGTGCCCGCAATTACTAAGCGATGTACGGGGCGGAAAAAATCGCCGGAGTCAACTACCAATCGCCAACCTAGCAGACTGGCAAAAATGAGCCCTGCTGCAATTGCCGACACTCCTCGACCAAGGGAGAGGTCCGGCGCTAGATAGTACAAAAGCGCCAAGATCAGTCCGGCCGTGCCTAGCGCTTGCATCAGATGAACTACGAGTTCCGAACGCCGTGCGACCACCTGCAAATCATACATATCGTTGTAGTAGAGGCAGATCCAACAGACCAGCACAACTACACTTATCTGCGCGGCTGTGTAGGGCCGGCTTAGATACCAAATCGCATCGGCAGGACTACCGAACCGAATCCAAAATGCAACTGCAATGGACACCACGATCAATGCGCTCTCAGTAATCGCCAGTATCACAATCTTGATCGGAATGTATCTGCCCAGTATTCGAACCATTCAGGAACCGTCCTCACTCGTTACTGTTGGAATTCATGCCTGCTCTTCGATGACCAGCGCACGCCGCCTGTAAAAAGATCGCGATCTGCGTAAGGCAATCCCGGACCGGCTACAGCTGAAACCGTTAACTGTCCAAATATTCCCCAACGGTTGTTGAGTTCGTAATCCACACGGCCATAAATGTCGCGTCCGTTCAATTCCGCAACCACTAGGGAATCCTGTTTTATGTAGCCTATGCCGGCGGAAAGAACTAAGCGCCGTCCGACGTATTGGGAATAGGAAGCATCGTAACGGTCGTGATAGCTGTTAGATATCACGCCGGTGAAACCATAATCTCGGGCGAACGAAAGAGTAAGAAACGCAGACCGGAACGTTTTCAATAGATCCGCATGCCCTACCACAGTCTTGCTGGCTGGCGTGCCGTTACTATGGCTCTGAATAGACGGGCCGACGGCCAGCTGAAGGGTGAGCGTTGGGCGGATTTTCTGCTCGTAAGTGACGAGGAGCGTATTGTATTCTTGTTGTTGACTTGGCTGTGTCAATATCTGCCGAGCGTACGTGTAGTTCACGCCGATCTGTTGGTTTAGATGCCAGCGATGGTTCCAGGAGACGCCGCCCCCAATCGTGTCGCTCGTCTGAAAGCCCTGATTGGGAAATGGATTAGGAACACCGAGTTGGTTTGTCAGACTGTCATATTCATACTGCGCGTGAAACGTAACAGTGTCTCGATCTGTTAGGGTGTAAATCAGCGACACAACAAGTCCGTTTTGAATGGAACTTTGTCCATTTGCGAGGAACGGTGTTTGGAAAATCTGACCGGTCGTATAGTTCGGAATAATTGTAGGATCGAACAAACTTCCGTTGTCCGGTTCGTAGCGAAACCGCTCGTCCACATTGATTATCCACCGCGCGCTCAGATGACGGTAAATATGAAGGTCCAGTAGTTGATCTAAAAAGAGCGATCTATATCCAGGCTCTGCAGAAGCAAACAGGTAGGGTTGATACTGAAAGTCGATACCTGAATCGCTATTTTGGCGCGAGTAAAGGATCAAAGCGCTAGCTGCGGCCGCGTTCGATGCCGAAGGGTTGGTCGGTTGAAACGCGTAGTTATTGTCGTAAGCGTAGAATAATGAAAAGTCAAGAAGGGACCAGTGTCCGACCCGCAATGCTGAAATCACCTTATTATCAGTGTCAATCGATTCGCCGGTATCAAGGGTGCTGGTTACCGGGTGATCAGGGACCGATTCTGGTTGCTGGGGGTCCGTCGGATTACCCTGCGGTTGGTCCTGTGATCGTGCCGGGCACGGATAGACAAAAAGCAGCATAACTAGGCAGAATGAAGCGCAAGTTAAGATTTTTATAATTTTCCGGTCTTCCGTTCGCTTCCGCACAGCTGCTCTCCTCATGCCTCATTGTTACGGGACGACGATCTTGTCGCCCGGCTTGAGGACGAGGTCTTGGCTATTTGCTTTACCTTTAATTACAGCGTCATAGTTGAAGGGAAATCGGACCTGCTTGCCATCCACATTCCGTAGAACGTAAATTTTGTTACGCTTGGCATAGGGATGAAGCCCCCCTGACTCTGCAATAATCTGCGAAACAGTCGTGGTGCTGTTAATGTGGAAGACCCCTTCGTGTGCCACTTCACCCATTAAATAAACCTTCCGGCTGTTGATTTCATGAACCGCTACAGTTACCTGCGGCGTAGTAACAAAGGGCTGCAACTTGTCCGCGAGCATCGTTTGCAACTGCAGCGGAGTCATTCCAATCACGTAAATTTCATTAACTAAGGGAACCGTAATTTTCCCATCCGGTCGAACAACGACCTGTCCGGAAAGTTCCTTCTCTCTCCATACGTCAATATCCAACACGTCCTGTTCGCCAATGGTATATCCGGCGAGTGACGGGTCATCGGCTTTGATCCCCTTAACTTTTGAACTCGATGGTTGCAATGATTTCTGAGAAGTGGGTGCCGATTGAGTGGCCGCCGACGTGGGCGCTGATGGCGCTCCGGCTGGAGCAGGAGTAGTCGCGGGCTTCGCGTCTTGCGCCTCAATCGCGGGTGACGCCGACCCTACGCATAGCACAGCGATAAAAAAGAATTCTTTCACTTTCTTCATTGCCCTCTGTCCTCACAACGCAACCACTTGCCTGTTCGTTCAGTTCGGCAAGAATTGCGGCAAAACGGACGATAAATCACCCGCGAAAGCTACCATTGATGGAAATGACTGATCATTGCCTGATGTTCGAACTGCGGTCAACCGAATCAGTGCTCCGTCAGTACGGCCCTTCGTAATCCCATCCCATGCAAGATAGATTTTACCCAGATATTCGCTGGCGAACCTGCGCCCGTGCGCTTGGTACCAATATAAAACGTCTTGTTGCATTCCGTCCTTCTCGATCACATAGTGATTGGCCATGAACGACCCGCTGGAAGCCCCGCTGTTCGAAATTTGGACCACACCTGATGAAACTGGCTCCCAGCCCGCACCGGGGAGGCAATTCCTCGGGGAATGCAGCGCATCTCCGCTCCGCTGGGAGCTGTAATAAACGATAAACAAGTCGACTTGCGCTCCGGTGACATCGTTGCGATAACCTCGCAGCAGATAGTTGTCAGCTGCGAGAACGCGCTTCGTTCCCGCACTCAGTTCGGAAAGGTTTCTCCCTGACCAGTTTTCCACTTGACTGGGGAACGTGTCGAAACCGCTGCGAGGCGGGACCGGATGTCCGTGACCGATCCAGCGTAGGTCCACGGTACTGATAAGCAGCAGCCCGATCAGGCAGCCCAAGCGAATTCTATCCTTCACGCCGACCTTCCCGTGATACTCCGTCCTTCAAATTCGCGCAACAACCGCACCACGCCTAACATCAGTCCAAGAGAGCCTAGAAAAAGCACCCAGCCTGAGAATGTATGAAAAAAACCTTCGGCCCATCGCGCACCCAAATAGTTCCCTGCTAGTCCGGTTCCTGCGATACGCGCCGCATTCATACCCAGCGCGATCGGCACCGCAGTTATCGCCAGGATCCATCGGGAGCGCACAGACATATTCAGCAAGTAGCCCATTAGAACCGCAAATGCGAGCATTGAAACGAGAGAGCGAATTCCTGAACACGCTTCCACCACCCCAGCAGTGAAGTTGGCCAGGTAAATGACGTTCCCCTCACAAACGTTAGGAACACGCAGCAAATCCAGGATGCCCACCGCGAGTTTCGATGCCAGCAACTGCAGAGGAAAAGTTATCGAGTAAAAAATAATGGACGGCAAAGGAATCATGAACAAGAGCCACGCGATTGGAAACGCCACAAGTCCCAACATCTCAGTGCCAAAAAGAAATAAAGTGACACCGCAAAGCAGAACTAGCAGAGATGAATGGGCCACGAAATTTTCCGCGCCTAGCGTCCCCGCCGCGAGTTGTAGCACTGCTATCAACACAATCAAAATTCCCCAGGAACACGGTGATACTTTGGCGATTCCCAGCTCGCGCTTTTGCCGCCACAACATCCAAAAGAACGCGATCGGTACGAAGAAGCCATGCGAGTAGTTTTCGTCTACTGACCAATCCGAAAACAACTTCTTGAAATTTGGGGCATAAAGCATTCCTATCGTCGCCACCACAATTAACAACGGCCACCGGTGGGAACGCACCCACTCCTCCGCGCTTACAGCAGTGGTCGTAGACTCTACTCCTCGGAGCGATTCTACAGCTGATAGGCTCAACGAAATTCCAGGCTAGGCTAGAAGTAAAGGGATTACACTCTTTGCATTGCATCTGCCTCGCCAAAGGCCGATGCATACATAAGTAAACCCTTAGGCCCTAAATGATACTATACAACCGGGTTGAGCCGAGTGATTAGTCTTCCAGAGGACCGGCCACGAGCAATTCCTATGCACCGAACCCGGCCGGGGAAGCGTTTTTCCGTTAGTTGGCAATCGTTTTCATCAAATGCATCGATTTTTTGCTTCGATCGCTACCCTAGGGCTCGTCATCCAGCCCTAAGCTTAAGTATATGTGTGAGCTAGGGTGATCTCGGCCGGGGTCATTAACGCACACAACCTGCTCGCCCAACTCTTGCTTTTACGCAGCTTGCGCTGGCATCCTGATTGCGCGAGAAGGCGTCGATCCGGATTGAGGTTTCAACCTAAATGACCGATGCAGTAAGTTCAGTTGTCAAGGATGAGTCTGATACTGCGTCGCGCCAAGAGCTCAACTCGATCACAGACGCATTGAGCGTGGATGTCGAGGACTATTTCCACGTGGAGGCCTTTGCCGACCACGTGCGCCCGGAAAGCTGGCCAACCTTCGCTTCACGGGTGCATGCGAACTGCGAACGCATTTTGGAACTCTTCGCCAAACACAATTGGCGCGCCACTTTCTTTGTACTCGGCTGGGTAGCCGAGCGCGATCCGGCGCTTGTTCGCAAGATCGCGAAAGCCGGCCATGAATTGGCTTGCCACAGTTACGCTCATCGCCGCGTTTTTTCTTTGCAGCCCGAAGAGTTTCGAGAGGATTTGCGGCGCGCTCGCGCTTTAATCGAAGACGCTGCCGCTGTTCGTGTCGCAGGATACCGCGCCCCCACGTTTTCGATTCTGCGCCGCAGCTTGTGGGCCTTGGACATACTCGCAGAGGAAGGCTTTCTGTATGACTCTAGTATTTATCCTATCCGCCACGACCTGTACGGATACCCAGAATTTCCCCGATTTCTGCAGCGTCTCGAATTGTCTTCCGGTCGCGAAATTATCGAAGTTCCCATGTCTACCATCCATCTGGCGGGCCTCAACTGGCCTTTGGGCGGCGGGGGATATCTCAGGCTTCTGCCCATGGCCTATACCTCTTGGGCGATCAACCGCGTCCACCAGCAGGACCGCCAGCCTTTCGTTCTTTATTTGCATCCCTGGGAACTCGATCCTAACCAGCCGCGCTTAAGCGGGAGATGGAAATCCAGACTCCGCCACTATACCGGTCTGGCAGGCATGCAAGGCCGCCTGGAATCGCTGTTGGGGAGCGGTCGCTTCGAACCCATGCAGAATTTGGTCGCCAGGCTACGAAACTCGGCGCCTACACTTCAAGTATCATCGCTTTGAGCCGAGCTCTCATGTCGCTATTACAGATAAAATAGTCCGGTCCCTGAAAATGGTGAATGTTTACATCACAGTCGACACCGAATGCTCGCTGGGTGGTGCCTGGGAAAACCCCCAGTGGAAGCCAGTCAGACCAGACAAGGCGGTCCTTGGAAAGATCGGTTCAACGCTATACGGTCTTCCGTTGATCATGGACATCCTCGAAGAACATGGATTGCGCGCCACATTCTTCACTGAAGTTTTTATTCGCGATTTGCTCGAAGGCGCCGAACTCGCTGATGCCTATGTGCCAATTCTTCGACGTGGTCATGACGCTCAGCTCCATTTACATCCTGTCTTTCACTACTACCGCGAGGTGACTGAGGGCCGTCTGCGACGAGAAGATCTCCCGCCCCGAATGGATTTGATCGGCGGCTTACCGTTCGATACTCAAATCGAATTGTTGAAGAAGGGCCGCTCTATTTTTTGCGACATTTTCGGATCCATTCCGGTGGCATTTCGGGCCGGATGCTATGGCGCGAGCATGGCTACCCTTGACGCCCTGGCGAAAGTCGGAATTGACTACGATACTAGCTTTAACGCCGCCTATCTCGGCGACAGCTGCTTGATGGGACCAAAGAAACCGACCAATATCCCGTGGCGCAGCGGTTCCGTCTGGGAGATACCTGTCACCACCTTCGAAACGGGCGCCGGAAGTATGCGAGGTTTGAAGCCGCTTGAGATAAGCGCCGTGAGCTTGTGGGAACTACAAGGAGTCTTGGAGCAAGCAGAGCATCTCGGCCAGGAAATTGTTACCGTGATATTGCATTCCTTTTCCTTCTTGAAGAGAGCAGACGTGCAATACCGTAACATGCGCCCCGACCATTTGGTGATTCGTCGCTTCCGGAAATTCTGCCACTTCCTCAGTCGAAATCAGGATCGCTTCCGTGTCATGACATTCTCGGAAATGCCTGGTTCGGTGCTAACCCGACCTCAACTTCCTCTTCCTCGAATGGGGGTACTGATACCGGCTGCGCGCAAGTGCGTTCAAGCTGCCAACCGCATTCATTGGTTCTAGGGATATTTACTGCCGGACGCCCCGGACTGCGTGTGCAATGTACGTGGCGATGGAATATGTCGAGCGAAAGCCCTCGCCCAGTTCGAAAAGCCATATGAACAACAAACATTCGACGATCATGCCTTTGGAGATAATGCCCGCCAGCCGTTCCGATACTCGCGGCTTCGCACAGGCGCGGCGCGTTATCCAAACGACCAGGGCAGTCAGCAGAATCGCCGCAAGTACGTCAACCGGATAATGTCCGCCAACGTACACGCGCGGCAGTGAAATCGCCAGCAGCACCCACAGGGCTAGCGCGACGCTCAACCATCGCTTGACCGGCCAGAATCCCACGGCGACGATTAGATAAATCAGCGTCGAATGGCTTGGGAAGCAATTTAAGTTTCCCTCGTTCCAAAAATATCTGGGATACAGTGTCTGGAAGCGCGGAACCAAATTCGGAGCAGGCCATCCGATCCACGGCCGCCAAGCTAAAGTCGCGAGCATCGCCAGGCAAAACGCGACGAATATTTCCGCTAAGCGCTGCCGTCGCCAAGTTGCTCGGCTATCTTCAATCCTCCAATAGAAATAAAAAACTGCAGCGTAGATCCACGTGCTAGCGAGCGCATTCGCAGTCAGCAAATCAGCCAACGAATCTCGCTTTAAATTGTGAGGGATCAGCCGAAATAGCTGCTGGAGGACGTGGAGATTCCAGTCAGAGAACCACGGACCTGGTGTCAAGTTCGGCTGCATTTTTAGAGGTTAACCTAGGATAGCCTAGCCAGCCCTCGAACGCTAAGTATGGAGGCCACAGAAAGAGGAAAGGTAAACTTCAAGCAATTGGTCTTCGTCAAGTAAGTCGAGGACGCCGTTCGAGTAAACCCATTCATCGCTTGAGGCACGAAGCCGGACTACAACCGGCTATTCGTGCCAAGCGCAAAAGCGCAGATTCAAATCAGTATTAAGCAGATTGCCTCGCGTTCCAACGTTTCTTGGCGAAGCCAATCGCAGGCCCCAAGGACAGGAACATTAGCATTGTGCTCGGTTCGGGAGTTTCATTTAGCTGTGGCTCCAACGTAGCCATTAACATCGTCCCGGGAGTCACTGTGTTTCCCACGGCGTTATACCCTCCGAAGAGGAAACCTTCCTCGCAGGCCACCAGCGGTCCCGAACCTCCGCAATTCAAGATTTGCCCTTTGTCACACGTCAGAAAAGCGTTGCCGCCGCAAGAAAACTGGGTACCAAACGGGATCCCGCTGGCAATACCTATGTACAAGGGACTTGAATTGGAAATAACCAGAGGACCCACACCGTCGTACACGAGGTCGATTTGTTTGCCGGGGTCCCACGGAAATATCACTGGATCGAGAAAGCTCAGGTTACTGGCGTTAAAGTCAATCACGATAACCGACAGCGGATTAGCGTTGGACCTAAAGCCGGGTACAACGGAAGAACCTGGCGGCTTGTTAATCGTAAACTTTGGATCATTGTTGATAGACCCGGCCTTGACAGCCGCAGCCGAAATTGCCAAGAGCGCTACCATGCAGAACATCTTCACGAGTTTCATGCGCAAACCTCCGAGGGCAAGAGCTGCATTAGCAGCACCAGCTTTAGAGCACATTCAATACCAAATCAGCCCGCTGATATCGACAATAAGTTATTTATTTTCTTAGGTTAGGATGGCTGACCATCCATCCTCCCTTGTGTTGTGTGCAACTTATTTCACAAACACGGAAGCGGCAAGCCTCAAATAGAGAAATAGGGCCTCCGAGCCAATAACAGCCCGCGCTCTGTGCTGGCATCCAGCCCACGATGGAATCGGTTTCTTCACTCCCCTCAACTTATTTCACCTTGCTCAGAGCCTCTTCCGCAGCGCCGAGCCTCGATCCAAGGCAACCGACGCAGCTTAAGTTGCCTCTGATCTATGAGATAAGCGCGATCTTCTCTCGGATACCTTCGCGATTACTTTTCAGCCACTAAGCTGTTCATTGGGCAGCCATCGTGCTCCAGATTTCAGTCAAAGTCTACTAAGTCTATAGAGATTATCGGAAGTCTGGTTTACACTGAGTCAATGAAGATTTCCCAAAAAGGCCTGTATGCCCTTGAAGCGTTAATCTTCCTGGCCCGGCGCCAAGAGAAAGGCGCGATCAAAATCCGGGAAATCGCCGCCACTGAGGGTTTGCCGGAAAAATTTCTGGAATTGATCCTTCTGGAACTCAAGCATGCGCGCATCGTCGAAAGTGAGCGGGGTGCTAAGGGCGGGTATCGCTTGAAACGTGCGCCCACGAAAATATTCCTGGGAGAAATCATACGCACAATCGACGGCCCGCTGGCTCCCTTCGAAGACGCCGAGGAATTGCGTCGTCTCGTCGAACAGGACAAAAAACACAGTGCACTATTTCGCGTTCTTTTATCCGTTCGCAACGCCGCCGCCGGAATTCTCGATCACACCTCTTTGGCGGATATTTGCGATGACAAGCGCTAACTTGATCTGGAACTGGCTTTTCGGACTGGAAATGGTGGCTCTGGCTTCAAAAATTGCTTTGAGGAAATATATATGAGCGATGTGACAACGCAGATCAGTTGCGCGGGTGATTTCACTATAACCGAAAACCTTTCAGAACAAGAGCGTGATCTGTTGCGTGAAGTAGTTCGCGGCTTACGCGCCATCCGTTACGGATCGATTTTGCTCACCGTCCACGACGGGTGCCTCGTTGAAATCAACAAGACCGAAAAGATTCGCAGGAAAGTCTAGCGCGCCACCGACGGCAAAGGAAACGCGCAGTCCGATGATAGTGTCTGGAATCCTGGTGGACATTTATCGAATCGCGTCGAGTGTCAAGAAGTAGTTGTAGGACGCTCCAGTTGAGAGCACGGATGAAACGAAGCAAGATTCGGATCCACCAAGTAGTTTCTTCATCGCGGAATTTTTCGGAAGGAAGCATCTGTGCGGAAGTTTTCATCCAATTGCAGTCCAAAAATCAGGAACGGGTTCTTCGAATCCGATCACCACAGCAGTCCGTTGCAGATATTTCGATCGTTCGGCAACCACGTGGCATTCGTGCTCTTTCTGGTTTACCTTGTTAATGACTAGGAGGCGTTGGCCGCACCTCACCGGAGAAGTGAGTGTGATCAGTCCGCCGCCGGCGTTTACACGAAGTGCTTCGGTTCCTTCGTGGAAAGGTTCACTTCCGATTGTTCGTCCATAAACTAATACCGGCAGGTATACCCATTGACGCTCGCCGTGTCGGCGCTCGGCGGACCGTTCGACTGTCCGTACAACCTCGTGGTCACCGGGCACATTCGCGGGTGCTTCCGGTTCATGCAAGAAATTCCAAATCTTACTCGCCACTTTGCTTGCGCCTCACTCGTTCGATTGTCTCCCTAGCATCGGTTAAGAGGCTCGCGGGCGCTACAACAGAAAGAGATTCGTGTGTCGTGAACCTCATATTAATTTCTCTAATAGTTGCAGACAACTCTGGTATGCCGGATAATCGTACGTTTGGAGTTCGTTCGAGCCGCCCTGGCCGCTTGCTATGATGAATTGTCCGCACTGCAGCACAGCCAATCCGGACTTCGCCACCTCTTGCAAGGAATGCAGCACCCCTCTTCTCTCCATCAATGATTCGGATTCCGAAACGATACAAATGGTGGATCCTTCCGCCATCGCTCTGGGCAGCGATTTCGGTACGCGCTATCGGATTGAATCGCTATTAGGCCAGGGTGGCATGGGGCGTGTGTATAAGGCTTACGACAAAGAGCTGGATCGCACCGTCGCGATCAAGGTGGTTCGCGAAGGAGCCATCGGACAGGCCGATGCGCTGAAACGCTTCAAGCAGGAACTCGTTCTCGCCAGCAAGATTTCGCACAAGAATATTCTGCGCATTCACGACATGGGCGAAGTGGCCGGTGTGCGGTTCATCTCCATGGCTTACATCCAGGGAAAGGACCTGCAGCACGTCATTAAAGAAAATCCGAAAATGCCGCTCGAGCGTGTCTTGAAATTCGCGCAACAAATTGGTGAAGCCCTGGCCGCGGCGCATGCTGAAGGCGTGGTTCACCGCGATCTGAAGCCGCAGAACTTGCTAATTGGCAACGACGATCAAGTCTTCGTATGCGACTTCGGCCTCGCGAAATCTTTTGAAGAAAGTGCCATCGGCATGACGCGCACCGGCGCCTTTCTCGGCACGCCCCGTTACATGTCTCCCGAGCAGGTGGAAGGCAAACCTGCGGACCAGCGCGCCGACCTGTACGCATTTGGTTTGATCCTCTACGAAATGGTGACTGGTGACGTCCCCTTCACCGGCGAATCCACGCTCAAGGTGATGTACCAGAGGATCCAGGAAAAACCTAAAAGCCCGAAGCTCATCAACGCGGACCTCCCCAATTGGCTGGTGCGTATTATCATGCGCTGCCTGGAGAAGGAACCAGCGGATCGTTATCAGAGCGCTTACGAAATTCTCGCCGATTTACAGGGCGCCAAATCGCAATCGTCTGGCGGTAGTGGCTCTCGCGGCGGCATTTCGCGTAGCGGCGACAGCATACAAATCCAACTTCCCGAATTTGCCAGCCGCCGCTCGGTATGGATCCCTAGCGCGGCCGCTCTCGTGTTGCTCATCGTCGCCGCGGTCTTTTTGGTGCGCCATTTTGTTCAGAATGGTGGGGGAGGAGGCGGTGGTGGTGGAGAAACCAACGTATCCGGGATTCCCCCGCTATCTTCCGGAAGATTCGTCGCAATCTTGCCCATTCAGGTGCTCGGCGACGCGTCGCAAATCGGCTATCTGGCGCAAGGCGTTGAAGAAGCTATTTCTACGAAACTTTTTCAGGTAAGAGACGTTCGCGTCACGTCCAGTGATGAAGCCGACAAGATTGATCAAAAGCAGTCCCCGATTAAGATCGCGCGCGCATTAGGAGCCAATTATCTGGTGCAAGGCACGCTGCAAGGCTCCGGAGATCGTATACGCGTGACCATGCGTCTGCAGGATGCGCTTCACAATAAGCGTGTGTGGGACAAAGAATTCGACGGCGTTTCTTCCGATTTGTTCACGCTGGAAGACCAAATCTACAGCGAACTCGTCTCCGCGCTCAACGTAAATCTTACGTCCGACGAAGTGGCAAACTCGAAAGCGCGACCGACCGAGAATGCTGCTGCTTACGATCTCTATGTACGCGGACGTAATGCTCTGCGCGCTCACGACACCAAAAGCACTCAGTCCGCCCTGGATTATTTCGATCAAGCGCTGAAAGCGGATCCGAAGTTCGCGCTCGCCTTCGCCGGTGAGGCTGATGCCAGCCTGCGCATGTACGGAGTCAAGAAAGATAATTTCTGGACCCAGAAAGCGCTTACCTCCGCTCAGGCTGCCGAGCAGATAAATGATAAGCTCCCGGAAGTTCATTCGGCTCTTGGCAGCGCTTACATCACAACAGGAAAGTACGCTCAAGCGATTGTAGAACTGAAGCGCGCAATTTCGTTGGCGCCGGGTTCTGATGAAGGTTACAGGAGGCTCGGAGCTGCTTACCTTGCAAGCGGCGATTACGCACGTGCCATCGAATCGTTTCAGAAAGGTGTGGACCTCAATTCCTACTTCTGGGTGAATCAGAACGCGCTAGGCGACACTTATTTTCGATCGGGAGATTACCCCAAGGCCCTGCAAGCATTCCAGCAAGTAACAGTTTTAGCGCCTGATATCAGTACTGGCTACGAAAATATCGGGAACGTTTACGCGCAGCAGGGAAAGTATCAAGAAGCGGTTCCCTATTTCCAGAAAGCCTTGGCCATAGAACCCTTTTATTCGACGTATTCGAATTTGGGCACGGCTTACTTCTTCTTGAAGCAATATCCGCAAGCGGCGGAGACGTTTGAAAAGGCCGTTGCGCTCAATCCCAACGATACGTTGACGGCCGTAAATCTCGCCGATTCTTACCGCTTCTCGGGGCAGAAAGACAAAGCGCACGCTGCGTATCAGCAAGCCGTTTCTCTGGGATATAAGGAGCTGCAGACGAACCCGCAGAATTCGGATGTGATGGCGCAAATTGCGTTGTCCTATGCCAACTTGGGGGAGGCGCAGCAAGCCGACACATTCATCAAGAAGGCGCGCGCAATCGATAAGACGAGTTTGGATTACATCTACGACCAAGTACAGATATATGCGCTGCTGGGAAAAACGAAGGAAGCGCTGGACGCGTTACGGGAAGCGCTCGAAAAACATTATCCGGCGGAAGCGGTTGCCGCGGACCCGAACGTCGACAGCCTTCACACCAATCCCGAGTTCAATGAGTTGATTAAGAAGTATTCCGCGAAAAAACCGTAGCTGAATCTCCTGGGAGTGACCACGATTACCCATAATTACTCAGTAGGAGTCCTCCATCGCCTAAATTGCGCGGTCGTGAAGCTTTTTGTGGCAAATTGCGCAGAGAGCCGCGAGATTGGTCTCAGTGTCCTCTCCCAAGCAGCTGCGAAATTGAATATGGTGAATCTGCAGTTCGCTTGATACTCCACAATTTTGACATCTCCAATTGTCTCTTTCGAGTACTTGGCGACATAGATGAACGTAGCTATCTCTTTGCAACTTGGTTCGGGGACGTTTCTAATTCGAATCAAGGAGCAATTTCGAGTGAGTATTGATTGGTTGCTGACGGGAGATTCTGAGAGTGGCCGACAAATATCCGGCAGGTAGCTATCATATTTTTCATCGTGGGCGGTCAAGCTTTCGGGAGACCATTGGACCTTCGCGGCACGGTGGATCGCGATACTGACTACTTTTGCGGGCCGATCTGGAGGCTATAAGGAATAAAGGTAGTAGGTTTTCACAACGATTCCTCACGAAAATGACTAAGTACGCAGCCTCCTTTGCGTAATCGATTGCCTGAAGTTGTAGACACGCCGGTTTTTTCCCTTTGGTAACTGAGATTTGTCTGCTCTCATCGTTCCAAGAACTAGGAATTGAATATTCGGGAGAGGACTATGCAAACTCCAAGTACTGCGGCACAGATGATTACTTCGACGGGACCGCGGACTATTACAGGCAAGAATCGAAGCCGACGAAATGCACTCAAGCTTGGTCTTTTTTCTAAACAGCTGCTTCTGGAAGGAGAAAGCCCGGCGGAATTTGAGAAATTATTACGTGGCCTGCGGGAATATTGGTTGCCGCAAGGACTTCAAGAAGAAATACACGTTAAGCGCTTGGCGAGCCTCTATTGGCGCTAGCGGCGCGTGATCTCATCAGTGCGATCATGGACGTCGTTCACATCTTACGGGTTATCGGCCGCCATTTTTTGTAGCTTTTTCCTGCTAGTCCTTCGCCAGCCAATCGCCAATGTCGCCATTACCCGCACATCTGAGTTGAGGAAGAGAAGTAGGCGAAAATACAAAACGAACCTGTCTATCGTCATGGAAATAGGCATGATGACAAAATACGAATGTCGCTTAAAAGGGCAAATCGGAAGCGAAGAGCACTGATTGAAGTTTCACCAAACGTCACGTAGGAGGGAATTGCGATCTGCCACGGAGTCGGCGGAAGAGCCGAGAAAGATCATCATCCAGTTCCGTAATTTTTATGGTAGCATTTTGCATACGTGCACGGGACATCCCCGCCCCGGCTCGAGGCATCAAGCTCTTTCGAACTACATATAGAATCACACACCAGGTAACTGTGTGGCCGAATTTTCGGGAGGCATCATGAATCGGTTTCGGTCGGTCGCTATCCTTGCGCTAGTCGTCGTTTCGCTCGCGGGGCTTTCGAGCTGCCTTAGCAGTGGCAGCACTACTGGTGGTGGCGCACCGAAGATCACGACGACGACCATTCCGTCGACGGCGACCATCGGTACAGCCTATGCAGGAGCGACAATCAGCACGTCTGGTGGAACCGTACCTCTTACCTACTCTATCGTCAGCGGTGCGCTGCCTGCTGGTTTGATTCTATCCTCAGTCAACAATCAAGGGTCGATTTCCGGGACGCCCCAGCGACAGTCGACAGGAGCCTATCCATTCGCAATACAGGTTAAGGATTCAAGTAATCCCGCGCGCACAGCAATGCAGTCATACACGATAACCGTAAGTGCGCCAGCCGTCCCAGTTGTCCATGCTCCAAGCAATAGCACACCTCCGTGTGTGCTCGCATCGGCAACAGCCGGAACGAGCTACAACGCGATATTTACCGCTACGGGAACGGGTCCCTTCACATGGTTTTCTCCTAGTGCGCCAACTGGACTGAACCTAAATCAATCGACCGGAGTACTAAGCGGCATACCACTTCAAGTTGGGATGACCATTCCATTTACTGTGTACGTAATGGATATAGCAGGTCAGACCTCTGCTGGGTTGGCGTGCACGATTACCATCAGTCCCGCGGCTGGACAACTAACCATTACATCGCCACTTACGCTGCCGGCTGGCGTAGTCGGTAGACAATATAATGTTCAACTGCTGGCCACAGG
>Ga0209007_1000045_pt1 | contig 87794 bp, 79 predicted proteins | sample JacPinW_OM1H0_O2_FD_187961 | JGI IMG/M metagenome (GOLD analysis project Ga0209007, IMG submission 187961) | Forest soil microbial communities from Algoma, Ontario, Canada - Jack Pine, Ontario site 1_JW_OM1H0_O2 (SPAdes) (version 2) | ecosystem: Environmental > Terrestrial > Soil > Boreal... | reverse complement strand
CGCAACACGCCCCGCCGCGGCTGCCGCCGGGCACACTGGCCGCGCCGCCGCCGGGAACCAAGCAGAAGCTCGACGAGCTGGGGCCGGAAGGCTTCGCCCAATGGATGCTGCGTGAGGAGCGCGTGCTGCTCACCGACACGGCGATGCGCGATGCGCACCAGTCGCTGCTCGCGACCCGCATGCGCAGCATCGACCTCACCGCGATCGCGCCCTACTACGCGAGTCTCGTGCCGCAGCTGTTCTCGGTGGAGTGCTGGGGCGGGGCGACCTTCGACGTGGCGTTGCGCTTCCTGCGCGAGGATCCCTGGGAGCGCCTCTCCCAGCTGCGCGCGGCGCTCCCTAACCTGCTGCTGCAGATGCTGCTGCGCGCGGCCAATGCCGTCGGCTACGCCAACTACCCCGACGAGGTGGTGCGGCTGTTCATCGCGCGCGCCGCTGCGGGCGGCATCGACCTGTTCCGCATCTTCGACTCGCTCAACTGGGTCGAGAACATGCGCGTCTCGATCGATGCGGTGCTGGAAGCCGGCAAGCTGTGCGAGGCGGCGATCTGCTACACGGGAAACTTGAGCGACCCGCACGAGCGCAAATACACCCTCGACTACTACCTGCAGCTCGCGCGCCAGCTCAAGGCCGCGGGCACCCATGTGTTAGGGATCAAGGACATGGGCGGCCTGTGCCGGCCGCGCGCCGCCTACACCCTCGTCAAGGCGCTGCGCGAGGAGACCGGGCTGCCGGTGCACTTCCACACCCACGACACGAGCGGCATCGCCGCCGCCAGCGTGCTCGCAGCGGTGGAGGCGGGCGCCGACGCCGTCGACGGCGCGGTCGATGCGCTCTCCGGGCTCACCTCGCAGCCGAACCTCGGGTCGATCGTCGAGGCGCTGCGCCACGGGCCGCGCGATCCCGGCATCGATCCGGACCGGCTGCGCATGATCTCGGCCTACTGGGAGCAGGTACGCCGGCTGTACGCGGCGTTCGAGAGCGACGTTCGCGCCGGCGCATCCGAGGTTTACGTACACGGTATGCCGGGCGGCCAGTACACCAACCTGCGCGAGCAGGCACGCGCGCTCGGCATCGATGCGGCGCGCTGGCCGGAAGTCGCCGCCGCGTACGCCGAAGTCAACGCCATGTTCGGCGACATCATCAAGGTAACCCCGACCTCCAAAGCGGTGGGCGAGATGGCGCTGCTCATGGTCACCTCCGGGCTCAAGCGCGCCCAGGTGGAGGATCCGGCCACCGAGGTTGCGTTTCCAGAGTCGGTCGTGCAGCTGTTCCGCGGCGAGCTCGGCCAGGCTCCGGGCGGCTTCCCGGAGGCGTTGCAACGCAAGATTCTGCAGGGCGCGGCGCCGCTCACGACCCGCCCCGGCGCGTCCCTGCCGCCGGTGGACCTGGCGGCCGTGCGCGCGCGCATCCAGCCGGAGCTGACGCGCACGGTGACGGATGAGGATCTGGCGTCCTATCTCATGTATCCGAAGGTGTGGCTCGGCTACGCGCGCGACCGGGCACAGTACGGCGACGCCGCCATCCTGCCTACCTCGGTGTTCTTCTACGGCATGCAGCCCGGCCAGGAGATCAACATCGAGCTCGAGCGCGGCAAGACGCTCATCGTGCGCTACGTCGCGATCAGCGAGCCGCACGAGGACGGTACACGCAGCGTGTTCTTCGAGTTGAACGGCCAGCCGCGCTCGGTGCGCGTGCCCGATGCCAGCCAGGTCGCTCAGCACCCGCCGGCGCGCAAGGTCGAGCCGGGCAACACACGCCACGTCGGCGCGCCCATGCCGGGCACGATCACCACGGTCGCGGCGGCCGCCGGAGCCAGGGTCTCGCGCGGCGATGTGCTGCTGACGCTCGAAGCGATGAAGATGGAGACTGCGGTGCGCGCGGACAGCGACGGTGAGATCGCCGAGGTGATCGCCAGGCCCGGACAGACCGTGGAAGTGAAGGACCTGCTGGTGGTGCTCAGGTGAGCTTGATCAGGCCGCTACACGCGTTGATCGCGTAGATAGTCGCCTCCCGGCCGAGGCTGTGTGAAAACGTCATGTTGAAACGCTAGGATCGTATCGGATTCTTTCTCGAGGAGGCTGCTGTGAGCAGGTTCATCGATGAGGCCGATCGGTGCCAGGGGAGGCTGCTCCCGGAGCGGATCGACGAGTACGTCTCGGAAGAGAACCCGGTTCGCGTCATTGAGGCCTTCGTGGCGGAGCTCGACCTGGCAAGGCTCGGGTTCGACGGGGTGGATCCCGCGGACACGGGCCGACCGGGCTACCACCCGGCGACGATGCTCAAGATCTACGTCTACGGTTACCTGAACAGGATCCAGTCGACGCGCCGGCTTGAGCGGGAAGCGCGTCGGAACCTCGAGCTGATGTGGCTGGTTGGCCGGCTCGCCCCGGACTTCAAGACGCTGGCCGACTTTAGGGCGCAGAACGGCACGGCGATCAAGAACGTCTGCCGCGAGTTCATCGTGCTGTGCCGTCGCTGGGGTCTGTTCACCGAGGCGACGGTCGCGATCGACGGCAGCAAGTTCAAGGCGGTGAACCACCGCGATCGCAACTTCACGCCGGGCAAGATGAAGACGCGGATGGGGCTGATCGAGCAGAGCATCGCGGAGTACCTGCAGCAACTTGATCGCATGGATCGCAAGGAGACGCCGAGCAGCCCGCGCAGTGTGAGACGGCTGAAGGAGCGCATCGCGACGCTGAAGGACGAGATGCAGCGGCTGGAAGGGCTGAAGGCGCAGATGGAGGCCTCGCCCGACGGTCAGGTGTCGCTGACCGACCCCGATGCGCGCTCGATGGTGAGCCAAGGAAAGGGTACCGGCATCGTTGGCTACAACGTGCAGACCGCGGTCGAGACGAAGCACCATCTGATCGTGGCGCACGAGGTCACGAACGTGGGCTCCGACCGTCATCAACTGAAGAAGATGGCTGACGCAGCGCGTGAAGCGCTTGGCACGACGGAGCTGACAGCCATCGCTGATCGTGGTTACTACAGCGGCGAGGAGATCAAGGCCTGCGACGATGCCGGCATCGTACCGATGGTGCCGAAGATCTTTACGTCGGGAGCCAAGGCCGAAGGGCGCTACGACAAGAGCGACTTCGTTTACGACGCCAAGCGCGATGCGTACCGCTGCCCGGCGGGCGAGTATGCGATCCGGCGCTTCCTGAGCGTCGAGAAGGGCATGAATATCTACAAGTACTGGGCCTCGGCGTGCCCGCGCTGCGCGCTACGCTCGAAGTGCACGACCAGCGACTACCGCCGGATCGGTCGCTGGGAGCACGAGGCCGTGCTCGACGCGATGCAGGCTCGGCTCGATCGGGATCCGACGCGGATGCAGGTCCGACGGCAGACGGCCGAGCACCCGTTCGGCACCATTAAGGCGTGGATGGGCGCCACCCACTTCCTGAGTAGACGACTACCGAGGGTCAGCGCCGAGATGGGCCTGCACGTTCTGGCCTACAACCTGAAGCGAGTGATGAGAATCATGGGAACCGGACCGCTGATCGAGGCGCTCCGCGCCTGATCGGCGCGGCCGATCGCGCTCGGCGGATGCTGCGCGCCCGCCCGGCTCGCTGACTACCGGTCCGAGCCCCAGTTATCACACAGCCTCGGCCAACTCCGGTCCTTCAAGGTGCTGAAATGGCGGCTTCAAAGCGGCCATAGACCCTATGCTCATTGCCGACCCTGCGGGCGGCAAGAGCGGGCCTCCTAGCTCACTGCCGATACGATCAGAACAACCGCAAAGGCGCCAAGCACCAACGAACCGAACCTCGGTATCGCCGTCGCTAGCTTCTGCGGCACGGCTTGACCGACGAATCGTCCCGCGTAGATCCACCCACCGCCAACGATCGGAACCGTTGCCGACAATAGCAACCAATACCGGACAACCGCCGACGGGCTAACCGGTATTAGGACCAGCCCAATGATCAGCGCCTTGGGATTCAACAGCGTCGTGATAAATATTTGGTGTGCGCGGACTACGCGGGTCGCGTGATCTAACTGCCGGCGCCAAAGGACGACGGCAAGGCCAACGAGGTAAACCGCAGCGACGGCACGTATAAAGCGTGTCTGCCCGTGCAGGCGCGCGATCACTGGGACGATGGTCATGCGTATGAACGCGATTGCGGATTCGTACCCGATTAGCTCGTAAACGAGCAGATGCAGAGAGCGGTACAAGCCGACAGTCGCACCCGACAAAGCAAGCAGCGTATTCGTCGGTCCCGGAACGAGCAGAAGGGCCAACAGCGCGACAGTAAAACTGGTGAGACTTTGCATCGAAGCGCTAAGGATCCCGGCACCCCTCCTGGCCAGGAGCCCACGCCGGACCGCAACTGATCGGTCCTAGCTTCCTCCAGGGCACGGCTGAGAGCAATGAGCGCCGCGATGACAGCGAGCAGCCTTCCGGCAACCCCAAATGATCATGCCGCCGATCTGTTGGTCGCTGACCGGCCGGGAGCGGAAGTCGATGTCGAGCGACTAGAGGTCACTGAATAGATACCGCGGCAACCATGTGCCACGATCTGCGGGTTTCGGAATTGTCGTGAACGCATTGCAGAGCGCCTGCAGCGCGACGCGCGCCCGCTCGCGCGACTGATCACACCGTGTCCTTGAGCGGCACCGCGGGGTTGGCGAGCTTGCCTAACTCCGGCCGCGCGTGCACCGCGATCAGCTTGCGCGCTCCCATCTGGTCCTTCGGGCTGTTGATCGTGTCCATGGCAACGAGCTCGCCGCCGCGCAGGTAGCAGACACTGAAGCTGCGCGCGGCGGGATCGCCGCGCAGGATCACGCGATCGTAGGCCAGCGCGACGCCGACGATGATGAGCTTGAGGTCGTACTGGTCCGACCAGAACCACGGCACCTTGTCGTGCGGGGTCGGAGTGCCGAGCAGGTTGAGCGCGACGGTCGTGCCCTGCTCGAAGGCGTTGTCGACCGATTCCAGACGAAGATGCCGGCCGTACTGGCGGTTCAGGTGGCTGGCGCAGTCGCCGGCGGCGTAGATCACCGCATCCGAGGTGCGGCAGTGCGCGTCGGTGACGACGCCGTTCTCGCACTCGATGCCCGCGGCCTTCGCCAGCTCGTCTGCCGGCACGACGCCCACGCCGACGATCACCAGGTCGGCGGGATACTCGCCGCCCTGCTCGGTGAGCACCGCGCGCACGCGCCCGACACCGTCGCCGTGCAGCGCCCTCACCGTCTCGCGGCAGTGGATGCGCACGCCGTGGCGCGCGTGCTCGGCGGCGTAGAAGGCGGAGACTTCCGGGCAGGTGACTCGGTTCATGACGCGCTCGGCCATCTCGAGCACGGTCACCTCCAGGCCGAGCTCGCGCGCGGTGGCCGCCACTTCGAGCCCGATGTAGCCGCCGCCGATGACCACAAGACGCCGCCCCGGCGCGCATTCGGCGCGGATCCGATCGGCGTCGGCAACGGTCCGCAGGTAATGCACGCCCGTGAGGTCTGTGCCCGGGACGGCTAAGCGGCGCGGCCGGCTGCCGGTCGCGAGGAGCAGCGCGTCGTAGGGGAGCACCAGTCCGTCGTCGAGACGCACATGATGCGCATGCGGCGCGATGTCGGTGACGCGCCGGCCGAGGTGCGTGTGCACCTGATGCTCGGTGAAGAACTGCGCCGCGCGCAGCGTCAGGCGCTCGCGCTCGAGCGCTCCGGCGAGGTACTTCTTCGAGAGCGGCGGGCGCTGGTAAGGCAGCCACGGCTCCTCGCCGACCAGCGCCAGCTGGCCGGTGAATCCCCGGCGACGGAGCGTGTCCACGGCCTGCATGGCCGCCTGACCGGCGCCCACGATCACGATCTGTTCAAACATCGGCGCGAAGAATAGCCTAGGATCAAGCGGGGTTTCCGCACCGGAGCAGGGCGTGGTGCCCCTGGGGCTGCTCCGCCATGGTGCAATCAGCCCCGGAGAGTGTCACCGGTGCGGCGCGGGTTCCGGGGGTCGTGCACCCATTTCGCCCGTGGCATGAAAGCTGCAAAATCCACCGCGCCGCAACGACCGCAGACGGAGTGCGTTACATGAAACTGGTCACCGCCATCATCAAGCCCTTCAAGCTCGACGACGTGCGCGCCGCGCTCTCCGACATCGGCGTCTCGGGCATGACCGTCACGGAGGTCAAGGGCTTCGGGCGGCAGCGGGGACACACCGAGTTGTATCGCGGCGCCGAGTACGTGGTCGACTTCGTACCCAAGACCCGCATCGAGGTGGCGGTACGCGGCGAGCTCGTCGACCAGGTCGTGGAAGCGATCATCAAGGCAGCCAAGACCGGCAAGGTGGGCGACGGGAAGATCTTCATTACCGAGATCGAGCGCGTGATCCGCATCCGTACCGGCGAGACCGACGAAACGGCTCTTTGATTGATTGGCGAAAAATGCCTGCGGCATTTTTCGCAAGCCAGGGCGTTGATGGGCTCTCGCCCGCGGGCAAAAGGCGCGGCTTTTGCCCGCTAGGCAACCTGCCGGTTTGGGACGAGTGAATGCGGCCTGCGGCATTTTCCGCAAGCCAGGGCGTTGATGGACTCTCGCCCGCCAGGCAACGTGCCAGTCGGACCCAACCGGCGCTATGCTTGGTGCCATGCCTAGCGCGATCCGCTTCCACTCCTTCGGTGGTCCCGAGGTGCTGCGCCTTGAGGAGCTCGAGCCGGGCAAGCCGTCCGCGCACGAGGTGCAGCTGCGCCACACCGCGATCGGCGTCAACTTCCTCGATATCTACGAGCGTACCGGACTGTATCCGGTGGAACTGCCGAACGGCCTCGGGCGCGAGGCGGCTGGCGTCGTCACCGCGCTCGGGCGCTCGGTGCGCGGGCTGAAAGTCGGCGAGCGCGTCGCGTACGTGCATTCTGCTTCGGGCGCCTACAGCGAGGCACGCAACATCCCGGCCGAGCGCGTGGTGAAGATCCCCAAGGGGATCTCGGACAGCCAAGCGGCAGCGCTCATGCTCAAGGGCCTGACCGCGCAATATCTTCTGCGCCGCACCTACAAGGTGGCACGCGGCGATGTGATCCTGGTGCATGCCGCGGCTGGCGGCGTCGGGCTGATCCTGTGCCAGTGGGCCCGGGCGCTCGGGGCGCGGGTCATCGGCGTGGTCGGGAGCGAGGCGAAGGCGGAGCTCGCGCGGCGGTATGGCTGCCGGCACGTGCTGATTTCCGGACGCGACGAGCTCGCGCCGAAGGTGCGCGAGTTGACGCGCGGCGAGGGCGTGGCGGTCGTTTACGACGCGGTGGGCAAGGACACCTTCATGGAGTCGCTCGACTGCGTGCGCCGACTCGGGATGATGGTGAGCTACGGCAACGCCTCCGGGCCGCCGCCCGCGATCAGTCCTTTCGAGCTCACCAAGCGCGGCTCGTTATTTCTCACCCGGCCGACTCTCTTCAACTACATCAGCACGCGCGAGGAGCTCACCCGCGCGGCCCGCGAGCTGTTCGCGGCAGTACGCAGTCGCAAGGTGCGGGTCGTGATCGGCCAGCAGTACCCGCTGGCGCGCGCCGCCGACGCGCAGCGCGATCTCGAGGGGCGACGCACCACGGGCTCGACCGTTCTCGTGCCCTGAAGGGCGCCGGCCGAGGCGCGTTGAGTGAGGCGGCGCCCGAAATTCTGAAGGGGGCTTTCAGCCCTCGGCCGGGGGTTCCGGGCCTGCCGTGGCAGGTTGAATCGGCCGCGCGCGCACCGGGCGCGCATTGCGGCTGATGCCGAGCGCACCGCTGCGCACCACTTCCACGAGCTGCGCCGAGCGCGACAGCGCCGCCATGAAGCTGCGGATCTCCGCCTCGCTCGCGGTCAGCTCGACGATGAAGCCATCGAGTGCCGGATCGAGCACCCGGCCGCCGCTGCGCACCACCTGGCCGCGCACCGCGTCGGTGTGCTCGGGATCGACTATGAGTTTCAAGAGCACCAGCTCGCGCTCGAGGTGCGCGCCACGCGTCATGTCGAGCACGCTCACCACGTCGACCAGCTTGTTCAGCTGGTTGGCGATCTGCTGGATCACCGCGTCCGAGCCGCTGGTGACGAGCGTCAGCCGTGAGACCGTGGGGTCGTCAGTGGGCGCCACCGAGAGGGACTCGATGTTGTAGCCGCGGGTCGAGAACAGGCCCGCAACGCGGGTGAGCGCGCCGGCCTCGTTCTGCAGCAGGACCGCAATGATATGACGCATGAATCAGCCAGTATGCACCGCGGACGCTGAACTGCTAGGCTGATTTGGTCGCTCAATTTTCACGCCCCCGCGGCTCCCTGAGACAACGCCTCGATGAACGATACGGTGATCCAGCCACGACCGGCGGGACATCCGCTCGCCGGTGTCCGGATGAGCGGTGCGCGCATGATCATGCAGGTGCTCGCTGACGAGGGGGTCACCGCCATCTTCGGCTATAGCGGCGGGGCGATCCTGCCGACCTACGACGCGGTCTTCCTCTACAACGAGCAGTGCGCGCGCAGCGGCTCCCCCCAGATCCCCCTCATAGTTCCGGCGAACGAGCAGGGCGCGGGGTTCATGGCGGCCGGCTATGCCCGGGCCAGCGGGCGGGTGGGGGTGTGCCTCGTCACCTCGGGTCCCGGCGCGACCAATACTGTTACGCCAGTGCGCGACTGCATGGCGGATTCTGTGCCTATTGTCGTCATTTCTGGCCAAGTCGCCCGGCCATCCATCGGAACCGACGCCTTCCAGGAAGCCCCGGTGCCATCGATCATGGGCGCCGTCGCGAAGCATATCTTCCTCGTGACGGATCCTGCCAAGCTCGAAGCAACGGTCCGTACGGCCTTCGAGATCGCCCGTACGGGGCGTCCCGGCCCCGTGGTCGTGGACGTTCCCAAAGACGTTCAGAACGCGGAAGAGGTCTTCCAGGGGTCGGGTGTCCTGCCGATTCCGGGCTACCGCCGTCGGATGCACGAGCTGGCCGTAGCCGCGCTCGAGGAGCAGGCGGCGGTGCGCTTCTTCGCGATGCTCGGCGAGTCCGAGAAGCCGCTCATCTATGCCGGAGGCGGCGTCGTGAACGGCAACGCCGCCGGCGCGCTCACTGAGTTCGCCACCGCCTTCGGCATCCCGGTGGTGACGACCCTGATGGGCATCGGTGCGCTCGACACCACCCACCCCCTGTCGCTGCGCATGCTCGGCATGCACGGCGCGGCGTTTGCCAACTACGCGGTCGAGGACTGTGACTTCCTGATCGCGGTCGGTGCGCGCTTCGACGACCGGGTGGCGGGGGTGCCGGAGAAATTCGCGCGCAATGCGCGCCGCATCGTGCACCTCGACATCGACCGCGCCGAGGTCAACAAGGTCAAGCGCGTACAGTGGAGTCACGTGGGCCTGGTGGGCGAGGCGCTCGAGGCGCTCACTGCGTACGGGCGCGGCGCGGGGTTCGGGCGCGACTTCAGCGCCTGGACCGCGCACGTCGCCGAGCTTAAGGGCACCTACGCCATGAATTACGATCGGGCGAGCCCGCTCATCCAGCCGTACTACGTGCTCGAGGAGCTCAACCGCCTGACGCGCGGCGAGGCGATCATCACCACCGGCGTCGGCCAGCACCAGATGTGGGCCGCGCAGTACTGCGACTTCCGCGCGCCGCGCCTGTGGCTCACCTCCGGCAGCATGGGCACCATGGGCTTTGGCCTCCCGGCGGCCATCGGCGCGCAGATCGCCTGTGCGAAGCGCTTGGTTGTAGACATTGACGGCGACTCCAGCATTCGCATGAACATCGGCGAGCTCGAGACGGCGTGCACCTACGGCCTGCCGGTGAAGGTCATGGTGCTCAACAATTTCGGCGACGGCATGGTTAAGCAGTGGCAGAAGCTGTTCTTCAAAGGCCGGCTGTCGGCGAGCGATCGCTCGCTGCACAAAAAAGACTTCGTCAAGGCGGCGCAGGCCGACGGGTTCGCCTACGCCGCGCGCCTCGAGCACAAGGCGGACGTACCAAGGGTGATCGGCGAGTTCCTGGCGTTCGCGGGTCCCGCCTTCCTCGAGGTGATGATCGACCCCGAGGCGGGCGTCTATCCGATGGTAGGCCCCGGGCAGAGCTACGATGAGATGATCACCGGCGAGCACATCGCCTCGCGCCACAAGGTGGACATCAAACCCCCCGGACCCTCGGAGATGTTCTGATCGCGGAGATGCTCCGATGAAGTACCTGCACACCATGGTGCGCGTGACCGACATCGACGCGTCGCTGAAGTTCTACTGCGACGGGCTCGGTCTCAGGGAGGTATCGCGCCGCGATTACCCGCAGGGACGGTTCACGCTGGTGTTCCTCGCCGCGCCCGGCGACGAGCATGCGCAGGTCGAGCTCACCTGGAACTGGGATCCGGAGCCGTACGGCGGCGGGCGCAACTTTGGCCACCTCGCCTACGAGGTGCAGGACCTGTACGCCACCTGTGCGCAGCTCGCCGCCCACGGCGTGACGATCCTGAGACCGCCGCGCGACGGACATATGGCGTTCGTGCGCTCGCCGGACAACATTTCGATCGAGCTGCTGCAGAAAGGCGCGCCGCTGGCCCCCGCCGAACCCTGGAAATCGATGCCCAACACCGGCAGCTGGTGACGCGCTGGCGTGGTCCACGGGAGGCTGCGGGCCATCGCGATCATGATCGCGGCGGTCGCGGTGTTCTCCTTCATGGACATGACGCTGAAGCTCCTCGCGGCGCACTATCCGCCGATGCAGGCGGCGGTGCTACGCGGCGCGGCCTCGCTGCCGTTCACGCTGCTGCCGGTGCTGATCTCCGGGCGCCTGCGGGACCTCCGGCCACACCGTTGGCCGATGCACCTGCTTCGCGGCGCCCTCACCGTCGTGGTCCTGGGCGGCTCCATCTACGCGGTGAAGGTGCTGTCGCTCGCCAACGCCTACTCGGTGTTCCTGTCCGCGCCGCTCATCGTGGCGGCACTGTCGGTGCTGCTGCTGAAAGAGCGCCTGCCGTGGGGAAACTGGCTGGCGATCCTCGCGGGCCTGGGCGGCGTCCTCACCATGCTGCGGCCGGACGCCTCGGGCTGGGCCTCGCTCGGGGCGCTGGCGGCGCTCATCGGCGCCAGCGCCTATGCGCTCGGCGGCATTCGTGTGGCACGTGCTGCCCTCGGCGCGCGTGCTGTTCGGCGGCGGCATCGTGATCGCGAGCGGACTGTACCTCGTGTGGCGCGAGCGCCTCGCCGCCAAGCATCCGGCGTTGCAACACTCATGACAGTCGGTGCCGCGACAGGGCACAATGGCCACCCTGTCGTCGACAGTTGGAAGATGTCGCTCGCAAACAAGAGGAACAGCTCATGAGCAACGCGGATCTCCGGGGACGATTCATCTGGCACGAGTTGTTGACGACCGACACGGCCGCCGCCGCCGCCTTCTACCCCAAAGTGGTTCCGTGGCGCACGCACCCCTCCAGCATGCCCGGCTATACGATCTGGATGGCGGGGCAGACCCAGGTCGGCGGCCTCATGGCGCTGCCGCCGGACGCCGCCGGCACTCCGCCGCACTGGCTGGTGTACGTCGGAACGCCGAGTGTCGACGCCACCGTCGAGCAGGCACAACGCCTCGGCGCGCGCATCGTCAAGGCCGCCGCGGACATTCCCAACGTCGGCCGCTTCGCCGTGCTGGCCGATCCGCAGGGAGCAACCTTCGCGGTCTACACGCCCGCCGGAGCCGCGGCCAGCACCTCGCCGTCCGGCGGCGCCGGCGGATTCTCATGGCACGAGCTCGCGACCACCGACGTCGCGGGCGCGCTGCGCTTCTACGGCGAGCTGTTTGGCTGGCGCAAGGGGCCGGGCCACGACATGGGCGCGATGGGCATCTATCAGCTGTTCGAGCACGGCGGCACGCAAGTCGGCGGCATGTGCAACGTGCAAGGTCCCTCGACTCCGCCTTCGTGGCTGAGCTATGTGCAGGTCACGGACACGACGCGTGCGGTGGCTGTTGCCAAGGGCGCCGGCGGTCGCGTAATGCACGGACCGATGGACGTGCCCGGCGGCAGCTCGATCGCGCTGTTCATGGATCCGCAGGGTGGCGCATTCGCGGTACAGCGGCCGCCGGCGGCGATGCAGCCGGCACGCCCCGCGGCGGCTCCTGCGCCGAAGCCTGCGGCGCCGCCGCCTGCGCCGAAGCCTGCAATGCCGCCGCCCGCGGTGAAGCCTGCTGCGCCGCCGCCTGCAGTGAAGTCGGCCGCCGCGCCGGCTGCTGCGGCGCCCAGGGCCGCCGCCCCGGCCGCCGCGCCGAAGCCCGCGGCGAAGAAACCCGCGCGCAAGCCGGCGAAAAGGAAAGCGGCAAAGAAGAAGGCTGCAAAAAAGAAGGCGGCGAAGAAAGCCGTGAAGAAGACCGCGAAGCGTGCGCGCAAGGGCGCCCGGCGCGCGCCCGCGAGAAAGTCCGCCGCGCGCCGACGCACCGGGCGGCGCGCCGCACGCGGTGGCCGCGCGCGCCGCAGGCGCTGACGCCGGCCTGGAACCGACTCGGGAGGCTTCCGCCGCGCGCAAGCGCGGCGGCGGCCTTCAAACTTTGATAAGCGGGCGGCCGAAGTTGCCGCCCTGCAGCGCGAGCAGCAGGTGCGCCGGCGCGTTCGCCAGACCCTCGACGATGTGATTCTTGGCGGCGATTCTCCCGGCGCCGTACCAGGCGATCGCATCGCGCAGGAACTCGCCGCGCCGGTGCTCGTAGTCGCCCACATGCATCGACAGCACCCGCACCCCCTCGCTGGGTGAGTAGCCGCCCCGCCCGAGGAGCGCCGCGGGTTGCGCTGGGCGCAGGGAGTTCTGCACGATGCGCCCGCCGCGGGCGAGGTGCCGGCCCGCAACGACGGTCTCGAGCAGCTCGCCGCCGCTGTTGTCGAAATAAACATCCACGCCGCGCGGGGCAAGTTGCTTCAACCGCGCGTGGACATCCTCGGCGGCGTGGTTGAGGCAGGCTGTGAAGCGCGCGTGGCGCACCACCCACTCGGCCTTCTCGCGGCTGCTGGCGATGCCGATCGCGCGCGCGCCCTTGAGCATCGCGATCTGCCCGGCCATGGCGCCGGCGGCGTTGGCGGCGGCGGACACCAGCACCGTCTCGCCCGGATTGAGGCGAGCGAGGTCCAGCAGCCCGAAGTACGCCGCCATGCCGGGGGCGCCCAGCACCCCGAGCGCCGTCGAGGCGGGCGTCTGGCCGGGGTGCAGCAAGCGCGCGTGGTCGCCGGCCGAGACGCACAGCTCCTGCAGCCCGCAATCGAGCACCACGAGACTTCCGGCCGCAAATACGTCGTGGCGCGACTCGATCACCTGCCCGACGCCGCGCGCTGGGACCAGATCGCCGGACCTCAGCACGCCGTACGCCGCGCCGGCGGCTCCGTCCGTGCCGCCGACCACGAACGGATCGAGCCCGAGCCAGAGCGCACGGGCGAGGAACGAGCCGTTGGTGAGTCTCGGCGCCGGGGCCTCGCGTAGCTCGAAGTCACCCGGACTCGAGGGCACGTGCCGGATGCGGATCTGCAGATTGTTCATGGCGCGCTTCGTGTCCTACTGCGCGTCGGCTTCTGCCTTCTGCCGTTGCTCGGCAGCCTGTTGCTGGGCCGCGCCGATCTGCGCGCGCACGCGGTCTTCGGTCTGCTTGGCCTGAGCGGCCTGTTGCGCTTCGGATGCGCCGCCCGCGGTCGCAGCCGCACCGGTCCCGGCAAGCCCGCAGCCACTGATGAGAAGTGCAACGCAAGTCAGCACGGCGCATCGCATGAGAGTGAATTTACCCGCCTCGTGTGTGAGCGCAAGGGGAGCGTCGATCGTGGCACTATGTCGGACATGTCCAAGGGAGTTACCCCCGCGCCTCGCGCACGGGAGACCGAGCCGCGCGTGCGCCGCGGCTATTTCGAGTGCCGTTACGGTCAGTTACATGTTCACAACGCCATTCCGCCGGGGGGAGGCTTCGAGGAGTGCACACCGCTCCTGTGCCTGCACGGCGCGGGCGGCACGGGCCGCGCTTTCCTGGGGTTTCTGCCGCACGCCGGCCGGGACCGCTCGGTCTACGCGCCGGATCTGCCCGGCTGCGGAGAGTCGGATCCCCCGCCGCCGCACGCGCAGCTCGAGGATTACGCCGCGGCGCTCGGCGAGTTCCTCGACAGCATGCGACTGCGCAAACTCGACGTTTTGGGCTATCGCGCCGGGGCGCTGCTCGCCGCCGAGCTGACACTGTTGCGCACGGCGCAGGTGCGCAGGCTCGCGATGGTGTCGGTTCCGGTAGCGGCGGCGGTCGCGGCGGCGCACGCGCCGTCGCCGGGACTTGCAGAAGCTGCTGCGCACTATCGGTGGCGCGAGCGCCTCGGCAGGCTGGCCGCGCAGCAGACACTCCTGGTGCGCCCGAAGGACGAGTTCTGGGACGGCAGTGCGCGGGTGCGGGAGGTGCTGCCCGGCGCGCGGCTCGCGGAGCTGCCGGAGCACGGCGCCGACCTGCTCGAGTCGGGAGCGCCGGCGCTCGCACGGACGGTGCGCGACTTCACCGGCGACTGACCCCGTCTCACCGGGCCGCCGGGTGTACCCGGAAAAGCGGGCCGCTGCCCGGAAGCCGGCCGGCCGTAGTGAGAGCATCGGGGAGAAATTGCGGAAAAATTCGCGATTTCCCTCACATAATGTCCGGCAACCCCCGGCTGCTCTGCGCGCGCGGCGGCGGTAAGATCCCCGCTATGGACCCACACCCGGTTCCACCGCCGCAAGGTACGGCCGTTACGGCCGACCTCGATCGCACCGACGAACTGCCGGTGCTCGATCCGGGCGCCTACGAGGCGCGCGAGCAGGCCGCCGCCCTGGCGGTCCCCGTGGTCGAGGCGGCCGACGAGCCGCGCGAATCCGCCGAACCAGTGCCAGTGCCGACGGCGCCGCGCGCATCCGGCGACCCGCTGCAGACGGCGGCTGCCAATCTGCGCCAGGCGCAGGACTTCCTCGCGAGCCGCGCCGCGCGCTTGCGTGCCCTCGAGAACTCGCTGCAGGAGGCGCATGCGGCGCGCGCGGCCGCGGAGCAGCGAGCCGCTGAGCTCGCGGAGGACCTGACCCAGGCGCGTGCCGCGGCCGAGCGTCGCGCGGCCGAGCTCGGCGAGCAGCTTGCCCGCGCCAACGCCGCCGCCGAGGAGCGTGCGGCGCAGCTCGGCGAGGAGCTGACTCGCGCGCGCGCCGCCGCCCAGGAGCAGGCCGCGCGCCACGCCGACGAGCTTGCCCGCGAGCGCAGCACCGCCGAGCAGCAGGCCGCACAGCTCACCGCGCAAATGGCCCAGGAGCGTGCCGCCGCCGAACAGCGCGCGCGCGAGGAGCGCGATGCCGCGGCGCAGCTGCAGCACTCGCAAGATCGCAGGAACCGGCAGGCGCTCGGCGAGAAAGAGCAGGCGCACGCGGCGGCGCTGGCGGAACTGCATGCCGTCCGCGCGCGCAGCACCAGCTTCCACGAAGCGCTGCAATCGGCCGAACGCCGCCGTGGCCTGCTCGAGTCGCTGATCACGCAGATGCACCTGGAGGCGGATGCCGGTCAGGCGAAGCAGGCCGCGCTCGGCGGCGAGCTGAGCGCGCGCGAGACACGCGCCGGCGAGCTCGAGTCGCAGCTGGTGGAGCGCGGCACACGGGTCGCCGTACTCGAGCAGCAGGTGAGCGCGCTCACTGCCGGCGTCGCGCAGCGCGACGCCGAGCTGCAGCGCCTGCTCGCCGAGCAAGCCTCACTCAAGACCGCGATCGAGTCAGGGCGCGCGGCGGCGGAGGCGGCGGCCGCCGGCGCGGCCGGGCTCGAGGCGGCAGTCGCGCAGGCGCGCGGTCGGACGCGCGACCTGGAGACGGCGCTTGGCAGCGAGAAGAAGCGCAGCAGCGAGCTCGAGGCGGAGCTGACCACCGTGCGCGGGGAGATGGAGCAATGGGCGGGTGCGCTGCGCGTCGCGCAGCTGGAGCGCAACGCCCATCAGGCGAGCGCCACCGCCACGGAGGCGCGCACCCGCGAGCTGGAGATGAAGGTCGCCGCGCAGGAGCAGGAGCTGCGTTCGCTCCAGGCGGCCGCGGCCGGTGCCGCCGAGCGCGTGCGCAAGCTCGAGGCGGAGCTGCAGGTGGGCTCGGACACCATAGGTCAGCTCGAGTTGCAGGTGCGCAGCCGCAACGCGCGGGTCGATGAGCTCGAGTGGGCCAACCAGCAGTGGCGCGAGACGCTCGAAGGCGCACGCGGGACGGGCGAGAGCGGCAGTCACCGCGCGCCGCGCGAGGCCGCGCAGCAGGCCGCCGAGGCGGAGGCGGGTCCGGGGTATGTGCCGGCGCCCGACGGCACGGCGCGATTCCTGATTCACACTGACGGCGGGCGCGAGGTGGTGCACGTGCTCGGGCGCAAGACCACCATCGGCCGCACCCCGGACAACGACCTGCAGCTCGACGCCCGGTTCATCAGCCGCCATCACGCCGTAATCCTCGCCGGTCCCGCCCACACCATCATCGAGGATCTCAACAGCACCAACGGCGTGCTGGTCAACGGTAAGCGCATCAGCCGCCAGGTGCTCAAGGACGGCGACACGCTGGTCATCGGCCGCTCGCAGTACCGCTTCGCGCTGCGCCGCACCGGCGACCGGCACTGAGGCGCCCGCGAGCCGCGCACGTCGCGCCCCGACCGCGCGCTGACAGCCGCCGCCGCGGTCGCTTAAGCTGCGACGGTGGCGAATCCCTACATCGAGAGAATCCTCAAGGCGCGCGTCTACGACGTGGCGATCGAGTCGCCGCTCGAGGCGGCGACCCGGCTGTCGCAGCGGCTCGGCAACCAGGTGCTCCTCAAGCGCGAGGACCTGCAGCCGGTGTTCTCCTTCAAGCTGCGCGGCGCCTACAACCGCATCGCGAACCTGTCCGAGAGCGCCGCGCAGCGCGGCGTGGTGTGCGCCTCGGCCGGCAACCACGCGCAAGGGGTGGCGCTGGCGGCGCGCCGGCGGCAGCTTCCCGCGGTCATCGTCATGCCGCAGACCACGCCGCACATCAAGGTGCAGGCAGTGCTCGATCTCGGCGGCGAGGTGCTGCTGCACGGCGATGATTACGACAGCGCGCTCGAGCGGGCACTCGAGCTGGCGCGCGAGCGCAGCCTGGTGTTCGTCCATGCCTTCGACGACCCGGATGTGATCGCGGGTCAGGGCACGATCGCGGTCGAGGTCCTGAGGCAGACCGGCGGCCGGCTCGATGCGATCTTCGTGCCGGTCGGCGGCGGCGGCCTGCTCGCCGGGATTGCGGTGTATGTGAAGTACCTCTATCCGGCGGTGAGGATCATCGGGGTCGAGCCGCGCGACGCCGCCGGCATGTACGAGTCGCTCAAGGCGGGTCGGCGCGTGACGCTCGAGCGTGTCGGCATGTTCGCCGACGGCGTCGCCGTGCGGCGCGTCGGCGAGGAGACCTTTGGTCTGTGCCGCGGGCACGTGGACGAGATCCTGCTGCTCGACACCGACGAGATCTGCGCCGCCATCCAGGACGTGTTCGAGGACACACGCTCGATCGTGGAGCCGGCCGGCGCGCTGGCGGTCGCGGGACTGAAGCAGTATGTGGCGCGCGAGGGCTGGCGCGGCAAGCGCCTGGTGGCGATCAACAGCGGCGCCAACATGAACTTCGACCGCCTGCGGCACGTTGCCGAGCGCGCCGACCTCGGCGGGGAGCGCGAGGCGCTGCTTGCGGTGGTGATTCCCGAGCGGCCCGGCAGCTTCCTGCGATTCTGCGAGGCGCTCGGCAGGCGCAGCGTCACTGAGTTCAACTACCGCCACTCGGGCGCGCACAGCGCGCAGATCTTCGTCGGCTTCGCGCTCTCGCACGGACGTGCGGAGAAGGATCAAGTGGTGCGCGAGCTCGGTGCCGCGGGCTTCACGGTCACGGATATGACCGACGACGAGATGGCCAAGCTGCACGTGCGCTACATGGTCGGCGGGCATGCGCGCGGACTCGAGCACGAGCTGCTGTACCGCTTCGAGTTCCCGGAGCGTCCCGGGGCGCTGCTGAAGTTCCTGCAGGCCATCGGCGCGCGCTGGAACATCAGCCTGTTCCACTACCGCAACCACGGCTCGGATTACGGCCGGGTGCTCGCCGGCATCCAGGTGCCGCCCGCCGAGCGCGCCGAGTTCCTGCGGCACCTGAACGAGCTGCATTACGCCTACGTCGAGGAGAGTGCGAACCCGGCGTACCGCCTGTTCCTCTCGGCCTGAGAGTGCGTCGCGCCGCTCCCGGCAGCGGCGCCGTCAGCGCGTCTGGTCGCTCCCGAGCAGCCACTCGCGCCAGATCGCGAGCAACACGGCGAGGATCACCGGGCCGACGAACAGGCCCACCAGCCCGAAAGCAGCGAGTCCTCCGAGCACGCCGAAGATCACCACCAGGAAGGGGATCTCCGCCTCGCGGCTGATGAGGAACGGCCGCACCATGTGGTCGGTCCAGCTCATGACGAGCGCGCCCCAGATGAAAAGTGCGACGCCCGCCACCGTGCTGCCTTTCAGGAACAGCCACAACACGATGCCGATCCAGATCGCCGGGGCGGCGAACGGGATCAGCCCGCAGACCGTGGTGAGCGCCGCGAGGAACACCGGAGCGCCGACGCCCGCGAGCCAGTAGCCGAGTCCGACGAGCACGCCCTGCACCAGCGCGGCGAGTACCAGCCCATACACCACGGCTTTGACCGTCTGGCCGATGTGCTCGAGATAGTCGTGCGCGCGTGACCCCAGCAGCTGCTCGAGCGCCTGCGCCATCTGCCCGGCGAGGCGCACGCCGCCGCGATACAGGAAGAACAGGCTGAGCACCGACAGCAGCAGTTTGATGACGTTGCGGCCGATGCCGCCGATCACGTGGGCGATCTGGTCGAAGGAATGGTCGGTGATCGCCTTGAGCTCGCCGCCGAGTGCGTGCGGATCCTGCGCGGCGCGCGTCGTCAGATCCTGCAGCTCGTCTCCCAGCCACGGGATTTTCAGCAGCAGCGACGGCAGCTGCACCCCTCCCGACAGCAAGCCCTGGACCTCGTGAAAGGCGCGCACCATCTCGACGCGCAGCACCACGGCCAGCCACGCGAGCGGGACGATCACCGCCAGTGTCACGAGCGCGGTCATCAGCAGCGCCGCGGCGACGCTGCGGCCGCGGCACAGCCGCAGTGCCCGCGTGTAGCCGGGCCAGGTGACGTAAGCGAGGATTCCTGCCCACACCAAAGGCACGATGAACGGCTCCATCACGCGGAAGCCGAGCAGCACCAGCAGCGCGAGCGCCGCCGCGGTGAGCAGCCGACGTAGCCAGGGTGCGGAGGCGAGATCTTCCGTCATGGAGCTACGGCCGGCGCGGGCCCTTCAGCTGAGCGCCGCCGCGTCGGAGGCGATCATGGTGAGCGCGAGCAGCATGCAGATCGCGAGACTCAAGTTGCGCCGCATGTTCAGGTACGGCGGCGGCAGCAGCGTGCCGAGCGCGCGATGCTCGTACAGCCAGAACAGTCCGAACCCGACCACCAGGAGCGCCAGCCCGCGCTGGCCGCCGACGAGTACTGCGCTCGCGCCCACCACCGCCGGAAGCGCGGCCGCGCCGACGCGCCGCGGCTCCCACGGCAGCCGGCCGGCAAGGGCGAGCCCGAAATGCACCGCTCCGGTGAAGGCGAGCAGCGCCGCGCCCCAGGCCAGCGCGATGCGCTGAGCGAGCTCCCGCTCGTGGTAGACCGGCAGCAGGCCGACGCCCGCCAGACTCAGCACCAGAGGTGCGATGCCGAGGTAGCCAAGCCACTCGGCGGCCGTGTTGAGCCGCGCGGCGGCGCTGCCGTTGCCAGTGTGTTCCACGGTACTCGCGATCATGCCAGACGGAGGCCTGGCACGCGCAGCCGGGCCGCAACGACAACGTCGCGACCCGTTATCGGTCGCAGCGCGAACTGAGTTAGGCTTGCCCCCAGGATGACCGAGCCCAGCCCGAGCCCCGCATCCGGCACGGCGCCCAGCGACAGCGAGCGCACCTGGGGCATGCTCGCCCACCTCTCGGCGCTGTTTGGATTGCTGGTGCCGGTCGTCGGCAACACGCTCGCTCCGTGGCTGGTGTGGCTCAGCAAGCGCGAGGAGTCGGCATTTGTCGCGTCCCAGGCGAGGGAGGCCGTGAACTTCAACCTCACGGTGTCGCTCGCAGCGATCGTCTGTAGCCTGCTGATGCTGGTCCTCGTCGGGTTCCTGCTCGGTACGGCGTTGTTCATCGCCTGGCTCGTCCTGACCCTCATCGCCGCCATGAAGGCGAGCGAGGGTGAGGACTACCGCTACCCGTTCTCGCTGCACTTCATTCACAAATAGCGGCCCGCAGTCGGGGCTGTATGCTTTACCAGTAGACTGTATGGGCGTACAGTTTGATCGTGGGCCGCATGAACGCGCCGCCCCGCCGGTACACGGGCCGGGGCGCGTTATCCAATCCGCCGGGACGCTTCGACACGCGCGAGGTCAGCGCGGTCGACAACGGCTGGTACATGGAGGAGGAGCCGGACAGCATCGCGACCACGCTCGAGCCCGAGCGCGCGCGCAGCGTCATCAGCACCAACGATTCGCCCGACGTTCCGTTCGAGAAATCGATCAACCCTTACAGAGGATGCGCTAACGCGTGCACTTATTGTGGGTGGGGCGAGACACCGGTTCTCATGGCGGACGGCCGCACGCGGCGACTGGATAAGCTGCGGGTGGGCGATGAGATCTATGGCACGCGGCGCGTCGGAGTCTATCGCCGCTTCGTGCGGTCGCGCGTGCTCGCTCACTGGAGCGTCATCAAGCCTGCGTTTCGGACGACGCTCGAGGATGGCACCACACTCGTGACCAGTGGGGATCATCGATTTCTGAGCGATCGCGGCTGGAAGTTCGTGACCGGGACCGAGCAGGGCAAATCCCGCAGGCCGCATCTGACGACTTCCAACAAGCTGATGGGCACTGGGGCATTTGCCGAGGCTGTGAGCCAGGATGAGGACTATCGCCGCGGCTACCTGTGCGGAATGATTCGCGGCGACGGCCACATCGGCGTCCAAGAGTACCTGCGCAGCAACGGCAGCGCTGGGCGGCTTTACCAGTTCCGTCTCGCGCTGTGCGACATGGACGCGCTCGTGCGGGCAAGGAACTACCTTCTCGACTTCGACATCTCCACCTGCGGATTTGTATTCCAGGCGGCCGCCGGCGCCAGGCGCACCTTGCACGCCATCCGGGCGTCATCGAGCTCCCGAGTGAATTCCATTTACCGCCTCATTGCCCGGCCGCCAGCGCCGACGCGGGAGTGGAGGGCGGGGTTCCTCGCCGGCATATTCGACGCCGAAGGAAGTTTCAGCCAGACGGTGCTGCGCATCAGCAACACCGACAGCAGAATCATCGTCTGGATCGGCGAGTGTCTGCGGGCCTTCGGGTTCAGATTTGTAGTTGAGCATCGGGACTTCGAGACGCGGAAACCCATCGATGTCGTCAGACTGACCGGCGGGCTCAAGGAGCATCTGCGCTTCTTCCACACCGTGAGTCCCGCCATCTCCCGCAAGCTCGACATCACCGGGCAGGCGCTCAAGAGCGATGCGCGCCTCAAAGTGGTCTCTATCGAGCCGCTCAAGGCCATGCGCCTCTACGACATCACGACCGAGACTGGGGATTTCATCGCCAACGGCGTCGTCAGCCACAACTGCTACGCTCGTCCGAGCCACGCCTACATGGGACTTTCGCCCGGGCTCGACTTCGAGACGCGCCTCTTCTACAAGGCCGACGCCGCGCAGCGCCTCGAGGAGGAGCTGGCCCGTCCCGGCTACGTCTGCAAGCCGATCACCCTCGGCGCCAACACCGACCCCTACCAGCCGGTCGAGCGGCGCATGGGCGTCACGCGCTCGATTCTCGAGGTGCTGTCCCGCACGCGCCACCCGGTGACCGTCATCACCAAGAGCGCGCTCGTGCTGCGCGATCTCGACCTGCTGGCCGACATGGCGCGCGCGCGGCTCGCGAGCGTGGCAGTGAGCGTCACGACGCTCGATGACGAGCTCAAGCGCAGGATGGAGCCGCGTGCCGCGGCGCCCCAGGCGCGACTGCGCGTGCTGCGGGAATTGCGCGCCGCTGGAGTGCCGGCCGGAGTGCTGATCGCGCCGGTGATTCCCGCGCTCACCGACCACGAGATGGAGGACATCCTCGCCGCATCGGCGGCAGCCGGAGCCCGCTGGGCGGGCTATGTGCTTCTGCGCCTGCCGTACCAGATTAAGGATCTGTTCAGCGAGTGGCTGGCCGAGCATTTCCCGGAGCGCGCCGCCCACGTTATGTCACTTGTCCGCGACATGCGTGGCGGGCGCGAGAACGATCCGCGGTTCGGCTTCCGCATGCGCGGCACGGGCCCTTACGCGCTGCTGCTCAGAGATCGCTTCAAGCTCGCCTGCGGGCGTGTCGGCCTCACGTCGGCCGGACGCGACGGACTGAACACGGCGGATTTCCGCCCACCCCCACGTGCCGCAGCGCAACTATGCCTCGAGCTTTAGGGCCGTGCCGTCAAAGTGGCATACTGCGCCAAGGGACCTAGTTAAGGAGCGGACCGGTGGTGGAGATTGCCGGGCGAGCGCTCCAGACTCGCTACGCCTTGCGCGAGAAGCTCGGCGCAGGCGGACAGGGAGAAGTCTGGCGCGCATACGACTCGCAGCGCGGTGGCGACGTTGCGATGAAGGTTCTGCACGCGGCAGCTGCGCGCAGCGATGCGGCGTGGGCCGCGCTGGTGCGCGAGCACGCGCTAGCCAGCCGCCTGGATCATCCCTCGATCCTCAAGGTGTTCCCGCCGGAGCGCGCCGGCAGCGACCTGTTGCTGCCGATGGAGCTCGCCGCGGGCGGCGATCTGCGCCGCCTGCGCGGCGCCGGATTTCTGCTGCTGCTGCCGGTGCTGATCGAGGTTGCGCAGGCGCTCGAGCACGCCCACGCGCGCGGCGTGATCCACCGCGATCTCAAGCCCGGCAACGTGTTGTTCGATGCGCAGGGACGAGCGAAGCTCGCGGACTTCGGGGCTTCCGGCATCGCCGACGCTGGTGGCGACCCGTCGAGCCGCCGCGCCTCCCCCTTCTCCGCTAGCCCGCAGCAGCTGCGCGGCGAGCCGGCGACACCCGCCGACGACATCTACGGACTCGGCGCGCTTGCTTACGAGCTGCTCTCGCACCACCCGCCGCACTATCCGCATTTCGACCCGCGGCGCGTGCAGGAGGAGCCGGTACCGGAGCTGCAGCCGGCCGAGCCGATTCCCCCGCGCCTCGGCGCACTGATCATGCGCATGCTGGAGAAGGACGCCGCGCGCCGCCCGGCCTCGATGAACGAGGTGATCGAGCAGTTCGACGTGGCGCTCAACGACACACTGGATTTCGAGGAGTGGCAGCCGCCGGCAACCGTCGAGGCCGCCAACGGCACCTTGTCGCCGGACGAGCGCATCACCTCCACCCGACCGGTGCCCTCGGCGGAGGATCCGGTGGCGGTGAAAATCCCGACAGGGTTGGCGGCCGTGCCGCCTCCGGTGCGCGTGCATTCGCTGACGCCTGTGCCGACACCCCCCGCGGGCCGGGTCGCGGTGCCGCCTGCTGCGTTTGCCACTGCGGTGACCGCCCCGGGCATCGCGCGCATGGATCCGGACGTGACGCCCGCGGCCCCACGCGTGGCCGATCCCCCGGCGACAGCCCCGATCGGGTCGGGACGCGAAGCGATCAGCCCGCACCCGTGGGAGGGCCTCCTGCCGACGTCGCGGACCTCGCCACTGATGCGGCTCGAGCCGATGCCCACGCGGTCCGGGGCAGGGTTCGTGCTGCTGGCGCTGGTCGCCGCGGCGCTGTTTGCGGCCTGGTATTGGCTGCCGCAGTACTCGCGCGATCTGCCGCCCGAGCTCATGCCGCTGGCGCGATCGCTGCGTCCCGATGCATTTCCTGCGGCGAGCCCGGCGCAGCCCGCCAGCGACGGCGCCGCTGCACAGGCGGTCGCGCAGAAGGCGGTCGCGCCGGTCGCCGCGAGCGGCGCAGGGACTACCCCCGCGCCCGCAGGCACGAACGAGCGCACGCGGCTGCAGGCCGACCGGGCACTGTTCGACAGCGAGCTGGCATCGCTCGAGGCCCGCGCCGCACCCGTTTGGGGCGGCGGGGATTTCGCGACCGCGAAGCGGCTCGGCGCACGCGCCGCGGGCGCCTATAGCGCCGGGAATCTCCCACACTCGCGGCAGTGGCTGAACGAGGCGACGCGGCGGCTCGCCCGGGTGGAGCAGGCCGCACCCGCGGCGCTCGCCGCGCAGCTCGCCGCCGGCGACCGGGCGCTGGCCGACGGGCATACCCAGGCAGCCACGCAGGCCTACGACCTCGCCCGGCGCATCGATCCGCGCGATCAGCGCGCGGCGGCCGGTCTGGCGCAGGTGCGCGGCCGCGCGGAGCTCGGGCCGCTGCTCACCGCCGCCCGCGCGGCGCAGCGCTCCGGCGACTACCCGCAGGCCATCAGCAACTACTCGCGCGTACTGGCGCTCGATCCGGAGAACCAAACGGGGCGCGCCGGACTCGCCGAAGCCAACGCGGCGCTGACCGACGAGGAGTACGCGACCGCAGCCGGCGAAGGCTTCGCGGCGCTCGGCGCCGGGCATCTTGCCGCGGCGCGCGCGGCCTTCGAGCGGGCGCAGGCGCTGCGGCCGGACGGCGCGGCCGCCATCGAAGGTCTGCGGCGCGTGGACGCCGCAAGTCACCTGCGGGTCGCCGCGGGCCCCTCACCCTGAGGTGGCCTCCCGCTGATGGCGCCTCGCTTGCGAGGCGCCCGCTTGCCGCGCGGCGGCCACCCACCTAAGCTGCCGCAAAATAACATCGACGGCGGGTGCACGATGGCAGACGGCCAGGGGAAAGTTGTGCTGCTTGTGGGTGCGAGCGGCCTCAGCGGCGGCCATGTACTCGATGCACTGCTCGGAGCCGCCGACTTCAGCCGTGTGATCGCCGTGACACGCCGGGCGCTCGGCCGCGAGCATCCGCGGCTCGCCAACCGCATCGTGCAGTTCGAGCGCCTCGAAGCGCAGCTCCAGGGCGTCAAGTGCGACGTGGCGCTGTGCTGCCTCGGCACGACGCTGGCGCGCGCCGGCTCGCAGCAGAAGTTCCGCGAGGTCGACCTCGACTATGTGCGCGCCTTCGCGCGCGCCGCCCAAGCCGGCCAGGCGCAGCGCCTGGTGGTGCTCTCGAGCGCGGGCGCTGACCCGCAAGCGCGCAATTTCTATCTGCGCACCAAGGGTGAGATGGAGCAGGCGCTGGAGGGCCTGGGCTTCGTCTCGCTCGACATACTGCAGCCCGGACCGTTGCTCGGCTGGCGCCGGGAGATGCGCCCGTTCGAGCTCGCGGCCATTGCGCTCATGCCGCTCGTGAATCCGTTCCTGCATGGACCGCGCGCGGCGTATCGCGCGATCGGTGCCCGCACGGTGGCGGCTGCCATGCTGGGTGCGGCCCGCTCGGGTCGCAAGGGCGTGCAGCGCTACACCTACGCCGGCATCCAGGCGCTCTCGCAGATCGGTCCGCGTACGCCCGCGGCGCAGCCGGCCAGGAAGCCGGCCGCCGGCGCCAGGTAGAGTGCGGGCCGCAGCCGCTGACTTACGCAGCGCGCTGCTCGTGACTGCAGCGCTCGCGCTCGCGGCGTGCAGCAGCACGCCGCGGCCGGTCGAGCACCCGCCCGGCACCGGCGATACCATCGCCGCGATCGCCGCTTCGCTGGTCGGCGCCCGCTACCAGTTCGGCGGCGCCGACACCGCCGGTTTCGACTGCAGCGGACTGGCGCTCTACGTGCACGAGCGCGTCGGACTGCCGATTCCGCGCACCGCGCGGCAGCAGCGGCTCGCCGCGCGGCCGGTGCCGCTCGCCGAGCTTGCGCCCGGCGATCTCGTGTTCTTCAGCCTGCACCATCGCATCGATCACGTCGGCGTCTACGCCGGCGGCGGCCGCTTCATTCACGCGCCGCGCGCCGGACTTGCGGTCGCGTACGCGGATCTCACCACTGGCTACTACCGTCAGCACCTGGTGAGCGCCGGGCGTTTCTGGGGAACGGTGCCCTAGACGTCAGTGCTTTGCGACATAACCCGCGTGCGCGCGTGCGTGCGCCTATATGTCAAGCGACTTTTAGAGGCCCGGCACAGTTTCGGGTCTTGACTGCGGACGGAGACGCTTCGACACTGGCGGGCGTGACAAGGGCAAACCCGTCGAAAGACGGGGGCGCAAAGCCACCGGTCTAAAGGACGCGTTCCTACGACGGCGGGGCTGCCACGATCGCGCATTTCCACTGGCGCGAGCGCAAGCACTCCCTTCCCCGACGCGAGGCAGTCCACTCGGACCGGACCGTGGATGCACGAGGCATTTGTTCGGGGAAGCTATGACACCACAAGCAGAGCTGGCCGTTGGCGCCACACTCACTGGCGCAGCTGAAGAACCGGTGGCGCTCGCCGCCGCCGCGAGCCCGTTCGTACTCAACCTGTGCTCGTCCAGTACGCCGATGGCGCTGGCGCAGACCGATCTGCCCGAGCTCAAGCGATTCACGTTCTTCGTGAGCCGGCGCTTCGAGGAGGGACGCGAGCGCTTCCGGCTGCACATGGGGTATTTCGCAACGCTCGCCGAGGCCGAGGAGTGGCTGACGGTGGTGCGCGAGATCTATCCGGGCGCATGGGCGGGCGAGGCCCCCGGGCGCAAGCTGCGCGAGCGCGCCGCCGCCGCCGCCGCTGCGCAGGCTCAGCACGCCGCAGGTCCGCAGCCGCGCGGGGCAAGTCCGCCGCCGGCACGCTCTGCCGCCCCACCGCCGATTCCCGCGTACGTTCCAGTCCTGCATGCCGCAGCGCCCGCGCCCGCACGCGTGCCCGCGCCGCGCGCACCGGCCCCGAGCGCGACGCCTCCCGCCGCTCCCACCAAGCCTGCCGCCGCGAAACCCGCGGTCGCACGGCCTGCGGCCGCGAAGCCGCCGGCGCGTCCAGCCGCGCCGCCCGCAGTGCCCGCGCAGCGCGCGACGCCCGCGGCGCCTGTCGCCGCACGACCCACACCGACGGCTGCGGCGAAGTCGCCGCCGCCCGCCGTGCAGCCGCCGGCATCTGCCGCGGCTACCCCCGGGCCGGCGCGTCCTGCCGGCAAACCGGCAGTGTTCGCCGATTCCAACGTGCGCGAAGTGCTGGCCGCGCTGGGCGACGCCAGCGCGACCGGCGAGACGCGCGTGATGCATGCGCCACCGCCGCCGCGAGTGACGTCCGAGGCGAGCGTCGATCCGATGACGGACACTCAGGTGCTGCGCATGCTCGAGACCCGTCGCCCGGACGGCCAGCCGACGGAGCCCACCGTCGGCAACAATATTCCGCTGCTCAAGCCCGACGACACGGGCACGCGCGCCGCGCTGAAGGAGGCCGTCGCCACCAACGCCGCCGTGTCGTTCGCCGTGCAGCTGCAGTGGTCGGTTCAGCCCGTCGAGCTCGACAAGGTGCCGCCGCTCGCCATTTTCAGCGCCTACACCCTGTACACGGTGGAGGGCAGCCGCGAGGGCCGCAAGTGGTACGGCCTGCGGCTCGGGTTCTTCAGCGATGCGATCTCGGCCAAGCAGGTTGCGCATTACGTGCGCTCGGAGTTTGCCTCGGTGGCAGTCGTGCCCGTCAGTCCGCAGGAGAAAGCGCGCGCGACCGACGACGATCGCCGCGCGACGCTCGGCGCCGGACCTGCGCCGCGCCGCTCCGAGCGGGAAGAGTTCAAGCTGTTCGACGACACCCCCGAGGTGAAGCTCCCGGTAGCGGCACCCGTGCCGGCCGCGAAGCCGCCGCCGAAGCCGGCGCCGGCGACCCGCGGCTCTGCCGCGCACGGCCGCGGCCGCAATGCCGGCAAAGTCGGCGCGCGCGAGCGCCGCGGGCCGCAGACGCTGGAGGAGACCCTCGAGATCCTCGGCGCGAGCCAGCTCGCGATCGACGACGGTACCCGCGAGACGATCAACGATTCCGGCGTACGGCACCTGCGCGTCGAGGTGCAGCAGAAGAATTCCCCGTTCGCGCGGCTCCTCGAACGCCTCAGCGACCGGGTGAAGAAGCAGTAGGCAGCCCAAGCGACGCACGCTGGCCCAAGGGCCCGCGGGCGGCGCCCTCAGCGCTTGCCGAACAGCTTGTCGAGCTCCGACCGCGCCTTGTCGACTTCGGCGGTGTTGGGCGGGGTGTAGGCGCCGGCGCGCGGCTTGAAGTGGTCGCAGAAGTTGGCGTGCGCCTTGTCGTTCACTTCCTCGGCGGTCGGCTCCCGGCAGTGCTTGGCGACCCGCGTGTCGTAGTCGACGCACATGCGGCACACGTGCAGCTCGGCGCGGCACTTGGCGCACTCCTCGAGCCGCCGCAGCGGCAGAGTGAGCTCGGCCAGCGAGGCCCCGCATTTCCAGCACACCAGGTCATGAGCCATGCGCGTAGCGTACTCCCTGGGACGGCTGCGCCGGCGCCACGGTCGCGGTGCGCTCGCGCAGGAAGCCCGAGAGCACTCGTCCCGTGTGTGAGCGTTTGGCACGCGCGATCCGCGCCGGAGGTCCCTCGGCCACGATCCGCCCGCCGCCGTCGCCCGCCTCGGGACCGAGATCGATGATCCAGTCGGCCTCCGCCATGACGTCGAGGTTGTGCTCGACCACGACCGCGGTGTTGCCGGCTGCGACCAGCCGGTGCAACACGTGCAGGAGCTTCTCGACGTCCGCCATGTGCAGGCCCACGGTCGGCTCGTCGAGCACATAGAGAGTGCGCTTCGGTTGCATGCGCGGGCCACGCGCGACCTCGTCGCGCACCTTCGAGAGCTCGGTCACGAGCTTGATGCGCTGCGCCTCGCCGCCCGAAAGCGTCGGACTCGGCTGGCCGAGAGTCAGATAGCCCAGGCCCACGTCCTTCAGAAGCTTCAGCGCATGATGTACGCGCGCATGCGCGGCGAAGAACTCGACGGCATCGTCGACGTCCATGGCGAGCAGGTCGCCGATGTTGCGGCCCCGCCAGGTAACGCTCAGCGTCTCGGAGTTGAAGCGCTTGCCCCCACACACTTCGCACAGCACCTTGACGTCGGGCAGGAAGCTCATCTCGATGGTCTTCACGCCCTGGCCGTCGCACCCCTCGCAGCGGCCCCCTGCGGTGTTGAAGGAGAAGCGGCTCGCGCCGTAGCCGCGGATGCGCGCCTCGGTGGTGCCGGCGTAGATGCGCCGGATCTCGTCCCAGAATCCGACGTAGGTCGCGGGGCAGGAGCGCGGCGTCTTGCCGATCGGCGTCTGGTCCACCTCCAGCACCCGGTCGAGGTGCTCGACGCCGTGCACTGCGGCGCAACCGGCGAGCCCGGCGGCGGCACGGCCGCGCCTGCCGCGCCCGCCGGCCCCGCTCGTGCTGACCAGGCGCTTGAGGTTGGTGTAGAGGACATCGCGCGCCAGCGTCGACTTGCCCGAGCCCGAGACGCCCGTGACTACCACCAGCCGCCCAAGCGGGATCCCGACGTCGCTTCCCTTGAGGTTGTGCAGCGCGACGCGCTCGAGCGTCAGGCGCTGCGTCGCGGCGCTTACCGGGCGGTGCGGCTGCGCCGGATGCAGCAGCGGCGCGCGCAGGAAACGCCCGGTCACCGAGCGGGGATTGGCCATGAGCTCGCGCACCGTGCCCGCGGCCACCAGCTCGCCGCCGCGCACCCCGGCTCCGGGACCCAGATCGAGCACGTGGTCGGCGCGGCGGATGGTTTCCTCGTCGTGCTCCACGACCACCAGCGTGTTGCGCCGGCCGGCGAGCTCGGTGAGCGAGCGCAGCAGGATCTCATTGTCGCGCGGGTGCAGCCCGATGGTCGGCTCGTCCAGCACATAGCACACACCCTGCAGGTTCGAGCCGAGCTGCGCGGCGAGCCGGATGCGCTGCGCTTCCCCGCCCGAGAGCGTCGGCGCCGCCCGATCGAGCTGCAGGTAGCCGAGACCGACGCGCTCGAGGAACCGCAGCCGCCCGCGGATCTCCGCCAGCAGATCGCGGGCGATCTGCCGCTCACGGGCGCCGAGCCTGAGGCGCGCGAAAAACTCGCTGCTGGCGGTGACGGGCTCGCCCGCCAGCGCGGCGATCGAGCGCTCGCGGAAGCGCACGTTGAGCGCGATCGGGTTCAGGCGCTGCCCGCGGCACGCGCTGCAGGCTTCGGGCTCTTTGCCGTACCACTCGTTCCACCACGGCTCCTCGCCGCTCTGCTCGTCGGTGAAGCCGGACATCTCGACGCCGGTGCCGTAGCAGCTCTCGCACCAGCCGTGCCGGGAGTTGAAGGAGAACAGCCGCGGGTCGAGCTCGGCGAAACTGCGTCCGCAGGAGTGGCAGGCGCGCTTGGTGGAGAACACCGTGACCCGGTCCGACTTCGTTCCCAGCACATGCACCAGACCCTTGCCGAAATCGAGCGCGCGCTCGAGCGCCTGATGCAGCGCGGCGTCGGTCTTCGCGGCGACGTCGAGCTCCGCCACGGGAAGCTCGATGGTATGTTCCCTGAAGCGCGACAGGCGCGGCCAGGGAGAGGTGGGGATCGGCTGGCCGTCGACCCGCAATGTCCTGAAGCCCTTCTTTGCGGCCCATTTCGCCAGATCCGTGTAGTAGCCCTTGCGCGCCACTACCAGCGGCGCCAGCAGCGTGATGTGCTTGCCGCGATAGTCGCGCAGCAGCCGCGCCGCGATCGATGCCGGGCTCTGCGGGGAGATCGCCAGGTTGCAGTCCGGGCAGTACTGCGTGCCGAGCTTGACGTACAGCAGCCTGAGGAAGTGATAGATCTCGGTCAGCGTCGCCATCGTGCTCTTCCTGCCGCCGCGGCTGGTGCGCTGCTCGATCGCCACTGTCGGAGGAATGCCGAAGATCGCATCGACGTCGGGACGTGCGGCCGGCTGGACGAACTGCCGCGCGTAGGCGTTGAGGGACTCCAGGTAGCGGCGCTGCCCTTCGTTGAACAGGATGTCGAAGGCCAGCGTCGACTTGCCCGAGCCCGACACACCGGTGATCACCGTGAAGCGATCGCGCGGGATCTCGACGTCGATGTTTTTGAGGTTGTGCTCACGTGCCTTGTGGATCACGATCGCGTTGCGGCCCCGGCCGTTGCCGTAACGGGCATCGGGCTCGGCGACTTTCGCGAGCTCCGGCGCGCCGTCGGCGGCGTCATTCGCGGCCTCGTTCGCCGCCTCGCCTGCGCGCCCCCGAGGCGCGAGCGCTTGCTGGTAGGACGCGAGCGCCCGGCCGGTGTGCGAGCGGGGCTCGGCGCGCACCTGCGCGGGGGTTCCGGCGCACACGATCTCCCCGCCCCGCTCCCCGCCTTCGGGACCCAGGTCGATGATCCAGTCGGCGGCGCGGATCACGTCGAGGTTGTGCTCGATCACGAGCAGCGAGTGGCCGGCGACCAGGAGCTTGCGGAACGCCCTGAGGAGTTTGGCGACGTCCTCGAAGTGCAGGCCGGTGGTCGGCTCATCGAAGAGGAACAGCTTGCCGCGATGCGTGGTGGAGGAAAGCACCGAACCCGCCTGCGCCAGATGCCCGGCGAGCTTCAGGCGCTGCGCCTCGCCCCCGGAGAGCGTCGGCACCGGTTGTCCGAGCTTCACGTACTCCAGCCCGACGTCGACGAGCGGCGCGAGCCGCGCGGTGACCTCGGGCGCATCGGCGAAGAACGCGCAGCCGTCGGTGACGGTCATGTCGAGCACCTCCGCGATACTGGCGCGGCGGCCGTTTGCGCCTTCGCGGCGGATCTCGAGCACCTCGTCGCGATAGCGCCGCCCGTTGCAGTCCGGGCAGCGCAGGTACACGTCCGACAGGAATTGCATCTCGACGTGCTCGAAGCCGTTACCGCTGCAGGTGGGGCAGCGGCCGTTGCCGGAATTGAAGCTGAAGGTGCCGGCGGTGTAGCGCCGTTCCTGCGCCGCGGGCTCGGTGGCGAACAGCGCGCGGATCGCATCGAACGCGCCGACGTAACTTGCCGGGTTGGAGCGGGTCGTGCGTCCGATCGGATTCTGATCGACCATGACGACGTCATCGATGAGCTCGGCGCCGATCAGCCCGCTGAACTGCCCGGGCGCCTCCGTCGGCCGGCCGCGGTATTTCAGCAGCGCCGGATACAGCACGTCCTCGACCAGGGTCGACTTGCCCGAGCCCGACACGCCGGTCACGCACACCAGGCGCTTGAGGGGAATACGCGCGTCGATCCCCTTGAGGTTGTGCTCGGCGGCGCCCTGGAGCTCGAGCCAGCGGTTCGAGCGTGCCTCCGCCACCACTTCGCGGTCGCCGGCGCCGTCGCGCGCAGCGCGCGGCGCCGGGCTTTCCGGGGTCGTAACCACGCTGCGGCGTCCGCTCAGGTACTCGCCGGTGAGTGAGCCCGGGCTCGAGCGCAGCTCGGCGGGACTGCCGTAGAAGACGATCTCGCCGCCGCGCTCGCCGGCGCCCGGCCCGAGGTCCAGGATGCGGTCGGCTTCCAGCATGATCTGCGGGTCGTGCTCGACCACGACCAGCGAGTTGCCGGCATCCCGCAGGCGCTTCATCACACCGATGACGCGCTGCATGTCGCGCGGGTGCAGACCGATCGAGGGCTCGTCGAGCACGAACAGCGTGTTGACGAGAGAGGTGCCGAGCGCGGTCGTGAGATTGATCCGCTGTACTTCTCCGCCCGAGAGCGTGCGCGACTGGCGATCGAGCGTCAGGTAGCCGAGTCCGACGTCGACCAGGTAGCGCAGCCGGGTGCGGATCTCCCCGAGCAGCAGGTCGGTCGCCTCATCGAGAGGCTGCGGCAGGGTGAGCTGCGCGAAGAACTCGTAACAGCGCTCGGCCGGCAGCAGCATCAGATCGTGAATCGACAACCCGGGGAGCGCGGCGGCCGCCTCGGGGCTCCACGCGACACCGCGCGGCAGGAAGCGCGTGCCCGACCCGAGAGCGTGTGCGGCGAGCCCGGCGCTGCCGACGCGCCACAGGAGTTCCTCGGTCTTCAGGCGCGCCCCGCCGCACGCCTCGCAGGGCGTGTAGGCGCGATAGCGCGACAGCAGCACCCGCACGTGCATCTTGTAGGCGCGCGTCTCCAGCCAGGCGAAGAAACGCTTCACCCCGTACCAGACTTTCTTGGTCCAGGGGCCTTCGCCCTCGATCACCCAGCGGCGCGCCTCTGCCGGCAGCTCGCGCCACGGCGTGTCGAGCGGAATGCCGCGCCGTTGCGCGTACTTCTCCAGGTCCTGCTGGCACTCGGCGTAGGACTTGGTCTGCAACGGCTTGATCGCCCCGGCGCGCAGCGTGCGTGTCTCGTCCGGTATCACCAGCCCGTAGTCGATGCCGATCGTGCGGCCGAAGCCGCGGCAGCTCTCGCACGCCCCGAGCGGCGAGTTGAACGAGAAAGCGCTCGGCACCGGGGTGTGATAGGAGAGGTCGCAATCCGGGCAATGCAGCTCGCTCGAGTAGCGCCAGGTGGCGAGCTGCCGTGGCGGCTCGGCTTCGTCCACCACGTGCACGTTGACGCGCCCGCGGCCGACGCGCAGCGCCGCCTCGATCGATTCCAGCACGCGCCCGCGCTCGGCAGCGCCAGCGCGCAGCCGGTCCTGCACGACGTGGAGTGTCACCAGTGGGGCGGACGGGCCGCGCGCCGCCCGGCCGCGCTTGCCGCGGGGCCTGCCCGGGCTGGCCGCCTTGGCGTCCGCGGCCGCCGTGCCGGAAGCGGCGTTGCCTTCGAGAAAACGCGTGTAGCCCTGGCGGTTGAGGAGCTCGCGCACCTCGTCCGGCGTGAAGTTGGCCGGCACCGGCACCGGGAAGGTGACGAGCAGGCGCGGATCGCCGGCCTGCTGCGCGCGCTGTGTCAGGTCCGCATAGATGCTCTCGGGGCTGTCGCGCCGCACCGGCCGGGCACACTGTCGGCAGAAGAGCTGCGCAGCGCGCGCGAACAGGAGCTTCAGGTGATCGTTGAGCTCGGTCATCGTGCCGACGGTCGAGCGCGAGGTGCGCACCGGGTTGGTCTGGTCGATGGCGATCGCCGGCGGAATCCCGTGGATCGAGTCGACCTGCGGCTTGTCCATGCGGTCGAGGAACTGCCGCGCGTAGGGCGAGAAGGTCTCGACGTAACGGCGCTGGCCCTCGGCATACAGTGTGTCGAACACCAGCGAGGACTTGCCCGAGCCCGAGACGCCCGTGACGACCACGAGCTCGTTGAGCGCGATGTCGAGGTCGAGGTTCTTCAGATTGTTCTGGCGCGCGCCACGCACGAGGATGGCGTCGCCCGGGGCGTCGGTCATTCCGTCACCGTCAAGGCACTAAGGAGCGAAGAAGCGCGGCAGGCAGGCGCGCCCACCCCGGATTGTAATGGATACGGAACGGGAAAATTTCAAGCCTGACGCATGCCCGGCGCGCGCGGTGCGCAATCCAGTAGCGTGTTGCGCGGTCTACTGTATGACTCACGCGCTACAATCAGCGGCTCGCGCGGGAAATCAACGACATGCTCACCCGTCCCTCGCTCGGCTTCGGCCTCGGCCTGCGTGTCGAGCACTACGAGTCGGTGCTCGCCGATCGACCGCCGGTCGACTGGTTCGAGGTGCTGACCGAGAACTACCTGGTGCCGGGCGGCAAGCCGCTCGACTACCTGATGCGTGTCCGCGAGCGCTACCCGGTGGCGATGCACGGCGTGTCGCTCTCGATCGGCAGCAGCGCGCCCCTCGATCGCGAGTACCTCAGGCAGGTCGCGGCGCTGGCCGCGCGCGTGCAGCCGGAGTGGATCTCCGATCACCTGTGCTGGACCGGGGTCGCCGGCAGGAACACCCATGATCTCCTGCCGCTGCCCTACACCGAGGCTGCGCTCGAGCACGTCGCCGCGCGCGTGCGCGAGGTGCAGGACATTCTCGGGCGGCGGATTCTGCTCGAGAATGTCTCGAGCTACGTCACGTTCCGCGATTCCGCGCTCACCGAGTGGCAGTTCCTCGCCGGTATCGCCGAGCGCGCCGACTGCCTGATACTGCTCGACGTCAACAACATCTACGTGAGTGCGGTGAACCACGAGTTCGATCCGTTCGAGTACCTGAACGCGATCCCGGCCGAGCGCGTGCAGCAGATCCATGTCGCCGGTCACGAGGATCACGGCAGCTATCTGGTCGACACCCACGATCATCCGGTGTGTGACCGGGTGTGGGAGCTGTACGCGGCGGCGCTCAGGCGCTGCGGGCCGGTGAGCACCATGATAGAGCGCGACGATCACATCCCGCCGCTCGCGGAGCTGTGTGCGGAGCTCGCGCAGGCGCGCGTGGTCGCCAGCCGCGCGCTGGCCGCGGCCGCGGGCGAGCGCACGGCTGCACACGCGGCACCATCCGCAACCGCAGCGCCATGACATCGCTCGCGCGCATCCAGGGCGACTTCCAGGACTATCTGCTGCGCGGCAGCGAGGCGGTCACAACGCATGTACTCGGCACGGCGCGCGTTCCGGTCGAGACGCGCCTCGGCATCTACGCCGGGGCCTACGGCAGCCGGCTGGTCGATGCGCTGCGCAGTAATTACCCGGCGCTGGCCGAGCTCCTCGGGGAGGCGGACTTCGAGGCGCTGGGCGCGCACTACGTGCGCACACACGACTCGCCGTTCTTCTCCATCCGCAACTACGGCGACGCCCTGCCGGAGTTTCTCGCGCGGGACCAAGGCTACGCCGAGGTGCCGGTGCTGGCCGAGCTGGCGCGCTGGGAGTGGGCCCTGAGTACCGTGTTCGATGCGGCGGATGCCGCGCCGCTCCCCCCGGAGTCGCTGGCGCGCATCGCTCCGGGGGAGTGGGCGCATCTCACCTTCGAGTGGCACCCGAGCGTGCGCCGTCTGGCGCTCGCCTGGAACGTGCCGCAGCTGTGGCAGGCGCTGACCGCTGGCGAGGAGCGGCCCGGTCTCACGCTGCTCGCTGAGCCCATCGAGTGGCTCGCCTGGCGGCGCGAGCTGCGCACCTACTTCCGCTCCGTGTCGAGGAGCGAAGCCGCGGCGCTCGATGCCGCGCGCGCCGGGGGCTCCTTCGGTGAGCTGTGCGAGCAGCTGCAGGCCGAGCTCGGCGAGCACGCAGCGCCGGCGCGGGCGGCGGCGCTGCTGCGTGGCTGGGTCGAGGCGGGTCTGATTGTGGCCGCGCGCGCCGCCTAACGTACAATCCGTTCCCACAAGAGCATTCCGGCCGGCATACGCGCCGGCCGCCGCGGCGCGACCTGCGTTGAGGTTCGACCATGTCACCGCTCAGCTACGGCAACGTGTTGGAGATGATCGGCCACACGCCGCTCATGGCCGTGCGCCACCTGGACACCGGCCCGTGCGAGCTGTTTCTCAAGCTCGAGAACCAGAACCCGGGCGGCTCGATCAAGGATCGCATTGGCCTGTATCTGATCCAGGCCGCCGAGCGCGCCGGGAAGATCACCCCCGGCACCACGCTCATCGAAGCGACCGCCGGTAACACCGGGCTGGGACTGGCGCTGGTCGCGGCGCAGAAGGGCTATCCCCTGGTACTGGCGATTCCCGACAAGATGAGCCAGGAGAAGATTTTCCACCTCAAGGCGATGGGCGCCGAAGTGGTGATGACCCGCTCGGACGTCAGCAAGGGGCACCCGGAGTATTACCGCGACGTCGCCGAGCGTCTGGCGAGCGAGATGCCGGACTCCTACTTCGTCAACCAGTTCGGCAATCCCGCCAACGCCCAGGCGCACGAGGAGACCACGGCTCCCGAGATCTGGGAGCAGATGGGCGGGCGGCTGGATGCGGTGGTATGCGGTGCCGGCACCGGCGGTACGCTCACCGGGCTGTCGCATTTCTTCGCGCGCACCGCCCCGCACGTGCACATGGTGCTCGCGGACCCGGTGGGCTCCGGGCTCGCGACCTTTGCTACGACCGGCAAACTCCCCGCGACCATGACGCCGTGGCTGGTCGAGGGCATCGGCGGGGATTCCGTGCCGCCGGTCGCCGACTTCTCGCGAGTCAGCAGCACCTACAGCATCGCCGATGCCGAGGCGTTCCGCACCTGCCGCGAGTTGCTCGCCAGGGAGGGCGTCATCGCCGGCACCTCCACCGGCACGCTGCTCGCGGCGGCGCTGCAGTACTGCCGCGAGCAGCGCACACGTAAGCGCGTCGTCACCTTCGTGTGCGACAGCGGCAACAAGTACCTGTCCAAGGTCTACAACGACTTCTGGATGCTGGACCAGGGATTCCTCGAGCGCGCGCGCCTCGGCGACCTGCGCGATCTGATCGTGCGCCGCTATGCGGAAGGCGCCGCGGTCACCGTCAACTCCACTGAGACGGTGCTGGCCGCCTACCGGCGCATGAAGCTCTACGACGTCTCGCAGGTGCCGGTGATGGACGACGGGCGCATCGTCGGCATCGTCGACGAGGAGGACATTCTTCTCGAGGTGTTCGCCAACCCGCAGCACTTCGACGAGCCGGTGACGCACGCGATGGCGAGCCACCTCGTGACCGTGCCGGTCGATGCCGGCATCGCGCAGCTGATGGAGGTCTTCAAGCGCGGCATGGTGGCGATCGTCATGCACGACAGCGAGTTCCAGGGCATCGTAACGCGCATCGATCTGCTCAACTGGCTGCGGCGCCGCATGCCCATATGACAGCGAGAACTGCATGACCGACGAGCCTCCCGCACAGCGCTTCGGCACGCGCGTCATCCATGGCGGCCAGCGCCCCGATCCGCTCACCGGAGCCGTGATGCCGCCGATCTACGCGACCTCGACCTACGTGCAGTCGAGCCCGGGCGTGCATCAGGGCTTTGAATATTCACGCACCCGCAATCCCACGCGCGATGCGCTGCAGGCGGCGGTGGCCAATCTCGAAGGCGGCACCGCCGGCTTCGCGTTCGCCTCGGGGATGGCGGCGAGCGCGACGCTGCTCGAGCTGCTCGACGCCGGCGCCCACATCATCGCCATGCACGATCTCTATGGCGGCAGCTACCGGCTGTTCGAGAACGTGCGCAAGCGCTCCGCCGGACACCAGGTCGCGTTCGTCGACCTGTCGGACACGGTGGCACTGGCGGCGGCGCTGCGTCCCGACACGCGCATGGTCTGGGTCGAGACGCCGACCAACCCACTGCTGAAGCTCGTGGACCTGGCCGCGGTCGCGGCGATCGCGCGGCAGCACCGGGTGCTCGCCGTGTGCGACAACACCTTCGCGACCCCGTTCATCCAGCGCCCGCTCGAGCACGGCTTTGACATCGTCGTGCACTCGACCACCAAGTACCTGAACGGCCACTCCGACTCGATCGGCGGCGCGGTGGCGGTGCGCGATGCCGAGCTCGCCGAGCGCATCGCCTACCTGCAGAACGCGGTCGGCAGCGTGCCGGGACCGTTCGACGCCTTCCTGACGCTGCGCGGCATCAAGACACTCGCGCTGCGCATGGAGCGGCACTGCGCCAACGCGCTCGCCGTCGCGCAGTTTCTCGACTCGCACCCGCAGGTCGAGCGGGTGATCTACCCCGGCCTGCCGAGCCATCCGCAGCACGCGCTCGCGAAACGCCAGATGAGCAACGGCTACGGCGGCATCGTCACCGTGGTGGTGCGCGGCGGCCTCGCCGCGGCGCGCCGCGCGCTCGAGAGATGCCGCCTGTTCGCGCTCGCCGAGAGCTTAGGCGGCGTCGAGAGCCTGATCGAGCACCCGGGCATCATGACGCACGCCTCGCTCCCGGAAGCGACCCGCAGGAGCTTGGGGATCGGCGGCGGCCTGATCCGCCTGTCGGTGGGAGTCGAGGACGTCGACGACCTGATCGCAGACCTGCTGCACGCACTCGGCTGACGGCGCGCTCAGGGGTGAAGCCCCGCTTCGCTGGTGAGATACACCGCGAAGGTGCCGAGCCAGTGGCCACCCTCGTAATGCTCGCCGGTGACGGCGGGTAGCGCCGCATCGCCGTGGCGCTTGGCGGTGGCGAGCAGCGCTGCGACGCGCGCATCGTGCGGTGGCAGGCCGTGGGCGATGCCCTGGAGCATCCAGGCGCGGCTCAGGTTCAATCCATCGATGTGCGCGAGCTTGGGATCGGCGCGATCGGTGACCACGCCGGGGGACAACCAGGCACCGGGCGCGCGGGCGGTTGCGGCGGCGCGCGTCGGGATCTGCGGCAGGAAGTCCGTGAGCCAGCGGGCGAAGGCGGGCGTGGGCAGCACGCGGCGCATGAAGTCCGCCTCCGCGAGGCATGGTGACAGGAAGTCCTCGCCCGAGGGCTCGTAGGCGAGCGGGCAGTTGCGGTCATGCTGGTAGAAGCGCTGCGCTGAATCGGCGAGCAGCTCGCGCATGTGCGCATCGCCGCTCACGCCCGCCCAGTCCCACATGAGGCCGAACGAGAACGCCGTCTGATCGTGCTCACCGATGCGGATCGGGTAGTGGAGCTTCGGCAGCCAGCTCTCGAGCCGCGCCGCCGCTTCTGTCTCGAGCGGCGCGAGCACCTGCGACCAGCGCCGCGCGTCCGGATCGTCCCAGCGGCGCAGCTCCGCCGACAGCTCGAGCAGCCACGCCATTCCGTACGGACGCTCGAACGAGGCGCGGCCCGCGCCCTTGAGGTATGCAACCTCGCCCGCGATGTTGGCGGCAGTGAGGCTCTGCCCAACCGCCGCGCGTGCCTGCGCTGCGAACGGCGCATTCGGGAACAGGCGCAGCAGACGCACCAGCAGCCAGTGCCCGTGCACGTCCGAGTGCCAGTCGAGGCAGCCGTAGAACGCCGGCGTCAGCTCATGTGGGGGCCGGGCGTCGGCGGCGCTGTTGAGCGTGTGGCTGATGTGGTTCGGATACTCCTGGTGCAGGCATTTGAGCGCCAGTGCGGCAAAGCGCGCTGCCGCACTCTCGCTCAGCGCTCCGGCGCTGACGGCTGCGGCGCCGGCGGACGCAGCGAACGGCCCCAGCGCGAGCGCCGCGGCGACCGCCGCCAGTACCGGTGCGATGTGGGGTTTCACAGGCACATGTTACCCTCGCTTGCGTGCTGCAGCCTCTGCCCATCGTGCTGATCCCGGGACTGCTGGCATCGGCGCGCCTGTATGCGGAGCAGATTCCCGAGCTGTGGCGCTTCGGTCCGGTGACCGTCGCGGACCACACCCGCGATGACACTATGACGGCAATCGCGCGGCGCATCCTGGTCGGCGCGCCGCCGCGCTTCGCGCTCGCCGGGCTCTCCATGGGCGGGTATGTCGCCTTCGAGCTGCTGCGCCAGGCGCCGGCGCGGATCGCAAAGCTCGCACTCCTCGACACCAGCGCGCGCCCCGATACGCCCGAGCAGAGCGCCGCGCGCACCGAGCAGATCGCGCTCGCGACCGCCGGCCGGCTCGATGAGATCGCGGATGCGCAGTTCCGGCGCGCCGTGCACCCCGAGCATCGCGGCGATGCGCGCCTGCGCGAGATCAATCGGCAGATGGCGCGGGAGGTCGGCGTTGAGGCCTTCGCGCGGCAGCAGCACGCGATCATGGACCGTCCCGATTCGCGCCCGGAGCTCGAGACCTTCCACGTGCCGACCCTGGTGCTGGTGGGCGAGGGTGATGAGCTGACGCCCCCCGATCGCGCCGCCGAGATGGCGCAGGCGATCCGCGGCGCGCGTCTCGTCACCGTGCCGGGCAGCGGCCATCTGTCGACGCTCGAGCGGCCGCACCAAGTCACGCAGGCGCTGGTCGAGTGGCTGCGCGATAGCTGAACCTGAGGACCGAGGCCATGAGCTCCGAAGCGCAGTGGACACTGCTGGTTGCCCACCCTGACACCCCGGGCGAGTTCGTGTGGCGCATCGCCGCCGAGATTGGGCTCGACGCCGCCGCCAACCTGGTGTGCAGCTACACGCTGTACGGCGACATGGCGCACGTGCGGGTGCCGGGCGCGCAGGCCGGCCGCCGCGCCGACGGCCTGTGGGAGCACACCTGCTTCGAGGCCTTCGTCGCGCCCGATGGGCTCCCCGGCTACTATGAATTCAACTTTTCGCCGTCGCTCGACTGGTCGGCTTACCACTTCGAGGATTATCGCTACGCCATGGCCCCGGCGGGCCTGGCGCGCGCACCCGGGCTGCACGTGCGCCGCACCGCCGACCGGCTCGAGCTGACCGCGACCATGCACCTGGAGGGACTTAGCGACCTTGCGCAGGCCCGCGCACTGCGCCTCGGCATCTCGGCGATCGTCGAGGATGATGGTGGCACGCTGTCCTACTGGGCGCTGAAGCACGCGCCCGGCAACCCCGACTTCCATCATCCCGACGCCTTCGCACTCGAGCTGGACGCGCCGTGAAGCTCGGGATCGACCGGCTGATCGAGGAGCCGGCGCTGCGCCGGCCGCTCGCAGGCAGGCGCGTGGCGCTGCTCGCGCATCCGGCATCCGTGACGCGTGATCTGACTCACTCGCTGGATGCGCTGGAGCGGCTGCCCGAGGTGCGGGTGACTGCGGCCTTCGGGCCGCAGCACGGGTTGAAGGGTGACAAGCAGTACAACATGGTCGAGTCACCCGACGACATCGACCCGGTGTATCACATCCCGGTGTACAGCCTGTACGGCGCGGTGCGCCGTCCTACCGCGGCGATGATGGACGGCTTCGACGTGCTGCTGGTCGACCTGCAGGACCTGGGCTGCCGGATCTATACCTTCGTCACGACGCTGCGCTACGTGCTCGAGGAAGCCGCGCGCGCCGGCAAGAGCGTGTGGGTGCTCGATCGCCCGAATCCTGCCGGCCGGCCGGTCGAGGGCCTGACGCTCCGGCCCGGCTGGGAGAGCTTCGTCGGCGCAGGTCCCCTGCCCATGCGCCACGGGCTCACCATGGGAGAGCTCGCGCGCTGGTTCGTGGCGACACTGCGCCTCCAGGTCGACTGTCAGGTCGTGACCATGGAGGGCTGGCAGCCGGAGGCTGCGCCCGGCTACGGATGGCCGCAGGGCGAGCGCTCCTGGGTGAATCCGAGTCCCAACGCGCCGAATCTGTTGATGGCGCGCTGCTATGCGGGCTCGGTCATGCTCGAAGGCACGACGCTGTCGGAAGGCCGCGGCACCACGCGGCCGCTCGAGCTCGCCGGCGCACCGGATCTCGACGCGCCGGCACTCCTTGCCGAGATGCGCGCGCTCGCGCCCGCGTGGCTCGCCGGCTGCCGGCTGCGGCCCTGCTGGTTCGAGCCCACCTTCAACAAGCACACCGGCAAACTCTGCGCGGGCTTTCAGGTACACGTCGACGACGCCGCGGTCTACGACCACGAGGCCTTTCGTCCCTGGCGGCTGTTCGCGCTCGCCTTCAAGGCGCTCAGGCGCCTGCGGCCCGACTACCCGCTGTGGGCGGATTTTCATTACGAGTATGAGCGCGACCGGCTGGCGATCGATGTCATCAACGGCAGCGAGCTGCTGCGCCAGTGGGTGGATGATCCGGCGGCGACGCCCGCCGACCTGGAGCAGCTTGCCGCCAGGGACGAGGCGGCGTGGCGGGCGGAGCGCACTGGGGTGCTCCTTTATTAAATCATGTATTCAATAAATTAATTAATAATTGCGAACTTGCCGGCGGCCGTGCGCGGGCGCAAAGTGATCGGCGTGGTCGGCCGGATGGCCGGGCCGCGGAAAAGAAACCAGAAGAACATAACAAGAGGGGCAGCCTATGGAGCCCATGGTCTCGGGCCGGCGCGCGCGAGCGATCCTCGCCGCGACCATTCTCTTCGCGGCAATCTGCGGGGCCGCCAACGCCGCTGTGCCGGTAGCGGTGCGTGTCGTCCAGACCGATCTGAAACCGCTGATTCGCGCGGCGTACCAGACGCCTGTCCAGTTCGCGGTCTTCGTCCCCCATGCCGCATCCACTGCGCGGGACGGCCAGTGGACCACCGAAGGTAATCGCGCCGTGTGGCGTTACGCGGTCAAGGTGCCAACCGCTATCTCGATGTCCTTTCATGCGAGCCGTTCCTCCCTGCCAGCGGGCGCGTCGCTTATCGTAAGCGGCGAGAAGACGACCGCGAGCTACGGTGCGAGTGACCTGCATCACGGCGACCTGTGGAGCCGCATATATCCCGGAGCGGCGCTACAACTTACGCTTAGCGTCCCGACAGGCGTTCGATTTGCAATGGGACACAGCGCCCAACACTTACTGCACTCCCTCGGGCGGCGCGCCCAACGATGGCTGGGCGAGCACCGCGTTTTCACCCGGCACTATCGAGGAGTTCAACCCACAGGTTACGACGTTGGGAACCTACACCTATACGTTGCAGTGCTCGGCCGGCCCGGTCTCCCAGCAGCAGAGCGTCACGGTGACCTTTGAGAACAACGCGCCGTACGTGACTGCCTCACTGAGCAGCTCCTCGGTGACATTCACCGACTCACCGGCGGACTACGTGGATGTGAGCTACAACTCGAATCTGTCTGAATGCACTCTCTTGACCACCCCGACGATCCCCCTCACCAACAGCGGTTCGCTGAACGTGCCGCCGGATCCCCAGGGTCTGGTCGCACTCGCCCCTGCCCAGTCGGGTACTTATCAGATCTCGATGAAATGCGACGGAGCACCTAACTACAACGTCACCTCTACGCTGATGACACTCACGGTGCTGCCGCCGCCACCGCCTGCGGCGACGATCTCGTTCAATCCGAGCACGGCGGTAGCTGGCGAATCGTTCAGCGCCTCCTGGTCTGCGAGCAATGCGGCGAGCTGCACACTTACAGGGGGTATTCCGGACGGCACCTGGGGCACCCAGAACCCGGCTGCTGCCAGCGGAACCGACCATGAAATGTCGCAGGTTGCCGGGCAGTTCACATTCGGGGTTTCCTGCCCGAGTATCGATCCGAACACCGCGTCTGCGTCCGCGACGGCGAACCTCACGATCGATCCCGGCGCGAGTCTTTCGGCGACCGAAACGGCCGTCACCAACGGCCAGTCGTTTACTCTGGTCTGGTCGTCCGTCGGCGCAACGAGCTGCACCGGCAGTGGCGGCGGCGCGAGTGGCGCGGCCTGGTCCGGGTCGGTAGGCACCTCCGGCACGCTAAGCCAAACCGCCACGACCAACGGCACCTTCACTTATGCACTCAACTGCAGCGCGGGCGCCTTGGCAGCCGCGCCGCAGCAGGTCACTGTCACGGTGTCTGCGGCGAGCAGCGGCAGCAGCAGCAGCGGCAAAGGCGGCGGCGGTGATCTCGGATTCCTCGAGCTCGCAGCGCTCGCGGGACTGCTCGCCTGGCGTGTCCGTGCGCCGCGGCGCGCGCTTTGCGGCTACTTCGCGAGGCAGCTCGCGTAGGGTGCCGTCTCGCCGGGCACCGGCGCGCACAGCTTGATGGGCCCGAGCGCTGCGAGCCGCTTCTCCCAGTAAGGGCGGTCGATCGCCGGCGCGTGCGGCGAGCCCGAGCCGCGCTCGGCCCATTGCAGGGTGTAGAAATCCTTCGTCCCCTTTACCGCGAGCATCATCGCGGTCTCGCTGTATCCCGACTTGCCCCGCACGCGCCCGCAGCTCGCGATGGTGACGAAGCCGTCGTAGCCGTCGATGCGTCGGGGGCCGAGCTCTTCCATCGCAAAGGTGTCGGGGCAGTGCCCCCTGAAGCTCGCCGCCATGCGCGACAGCAGCGCCTGCGGGGTGGCTTCGGCGCTGGTCGCCAGGTCGCGCGTTCCGGTGAGCTCGAGTATCCGCGTCCACTGGTCCGCGCTCTCGCCGTCGGGCACGTGCTCGCGGATGTAGAACGAGCCGTTGTTGTGCTCGTCGGCTATCTTGAAATCTGCGGGTACGGAGAACCGGACGAGCTGGCTGAAGACGGGCACGACCGTCGCTATCCCGGGCGGCTCCGCCGCGAGCGCTGCCGGGGTCGGCAGCAGAGCGAGGGCGATCCGGGCGGCGACACTGGCAACACGGCGCATGCGGCTCAACTCCTGTCCGGCGCGAGCAGGTCGTAGCCTAGGGTTGTGCCGCTAATCTGGCAATGCCGGGGGCTCGTCCCGGGCGGGATCGGGCATGAGGAACGTGTTGCGCGCCGCCTCGCTCGCCAGGCGTTCCGGCCGGTACCAGCGCGTCAGCGCGGACTTGTCGAGCAGATCTGCGTTGTCACGCACGAAGGCGGTGAAATCGGCGGCGTTGCCGAGCTCAATGCGCTCGGCGAGCAGAGACAGGCATCTCGAACGCCATGCGCACGTGCTCGCGATGCGGAAAGACGGCGGGATCGATCTCGCCGCGCACGAACCGCACCAGTTCCGGGCAGTCATCCGTCATCGTTGCCCGCCTCGCGCAGCCGGTGGGAGTCTTTCGCGGTCAGGCCGAGCCCATACACGCCCTTCAGAGTCCTGATCTTTTTCAGGGTGGCCGCCGAGAACGGCGCCTTACCCTCGAACGCGTGCAGCACCACACCCTCGAGAAGATCGCCGAGCGAGATGTCGAGGTCGGTGGCAAGCGCCTTCAGTACCTTCAGCAGGCGGGTCTCGAGGCGTACGCCGGTTTGGGTGCGGATGACGGTCTTCATCCGTTGATGGTACCAAAGTACTAAGGTACCACACAACGAGAGCGCGGCCTGGCGGCAGCGCGCCGCCTTCTGGCCATGCCAAGCCCGTTTGTCATGCGGGCGTGTCGATGCGTCGCGCCGCTGATGTTGCCGAGGCCGACACGTTAGGGCAAAGTCATCGCAGCAGAACTACACGCCAAAGGGAATGGGGTCATGGCGGCGACGCCGGGCTACGACGCCTTTTGCGCGCTGGTGCACCAGCGCTTCACCGTCGACGGCCCGGCCGGAGAGGTGGTGCTCGAGCTCGAGAGCGCGGAGGCTGCCGGGCAGGCGGGCCGGCCGTCCGGCTTCAGGCTGCTGTTCCGCGGCCCGCAGGCTGCACCGCTGCCGCAGGGAACGTATGCGTTTCGACACCCGCGCTGCAGCACTGACATCTTCATCGTTCCGATCGGGCTCGACCCGGCCGGGTATCGCTACGAGGCGATTTTCAATCCTTAGGCAACTGGTCCGGTCGCCATTCGAGCTGGCGATACAGTTCGTCTGAGGCGATCTCGACGAAGCCGAGGCGCTCGTACAGGCGCGCCGCCGGGTTGCCGCGTCGCACACTGAGCTGCACCGGCACCCCGCGATCGGCCGCCTCCGCTTGCAGCATCTGCAGGAGCGCCGTGCCTAATCCCCGGCCGCGCTGCTCTGCAACCAGGCTCACGTCGATCAGATGAATGGCGGCGCCGGTGCGCTCCACGTACAGCCGTCCAACCACCCGCTCATCGATGAGCACCAGCGAGTGGTCAGCGTGCGGAAACGCGCTGGCGTAATACCGAGCCTGTGCGGTGCACTGCGTGTGCAACAGACTCAGGAGCTGTGCGGTCGGCCACCCCAGCGCTGCGAACTCGTCACGGTGCGTGTCGACGTACAGGTCGCGCAGGAAAGGGAGATCTTCGGCCGCGACCGGTCGCAACGTCAGCCGTTGCCCGCTGCTCAGGACCGTGGCGGGAAAATGCCCTGTAATGCGATGCAGAAATTAACGACCAGGTAGGGTTGCTCGTTATCGTGCGACCCGCCGCCGCCGATGGCTCCGCCCATGGCGGTCATGTTGTAGACCGGGCCGAAGGCGTTGCTCGCCGCCACACCGACCGCCGTCGCCGAGCTGGCCGTTGTGCTGGTCGCAGCAGCGCTGCTGACGCCGATTGTATGGTCGTGCGCCGCCATCTCGCCCGTCGACAGCGTGTGCGCCGCTTCGCCGCCCGTCTGTCCCACGTCGTAAGGAGATAGTCCGACGCCCTGACCGGCACCCACCGCGACCATTCCCTGCAGGTTTGGCAGCGCGAAATTGCTGGTACCGTTGCCGCCATAGAACGTGCCGATGAGCGAAAATAGCGCCGTGTTCTGCGTGATCGGCAGCAGCTGGCCGTTGCACAGGGCCCAGCCCTGCGGCGCGAAGTTGAATCCCATCGCGCGAATCTCTCCGACGTACTGGTCGCTCATGACGGCTCCTTAGCTTCGCGTGGGGTAAATGCCCTGCACAGCGATGATGTAGGTCAGCGCGAGGTACGACATCAGGTTGTTGTGCGGACTCGAGCTGCCGGCGGCCACCGTCGAGCCACCCCCCAGCGTGCTGTCCGGCGTGTTCGACGTATACAGAGGATCGCCGGAGGGGCTGGCCAGGACGTTGCCGTTCGGCGTCTGAGCGGCGCTGCCGCTGCCGACGAACGGATGGCGATGCGCCGGCAGTTGCGCGGTCGTCAGCGTGACCGTCTCGGTGCCCCCGACTTGCCCCTGGACATACTCGGTGCCGCTACTTGCGTCGCCTTGATGTATCGGCACGCGCGAGCTCAAGCTCGGTAGCTGGAACGTGCTCACGCCGTCACCGCCGTAGGTCGTGCCCATCAGGGAGAACAGCGCCGTGTACTCCGAGATCGCCAGCGTCTGGCCTGCGCACATCATCCAGCCGTCCGGCGCGAAATTGCCGCCGAACATGCGAATTTCCCCAAGGAATGGTTGGGACATGACGTTTCCTCAGCTGCGCGACGGAAAAATGCCCTGAAGGGCAATGACCCAGGACAGCGTCAGATAGGGCTGCATGTTGTTGTGCGGCTGGTTGCCGCCGGTCGAAGACAGCGGCCCATCGCTGATCTGAAACGCCGCGCCCGGACCGGTAAAGCGGGCGACGCCACCACGCGGCTTGGACGCGAAAGCATCACCTGACGGCGCCGTGGTGCTCGCCTGGTTGACCGAGCCGAACAGATGGGCGTGACCCGGGATCTCGGCGAGCGTCAGCGTCACAGTCTCTGCACCGCCTTCCGCACCCATAACGAAATCAGACCCCTGATGCACCGGCACCCGTCCCTGCAGATTCGGCAGCGCGAAGGTCGTCTGGCCGTCACCGCCGTAGGTCGTGCCGAGCAGGGCGAACAGCGCCGTGTTTTGCGCGATGGACAGGATCTGGCCGTTGCACAACGCCCAACCTCGCGGCGCGAAGTTGAAACTCACCAGAGCAAGCTGCCCAAGATATGGAGTACTCACTACGATCCCCCCGCAGGCCTTTACCCGGCCCGATCAAACCTTCGCGATCAGACTGAATGGGGCGCGTGTCAGCGAAGATCCACGCTCCGTCCGACCCGCGTCCAGATGTAGGTGCAATCGTTCGCCGCTCGGGTGCTCGAGCTCACACAGGCCGCTCATGGGCGGGCCTTCGCCGCTGAACACCAGCTCGAATTGATCGAGCCCTGCGCACTGCGGGCCGTCCTTGATCGCGATCAGCGTGGCGCGTCGGGAGCGCAGGCCACCGATGCGACGGACGTTGAAGGAATTGTCGAGCCAGGCTTCAAAACGCGCGCGCGTGAATGCAGGTGCCGGGTGTGTGGCGCCCGGCGACCCGGCACCCTGGGCCGCAACGCCCCCCGCGGCAATGGCAACCGCCGCTGCAGCCTGCGCCCCGGTCGTCAGAAAAACTCTGCGATCCATCTGTATCCTCCCCTGAGCCTGAGTTGTGTTGGTGCAGGCCTCTAGCGGCGCACTCGTCTCCTGGCGAGTCCGACGAGCGCCAGGCCCACGCCAATGAGCGCGCCGGTCGCGGGCTCCGGCACGCTGGGGGGCGGGCTGGTGCCCGACGGCCCGATCATCAGGTCCACTGTGATCGTGCCGAAATCGATGCTGCCATTGTTGTATGACGGCAGCTCAATTGCATTGAGACCGACGTCCATGGTCACGGAGTCTGCGGTAAACGATACCCCGGAGCCTGCGGTGTAGCTCGTGCCCGGTGACAGCGACACGATAATGCCCTGGATGACATCGAGGGGATTGCTGAAGACGAGGTTGCTGAACTTGTAGAACGCACCCGCGTCGTACCCGGAGCAGGTCCCCACCGTTTCCGCGAAGGTGCAGCCGCTGCCCGCACCGCTTACGCCGCCTTCGATGTTGTAGACGAGGCTGGTCGTTCCGACACTGATGTATTCGCCGGTGAGCAGCGCGTCGGAGCCGATGTCGGTGCTGTCACCGCCGTTGATCGAGCCAGGCGCCACGATGGTGTCGGGACCGAGGTCGCCGAGGAGGGGGCCGGGATCGATCAGTGAGACGTCCGCTTGCGTCAGCGCGTCGGCGTATGCGGTAGAGACCGCGAGCGCGCCCATGGCAACCAGGCTGCCAAGAGCCAGCCGAACCCCCTGCGAGACCTTCATGGAGCCTCCTTACGGCCCTCTACCACGACCCCGAGGCCTACAAGCTGCACGTTGTATGCCAACAACTGTGGTCCAATGCGAATCAAGTAGTTGCCAGCTCCAGACGCAAAGAACGCGGGGTCGATTGTACGTTTCTTCGACACAACAACCGCTGATGGCGCCGGCCGAACCGGGTCGATTGCGCTGCGGCGCGCATCAGGACCCCGTGTTAGTGTGATTTGCGAATGGCCGCATCAACGGGGTTCCCGGCGCTGAGGCGCTGGTTGCTCGAGCATCCCGCTGCACTCGATGAGCTGCGTGGACTCGAGCGTGAAGTCTTCATCGAGCGCGCGCTGCAGACGGCGGCCGGCGCTGGAATCACGTTGCGACGCAGCGAGATCGAGCAAGCGATCGCCGCGGCCTGTGCCGATCGCGCGAAGCGGATGCTCTAGCCCGTGGACCTCACCGGCTGGACGCCGGCGTACGCCCAGGTCGCGGCTGGCGAGCTCACGCTCGAGTGGTGCTACACCGGCCAACGCCGATTCACGGAACCGTTCTTTGGGGACACGATCGACCGCGTGAGCCGTGACCTCGCCGCGCTAGTGTTTCGTCAGCAGACGACGTTCGACGTGGCGCGCGACTGGCACGAGCGCGGTGCCGGGATGGCACCGGCCGGCTTGATCTTTCACATGTCGCGCTGCGGTTCCACCCTGGTGGCGCAAATGCTGGCGGCGCTGCCCGAGAACCGCGTCCTCTCGGAGCCGACGCCGCTCAATGCGATCGTGCGCGCCGCGTTGCTCGATCAGCAGATTCCACGCGCGCGGGTGGTGGAGTGGTTGCGCACGGTCATCGGCCTGCTCGGGCGACCACTCGAGGGTGAGCGCCGCTACTTCCTCAAACTCGACTGCTGGCACGTGCTGGCACTGCCTCTCCTGCTGGAGGCGTTTCCGGCAGCTCCGTGGATCTTCCTGTATCGCGAACCGGCGGCGGTACTGGTCGCTCAGGTGCGCGAGCCGGGTGCATGGACCGTCGCGAGCGCGCTCGAGCCCGCGGTCTTTGCCGTCAGCGGGGAGCCGATCTCACCGCTACCGCGTCCCGACTACCTTGGCCGTGCGTTGGCGCGACTGTGCGACGCCGCGCTCGAGCACCGCGGCTGCGGCCGCGGCCTGCTGGTCAACTATGACCAGCTGCCGGACTTCGTCACTGGCAGGCTGCTCGAGCACTTTGGCCTGCGTCCGGGACCGACGCAGCTGCAGACCATGCGCGCGGAAGCGGGCGCCGATGCAAAGACCCCGCAGTTGCGCTTCGCCACGGACCGCGATGCAAAGCGGCAGGCGGTGACTCCCGCGCTGCAAGCGGTCGTGGACCGGTGGCTGGTTGCGCCCTATCAGCGTCTGGAAGCGGCGCGCAACGGCGACTGACCCGCACCCGCTTGTCGTGCTCTGAGCGGCTCGGCCGCGCTCGAGGCTGCGGCGTGACCGCGGTGCGGCAGTTCTGCTCTAATCCCCAGTCCCATGCAGACCGCGCGCGACATCACCGGCTACCGCAAGCACTGGGCCGAGCGCTTCGGCACGGCCCCGTTCCTGCCCATGTCGCGCGCCGAGATGGAGCTCCTCGGCTGGGACAGCTGCGATGTCATCATCGTGAGCGGGGACGCCTACGTCGATCATCCGAGCTTCGGCATGGCCATCATCGGGCGCGTGCTCGAAGCCCAGGGTTTTCGCGTCGGCATCATCGCCCAGCCGGACTGGCAGAGCGCGGAGGCGTTCGCGGCTCTCGGCCGGCCCAATCTCTTCTTCGGCATCACCGCCGGCAACATGGACTCGATGGTCAACCGCTACACCGCCGACCGCCGCGTGCGCAGCGACGATGCCTATACGCCCGGAGGAGTGGGCGGCAAGCGCCCCGACCGGTCGGTGATCGTGTACGCGCAGCGCGCGCGCGAGGCGTTTCGCGACGTGCCGATCGTCATCGGCGGCATCGAGGCCTCGCTCCGCCGCATCGCACACTTCGACTACTGGTCAGAGAAGGTGCGCCGCGCGGTGCTGCTCGATGCGAAAGCGGACATGCTGGTCTACGGCAACGGCGAGCGGCAGATCTGCGAGCTCGCCCACCGCCTGGCCGCGGGCGAAACGATCGGCGACATCACCGATCTGCGCGGCACGGTGTTTGCGCGCAAGGGGACCCCCGCCGGCTGGATCGAGATCGACTCCACTCACCTCGACGCGCCCGGACCGCTCAACCCGCCGGTCGATCCGTACGCGATTGCGGAACGCGCACCGAACCCTGCGGCGCCTGCGGCCTCGGGTGTTGCTTGCGTGGGCGGGCGGCCCGGCGCAGCAACCGAGCGCGTGGTGCGCTTCGTGCGAGGCGTCAAGAACGCCGATCGCGAGCGCAGTGTCATCCGCATGCCTTCGCACGAGGCCGTGGCTGGCGATCCGGTGCTGTACGCGCATGCCTCGCGCATCCTGCACCTGGAATCCAACCCGGGGAATGCGCGCGCGCTGGTGCAGCGCCACGGCGATACCGACGTGTGGCTCAATCCACCGCCGATTCCGCTCACGACTGCGGAGATGGACTGGGTCTACGAACGCCGCTACCAGCGCGCGCCGCATCCCTGCTACGGCCAGGCCAGCATTCCCGCCTACAAGATGATCCGCTTCTCGGTGGCGATCCAGCGCGGCTGCTTCGGCGGCTGCACCTTCTGCTCGATCACCGAGCACGAGGGTCGCATCATCCAGAGTCGCTCCGAAGACTCGGTAGTGCGCGAGATCGAGGCGGTGCGCGACACCGTGACGGGCTTCACCGGCGTGATCTCGGACCTGGGCGGTCCGACCGCCAACATGTATCGCCTGGCCTGCAAGAGCCGCGAGATCGAGAGCGCCTGCCGCCGGCCTTCCTGTGTCTACCCCGGCATCTGTCCCAATCTCAACACTGATCACGCACCGCTCATCCGGCTGTACCGCAGGGCGCGAGCGCTGCCGGGGATCCGCAAGGTGCTGATCGCCTCCGGCGTGCGCTACGACCTGGCGATCGAGTCGCCCGAGTACGTCAAGGAGCTCGCCCAGCACCACACCGGCGGCTACCTCAAGATCGCGCCCGAGGCGCTCGCCGAGGGGCCGCTGTCGAAGATGATGAAGCCGGGGGTGGCTGCCTACGACCGCTTCAAGGCGCTCTTCGACCGCTACTCCAAGGAGGCGGGCAAGGAGCAGTACCTCATTCCCTACTTCATCGCCGCGCATCCGGGTACCTCCGACCAGGACATGCTCGAGCTCGCGCTGTGGCTGAAGAAGAACGGCTTGCGCGCCGACCAGGTGCAGGCGTTCCTGCCGGGACCCATGGCGACCGCGACCGCCATGTATCACTCGGGTAAGAATCCGCTGAAGCGCATCACGCGTACCAGCGAACAGGTGCCGATCCCGAAGGGCCTCAAGGTGCGCCGGCTGCACAAGGCGTTCCTGCGCTACCACGACCCGGCCAACTGGCCGCTGCTGCGCGAGGCGCTGCGCCGCATGGGACGCGCCGATCTGATCGGCAGCGGCCGCCGGCACCTGGTCCCGGCGTGGCAGCCGGCGCCCGGAGCTGCGCGCCCCGCGCAGGCGGCGCCGCGGCCGTTCCGCACCCAGCACACCGGCCTGCCACGGGCGCCGCGCGCCCCACGCCGCCGCGGCTGAGCCCCGGCCGCGGCGCGGCCAGGGCCGCGATGGCGTGTCGTCGCGACGCCTGCATATACTATACCCCCCACCCTATACGGGCGGCTCAGGCGCTCCTATGACCAACTTCGCCACTCTGCTGCAGCAGGGCAATTCGTGGCTGTTCGTGCCGAGCGCGATCCTGCTCGGCGCGCTGCACGGACTGGAGCCGGGACATTCCAAGACCATGATGGCGGCGTTCATCGTCGCGATCCGCGGCACGCTCGCGCAGGCGACACTGCTCGGGCTCGCCGCCACGGTGTCGCACACCGCCATCGTGTGGCTGATCGCGCTAGGGGGGCTGTATTTCGGCCGAAAATGGAACACGGAGACGACCGAGCCGTACTTTCAGGTGGCCTCCGCCGTGCTGATCGTGGCGGTGGCGGCCTGGATGCTGTGGCGCACGCGTCAGCTCGCGGCAGCGGAGAGCGGACCCGAACACACTCATGACTCACACCGCCCTGGACATCACCATCATGACCACCATGGGCACGATCACGTTCATGAGCACCACGGCGATGAGCACGACGAAGGGCGGCGCATCGAAACCGGGCACGGCGTCGTGCGGCTGCAGATCTTTGAGCACGGGGCGCCGCCGCGGTTCCGACTGCACCCGGAGAGCGGTCCCGAGTGGCCGGCCGACCAGGTGCGCGTCGAGACCGAGCGCGCCGACGGCACGCGGCAGATCTTCACCTTCCGCAGGCACGGCGGGTATCTCGAATCGATCGAGGAGATCCCCGAGCCGCATGAATTCATCGCGCGCTTACGCCTCGGGGGGCGCCAGCACAGCCATGACTTCGACGTCGAGTTCGTCGAGCACGCGCATCACCACGCGATCGCGGGCTTCGCCGGACTCGATCTGACGGCGCCCGGCTACCAGGATCCGCACGAGCTGGCACACGCGAACGACATTCGCCGGCGCTTCGGCGACCGCAACGTCACGACCGGTCAGATCGTGCTGTTCGGGCTCACTGGCGGGCTGATCCCCTGTCCCGCGTCGATCACCGTGCTGCTGCTGTGTCTGCAGCTGAAGCGTGTGGCGCTGGGCGCGACTCTCGTTCTGTGCTTCAGCATCGGGCTGGCGCTCACCATGGTGGCTGCGGGTGCGCTCGCGGCTCTCAGCGTGCAGCACGCGGCGCGGCGCTTCCGCGGCTTCGGCGAGCTCGCCCGCAGGGCGCCCTACGTGTCCGGCGCCGTGATCCTGCTGATCGGGTTGTATATCGGCTACCAGGGGCTTCAGGGTCTGCACGCGCTGCCGTGAGCGTCGAGCAGCTCCCCGCTGTCGTCTTCGGTGCGCGATTGCGGATGACGCCAGCCGGAGAGTAGGGTGGCGTCATGAAAACGCCGGTGCGCCACGTACTGATCGCGGTGCTGCTGGCTGGCGCAGCTGCGCTGCCGGGGCACGGCACGCAAGCGCAGGGAACCGCAGCTCCCGCGGCTCCCGCAGGCACCGCGGTCGTGCTGGAAATCAACGGGGCGATCGGACCTGCGACCGCGCGTTATGTGGTGCGCGGGCTCGAGGCGGCGCGTCGCGACGGCGCACGCGTCGTGGTGCTCGAGATGGACACTCCCGGCGGCCTCGACAGCTCCATGCGCGACATCATCCGCGCGATCCTCGCCTCGCCCATCCCGGTGATCACCTACGTCGCACCACCGGGGGCACGGGCGGCGAGCGCCGGGACCTACATCCTGTATGCGAGTCATATCGCGGCCATGGCGCCGGCGACCAATCTCGGGGCTGCCACCCCGGTGTCGATCGGCGGCGAACCGGAGCCGGCTCCCGCGCCTTCGCCGCTGCCCTCCAGCCGCCCCGAGCAGCCGCCGCAGAGCGGCAGTGCGCCGCCTGCTGGCCCGGCGGCGAGCGGCCCCGGACCCGAGACCGGCGAGGCGCCCGAAGGCTCCAACGGCAGCGCCATGGAGCGCAAGGTCGTCAACGATGCCGTGGCCTACATCCGCGGGCTGGCGGAGCTGCGCGGCCGCAACGCCGACTGGGCGGAGCTCGCCGTGCGCGGGGCGGCGAGCCTGTCGGCGAGTGCCGCGCTCCGGCAGCGGGTGATCGAGGTCATCGCGCCTGATCTCCCGGCGCTGCTGTCGCAGATCGACGGCCGCGTGGTGCGCATCGGCGATCGCGCGGTGCATCTGGACACCCGCAACCTCACCACGGTGGTGATGAAGCCGGACTGGCGCACACAGCTGCTCGCCGTGATTACCAACCCGACCGTCGCCTACGGGCTGATGCTGATAGGCATCTGGGGGCTGCTGCTCGAAGGGTACAATCCGGGCGCGGTGCTGCCCGGGGTGGCCGGCTCGATCTGCCTGCTGATCGCGCTGTTCGCTTTCCAGATCCTGTCGGTGAACTATGCGGGCCTGGCGCTCATCGCGCTCGGCACGGGCATGATCGTCGCCGAGTTTTTCTTCCCGACGTATGGCTCGCTGGGCCTGGGGGGGCTGGTTGCGTTCGTCATCGGCTCGCTCATTCTGTTCGACAGCGATGTGCCCGGCATGAGCGTCGCGCGCCCGCTGATCGCAGCGTTCGCCGCCGTCGGCGGGCTGCTGATTCTCGCCATCGTGTATCTGGCCAGCCGTGTGCTGCGCCGTCCGGTCGCCACGGGCCAGGAAGGCATGATCGGCGCAGCGGCCGAGGTGGTCGCCGATTTCAACGGCCGCGGCCAGGTGCGCTACGGCGGAGAGCTGTGGAACGCGCGCAGCAGCGCTGCGCTGCGCACGGGTGATACGGCGCGCATCGTGAAGGTGGAAGGTCTAACATTGTGGGTGGAGCCGCAGTGACCGCGGCTGGACAGAACCCAGGCACAACGCCAGCGAAGCGGAGTCTCCCATGCCGTTCGTGATTGCCGTCATCATCCTGATCCTGGTGCTGCTGTTCAGCTCGCTGCACGTGCTGAACGAGTACGAGCGCTCCGTCATCTTTCAGCTCGGCCGGTTCGTCGGAATAAAGGGACCGGGGCTGATCTTCATCTGGCCGATCGTGCAGCGCATGCGCAAGGTGGATCTGCGCGTCATCGTGCTGAGCGTGCCCAAGCAGGACGTGATCACACGCGACAATGTGTCGGTGAAGGTGAATGCGGTCGTTTACTTCCGCGTCGTCGATCCCGGCAAGGCCATCATTCAGGTGGCGAACGCCTTCGACGCCACCAGCCAGATGGCGCAGACCACGCTGCGCTCGGTGGTCGGCCAGCACGAGATGGACGATCTGCTGGCGCAGCGCGACAAGCTCAACGTCGACCTGCAGCGCATCCTCGACCAGAACACCGAGGCCTGGGGCATCAAGGTCTCCACGGTCGAGATCAAGGACGTGGATCTGGATGAGACCATGGTGCGGGCGATGGCCAAGCAGGCGGAGGCCGAGCGCACGCGCCGCGCCAAGATCATCAATGCCGAGGGCGAGAAGCAGGCGGCGCAGACCCTGGCCGAGGCCGCGCAGCTCCTGGCACAGCAGCCGACGGCGATGCAGCTGCGCTACCTGCAGACGCTCGCGGATATCGCGCACGAGCGCACCCAGCTGCTGGTCTTCCCGCTGCCCCTCGACCTGATCAAGCCGCTGCTCGGCCCCCGGGGTGAATAGCCGCCGGACGCTCGCCGCCGCCGGCCTGCTGCTGGCGCTGGCTATGGTGCTGGGCGCCGTCGGCATGCACGCGCTGCGCGGCCGGCTGCGGCCCGAGCAGTGGCTCCAATACCAGACCGCGCTTCACTATCAGTTCTACCAGGCCCCGGCGCTGCTGGGCGTCGGGCTCGCGCTGCGTCTGCTCGATGTGCGGCTGTTACGGCTCGCCGCGGTGCTGCTCACCGCCGGAATCGTGGTGTTCTGCGGCAGCCTGTACGCGCTGGCGCTCGGCGCCCCGCACGCGCTGCTCGGCGCAATGCCGCCGGTCGGTGGGTACGTGCTGGTTGCCGGATGGCTCGTGTTTGCTTTCGGTGTCTGGCGTCATTGGGAGAAGAAGCAGTGAGCAACATGTCGGGACGGATGACCGCGGGCGCGATTGCGACTCTCGGGGTGCTGGCGGGGGCAGGAATTCCCGGCGCGGTAGCGGTGCCGGCGGCTTCGAGTCCCGCGCACGCGCAGATCGGCGATTTCGGCATCGATCTCGCCGCGCGCGACCTGAGTGTCAGGCCGGGCGACGACTTCTACCACTACGCCAACGGCCACTGGCTCGAGACCCACCACATTCCGCCCGATCGCACCTCGTGGGGCTCGTTCCCTGAGCTCCAGGAGCGCACCCAGGAGCAGCTGCGCGGCATCATCGAGGCGCTGCCCCCGGATGCACCCTCCGGCAGCATCGAGCAGAAGGTCGGCGACTATTACCGCGCCTATCTCGACACCGAGGCCATCGAGAGGCTGGGGCTCAAGCCCGCGCAGCCGGCGCTCGAGGCGATCGCAGCGGCGCGCAGCCACGCGGACCTGGCGCGGCTGATGGGCCGCCCTGATCTCGACCTCAAGTCGCCGCTGCGCGTGCTGATCACGCCCGACCAGAAGGATCCGGACCGCTACATCGTCGCGATCACCCAGAGCGGCCTCGGTATGCCCGACCGCGATTACTACCTGAAGGATGACGCGGTGTACGTCGGGCTGCGCACCAAGTACCAGGCGCACGTGGCCCGGTTGCTGGAGCTCGCCGGCGATACCAACTCGGCCGAGGAGGCGCGCTCGATCCTCGACCTGGAGACGCAGATCGCGAAACTCCACTGGCCGGTCGCCAAGCGGCGCGAGCGTGATCTCACCTATAACCTCAAGACGCGCGCCGAGCTCGACCAGCTGGCGCCGGATTTCGCCTGGCAGCAGCTGCTGACCGCCGACGGGCTGTCCGGCCAGCAGCAGTTCGTAGTGCGCGAGCTCGATGCGGTGCAGGGGCTCGAGCAGCTGTTCCTGAGCGTGCCGGTCGAGAGCTGGCGCCCGTACCTGCGGTATCACTACCTGGTAGGGGTTGCGGACGTGTTGCCGAAGGCGTTCGACGACGAGGTCTTCGATTTCTACGGCCGCACCCTCAACGGCCAGGAGCAACAGCGCGACCGTTGGAAACGCGCGGTGGCGGCCGTCGATAACGACCTGGGCGAGGCGGCCGGCCAGCTGTACGTACAGAGTTATTTTCCGCCCGAATCCAAGCGCAAGATGCTCGAGCTGGTCGAGAACCTGCGCGCCTCCTACAAGGAGCACATCCAGCAGCTGCCATGGATGACGGCGGCGACCAAGAAGCTGGCGCTGGAGAAGCTCGCGGCGTTCCACCCCAAGATCGGCTACCCCGACAAGTGGCGCGATTACTCCGCGCTCGAGATCGTCAAGGGCGACGCCTTCGGCAACTCGGTGCGCGGTACGGTGTTCGAGTGGAACCGTCAGGCGAAGCGCATGGATGAGCCCACCGACCGCGGCGAGTGGGGCATGACGCCGCAGACCATCAACGCCTATTACAACCCGACCTTCAACGAAGTGGTGTTCCCCGCTGCCATCCTGCAGCCGCCCTTCTTCGACCCGAACGCCGACCCGGCCGTCAACTACGGCGGCATCGGCGGGGTGATCGGCCACGAGATGGGTCACGGGTTCGACGACCAGGGCGCGAAGTCGGACGCGCGCGGGGTGCTGCGCACCTGGTGGCTGCCCGAGGACACCCAGGCCTTCAAGGCACGCACCGACAGCCTGGCTACGCAGTACGACGGCTACACGGTGCTGCCTGGACTCAACATCAACGGACGGCTCACGCTCGGGGAAAACATCGGGGACCTGGGCGGCCTGTCGATCGCGTACGTGGCGTATCACCGCTCGCTCGCGGGCCGCAAGGCCCGGGTGCTCGATGGCTTGAGCGGCGATCAGCGCTATTTCCTGGCCTGGGCGCAGGTGTGGCGCGCGCTGACGCGCGATGAGCAGCTGCGCACCCTCGTCATGAGCAATCCGCACAGTCCGCCGCAGTTTCGCGTCAACGGCGTGGTGCGCAACATCGACGCCTGGTATCAGGCCTTCGACGTGAAGCCGGGCGACAAGCTCTACCTGCCGCCCGCGGAGCGCGTCCACATCTGGTGAAGTCCGGATTGCCGGTCGAGGCGGCGCTGCCGGCGCTGCGCGCAGCGCTCGGCGGGCACGGCGCGGCGGTGCTCGAGGCGCCTCCCGGCGCAGGCAAGAGCACCGTAGTGCCGCTCGCGCTGCTCGGCGAGAGCTGGGCGGCGGGCAAGCGGCTCGTCATGCTCGAGCCGCGCCGCATCGCGGCCCGCGCCGTGGCCCAGCGCATGGCGACGACCCTCGGCGAGGAGGTCGGCGCCACCGTCGGCTACCGGATGCGGCTCGACACGCGCGTCTCACGCCACACGCGCATCGAGGTCGTCACCCAGGGCGTCCTGACCCGCATGCTGCAGCACGACCCGGCGCTGGAGGGGATCGCCGCGGTGCTGTTCGATGAGTTTCACGAGCGCAGCCTCGAGGCGGATCTCGGTCTCGCGTTGTGTCTGGATGCGCGCGCCCAGCTCGCACCGGCTGTCAGGATTCTCGTCATGTCGGCCACGCTCGACGGCGCGGCCGTGGCGCAGCTGCTCGGCGCTGCGCCGCTGGTCAGCGTTGCCGGCGAGAGTTTTCCGGTCGAGACGCATTATGCCGGCCGCGGCGCGCCGCTCCTCACCGCCAGCGGCACGGCTGGTGCCCACGATGCGCCCGAGCAGCTGGTCGCGCGCCTCACGCGGCGCGCGCTGCGCGAGGCCCCGGGCGACGTGCTGGTGTTTCTCCCCGGGGCGCGTGAGATCCGTCGCGTTCGGGAGTTGCTCGAATCCGGCGAGGGCGCCGGCGAGCTGGCCTCCGGCGTGCAGGTGCTGCCGCTGTTCGGCGAGCTCACGGCCGCCGAGCAGGATGCGGCGCTGGCGCCAGCGGCCGCCGGCGCGCGCAAGGTCGTGCTCGCCACCAACATCGCCGAGACGAGCCTGACGCTCCCCGGGGTGCGCGTGGTGGTCGATTCGGGACTCGCGCGCCGTGCGCGTTTCGATCCCGCGACCGGCATGGGGCGCCTCGAGATCGTGCGCATCTCGCGTGCGTCGGCCGAGCAGCGTCGCGGGCGTGCCGGACGCCTCGCACCGGGCGCGTGCTATCGCGCCTGGAGCGAGGGCGCACAGGCGTCGCTCGCACCGTTTACGCCGCCTGAGATCGCGGAAGCAGATCTTGCCCCGCTGGCGCTGGAGCTCGCCGCGTGGGGCGCTCGGGACGCTGGCTCGCTCGCCTGGCTCGACACACCGCCGGCGGCGATGCTCGCCCAGGCGCGCGAGCTGCTCGCGCGGCTCGGCGCGCTGTCGAGCGACGGCCGCATCACCCCTCACGGCCGTGACATGGCGCGCCTGCCGGTGCATCCGCGCCTCGCACACATGCTGCTCAAGGCGCGCGAGCTCGACAGTGTGCCGCTCGCCGCCCGGCTCGCGGCGCTGCTCTCCGAGCGCGACCTGCTGCGCGGTGAGGCCGGCGCGCGCGATGCCGATGTGCGCACGCGCCTCGAGCTGCTCGAGGACAGGCGTGCGGTGCACTCTGGCGCACGGGCCGGAGTCGACCGCGCGGGGCTCGAGCGCTTGCGGCGCACGGGGCAGGACCTCGCGCGTCAGCTCTCCACGCGGCCCTCCGGCGCCGTATCACACGGCAGCAGCGCCGACCCCGGCGCGCTCCTCGCGTTTGCCTATCCCGACCGGGTCGGCCGCCGGCGCGCAGACGGCGGGGGCCGCTTCACGCTCGCCAACGGCCGCGGCGCGGTGCTCGCCGCCCCGCAGCCGCTGGCACGCAGTGAGTTCATCGTCGCCGTCGACGTAGACGATCGCGAGCGCGATGCGCGTATCCGGCTGGCCGCGCCGCTCGAGCGCGCCGCTCTCATGGCGCAGTTCCCGGAGCGCATCCGGCGAGTCGATTCGGTGGCGTGGAGTGCGCGCGAGCAGGCGGTGATTGCCCGGCGCACGCTCACGCTCGATGCGCTGGTGCTGGAGGAGGGGCCGCTCGCCGATGCCGCGCCGCAGGCCGTACTGGAAGCCATGCTCGCGGGCGTGCGCGAGCTCGGAATTGCCGCGCTTCCCTGGGACCGCGAAGCCCGCGATCTGCAGGCGCGCGTCGGGTTTCTGCGCCGTCCCGGGACTGCCGACTCGCAGGCCCGGCCCGTATGGCCGCAGCTGACCGACGACACGCTCGCGGCCACTCTCGACACCTGGCTCGCGCCATGGCTCGCCGGTGTGACGCGCCGTGAGCACCTCTCGCGGCTGCCGCTCGCCGAGGCGCTGCGCGCCCAGCTCCCGTTCGAGCAGCAGCGCGCGCTCGAGCGGCAGGCGCCGACGCATCTCACGGTGCCGAGCGGTGCGCGCATCCGCATCGACTATCAGGGGGCGGACGCCCCGGCGGTTGCCGTGCGGCTGCAGGAGGTGTTCGGGCTCGAGGCGACCCCAAGGCTCGGACCCGACCGCGTGCCGGTCACGTTCCGTCTGCTCTCGCCCGCGCAGCGTCCGGTGCAGGTGACGCGCGACCTCGCGAGCTTCTGGCGCGGCGCGTACGCGCAGGTGCGCAAGCAGCTGCGCGGCCGCTATCCCAAGCACTACTGGCCCAAGGATCCGCTCGGGGCGCAGCCGACGCGCGGGGTGCGCCGCCGCAGCTGACGGCGCGCCGCCATCGGATACACTCGCTCGATGGTTCCGGCACTTACCGCGCTCGAAGCGCTGCGCGAAGGCAATCGGCGCTTCGTCGAGGACCTGCGCGCGGGCGGCAGCGGCGCCGGGCGGCGTCGCGCGCTGCCGCGGGGCCAGGATCCGCTCGCCATCGTGCTCGGCTGCTCGGATGCCCGCGTGCCGGCCGAGATCGTGTTCGACCAGGGACTCGGCGACCTGTTCGTGATCCGCGTCGCGGGCAACATCGTCGCGCCGTCGCAAGTCGGCAGCGTGGAGTTTGCCGCCGAGGCCTTCGGCACGCGCCTGGTCGTGGTCCTCGGGCATTCCAACTGCGGGGCGATTCACGCGACGCTCGAGCAGCTGCGTCGCCCCTCGCAGGACCAGTCGCGCAACCTGCGCTCGATCGTCAACCGTATCCGGCCGGCGGTCGAGGGCCTGCTCGATCGCGAGGAGCCGCTCGATCCCGAGGTGCTGGTGCATCGCGCCGTACGCGCCAACATCCGCATGTCCGCCGACCACCTGAGGCACGGCTCGGAGGTGCTCGAGCAGGCCATCGAGCGCGACGGCCTGCTGGTTGTGGGCGCCGAGTACTCGCTCGACAGCGGCGCGGTGGAGTTTTTCGACGGCGTGCAGCCGGGCTGATCACGGGCAAAAGAAGGCCCGGTGCGCTGGCGTGCCGCACCGGGCTGATATGCGCGCCCCGAGCGTCCCGGCGCGCCTCTCGTTCAACGACCGATCGAGTCGATCGGTTTACATTCTTGAATCGGTCTACTTGCCGGCGTCGGCCTTCATCTTCGCCTTTGCGGCCGTGCAGTCGCTCTTGGTCATCTCGAGGAAGCCCTTGCCCTTGCAGGAGTTCTGTCCCTTGCAGGAGTTGTGGGCGCTCTTGCAGGCCGACTGTCCCTTGCAGGCATTCACGCCGTGACAGTGGATGGTTGCAGGCGCGGCAGCCGGAGCATCCTCCGCCGCAGCGGTGCCGATGAATCCGACGCCGAAGAGCATGGCAGCTGCTGTCGCGAGGGCCACGCCGGAGCTTTGCTTACGCATTTGGATTGTCCTCAATGAAGTGGAATGGTTATTACCGGACACGAGCCCGGTCAGGTGAGCAGACCGGGCGTGCGGCTATTTTGTTACGCCGGCGCATTTTCCGCACCCTCAACTTGGCCGGGGGGGTGCCCGGACCCGGCGAACCAGCGCTGCAGCCAGTAATCGAGCGACACTCGCCCGGGGCCTGCGATCGCCAGCCATAGGAACAGCGCCAGGTACTCGAACTCATCGAAGCCGAGCAGCGTCTCGAGGGAGTCGACATCGGCCCATTTGGCCGAGCGGATGGCCACGATCATGGTCACACCCAGGGCGCCGGCGGAGATGCGGCTCAGCAGCCCGAGCAACAGGAACAGCCCGCCGAAGAATTCAACTCCTGACACGAACGGGCCGAGCAGGTGGGGCAGGGGGATGCCCCAGCCGATGAAGTTCTGAATTACCGTCGGCAGGCCGCTGAGCTTGCCCCAACCGCTCCACAGGAACACCCAGCCGACGGTGATGCGGGCGAACAGCGGCGCGAGCCAGTCGAGGTGAGCGGCGACTCGCCGCGGCCAGTCGATCAGCCATTGCACGAGATGTCTCACGGGAAGCTCCTGGTAAGTGAGCGGGATGAGGCTTCGAGCGAGCAGACCGGGCCGCCTGCCGCGTTATTGCCGGGGAAGGAACCGAGCGGTGCGTATAATCGCCGCAGAGCCGCCATGCGCAATTCTCGGTCGCCATCTCCGGTCTCCTCTATCGGTGAGCGGCTCCGCGGACCGGACGCGCGCGCGGCCATCACACAGCTGTTCGAGTCGATGCGGCCGGACCTGCTGCGCTTCGCCCAGTGGCTGGCGCGCGACCGGTCGATCGCCGAGGACATCGTGCAGGAGGCGCTGCTGCGGGCGTGGCGGTCGCGGGATGCCCTGAAGGACCCGGCTGCGGCGCGCGCCTGGCTGCTGACTATCGTCAGGCGGGAGCACGCCCGGCTCTACGAACGCAAGCGCCTGGAGCTGGTTGGCCTGGATGATGCCCTCGAAACACACGACAAGGCCCTGTCCGTGGAACCCGACGACGGGCTCCTCATGCTGCGGTACGCCATCATGAAGCTGCCGCTCGAGTATCGCGAGCCCCTGGTGCTGCAGGTGCTCGGCGGCTTCTCGACCGAGGAGATCGCGCGCGAGCTCAACCTGTCATCGACTGCGGTGCTGACGCGCCTGTTCCGCGCCCGCAACAAGCTGCGGGTCATCTGCGGGGCGGCGCCGGTGCCGGACGTCGCCGCACGCGGGGAGCCGGCGTGATCTGCGACGACGCCCGGCTGCTGATCGGAGCCGCCCCCGGCGATGCGTCGCGCGAGCTCGCCGAGCACCTCGAGGGGTGCCACGATTGCGGCGCGTTGCAGCGCGAAATGCGCAGCTTCGAGGCCGACCTGCGCCGCGCGCTGCAGGAGCCGCCGGACATGAGCCGCTTCCTCACCCGGCAGCGGCCTGCGCAATGGCGCGGGTGGGCGCTGGCTGCGAGCGTCCTGCTGGTGGCGTGTGCGGCGCTCGCGACCTGGCTGTTGATTCCGAGCGAGACGCTGGCGCACCAGGTGGTGGTGCACGTGCAGGGCGAGCCGCAGAGCTGGCTTGCCACCCAGCAGGAGAGCGCCGCCGGCATCCAGCAGGTGCTGCGCAAGTCCGGCGTGCAGCTCGATCTCACCTCCGAGCGCGTCGTGTACGCGCACAGCTGCTGGTTCCGCGGCCACTACGTCCCGCACCTCGTGCTCCAGACCGCGCAGGGGCCTGCCACCGTGATACTGCTGCGGCACGAGTCGGTGACGCGCCGCGAAGCCTTCAGCGAAGCAGGCATGACGGGAATCATCGTGCCGGCCCGGCGGGGCAGCATCGCGCTCCTCAGCCGCGGCGGGGCGAACCTCAACGCTCTCGCCGGCCAGATGCAGCGCGACACGCGCTGGATGCCGGGAGAGGACTGAGCGCGCGCATTCCGCGCGGGCGTTGGTCGCTACTTCGCGTAGTGATCGGCGCCGAGAAAGTGCAGCGACACGTAGGGCTGCTCACCGACCACCCACGAGTCGTGCGGCTCGGGCGGAATGTAGATGTCGGGCTCCTCGAAGCGCCTGAGGATCATGCCGGTCGCGGGCTGCACGCCTGACATGCTAACCCACGGGTTGCGCGGCCGAGAACCGGTGCAGCGATGACCGACAACGTATATCGTTTCGGAGGTTCGCATTCGAGATCCTGAAGGTTGCCCATGTACGTGCCCGCCGACTTCAACGAATCGCGTCCCCCGGTTCTGCATGCGCTGATGAGCGCGCATCCGCTCGCCACGCTGGTGGCGGTGACGGCGGACGGCATCGTCGCGAACCACATTCCGCTGCTGCTCGAGGCGGGCGGTGAGCACGGCGCGCTGCGCGGCCACATCGCGCGCGCGAATCCGCTCTGGAAGCAGCTCGCCGACGGCGCCGAGGTGCTCGCGGTCTTCCACGGCCCCGAGCACTACATCTCGCCGCGCTGGTACCCCTCGAAGCGCGAGCACGGTCAGGTGGTGCCGACCTGGAATTACGCCGTGGTGCATGCGCGCGGCGCGCTCACCTGGCACCACGACGAGGCGTGGCTGCGACAGCTGCTCGAGGCGCTCACCAACCGCCACGAGAGCCGCTTTGCCGAACCCTGGCAGGTGTCGGATGCGCCACCCGAGTATCTGCGCAAGATGCTGGGCGCCATCGTGGGTTTCGATATTCAGCTCCGCCAGCTGACCGGCAAGTGGAAGGCCAGTCAGAACCGCAGTGCCGCCGACGTGCAGGGAGTGATCGCGGGGCTTGCGGCGCTCGATGACCCGCCGGCGCGCGCCATGCAGGCACTGGTCGAGGGGCGCCGAAGGGAGATCCCATGAGGACGAAATTCGCGCTCGCGCTGCTCGCCAACATGAATGACGTCAATCTGCGCGACCTGGCGCGCGAGATCGTGCAGGAGATGCAGCTGCCGTACCCCGCGGCGCTGCAACAGTGAGCTGACTGGGCCCGGTAGGATTCGAACCTACGACCAAGGGATTCACTTCGCCCCGGCGTTTCCGCCGGGAGTGGACTATCTCTTCACCCGTGCATGCGGCCGGTTTCGGCGCGCCGTGCGTGTGGGTGCGGGATGCTCGTCAGCCTGTCATTAAGGGCGCTCGAGCCCTCAGGTAGTCTCTGCACCTTCCGCCGGTGTACCGGCGGCTCGGCTCAGGGTTGCCATGGGATGCCCTCCCGAAGGTTTCCCTGAATTCATCCCGTCCACTTCGCGCGTTTCCGCGCGAAGGCACCTTGTCGATGAGTCCCCTGCACTAACCGCTGTGCTACAGGCCCAACCGGGCGCGATTGTAACAGCCCGCTGCGCACGCAGCAGTCGGGCGGGGGGCGGCGCGGCGCTGCGGGCCGGCACGGACCGCGGACTGGGGATCGGCCTGTTGTCCGGGCACGCCTCGAGCGCGATCGCCGCGGTTGCGACCGCCGTGGTGATCAAAAGCGACCTCATGGCACGTTCCTCTTGCCATCGCTGTCGACGACGTTAGCATGACTCTACCGGACGGACATGCCAAGGAGACCAAGTGAAGCTCTACTACCTGACCGGCGCCTGCTCGCTGGCGTGCAGCATCGCGTTGCGCGAAGCGGGACTGAAGTTCGAGCTGGTCAAGGTCGACCGCAAGACCAAACGAGCCGCCGACGGCCTCGACTACCACGAGGTCAATCCCAAGGGCTACGTCCCGGCCCTCACGCTGGACGACGGCCAGGTGCTGACCGAGAACATCGCCATACTGCAATACATCGCCGACCGCAATCCGGCCGCGAAGCTTGCGCCGGCGGCGGGTACGATCGAACGCTATCGCCTGGAGGAATGGCTGAGCTTCGTCACCGCCGAGCTGCACAAAGGCTATACGCCGCTGTTTCGCGCGGATGCGCCCGAGGCCGTCAAGGAATACATGCGCAAGCACGTGGTGACGCGGCTCGACTGGCTGGATCGCTCGTGGGGCTCGAAGTCCTGTCTCAGCGGCGAGCAGTTCACGGTCGCCGACGCCTACCTGTTCGTGGTGCTCGGCTGGGGAGCCCAGGTCGACCTGGACGTAGGGCGCTGGCCGCAGCTCAAGCGTTTCCACGAGCGTGTCGGTGCACGCCCCTCGGTCATCGAGGCACTAGGCGCGGAGAGCCGGGTCAAATAACGGGTCAGTCAGACTGACCGAGCACCGGCTGCGGACTGCCGGTGATGGCCGGCGGTTTGCTACCATCTGCAACGTGCAGGGTTTGCACGTGAGAGGACGCAATGGCTACCAAACTCAACAAACAACTCAAGCGCGAGATCGAAGTGGATGGCAAGCCCTACATGGTCACGCTGTCGCCCGAGGGAGTGAAGCTCACCGAGAAGGGCAAGCGGCTGGGACAGGAGCATACCTGGAAGGAGCTGCTCGGCGTCGCCGCCTCGGCCACGGCCGCGGCTCCGTCTACCTCCGGTTCCTCGTTCGGCGAGCCCACCTGAAGCGCGGCACGCGCGGCGGCGTGCGTGAGCGAACAGAGACTGCGCGAGCTCATCGCCCGGGTGGACGACCGCCTGCGCGGCGGTGCACTCGACGCTGAGTCGCACAGGCTCCTGGGCACGCTGATACGCGACATCGAGCGCACCGTCGGCGGCGCTGCGCCCGCCCCGGCTGCGCACGTGCCGCGGCTCGAGTCACTCGCCGTGCAGTTTGAAGCCGGTCACCCGGCGCTTGCCGAGGCGCTGCGCCAGCTGATCGACGCGCTCGGCAAGGCCGGCATATGAGCTGAGCGGCCCACAAGGGCCTGTTCAGTCGTCCATCAGGAAGCTGCGCAGCTGCTCGCTGCGGCTCGGATGGCGCAGCTTCCTCAGCGCCTTCGCCTCGATCTGGCGGATGCGCTCGCGCGTGACGTCGAACTGCTTGCCGACCTCTTCCAGCGTGTGGTCGGTATTCATGTCGATGCCGAAGCGCATGCGCAGCACCTTGGCTTCGCGCGGGGTGAGCTGCGCCAGCACCGAGTGGGTGGTCTCGCGCAGCGACTCCATGGTCGCCTGGTCGATCGGCGAGGCCACCGAAGTGTCCTCGATGAAATCCCCGAGGTGCGAGTCCTCGTCGTCGCCGATCGGCGTCTCCATCGAGATCGGCTCCTTGGCGATCTTCAGCACCTTGCGCACCTTGTCCTCGGGCATCTCCATGCGCACCGCCAGCTCCTCCGGCGTCGGCTCGCGGCCCATCTCCTGGAGCATCTGCCGCGAGATGCGGTTGAGCTTGTTGATGGTCTCGATCATGTGCACCGGGATGCGGATGGTGCGCGCCTGGTCGGCGATCGAGCGGGTGATCGCCTGGCGGATCCACCAGGTCGCGTAGGTGCTGAACTTGTAGCCGCGGCGGTATTCGAACTTGTCGACCGCCTTCATCAGGCCGATGTTGCCTTCCTGGATGAGATCGAGGAACTGCAGCCCGCGGTTGGTGTACTTCTTGGCGATCGAGATCACCAGACGCAGGTTCGCCTCGACCATCTCCTTCTTGGCGCGGCGCGCCTTGGCCTCGCCGATCGAGACCTCGCGGTTGACTTCCTTGATGTCGTTGATCGACAGGTGGTAGAGGATCTCGAGCTGCTCGAGCTTCTTCTGGCGCCGCTCGATCTCGTCCTTGAACTTCGCCAGCGGGGCGGAGTACTTCTTGCCGCCCTTGACGTGCCGCGTCAGCCAGCGCGGGTTGGTCTCGTTCTTCGGGAACGAGGCGATGAAGTCCTTGCGCGGCATGCCGGCGTCGCGCACCGCGATCACCATGATCTCCTTCTCGAGCTGACGCACCTCGGCTACGTGGGTGCGCAGATTGAGGATCAGCGCGTCGAACATGCGCGGCGACAGCCGCAGCTCCATGAACTCGTCCGCCAGGCGCTTGCGCTGGCGCAGCGTCTTGGGATCCTTCGCGCCGAGCTTGGCGATCGAGCCGAGCACGTGGCTGTAGAGTTTGGCGATCGAAGCGAAGCGCGCGGCCGCCTCGGCCGGATCGGGCCCGGTATCGACGACTTCCTCGTCCGCGTCGGCTTCCTCGTCGCCTTCCTCCTCTTCGTCCGACTTCTCCTCGGCGGCGACGATCTCCACTTTGGTGGGATTCTGCGGCTGCGCGATCACGTCCGGCGCGTTCGGGTCGATGAAGCCGACGATCACGTCGCCGAGCCGCGCCTGGCCGGCCTTCACCGGCTCGTAGGCCTTGAGGAGAAAATCATAGGTGGCCGGGTAGAGCGCCAGCGCGCTGCGCACCGCGTCCAGTCCCTCCTCGATGCGCTTGGCGATGCGGATCTCGCCCTCGCGCGTCAGCAGCTCGACCGTGCCCATCTCGCGCATGTACATGCGCACCGGGTCGGTGGTGCGGCCGAGCTCGGCGTCGAGCGCCGCGAGCGCTGCGGCCGCCTCCTCGATCGCCTCCTCGTCCGCGGGAGCCGATGGCTCGCTCGCGAGCAACGACTCGGAATCCGGTGCCTTCTCGTACACCGGGATGCCCATGTCGTTGATGGTATTGACGATGTCCTCGATCTGCTCCGGATCGACGATCTCGGAGGGCAGGTGATCGTTCACCTGGGCGTAGGTGAGATAGCCCTGCTCCTTGCCGCGCGCTATCAGGAGCTTCAGCTGCGACTGCCGGTCCTCGGGCATCGCCGGCACGCGCCGCTCGAGACCGAGCGTGCGCTTGTCGCCGGACTTTGCAGCCGTGCGCGACTCCGCCGGGCGCGCGTTGTCGTTCACCCTGGTGGTCGCGTGTGCCGGCGGCGGCTTGCGGGCCGTCGCGGCTCCCCGTGCGGGGACGGTGTTACGTGGGCTCGCGTTACGCGCCACGGCGGCGCTGCGGGCGCGCTCCCGGTCGCGTAGTCCCCCCGCGGCAGCCGACGCCTTGTCGCCGGCCGCTCGTGAAGGCCGGGCCGTGGCGGCCGTGGGACGTTTCTTGTGTGCAGTCGGGGGCTTGTGCTTGCGTGTCATGGGTCCGGGGGAAGTGCGGAGTGATTGTCCCCTATGTGCTGGCCCAAACCGGGCGACTCAAGGGGGGACGAGGCAAAGCGCGGAATTTTAGTTGACAAACTCTGAAACACCAAATCGAGGTTAAGTCACCCGAATCGAGCCTAAGTCCGGCGCGCCTCGCGGCGCGCAAGCCTTTCCATAAGCTGTTGAAATTCCTTGATTTCATCGGGTGCAAGGCTGCCGGATCGGCTCTTGGCCTCCAGGGCCTCGAGACGCCGTCCGGCCGCCTGTTCGGCGAGCTTCACGAGGGCCGCACGCAACTCACCGGCGGCGGACCCCGCATCCGTAATGACTGCCTCGCGCTCCAGGAGTTTCTGCAGCGACTCAGCGTTTTCCCGGCCGGCCCAGCGCTGCACCAGCTGCGCGGGGATCTGCGCGGGCCGCTCGCGCAGCTCATCGAGCAGCTCGCGCAGCAGGGCGACCCCAGGCTCCTCGGCGTTATCGAGGCCGGCTCGCTCCGCCGCGCTCACTTCGGCCGCGATGGCCGGAAAGTGCACCAGCCGCACGATCGCCTGCCGTACCAGGCTTCCGCGCCCGGCGTCACCCCGGGCGCGCACTGCGGAGCGCGCGCGCCCCGCCGGCGGTGCGGCGTCCCGTGCGGCAGCCGGCGGTGGACCGTGCTCGGCCGTCCAGAGCTCCTCGAGGCGCCGCGGCGCAAGTCCGACGACCCCGCCGAGCCGCTCGAGGAGCAGCTCCCGGTAAACGCCCTCGGGCACCTTCGCGAGCAGCGGGCGCGCGGCGGCTGCAAAACGTGCGCGGCCGTCGGCGTGCGACAGGTCGCTCTGCTCGGAGAGCTCGCGCACCAGATACTCCGACAGCGGCACCGCGCCTTCGAGGCGCGCTTCGAACGCCGCGCGTCCTTCCTCGCCCACCAGGGTGTCCGGATCGTGCCCCTCCGGCAGGAACAGGAAGCCGATCTCACGGCCTTCGCGTGCTTCCGGCAGCGCCTGCTGCAGCGCGCGCCATGCGGCGGCCCGACCGGCGCGATCGCCGTCGAAGGCAAACACCACCTCGGGCACCAGCCGGAAGATGCGCCGGAAATGCTCGGGGGTGGTGGCGGTGCCGAGCGTCGCCACCGCGTAATCGATACCCGCCTGATGCAGCCGTACGACGTCCATGTAGCCTTCGACGACCAACAGGCGCCCGAGGTTGGAACGCGCGCGGCGCACCTCGTACAGACCATAGAGCTCGCGCCCCTTGTGGAACAACACCGTCTCCGGTGAGTTCAGGTACTTGGGCTCGCCCGCATCGATGACGCGGCCGCCGAAGGCGATGACGCGGCCGCGGCCATCGCGGATCGGGAACATGACGCGGTCGCGGAAGCGATCGTAGTGCCGCTCGGCGGCCTGACCCTGACCCCGCTCGCGCTCGATGATCAGCCCGGCCTCAGCGAGCCGCCTGCGATCGGCGTCGGCGGCGCCGAAGCGCCGCAGCACCTCGTTCCAGGAGTCGGGTGCGTAGCCGAGGCCGAAGCGCGCAACGGTCTCGGGGGCCAGTCCGCGGCGCGTCAGGTAATCGCGCGCGCGCGGCTCTCGCTCGAGGAGCTGCGCGTAATGACTCGCGACCTGCGCCATGAGCGCATACAGCGGCTCATCGGCGCGGCGCGCGCCGCTGTCGGTCCCACCCTCGCGCGGCACCTCGACGCCCAGTCGCGCCGCCAGCTCCTCGACGGCCTCCGGAAAGCTCATGTGGTCATGCTCCATGAGGAAGCCGATCACAGTGCCGTGCTTGCCGCAGCCGAAGCAGTGATAGAACTGCTTGTCGGGACTTACCCAGAAGGACGGGGTCTTTTCCGTGTGGAACGGGCAACAGGCCTTGTACTCACGCCCTGATTTCTTCAGCTGCACGCGCGCGCCGATCACCTCGACTATGTCGGCGCGGGCGATCAGCTCGTCGATGAAACTCTGGGGAATGAGTCCCACGCCGGCCGCACCGCGGGTGTCAGCTGAGCTTCTGCTTGATCCGCGCGCTGACCGCGCCCAGGTCGGCGCGACCCTGCGCCCTTGGTTTCACGGCGGCCATGACTTTTCCCATGTCCTTGATGGAGGTGGCGCCGGTAGCGGCAATGCTCTCACTGATGAGCGCTTCAAGCTCCGCCTCGGTCAGCTGCGCCGGCAGATAGCCCTGCAGCACGCCGATCTCGGACGTCTCCTTCGCGACCAGGTCGGCGCGGCCGCCAGCCTGGAACTGGGTGATGGCCTCGCGCCGCTGCTTGACCATCTTTTCGAGAACGCTGAGCACCTGGCCGTCATCGAGCGTGATGCGCTCGTCGACCTCGCGTTGTTTGACCGCGGCGAGGATCAGGCGAATGGTTCCGAGGCGGTCCTTGTCCCCGGCCCGCATCGCATTCTTCATGTCCTCGGTGATGCGATCCTTGAGCGCCATCAGCGCGGGCTGCGCATGCCGTCGCGGGACACGCGCTTCATGTGGCGCTTGATCGCGGCGGCCTTCTTTCGTTTGCGCTCCTGCGTAGGCTTCTCGTAGAACTCGCGCCGGCGCAGCTCGGTGAGAATGCCGGCCTTCTCGCAGGCGCGCTTGAAGCGCCGCAGGGCGGCATCGAAATACTCGTTCTCACGAACTCGGACGCTCGGCATCTAAACCTCAAGTCATTGACCGAAAAAGGAAATCTCGCTCGGCTACGCTGGCTTCGCGCAACAGCCACCCGAGCGGGGGCCGGGATTCTAATGGACACCGGAGTCAAAGGCAAAAGACACGCGGCGTTTTCGCAACGCTGGGGCCGGTCCCGCTCAGGGGGCAATGCCGTACGCCTTCGCGGTCGCGGCGATTCCGGGGGCGAGAGCGCTCGCGGCCGCGATGTCCGCCTGACCCGCAGTGGTCAGGCCCTTATGCAATCGCGCCAATCCGCGGCCGTACAGGGACCAGACGAACTTCGGCCGCAGGCGCAGCGCCGCATCGTAGTCCGCGATCGCCTTGTCGTAGTTTCCCTGCCGCAGGTACACGAGGCCGCGGCTGTCGAGGAACGCGGCGGTATCGGGCCTCGTCTTCAGGGCGGCGTTGCAGTCCGAGAGCGCCAGGTCGAGCGCCTCTCCGGTCAGCGCCCGGGTCCAGCAGCGCCCATTGAGTGCGTCCGCTGCGTGCACGTCATCGCGCGGATGCGAGTCGATCCACTTTGAATACTGAACGACCGCGGCGGCCGGCTGACCGATGAATTCGTACAAGTCGCCCAGGAGCATATGCTGCGCCGCTTCCTTGGGGAGCCCGTGATCCGCGGCGTCAAGATCCGCAACTATCGGGCCCGCGGCCTCGTGGCGGCTGGCGCGCAGGCTCGCGCGGGCGATGAGCGCGTCCGCGTCGTCGGGTTTGAGCTTGATTGCCTGATCGAAATCGGCCAGTGCCAGATCGGGCTGTTTGTTGTGCCAGTACGCCCGGCCGCGTTCGTAGAAGTAAAGGGGTTCGCCGGGCGCGAGCTCGCACGCTCGAGTGAGATCCGCAATGGCGCCCGGATAGTCGTGCCGCGCGTCGGAGGCCGTGCCGCGCCCTGCGTAGCCGGCCGCGTCGGTCGGCTGATCGAGCCGGGCGTTCGTGTCGGCTGTCGCAGGCGCTGCCGCCGGTGAGGTCGCGGGCTCTGCTGCTGCGGGGGCGTTGCCAACCCGGGCCGTGAGATCGAACACCGGGCCGCCGTTGTAGGTGAAGTAGAGCTTGCTCTGGCTGCTGGCGACGTAGATGCGGTGCGAAAGAAAGAAGTCGGCACCGATCAGCATGTCGGGCCCGGTTAAATCAATGTCGCCGAACCGCAGCCTGGCGTTCTTGATCTCCTCGTCGCCGATCTTGAAGCTGTCGAAGCGGGCGATCCAGCTCGCCGCTACCCGGTGTCCGATGCCCCACACGGGACCGCCGGGAGTGACGTCCGCGCTCTGGGGCGTTATCCGGGCCCGTTTTGCCGCCTCGAGTGTCAACAGCGACGTCCCCGCGCCGGTGTCGAAAACCACACGGATCCTGGTCCCGTTGAGGTAGGCGACCGACTCGGTAGAGGGGTGCGGCGCGGTGGCGAGCTCGATGTCGATCACCGAGTATGGTTTGTCCGTGCCGGCTACCCAGTAGGCGAGCGGTGTGTTCCGGCCGCAGTCCCTGGGCTTCACCAGGCGGATGACCCCGTTCGCCAGGTCGTATTCGACGTCTGCGATACGAAAGAAGTTCTGGCCGAGAAGGCCCACGGCGTTACCGAAGGCGCTGCCGGCGACAATGAAGTCAACGCTCGCGAACTGCGTGCCGAGAATCGCGAAGCTCTTGGCGCGTGCCACTTCGGCGCGCTCCATACCACCGACTCCACGCACACTCAGGCCGTGATACTGAGGCTCCGCGCTCAGACCATATTCCCTGACCGCCCCCGGGGTAATGAAACTGAAGAACGCGCCGCTGTCGGCGATCAAGAGGGCGTCGGAACCGTTGATCTTTGCATGCACGGTCGGCTCCAGCCCCTGCATCGTCACTGGAATATCCGGCAGATGCACCAGAGTGCAGCGCTGCTCGGCAACGGCGGATGTCCCGAGCAGCAGGAGCGCGAGCAGACCGAGGGCTGCCGCCGCGTGCCCAGCCGGCCTGCGTAAAGCCGACCGGGATGCGCAGCGAGCCTGCCGCTCAGGGTGGTTAACTTCGCTCAAGCGTCGCCTACCGCCCGTTTGGGCTGAAGACTATACATCGGGCCCGCGCGGTACCGCAGCCCGCAGCGACCGCCAGTGTCAACTGCGATAAAGTTCTGCTGCATGCGTGTGCTGGCGATCGAATCCTCCTGCGACGAGAGTGCCGCGGCCGTGCTGGACGGGCAGCGCGGGCTGCTGGCGCACGAGCTCTACAGCCAGGTGCAGCTGCACCGCGAGTTCGGTGGCGTCGTGCCCGAGCTGGCCTCGCGCGATCACGTGCGACGGCTGTTGCCGCTGGTGCGCCGCGCGCTCTCGGGATCGGGCACCCAGGGATCTGACCTCGCCGGTGTTGCCTACACCGCGGGCCCGGGGCTCATCGGCGCCTTGCTGACGGGAGCCGCGCTCGCGCGCAGCCTCGCGTACGCCTGGCGCGTCCCGGCGGTCGGCGTACATCACCTCGAAGGCCACCTGCTCGCGCCGCTCCTCGAGCCGGAGCCGCCGCCGTTCCCGCACGTCGCGCTGCTGGTCTCGGGCGGGCACACGCTGCTGATGGAGGTAGCCGCGGTCGGCGCGTACCGGCTGCTCGGCGAGACGCGCGACGATGCGGCCGGCGAGGCCTTCGACAAGACCGCGAAGCTGCTCGGGCTGCCTTACCCCGGCGGCCCGCAGCTGGCTGCGCTCGCCGAGCGCGGCCGCCCCGGGGCCTTGAGTCTTCCGCGACCCATGCTCGACCGGCCGGGACTCGAGTTCAGCTTCTCGGGCCTGAAGACGGCGCTGCTGCACGCGGTGCGCGCGCAGCCGCTCACCGAGGCGCGGCGCGCCGATCTGGCGCACGCGGTGCAGGAGGCGATTGTGGCGACGCTCACCGCCAAGGCGCTGCGGGCGCTCGATGACACCGGCCACGACACGCTGGTCGTCTCGGGCGGCGTGGGCGCCAACCGCGAGCTGCGTACACGGCTCAGCGCCGCCGCCCGCGCGCGCGGTGCGCGCGTGTACTATCCACGTGTTGAATTCTGCACCGACAACGCCGCGATGATCGCGGTCGCGGGAATGGCGCGCCTCGAGGCCGGACAGCACGACGGGCTCGAGATACAGGCGCATGCCCGGTGGCCGCTCGCCGCGCTTGCGCCGCTCCCGACGGCCGCGGCCGGCGCGCCGCCGCCATGAGCGACGTCCCGAACGGGCGCGGCCGCGAGGCCGGCGACCGTATCTTCCTGCACGGCCTGAGCGCCGAATGCATCATCGGCTTCATCGACTGGGAACGGCGCGTCAAGCAGACGGTGGTCGTAGACCTGGAGATGCCGGTGGACTGCCGGCGCGCCGCGCTCACCGACGAGGTCGTCGACACGCTCGATTACAAGAAGGTGGCGAAGCGTGTGCTGGCCTTCATCGAGGCCTCCGAGGTCAAGCTGGTCGAGACGCTCGCCGAGCGGCTGGCACTACTGGTGCTCGCGGAGTTCGGCGTCGAGTGGGTGCGCGTCTCGCTCAACAAGCCGGGCGCGATTCGCAACTCGCGCGACGTCGGCGTGGTGATCGAGCGCACGCGCGCTGACCTTGACGTTGCTGGCGCCGCCGGGCGGAGCTGAGCGTGCCTGCGGTCTACGTCGCCGCCGGCAGCAACGTCGAGCCCGAGCGTCATGTGGCGCTCGCGCTGGCCGAGCTCTCGGGCGAGTTCCCGGGCGCACGCTCATCGCCCTGGTATCGCAACCGCGCGCTGGGCTTCGACGGCGCCGACTTCATCAACCTCGTGGTGGGCTTTACGACGACGCTGGGTGTGCGCGCCGTGCTCGCGCGCCTGCACGCGATCGAGGCGCGGTGCGGACGGGAACGGGATGCGCCGCGCTGGGCGCCGCGCACCATGGACCTGGACGTGCTGCTCTACGGCGACCTGGTGTGCGACGAGCCGGGGCTGAAACTGCCGCGTCCCGACCTGCTGAAACGCGCTTACATGCTCGGACCGCTCGCCGCGCTCGCACCCGAGGTGATGCATCCGACGGCGCACCTCACGATCGGCGAGCTGTGGCGGCGCTTCGACCGCTCCGCGCATCCACTCGAGCCGCTGCCGGCCGCCTGACGGCTATGGCGCGCGGCTCACCAGCCGATGCTGCGGCCGCCGTCGACCGCCAGTACCTGGCCGGTAACATAGGGCGCCTCGGCGGCGAAGAACAGGCAGGCGCGCGCCACGTCGAGCGGCGACCCGGCGCGCTGCAATGCGGTGCGCGCGGCAATCTTCTCCTGCAGCGCGGGGTCCAGTCCGTCCTCGGGCCACAGCACGGGTCCCGGTGCGACCGCGTTGACGCGCACCAGCGGTCCGAGCTCGCGCGCCAGCGCCTTGGTCAGCATGATGACTCCGGCTTTCGCGACGCTGTATACCGGGTAGCGACCGAGGGGCCGCACGCCGTGGATGTCGGCGAGATTAATAATGAGTCCCTGCCGCTCGCGCAGCGCGGCGGCCGCCGCCTGCGCCAGAAACAGCGGCGCCTTGAGATTGGTGCCGACGAGGTCGTCCCAGTCGATCTCGGTGATGTCGCCGAGCGGCGTGGGGTAGAACGTCGAGGCGTTGTTCACCAGGATGTCGAGCCCGTCCCACGCCTCGGCGGCGCGGCCGACGAGTGCGCCGAGCTGCGACACCTGCAGCAGGTCGCATTCGGCGACCTGCGCGCTGCCGGGCCGCGCCTCGTTCAGCTCCCGGGCGAGTTGCGCCGCATCCTCCACGGAGCTGCGGTAGTGCAACACGACGTTGGCGCCGGCGCCGTGCAGCACGCGCGCAATGGTCGCGCCCACACGGCGCGCCGCGCCGGTCACGAGCGCAGTCTTGCCCTGGAGCACATTGCTCGGCGCCAGGGTCTCGGAGCCGGACTCGGGTATCGGCGGCTGCATGGAGCGCGATTATGACTCCATCGACGCCACGCTCAATCCTGCCGTTGCTGTCGCCGCTGGAGGCGGCGCATGCGGCGCGCGTCGCGGATCTGATCCACGACGAGGTCGAAGCCGCCGGCGGCTGGCTCTCCTTCGAGCGTTTCATGGAGCTCGCGCTGTATGCCCCGGGGCTCGGGTACTACAGCGCCGGCAGCGCCAAGCTCGGTGAGGGGGGCGACTTCGTCACTGCCCCGGAGATGTCGGACCTCTTCAGCCGCTGCCTGGCGCGGCAGTGCGCCGAGGTACTCGGGAAGACGGGCGGGGAGATCCTCGAGCTCGGCGCCGGCACCGGACGCATGGCGGGGGTGATCCTTACCGAGCTCGCCGCGAGGGACGCGCTCCCGGAGCGCTACGCCATCCTCGAGGTGAGCGCCGATCTCGCTGCGCGCCAGCGGGCGCATCTGGCAGCGCTGCCACCGGCGCTGCGCGCGCGCGTCGAGTGGCTCGAGCGGCTGCCCGGCGAGCCACGCAGCGGCGTGATCCTCGCCAACGAGGTGTTGGATGCCCTGCCGTGCCGGCGCTTCACCATGGCGCGCGGCGAGTTGTGCGAGCTCGGCGTCACGCTGTCACCCGGCGGCGGGTTGCGGGATTGCGCCGCCGCGCCCGCTGCGGACTTGGCACGCGCCCTGGCCGAGCTCACCTCGCAAGCGGCGCTCCCCGAAGGCTATGTCTCGGAGGTCTGCCTGCGGGTCTCGCCCTGGATCGCCTCGCTGTCCGAGTGCCTGGCGCGCGGCGTGGTGCTGCTCTCCGACTACGGCCTGCCGCGGGCGCACTACTATCACCCCGAGCGCCGCAGCGGCACGTTGCGCTGTCACTTCAGGCAGCGCGCTCATGACGACCCGTACATCAACCTCGGAGTCCAGGACATCGGCGCGTGGGTCGATTTCACGCGCGTGGCGGAGGCGGCCGTGTCAGCGAAGCTGACCGTCGCAGGCTTTGCGACCCAGACCGCGTGTCTGCTCGGGCTCGGTCTGCCGGAGTTGGTGGCCGAAGCAGCGCCGGGCAGCGCGCTGCACGTGCGGCTCGCGGGCGAGGCGCGCCGGCTGCTGATGCCCGAGGAAATGGGTGAAGCCTTCAAGGTGATGGCGCTCACCCGTGACTTCGAGGCGCGCCTCTCGGGCTTCACGCTGCAGGACCTGCGCGGCTCCCTGTGAGGCGCGCACCGCACCCGGCTTCGATCGCCCGCCGCCTCAATATCCCCGGGCGCGCAGCAGTCCCACGGCCGCCGCGGCGATCAGACAGTAGATGCCGAACCAATACCAGCGGCCGCCTTCCAGCCAGCGACTGAGCCAGCGCAACGCCACGAGGCCCGCCACGAATGCCACCAGGGCGCCGAGCACACTCTGCCAGACGGCGCCGGCAAGGCCGGCCGAGCCCATGCCCTCGGAGTGAAGCAGACGCAGCGCCTCACGAGCCACCACCGCCGGCGTCAGCACCACCGCCAGCGCGAAGCTGAAGGCCTCGGCCTGTCGTCTCGAGACTCCAAGCAGCAGGCCCGCGGATATCGTGGCGCCCGAGCGCGAGAATCCCCTGAAGGGCAGACACAGGCCCTGCACTGCGCCGATCACGCTCGCCTGTCCGACGCGCAGCGTGTCGTCCCCGGGCGGCGCCGGCCGGCGTGCGGCGATCAGGCCCGCGACCAGGATCAGGATGCCGGCGACCGCGAGCGCCGGAGCGATGATCTCCAGGCGTCCGAACAGCTCCTCGATCTCGGCGTGCGGGTGACCGGCAAGCGCCGTTTTCGCGATGCCGAGCCAGATGCCTTCGTAGACCACCGCGGTCAGTGCCGTGGCCACGACGACCCGCGCCGCAAACCCGCGGAACGCCGCGAGGCTCTGGAAGTAGGTCGTGCGCCATTGCCGCCAGAAATACACGATGACCGCGACCATGGTGCCGGTGTGCAGCATCACGAGCAGCAGGGTCATCGGCGGCGAGGTCGGGTCGAGGCCGAGGAGCTTCTCGGCGATGATCACGTGGGCCGAGCTCGAGATCGGCAGCAGCTCCGCCAGTCCCTGCACGATCGCAAGGACGATGGTGTTGAAAGTGGACATCGGATGATTCTACTGGACGGTCGGCCGCAGCGCTTCGAGCGCCGCCAGCCGCCGGCGGTGCAGCTCCGCGCCGATGGCGGGGCCCGCGAGCCCGCGGCGCTCCTCTTCCTTGAGCTGCACGGCTGACGCCGTCGCGAGCGCCGCGCGCAGGTAGCCGGACTGCGGATAGGGCTCGGCCTCGAGACCGGCGCGCCCGCGCGCATCCGCCTCGCAGGCGACGAGCAGCTCCGCGAACCGCTCCGGGCGCCGGAACGCGTCGGCATCCTCGAGGAGCTTGAGCACCGTTGCGGCCCTGAGCTCGAGCGCGCGGTGCACGAGCGTGTGCACACGGGCGGCGAGGATGGCCAGATCGCGGTACGCCCCCGGTACCTTGAGCCTCGAAGCGAGCGCTTCGATCAGCGGCACGCCGGCCTCCTCGTGGCCGTGGTGGCTCGGCCAGCGGTCGCGCGGCGTGCGGGCCTTGCCGAGGTCGTGAGTGAGCGCGGCGAAGCGCACCGCGGTCGAAGCGCCGCTGCGCGCCGCGTAGCGCACCGCGAGCATGACGTGCACGCCGGTGTCGATCTCCGGGTGCCAGCGCGGCGGCTGCGGCACGCCGAACAGGGCATCGATCTCCGGGTAGATCACCGCCAGTGCGCCGCAGGCGCGCAGCGTCTCGAAGAAAACCTCCGGATGCGCCTCCCCGAGCGCCCGCTCGGTTTCCTGCCAGACGCGCTCAGGCACCAGCGCGCTCACTTCTCCCGATTCCGTCATGCGCCGCATGAGCGCGAGCGTCTCGTCGGCCACCTTGAAGCCGAGGTCGGTGAAGCGCGCCGCGAAGCGCGCGACGCGCAGGATCCGCACCGGGTCCTCGGCGAAGGCGTCCGACACGTGACGCAGCACGCGGGCGGCGAGATCGGCCTGCCCGCCGTACGGATCGATGAGCTCGCCGCCGTCGGTCTCGGCCATGGCGTTGATGGTGAGGTCGCGCCGCCTGAGGTCCTCCTCGAGCGTGACATCGGGCGAGAATTGCGTGCTGAAGCCGCGGTAGCCGGGAGCGGTCTTCCTCTCCAGCCGCGCGAGCGCGTACTCCTCCTTCGTCTGCGGATGCAGGAACACCGGGAACTCGCGCCCTACGGCCAGGAAGCCGGCGCGCTCGAGCTCGCCGGGCTCGGCGCCGACCACCACCCAGTCGCGCTCGCGCACCGGCAGTCCCAACAGGCGGTCCCGGACTGCGCCGCCGACCAAGTAGACTCGCATGGTGCGCATGTTAACCGAGAGCTGCGGCCGGCAGCGCCCTGCAGCCAACTCCCTTAAGGCCGGTCGCGCGCGTGTTGGACTGCTGCTGGTGGCTGCGTGCGCGGCGCTGCCGGGTTGCGGCACGATGTACGTGATGCAGGCGGCCGCCGGGCAGTGGCATGTGCTGCGCGCGCGCGTGCCCATCGATTCGGTGATCGCCGACCCGCGCACGCCCGCGGAGCTGCGCCGCAGCCTCGAGGAAGTGCGCGCGGCGCGCGCCTTTGCGGTGACCGATCTCGGCCTGCCCGCCAACCGCAGCTATACGACCTACGCCGACATCGGCCGGCCGTACGTGGTGTGGAACGTGGTGGCGACGCCTGAGTTCTCGGTGCAGCCCGAGCACTGGTGCTTTCCGGTGGCCGGCTGCGTCGCCTACCGCGGCTACTTCAGCGAGCTGCGGGCGCGCGATTTCGCCTATCGCCTCGAGCGGCGCGGTGCCGACGTCGTGGTCGAGGGCGTGCCGGCGTACTCGACGCTCGGCAAGTTCGCCGACCCGGTGCTCTCGAGCATGCTGCGCTACGGCGAGGACGACGTGGCGGCGACCATCTTCCACGAGCTCGCCCACCAGCTGCTGTACGTGCGCGACGACACCGAGTTCAACGAGGCATTCGCCATGACCGTCGAGGACGTCGGACTCGAGCGCTGGCTGAAGTCGCGCGGCGCGGCCGGGCGCATCAGCGAGTTCCGCGCCGAGCAGGCGCGCAGCGAAGCTTTCATCGCGCTGCTGACACGCGCCCGCAGCCGGCTGGCGGCGCTGTACGCCTCGGGCGGCACGCCCGCGCAGATGCGCGTCGGCAAGGCGCGGATTCTCGCGGACCTGGCCGCGGACATCGAGGCGCAGGAGCGCCGCGAGGGGGTGCGCTACCCGGTATACGACGAGTGGGTCCTGACGGGACTGAACAACGCGCAGCTCGCCTCGGTTGCGACCTACTACGACTGCGTGCCGGGTTTCCGGCGGCTGCTCGCGGCGCAAGGCGGAGATCTGACGCGCTTCTACGCGGCGGTGCGCCGGCTGGCGGATGAGCCGCGGGCGGAGCGGCACACTGGTCTGTGCGACAGCGCAGCAGCAGCGGGCGCCAAAGTCGCGCCTCTGGCGGACTATGCGCCGGTCGAGCGCTCGAGTTCCTCGTTCCGGCGCAGCGCCTCGAGCTGTGCCTGCGGGTCGTCGTCGCCGAGATAGGCGGGCAGCACTGCGAGCATGTCCTGCGGCCGGATGCCGAGCGGCGCGAAGCCGTCCTCGCGGCATACACAGTCGATGCTGAGCGAACGGAAGTTATCGAGTGAGAACGGTTTGCCCGGCAGCAGCCCCATGAGCAGCCCCTGCAGCCATCCCAACGCGCCCGGCAGCGGCATGATCCGGCACGGCAGCCGCGCGACGCGCGCCGTGAGACGCACGATGTCGGCGAGCGTCATGACCTCAGGCCCGCACAGCTCGTAGGTCGCACCGACGCTCGCGCGCCGGGCGAGCGCCTGCACCAAGGCTGCCGCGACATCGCCCACGTACACCGGCGCGAAGCGCGCGCCGGCGCGCGCCAGCGGCAACAGGCCCGCCGTGTGGCGCAGCAGCCCGGCGAAGCGGTTGGTGAGCGAGTCGCGCGGCCCGAAGATCACGCTCGGGCGGAAGATCGTCACGCCGGGGTGCGGGCTCTCGGGGTGCGGCGGCGGGGCGCGCAACAGTGCCTCGGCCGCCCCCTTGGTGCGCAGATAATCGCTGGGGGCGTGCGGGTCGGCGCCGAGTGCGCTCATGTGCAGGATGCGCGCGACGCCGGCGGCGCGCGCCGTGGCCAGCACCTTCGCCGCCAGCTCGGTATGCGCCGCGTGAAAGCTCGCGCCGCGGCGCTCGTTGAGGATGCCGACCAGGTTGATCACCGCATCGCAGCCGGCGAACAGCTGTCCGAGGGCGGTGAGATCGTGCACATTGGCGACCCGCAGCTCGACCGTATCCAGCACCCGCAGTCGCTGCGCGCGCGCCAGATTGCGGGTCGGCACGCGCACCCAGTGGCCGGCGAGCGCCAGGCGCGTGACGAGCTCGGTACCGACGAAGCCGGTCCCGCCCAGTACGCAGATGTTCACGCTGCTGCCTCCTGCTGCCAGCGCGTGGGCGCGCGTTTCAGTGGCCGCTCTGCGCCGCGCTGCCGCCGTCGGACGGCGCGGCCAGCACCGCCGTCACTTTGACCGGCTTGCCGTCACGCATCAGCCCGATCTCGACCGGCTGGCCGATGCGCATCAGTCCGATGGCGTTGCGCAGGTCGGTGTTGGATTTGACCGGCTGGCTGTTCACCGAGGTGACGACATCGCCGGTGCGCACCCCGGCCCGGTCGGCTGCCGAGCCCGGCAGCACCTGCGAGACCAGCGCGCCGGTCGAACCCGTGAGTCCGAGGGAATGCGCCATCTCCGGGGTCACGGCGTACATGCTGACGCCCAGCTGGCCGCGCTCGACCGAACCGTAGCGGACCAGCTGGTCCATCACGCGGTGTGCCATGTTCACCGGGATGGCGAAGCCGATGCCGATGTTGCCGCCGGTGCGCGACAGGATCGCGGTGTTGATGCCGATCAGCTCGCCGCGCAGGTTGACGAGCGCCCCGCCGGAGTTGCCGGGGTTGATGGAGGCGTCCGTCTGGATGAAGTTCTCGTAGCTGTCGGGATTGATCCCGGTGCGCGACAGGCCGCTGATGATGCCCGAGGTGACCGTATGCTGGAGGCCGAAGGGATTGCCGATGGCGACCACGAAGTCGCCGACCTCGGCTTTGGCGGAATCCCCGAGCGGGATCTGCGACAGGCCGTCGGCCTTCACCCTGAGGACCGCGACATCGGAGGGCTCGTCGCTCCCGACCACCTCGGCCTTGACATCACGGCCGTCCTGCAGGGTCACGGTGATCTCGCTGGCGTTCTCCACCACGTGTGCGTTGGTAACGATGTAGCCGCGCTTGGCGTCGAAGATCACCCCTGAGCCGGCGCTCTGGAACGAGCGCTCCTGCGGGGCGGCTTCCGGGGGCACGTCGAAGAAGCGCTGGAAGAACGGGTCCTCGAGCAGCGGATTGCTCGGGCCGCGCTCGCGGACAGTGCCGCGGGTCGCGATGTTCACCACTGCGGGCGACACTTTCTTGATCATCGGCGCGAGCGAAGGGATCGGTCGGTCGCCGACCGCCGGCGGAATGCCCCCAAAGGCGGGCGTCACCGCTACGGCTACGATCAGGGTGAGGGCAGGAAGTGCACGTCTCATGCCCGAGTCATTCTAGCCCGCATGGGTGGGCCGTTGAACGCAAACCCGCGATGCGACAGAAGACGACTCCGGCGGCGCGGGCGCCGCCGGAGGGACCGTCAGTGTGTCAGCAGATCCCCGCGGGACCTGCAACTTCAGGCAGCCTGGACAGTGATCTTCCGCGGCTGTTCCTGCGGGCGCTTCGGAATGCTGATCTCCAGCACGCCGTTCACGTGGCTCGCCTTGATCGCCTCGGCGTCCGCGCTCTCGGGCAGGCTGAAGCGGCGCACGAAGTTGCCACGCGCGCGCTCGATGCGCTCGTAGCCCGGGGTCGAGGCGTTTTTCTCCGAGCCGCGCTCGCCGCGGATCGTCAGCACGCCCTTGTCGGCGGTGATCTCAATATCCTTGCTTTCGACACCCGGCAGGTCGGCCGCGACCACGAAGCGGTCTGCCTCCTCGCGGACGTCGACGTGCGGGATCCAGCTGACGCTCGCGGACTGCCCGCTGTCAGCGTTGTGGTTGAAGGCGCCATCGAGCTGCTGGTGCAGCCGGTCGAAGAGCGCCCAGGGCTCGTAACGAAGAATGGTCATGATGATCTCCTCAAAAGTAAGCGGTAGAAGCCGGTAAAAATCTGTGCGCTGTCGCGCTGCTCACGATCTGTGGTTGGTGCAGCGCGCTTTCAAGAGCACGGACGCCTTCAAAAGCGCCGGTGTTGGTTTCGGACTGTCGGCGTGAGCTCGCGACGCGCGCGGGGCTTGAAAGTGCGACTTGCAGGCGCCACAAAAGCAGGTCCGGCCGTCGCGTGCTGATACGAGAGAGCGGCCGGGCGCTGCGCCCGGCCGGCGACACCGCCGGCATTGCCACGGAATTTGGGCTGCGCCCTCCCCGGGCTCGAGCCGGTCGCCATCAGGAATCAGGCCGGTGAGCCGCGCTTCCTGTGGGTAGGGCTGTGCAAAACCTGTGGTTGGCCTGGGCACAAGATATTGGGGTTGTCCGCGAGCGTCCCAAGGACGGGCATGGCTCAAAAATTATTGGGTACATTACTGCGGATAATGTCGTAAGACGATGAAAATACTTAATAAAACTGATGCGACAAAATATGGATTTGAATCTTGACGGGTCTGTGAACGCTCATTAGGCTTTTGACCCCGACACAAGATCTTGTGTTCGCGCACAGCGATCTGAGGTCCGCAGTCGGGGGGAGGATTTCAGGGACCTGCACTGTCGACGAGGAGAACGACAGGCAGGCAAACCGGTCAGGCTCGCGGCTCCTTGAGCTGCCCGCGCATTGACGCTGGCGTTCCCTGGAATCCCGTTCAACTCAGGTGTCGAAAGAACACAGTTGGAGCGCCGCGGATTCATGAATACCGTCGTGAGAATCGACCCGAAGGACATCGACGCCATTCCGTTTCAGGAGGCGTCGCTCGACATCTGGGACAAGAAGTATCGGCTGAGCGCCAAGGACGGTACGCCCATCGACAAGACGATGGACGATACCTACAAGCGCGTCGCGCGCGCGCTCGCCGACGTCGAGCACGAGGACCAGCGCGAGCAGTGGTACGAGAAGTTTCTGTGGGCACTGCGACGCGGCGCCATCCCTGCCGGGCGCGTGACTTCCAACGCCGGAGCGCTCGAGCACAAGCCCGCGACCTCGACTATCAACTGCACGGTGTCGGGCACGATCCGCGACTCGATGGACGACATCCTGAAGAAGGTCCACGAGGCGGGACTGACGCTCAAGGCCGGCTGCGGCATCGGCTATGAGCACTCGACGCTGCGGCCGCGCGGTGCGTACGTGTCAGGCGCGGGCGCTTACACCTCGGGCCCGCTGTCCTTCATGGACATCTTCGACAAGATGTGCTTCACCGTGTCGTCCGCCGGCGGACGCCGCGGCGCGCAGATGGGCACGTTCGATGTCGGTCATCCGGACGTCATGGAGTTCATCCGCGCCAAGCGCGAGAACGGCCGTCTGCGGCAGTTCAACCTGTCACTGCTGATCACCGACGAGTTCATGCGCGCGGTGCGCGAAGACCGTGAGTGGCAGCTCGCTTTCCCGCTGACGCAGCGCGAATACGCGGCGGACAAGCCCGATCTCGCCGACCCGAAGAAGTTCGTGTGGCGCGAGTGGCCGGTGCACGAAGGCTACGTCGCGAACGACGAGGGCCTGGTCGCCTGCAGGATCTACAAGACGCTGCCGGCGCGGCGCATGTGGGACGTGATCATGACGTCCACGTACGACTTCGCCGAGCCGGGGTTCATCCTCATCGACCGCGTCAACGAGATGAACAACAACTGGTGGTGCGAGAACATCCGCGCTACCAACCCGTGCGGCGAACAACCGCTTCCGCCCTACGGCTCCTGCCTGCTCGGCTCGCTGAACCTGACACGCTTCGTGCGCCATCCGTTCACCGATTTCGCCGAGTTCGACTGGAACGAATACCGCGAGGTGGTGAAGGTCTTCACGCGCATGCTCGACAACGTCGTCGAGGTGAACGGCCTGCCGCTCGAGCAGCAGCGCCAGGAGATCCTGCGCAAGCGCCGCCACGGCATGGGGTTCCTCGGCCTCGGCAGCACCCTGACGCTGCTGCGCATGAAGTACGGCTCGCCCGAGTCGGTGCAGTTCACCGAGGAGGTAGCGCGCGAGATGGCGATCGCCGGCTGGCAGGCGGCGCTCGAGCTCGCCCGCGAGAAGGGCCCGGCGCCGATCATGAACGAGGAGTTCACGGTCACGAGAGAGATGCTGCGCAAGCGCCCGGAGATGGCGCGCGACGGCTGGAAGCCGGGCGCCAGGATCTCCGGGCGGCTGCTGCATGCGAAATACAGCCGCTACATGCAGCGCGTCGCGCAGGTAGCTCCGGAGCTGGTGCACGAGCTCGCCGGGACCGGCGCACGCTTCACGCACCACACCTCGATCGCGCCCACGGGGACCATCTCGCTGTCGCTCGCCAACAATGCGTCGAACGGCATCGAGCCGTCGTTCGCGCATCACTACTTCAGGAACGTGATCCGGCCAGGGAAGAAGTCCAAGGAGAAGATTGGCGTCTATTCCTTCGAGCTGCTTGCGTACCGCGAGCTGGTCAATCCCAACGCCCAGCCTGGAGCCACCACCGATGCTGAGAGACTGCCTGACTATTTCATTGCCGCCGACGACGTTACCCCCGAGGAGCATGTCGAAGTGCAGGCTGCGGCCCAGAAGTGGGTTGATTCATCGATTTCTAAGACGGCGAACGTGCCTACGGATTTCCCCTACGAGAAGTTCAAGGGGATCTATCTGTATGCACACGAGCAGGGGCTGAAGGGTTGCACCACCTTCCGCTTCAACCCGGAGGCCTTCCAGGGCGTGCTGGTGAAGGAACAGGACCTGAAGAACACGCTCTATAAGTTCACGCTGGAAGACGGCTCGGTGGTCGAGGTGCGCGGCGACGAGGAGATCGACTACGACGGCGAGCTGCACAGCGCCGCGAATCTCTACGACAGTTTGAAAGAAGGCTACTTCGGCCGGTACTGAGGATTTGAGGCTGCCATGACCATCAAGATCGAACGCAAGATCGTCAGATATTCGGTGCACAAGCCGGAGGACAAGCCGGCGGCGAAGCCGACGGACGCGGATGCCGCCGCCCCCCCGCCAGCCGCTGCGGCAGCGGTCGCAGTGCGCGCCACCGCGGCGCGCGTTCCCGAAGCACGCGCGGCCGCGGCCCTCCAGTCCGCGGCGGGGGAGACCGAGCTGGTGCGGGACAAGAACGGCCGCACCGCCAAAGTCATCCGCATGCACGAGAAGCTCGAGCGCCCGGAGGTGCTGGTCGGCTCGACCTACAAGATCAAGACGCCGATCTCCGATCACGCGATGTACGTCACCATCAACGACATCGTGCTGAACGAGGGCACCGAGTACGAGCAGCGGCGGCCGTTCGAGGTCTTCATCAATTCGAAGAATCTCGATCACTTCCAGTGGATCGTGGCGCTCACGCGCATCATTTCCGCGGTGTTCAGGAAGGGTGGCGACGTTACCTTCCTGGTGGACGAGCTGAAGGCGGTGTTCGATCCGCGCGGCGGCTATTGGCAGCCGGGCGGCAAGTTCATGCCCTCGATCATCGCCGAGCTCGGCTACGTGATCGAGAAGCACCTGCAGACCATCGGGCTGATCAGAAAGCAGCAGCTCGACGTCCACCAGCAGAAGCTGGTGGACGAGAAGCGCGCCGAATACGAGGCGCGCGCCAAGCAGACGGATGCCTTCGCCAAGTCACACTTTCCGGAGGGTGCGCAGCTGTGCAGCCGCTGCAGCACCGCGGCAGTGGTGATGATGGACGGCTGCATGACCTGCCTGAACTGCGGCGATTCGAAGTGTGGGTGAGTGTGACGCAGCGGCTTGACCAGACGACCAACGCGAACTGACGGACTCGAGAGTGATCTCACGAGGCGGCCGCCCGGCTGCCTCGTTTTTTTTGGTGCGCCCGGCAGGGCGCACTCTCTTGGAGGTGAAAGTCCTCTGCATACCCGACACGGGGAAATGCTAGCTGCACGGCAAGGGCTGCT
>Ga0209007_1000044_pt1 | contig 88537 bp, 83 predicted proteins | sample JacPinW_OM1H0_O2_FD_187961 | JGI IMG/M metagenome (GOLD analysis project Ga0209007, IMG submission 187961) | Forest soil microbial communities from Algoma, Ontario, Canada - Jack Pine, Ontario site 1_JW_OM1H0_O2 (SPAdes) (version 2) | ecosystem: Environmental > Terrestrial > Soil > Boreal... | reverse complement strand
TGGGCGCGGCCTGCCGCGCTGGATGGCTGCGGCGTTCAGCGCCATGCTGCGCAACTCAATGCATCTGCCGGACTACGTGAACGTGCCGCGCGAGCAGCTGATCGACATCGGCCGGCAGATCTCCATATGATCGGCTCCCATGACCTACGGGGTCTACGCGAGCGGCTCCCTATGAGCGGCAGCGCCGGGGGACGCTGGCTGCTGCTGCTTGCGCTGAGCGCCGCCGCGACCGCCGTGCTGGCCGACCCCGCTCCCGAGGCCGTCGATCCGTGCGCCACGTTCAACTCGGACGTGCGGCACGAGCGCGCCCTGTTCGCCGGTCAGGCACAGCCGCTCGCGGCGGCCAAGGCGGCCGCAGGAGCTCCGGCGGTGACCCCCGAGCATCTCTACCAGCTGCAGCTGCACCAGCGCGCCGAGGTTACCTTCGCCGCACCGCCCGCCCAGCGGCATCCGCCGCCTGCGGCCGGCTACGCCGGACTCGTTACCCTCGAGGTGAACGCGGCGGGTCTCTATCGCGTCGCGCTCAACCAGGCGTTCTGGATCGACGTGGTCGCAAAGGGCGTGTCGATCCAGTCGAGCGACTTCGAGGGTCGCCGCGGCTGCGCAGCGCCGCACAAGATCGTCGAATTCATGCTGCCGGCAAACACGCCGCTCACGCTGCAATTCAGCGGCGGCATCACGCCGACACTCACGCTGGCCGTGACCCGCGCTCCGGCCGCGGCGGCGCCTCACTGAGCGCGCTTCCCGGCTGCGCGCCCGCGCCGCTCGCCGGGTCGCTCAGAATTTGACCAGCACGCCGACTCCCCAGATGATCTCGCGCTTGACGAGATCCGGATACCAGATGCCGCCTTCGGTGGCGCAGTTGTCGCTGCCGATGGCGCTGCCGTTGTTGCAGACGTAAGACCCTGGTGCGCCGTTGTTGCCGTCGGGCGGCGTGACGCCGCCCGCTCCTGACCAGTACGGCACGTCCGAATGCCGGAAGGTGGCCTCCGTCCACCAGGTGATCCAGTCACGGGGCATGTACTGGAAGTTCAGCTGCGTGTCCCACTGGTAGAGCTTCTGCCCCGGATTCTCGGTGAAGTACGGCGTGCCGGTCACGGCGGTCGCGCCATTGATCGGCGGCACCAGGGCTAGGTAGCGCCCGGGGTTGTTCATGAAGCCGCCGCCGAGTGTCACCGCGTAGAGGTTGCTGTCGAACCACGTCCGGTCGTAGAGCATCAGGCCGAAGAAGTTGGCCTTGTTGGGGTCACGCGAGCAGTGCACGCCCCCGCCATACTCGCAACCCAGGTCCCAGGTGAAGGAGGTCGCCATCCTCGAGATGCCGGCCGGCATGTGCCAGCCGTCCTGCGCGGCGTCGTAGTACTTCCACTCGATGCTGTCATCCTCGTGCACCCGCTGCACGTGCGCATAGTTCACGTAGGTGCCGCCGGGGTTGGGCAGGCCGATCGCCGCGTTGGGGTTACCGCCGTTGGCGGGGTAGCCGCTGTCGCTCGCGAGGTTGTCCTCGCCGATGCTGTAGCTGTTCAGCACCAGCTTGAACCGGTCGTTCGGGATCCACAGGATCTGCCCGCCCAGGCCCGGAAGGTGGTTGTACTTGGCGTAGGACTGCCAGCCGTTGATCAGCCACGGCTCGATCTTCAGTGTCTGCGTCGGGAACCACTGGACGCGCAGTCCGTTGAAGAACCACGGCGTATTCGACGACACGAAGGATGGCTGGTAGGTCCAGTTGTCGAAGTTGTAGTAACTGAAGAGGCCGATGTAGGAGAGGAAGATGCCGGCATCGACGTTCAGGCCGTGGTTCACGTCCCAGTGATAGCCGGCATTCGCCTCGGAGAGATATTTGTAAGCGCCCTGCAGGTCCCACTCGCCGACGCCGAGGCTGGCATCGTTGCGCGGGGTGGTCACCGAGTACAGTCCCATCATCGACAGGAAGCGCGCCTGCACGTTGTTCCAGTGGAAGTTGCCGCCGAAGCTGACTTGCTCGACCTGGAACTCGCCCGAGCGGAACTCCTCGGTCGAGCCGACGATCGTGTGATCGACCGGATTGTTGAAGTCCTGCAGATAGCTCGTGTCGAAGCGGATCTCGGGCGTGAAGAACTTGGTGTCGAACACCGGCGTGGTCTCGCGCGGCGTGCCGTTCATCCAGCCGAGGTCCCCGACCGCGAACGGCGTCTGCGTGTCGACCGCGGGTGCCGGTTCGGGCGCCTGCAGCGCCTCGGGAACGGTGCCGGCCGCAGGCGGCGCGGCTGCCGCAGTCCGGGGCGGCGCGACGGGCGTGACTGGCGCGACCGGAGTCGCGGCGAGCATTGCGGGCGGCGGGGCTCCCGGGGAGCCGCTCATCGTGAAGTCGTAGCGCGTGGCTTTACCGGCGGTCACCTGCAGCGGCGGCGTGGTCGCCTCCGGGTAACCCTCGGACTGCGCGCTGACCGACCAGGCGCCGGGCGGAAGATCGCCGAAGGAATACACGCCATCGCTCCCGGACACGGTGGCGCGGATGGCACCGCCGTCGACCCGCACGGCAGTTACGGTGGCGTGCGCCACGGGAAGCTTGGCAGCGTTGCTCACCAAGCCGACGATGGCTCCCACGGCAGGCCCGTCGCCGCGGGCTGCAGGCGCCGCCAGGCACGCGGCCAGCATGGCGAGCACGAGCTTTGGCACCCATTGAGTCTTGTGCATAGGACTCCCTTACGCGAAGCGGCGCAGCGCGCACCAGACCGTCCATCGTAGGGGCACGCGGGATCGGCAGTAGACCAAACGCCGTTAAGAAAACGCTGCGCGTTGGCGGCCCGCAACAGCCCGAAGCGGGTGTGAAGGTTGTGTTAGGAATTCACGGCGCCCCAGGGCAGGGGGCGGCGACCGGTCAGTCGCTACGGTGACTCCAGGGCAGCGGGTCGCTGGCGGGGAAGGTCTCGGCGAGCTCCGCATCGAGCTCGTCGTCGGCCGAAGCGCCGGTGGCCTCCGCGATCACGGCGTGCAGCGTGGCGCTCAGGGCATCCACGACATGAGTGGCCGCCGGCGGCAACGCATAGCGATGCGCCAGCCATGCGAGGTCCGGACGCGACACGTGCGCGCGCCCTGCCTCGTCCGCCCATACGAGCGCCTTGAGCGGCAACTCGATGCCGAGCAGCTGGTTCGCCTGCATGAGCGGTGTGCCGCCGCGTGCGCTGCCGAATACGATCAGCTCGGTCGGGCGCAGCTCGAGTCCGGCGGCAGCCGCTCCGGCGGCATGATCGACCCGCGCGAACACAGTGAGGCCGCGTGCGCCGACCGCAGCGATCAGCCGCCGGGTAGTCTCGGTGGGGCCGAAGTAGCTGTCGACCGTGACGACGCCGTCCATGCTCGTAAGCCTACCTCAGAGCGCGACGATCTTGCCGGGATTCATGATGTCGTGCGGATCGAGGGCGCGCTTGAGCATGCGCATGACATCCACCCCGGCGGCGCCGTGCTCGGCCTCGAGGTATTGTATCTTGCCGCTACCGATGCCGTGCTCGCCGGTGCTGGTGCCGCCCATCGCGATAGCACGCTTCACCAGGCGGTCGTTGAGCCGCTCGGCCTCGGCAATCTCCTCGGGCCGCGTGCGATCCACCAGAAAGATAAGGTGGAAGTTGCCGTCCCCGACATGGCCGACGAGCGGAGCCTTGAGGTAGGTAGCGGCGAGGTCGGCCTTGGTCTCGAGAATGCAGTCCGCGAGGCGCGAAATGGGTACACAGACGTCGGTGGTCCAGGCCTGCGCCCCCGGCCGCAGCGCCAGAGCGGCGAAGTAGGCATCGTGACGCGCCTTCCACAGCCGGTTGCGCTCCTCCTCCTGTGCCGCCCAGCGGAAATTGTGCCCGCCGGCATCAGCGGCAAGTGCCTGCACCATCTCGGCCTGCTCGCGCACTGCGGCCGCAGTGCCGTGGAACTCGAGCAGCAGTGTCGGCTGCTCGGGGTAGGAGAGCTGCGAATAGCGGTTGACCGCGCCCATCTGCACCTCATCGAGTAGCTCGATGCGCGCGACCGGAATGCCGGACTGGATGGTTGCAATGACTGTGTTGACCGCGGCGGCGATGCTCTCGAACGAGCAAACCGCCGAGACCATCGACTCGGGCAGCCCGTACAGGCGCACCGTTACCTCGGTGATCACCCCGAGCGTGCCCTCGGAGCCGACGAACAGCCGCGTCAGGTCGTAGCCGGCCGATGATTTGCGCGCGCGGCTGCCGGTACGCGCGATGCGCCCATCCGGCAGCACCACGGTGAGCGCCAGCACGTTGTCGCGCATGGTGCCGTAGCGCACGGCGTTGGTGCCGGAGGCGCGCGTCGCGGCCATCCCGCCGATCGAGGCATCGGCGCCGGGGTCGATGGGAAAGAACAACCCGGTGTCCCGCAGGTAGGCGTTGAGCTTGCTGCGCGTTACGCCCGGCTGCACGACCGCGTCCAGGTCCGCCGCGTTGACCCGCAGTATCTCATCCATGCGCGACAGATCGATGCATACCCCGCCGCGCAGCGCCATCACATGCCCCTCGAGGCTGGTGCCGGTGCCGTACGGCACGACCGGTGTGCGGCACTCGGCGCAGGTGCGCACGATTGCCGCCACCTCGGCGGTCGACTGCGGGAACGCCACCGCGTCCGGCGCATGCGGCGCGTGCCAGGTGAGATCGCGGCCGTGCGCCTCGCGAACCGCAGCATTGAGCGTGAGGCGCTCGCCGAGCAGCCCCCGGAGCGCCTCGATAGCGGCCGCGTGATCTCGAGGCCGCGCAGCGGCGCTCACGAGGGGCCGCCGATGAGCCGCACCTCGCGCTGCGGCGGCGGCATGACGACGCCGCCGGCGCGCAGCGACTCGAGTACCGCGGCGCAGATCTCGCCGCTCGCGGCGACCTGGTCCTGCACCGCCACCCACGGCCGCACCGCCAGTCCCACCGAGGACTCGCCGAACTTGACCGCCTGGACCACGGCGGCCGGCTCCTTCAGCACCCGCGGGTTCGCCGCCAGCACCTGCCGGATGAGTGCCAACGGGGTGTTGAGGTCGGTGTCGTACGCCACGCCTACAGTGACCTCCAGCTGGCGGATGCGACCGTAGTTGTGCAGGATCTCACCGACGATCTTGCGGTTGGGAATCACCACCCGCGACTGATCGACGTGCGTGAGAGTGGTGCTGAAGAGCGTCACGCTCTGCACCGTGCCCTCCACGCCCGCGATGGCGATGTACTCGCCCACCCTGAAGGGCTTCGAAAAGATGATCGACAGCCCGGCGACCATGTTGCCGAGCACTCCCTGCGTGGCGAGCGCCACCCCCGCGCCCACCACGGACAGACCCGCGATCAGCGGCAGCAGCTCCACGCCCAGGTTCTGCAGCGCCATGATCGCAAACAGCGCCACGCACAGCGCCCAGACGACACGGCTCACCAGCAACCGCACCGGCGGCTCGAGCTCGCGCCGCGCGAGCACGCCCGCGAACCAGCGGCTCAGGTAGCGCCCGACGATGAAGCCGGCGATGAGAATCAGCACCGCCGTCAGCAGCCGCGGGCCGAAGCGGATCGCGAGGTTGATGAGCGTGTCGGTCGTGCGGCCGAGCGTCGCGACCTGATTGTTCATGGGCCGCCCTCCCTGCGGGGGTACCGCCGCATTCTACGGCTACCGCGGTCCTAGCGAGCGCGCTTGTGCCGCTTGAAGAAGGCAGCCACGCGCTGGTAGGCATCCGGCGCGAGCCCCTCGTTCTTGAAGAGCGCGAGATGGTGCGCATCTTCGAGGGTCAGGCCGTCGCTCTCGAGCAGGGCACGCTTGTTGACCTGGTTGGAGAACCAGGAATTGGCGAGGATGTCAGCAGCCAGCGCGGCGAGTCCGGCCTCGAACTCGGCGTCCGGGAAGCAGAAGTTCGCCAGGTGGATGTCGTGCGCCTCGGATCCGGAGTAGCTGCGACAGGTGTACATCATCTCGGCCGCCTTGGCGGTCCCGACCCGGTGCGGGAGCCGCAGGCTCAGCCCCCAGATCGGCGTGAGTCCCCAGCGCGCATAGGCATCGCAGAAGCTCGCGGACGCCGCCGCGACGATCAGGTCCGCCGCCAGCGCCAGCTCCAGCGCGCCTGTTGAGCAATGCCCCTGCACGGCCGAGATGACCGGCTGCGGCAGATCCGCGACCTTGTCGATCACTTCGACGTAGTGATGCGGCTTGGCGTGCGCCTTGACCAGGCTCAGCACCTCGGTCATGTCGTGCCCGGAGGAGAAATTGCCGCCGGCGCCGCGCAGGATCACCAGCCCCACGGTCTTGCTCTCGCGGGCGATGGTATCGACGTGCCCCTCCAGCTCCTCGATCAGATCCTTCGACAGCGCATTGAGCTTCTCCGGGCGGTTGAGCGTCAGGATCGCCGCCCCGTCGCGGTTCTCCCGCAACACCAGCTTGTTCATTTGAAAGTCGCTCCAGGTAGATTCCACCAGCCACCACCGAGCGCCTGGAAGAGCGCGGCGGTGTCGGCGTAACGATTGGCCTCGGCCTGGACCAGCGCGATTTCCGCCTGCTGGTACGTTGCTTCCGCGTTGAGCAGCGCCACCACGCTCAGCGTGCCGATCTCGTGCTGCTTCACCGCGAGATCGAGCAATGCCTTGGCGGCGCGGTCGGCCGCCGCGCTTGCCTCGAGAGCCTGCGCATCCGCCTGCAGCGCCCGCAGCGTGTCGGCGACGTTCTGACAGCCGAGAATGACCGCCGCGCGGTACTGCGCGGCGGCCTGATCCAGCGCGTCGTCGGCGGCACGGTGCCGGTAGATCAGTGCCCCGGCATCGAACAGGGTCTGCGTGAGCGAGGCGCCCAGGTCCCAGAACCCGGTGTAGGGGGTAAACAGCTGACCGATCGCAAGCGCGGCGGAGCCGGTGTCAGCGTTGATCTGGAACTGCGGCAGCATGTTGGCGAGCGCTACACCGACTCCGGCCGAGGCGGCGTGCAGGTTCTCCTCGGCCTGGCGCACGTCAGGCCGCTGCTCGATGAGCTTCGAGGGGAGGCTCACCGGCAGCTCCTGGGGCAGCGTGAGGTCCTCGACCCTGAAGGTCTCCGCGGGCTCCCCGGACGGCAGTCGCCCGAGGAGCGCGGTGAGCGCATCGCGCGTCAGGCCGAGCTGCTTCTCGAGCGGCGGCAGCGTCGCTGCGGTCTCGGCCTCGGCCGCCTGCTGCGCCAGCAGGTCGAGGTCGCTCGCGGTGCCGATGCCGCGTTGGCCCTTGACGGTGTCGGTGAGCTTGCGTTGCAGCTCGAGCAGCCGCTCGGTCGCGGTGATCTGGCCGCGCAGCGCGGCCTCCTGCACGGCGGTCGTCACCACGTTGCTGCTCAAGGTGACATAGGTCGCGATGAGCTCGTAGCGTGTCGCCTCGACCCCCGCGCGGCTCGCTTCCAGCGAGCGGCGCAGACCGCCGAAGACATCAGGGCTGTAGCTGAGGTTCAACTGCGCTGTATAGAGGTTGTAGTAAGGGTTGCTCTGCGGGAGGTTGGTCGGATTGGCGATCGTGTCGACCGCGTTCTTCGCCCGTGTCGCATCGAAGCCGCCCTGTACGGTCGGCAAGAAGCTGGCGCGCTGCGCCTTGTACAGGTCCTGCGCCTGGCGCAGCGCCGCCTGCGCCGCCGTGATGTCCGGATTGGCCTTGAGGGCCTGCTCGACCAGGCCAGTCAACTTCGGCGACTTGAATAGCGTCCACCACTGACCCGGAATGTCCATTCCCGCGACGAAGCGCTGCTCGTCACCGCCGGTCACGGGGCTCGCGGCGGTAGCGCCCGCAGCCGGCGCGGTACCGTAATCGGCGGCGGTCGGAGCCGCCGGCCGCTTGAAATTCGGGCCGACCGCACAGGCGGACAGCGCCGCGAGCGACGCAGCGGCCCAGGGCCCCAACCCCTTGCTCAGGACCATCGCGCCTCCCCGTGGCGCCGCTCGGCCCAGTGCTCGACCACATGGTACATCGAGGGCAGCACGAACAGCGTGAGCACGGTGGAGATCGCGAGTCCCCCGACGACCACCGTGGCGATGCCGCGTTGCACGTCGCTGCCGACGCCGGTGTGGATCGCGGCCGGCAGCATGCCGAGCGATGCGACCGTGGCGGTCATCAGCACCGGACGCAGCCGCTCGGTCGCGCCCTTCATGATCGCTTCGTGCAGCTCGAGGCCCGCCTGACGCATGCGGTTGAGATTCGCGACCATGATGATGCCGTTCTGCACCGCGACGCCGAACAGCGCGATGAAGCCGACGCCGGTCGCGACGTTGAGGGTCTCGCCCGTCACGTGCACCGACACCAGCCCGCCGAGCGTCGCGAGCGGCACCACCCCGATGATGAGCAGCGCCTGGCGGAACGACTTGGTGCCGATGGTCAGGAAGATCAGCATCAGTCCCATGACCAGGCCCAGGATCAGCATCAGCCGCGCCAGCGCTCGCCGCTCGTTCTCGAACTGGCCGCCCCATTCGAGCCTGACTTTGTCCGGGTCGAAGTGCACATGGGAACCGATCTGGGCCTGGGCATCGGCCAGATAGCTGCTGATGTCGCGGTCGCGGTTGTCGATGCGGATGGTCAGGTTGCGTTTGCCGTTCTCGCGGGTGATGGTGCTCTCGCCCGACTGCACGCGGATATCCGCGACCTGTGACAGCGGCACCTGCATGCCGCTGGCGGTGTGCACCGGCAGGTTCTCGAGCGCCTCGGGCGAATCGCGGCTCGCGCCTGTGAAGCGCACGGTGAGGTTATAGACGCGCTCGCCGACGTACACGGTCGAGACCGGCGCCTGGCCGACCCCGGTCTGGATGACGTTCTGGATGTCGGCGATGTTGAGCCCAAAGCGCGCCGCCTTGTCGCGATCCACCGTGATATTGATCTGCGGAATCGGCGGCTCCTGGAAAATCGAGGCGCTGGAGGTGCCGCGCACCGTGTAGAGCACGTCGACCATCTGCTGGGAGATGCGGCGCAGCTCGCGCAGATCGTCGCCGTAGACCTTGATCACCAGCGGACTATGGGCGCCTCCGATCATATCGTTGACGCCGTCGATGATCGGCTGGCTGATGCCGACCGAGTAGCCGGGCAGATCGCGCTCGAGCGCCGCCGCCAGTTTGTCCACGAACTGCTGCTTCGATTCGCCGCCGGGCCAGCTATCGTAGGGCGTGAGTCCGACGGGCACCTCGATATGCGACATGGTCCAGGGATCGGTACCGTCGTCGTTGCGACCGGTCTGGGTGACGACGTAGGAGACCTCCGGGAACTTGAGGATCTCGCGCCGCAGGTCGCTCGCCATATCGCTCGCCTTGCTGAGCGAGAGCCCGGTCGGCATCTGCACCTGCAGCCATAGCGACCCTTCGTCCAGGTCCGGGAGGAAATCGCGACCAACGGTGGCACCGAGGCCGACCACCGCCAGCAGTGCGAAGATCACGATCCCGTAGATGATGCGGGGCTGCTCGATGCAGGCCGCCAGCACCCGCTCGTACTGCAGAGTCAGCCACTCGAGCCAGCGGTTGTGGTAGGCGCGTCCGGGCTTACGGTAGGCGAAGTAGGCGAGCCCCGGCACCAGCGCCAGCGTCGTGAGCAGAGCGCCGAACAGCGCATACGCCATCGTGTAGGCCATGGGCGTGAACAGCTTCGCCTCGGCGCGCTCGAATGAGAACAGCGGCAGGTAGGTCGTAATGATGATGAGACTGGCGAAGAAAATCGGCCGGCTGACCTGCACCGCCGCGGCCTTGACCTCGCTCTCAGTGAGCTCCTCCTCCGGCAGCGCTTCGCGCCGGCGCAGGATGGCCTCCGTGACCACGATGGCTCCGTCGACCAGAATGCCGAAGTCGATCGCGCCGAGGGACAGCAGGTTGGCCGACACGTGTGTCAGGTTCAGCAGCGAGAACAGCGTCACCAGCGCCAGCGGAATCGACACTCCGGCAACCAGCGCGCTGCGCGGGCTGCCGAGGAACAGAATGAGGATCAGGAACACCAGGCTGATGCCTTCGAGAATCGTGCGGCCGACCTTGTGGACGGTGGCGCGTACCAGGTTGTCGCGGTCGATATAGGGCACGATGCGCACGTCGTCCTTGGCGAGCTGTCGGTTGAGCTCGTCCACCTTGGCGTGGATGCCCTTGAGGGTCTCGGACGGATTCTGGTACTTCAGCATCAGCACGATGCCTTCGATCGTGTCCGGGTTGTGGTCCTTGCCGAGGATGCCCTCGCGCTCCTGGTGGCTTAAGGTCAGCTGGCCGAGATCGCGCATCAGCACCGGGGCGCCGTTGACCTGCGTGACCACCGTCGAGCCGATGTCGGTGAGGCTCCTGATGAGGCCGACGCCGCGAATGACGTAGCTCTGATCGCCGCGTGACACGCGGCCGCCCGCGGCGTTGGCATTGTTGTTGTTGATGGCGTTGATGACATCGGTGATGCCGAGTCCGAAGTGCACCAGCTGCTTTGGATCGAGATTCAGCTGATACTCGGTGGTGAAGCCCCCGAAGTTGGTGTCGTCGACGACGCCGGGCACCGACTTGAGGGCCGGAATCACCGTCCAGTGCTGGATCTCGGACAGTTCCTGCAGGTTCTTGCTGTCGCTCTCGAGCGTATAGCGATAGATCTCGCCGCCGGGGCCTGCGACCGGGTCGAGGGACGGCGCGGCACCCGCGGGCAGGGTCACCTGGTTGATGCGCTCGAGCAGCCGCTGGCGCACCCAGTAATCCTCGTAGCCGTCACGGAACAGCACCGTGATCAGTGACAGGCCGAAGGTGCTCTCCGAGCGCATCAGCAACAGCCCGGGCGTGCCGTTGATCTCGCGCTCGAGCGGTACGGTGATGAGCTGCTCGACCTCCTCCGCCGCCAGCCCGGGCATCTGCGTGGTTACCTGCGCGGAGACATCCCCGAGCTCGGGGTATGCCTCGACGTTGAGCGTCTCCCAGGCGTAGACGCCGAAGATGCTCAGCAGGATCGCGATGACGATGACCGCGATGCGCCGATGCAGGCAGAAGCCGACGAACTTATCAATCATTGAGGAGGATTCCGCCCCTGACCACCACCTGCTCGCCCGGCTGGACGCCGGAAGCGATCGTCACCGTGGAGCTCTCCTCGAGCAGCGGCTCGACGCTGCGGCGCTCGAAGGTCCAGGGGGCGGTGGCCACGAACACGGTGGTGCGGTCGTTGTTCATGAGCAGCGCCGAGCTCGGCAGCACCACGCGGCGCAGCTGCGGTCCGTGCAGCGTCACGGTCGCGAACATGTTCGGCTTGAGCAGCAGTTGCGGATTCTCGAAGGCGATGCGCGTCTTGTCGCGCCGCGAGTCCGGCTCGATCTGGTCCGAGACGCTGAGCACCTTGCCGTGCAACGTCCTGCCGGGATAGGCCGCGAGCGTGATCTGCGCGTCCTGGCCCGGAGCGACGTAAGCGACATCCTTCTCGGCGACCTGCGCCGTCACCCAGACGACCGACAGGTCCTGGAGCGTCATCACCGACTGCGTGTCGTCGTTGATGGTCGCGCCCGGAGCGATGCTGAGCTGCGTGATGCTGCCGGCCACCGGTGCGCGGATCGCAAGCAGCCGCGCCTCGCCGCGCGCATCCTCGGACCCACCCATGGCGCGCAGGTGCGCGCGCGAGCGCTGGTACTCGGCTGCCGCCTGCGCGTCGCCGTCCCGCGCCTGATCGAGGGCGCTCTGCGCCGCGGCACCGATCTTAAGCTGCGCCTCCTGGTATTTGAGATTCTTGCCCGCCAGCACTGCTGCGCTGCGCGCCTTGTCGTAGTCGGAGTAGGCCTGGGCGAGGTCCGGGGAGTCGATCAGCGCCAGCAGCTCGTCGCGCTGCACGCGGCTGCCGACGTTGACCTTGACCGCGCGCACCCGGCCGGCCCCCGGGGGCAGCACATTGATGGTGCGCGTCGGATCCGCTTCCACCATCCCCGGAGCGGTGACGACGGCGCTCTGCTCCTGCGCCGCGGCCGGCGCGACCGTCAGCCGCTCCCTGAGAGGCGAGCGCTCCGGAATGAAGATGCGGCTGCCCTGGTGCACCAGCGCCGGGGGCTCCTCGGCCGCCGGGCGCGGGCGCAACAGCCCGAAGCCGTGGGTGAGCAGCAGCACGACCACCACCACACCCGCGGCGATGCCGCCCCAGAAGAATGCGCGGCCGCGGCGATTCGGCTCATGGTCGTGCGGGTGCGGATGCCCGTTCGAGTCCGGCGGCTGGTCGTGCGTATCCATGGCGATCGCTCATTTCAGCTAGGTTGCAAGTCTAGCTTTGCGTTTGTGACAGGCCGTCGAGCGCTGCGGGCCGGCGCGTTGGTCCCCGCAAGCCCCCTACCGCGCGCTCCGGCGGCGGAGTCTAAACCCTTGTACGGCGCGCTGCCAAGGACCGATACCATACCCCCCACCCTATATGGGAGCCACGCGATGAGGACTGCTGCAATGAGCGGCTGGTCACAGACAGGGGCCGCGGCGGCCGGCTGAGCGCCGCCCACGGTGCGCGGGCCTGAAGGCCCGGTCAGCTGGAAGCGGCGCGCGCCTGCGCGAGCGTGCGCGCGAGCAGATGGGTGAGGCCGTAGACGCTATCGATATGCGGGGTGGCGGTGCGCGTCAGGCGCGCCAGTTCCACTACCGAGCCAACGAGTGCCTCGAGCTCCGGCACCCGCCCGGCCTCGACGTCCTGCAGCATGGAAGTCTTGTGCTTGCCGACCTTCTCGGCGCCGGCGATGCGCCGTTCCAGGTCGACACGGAAAGTGATGCCGAGCTTGTGCGCGATCGCCTGCGCTTCGCCCATCATCGCCGCCGCCAGCGCGCGCGTGGCCGGGAACTGGCAGATATCCGCCAGTGTCGCGCGCGTCAGCGCGCTGATCGGGTTGAATGTCAGGTTGCCCCAGAGTTTGAGCCAGATCTCGGCGCGGATGTCGTCCAGCACCGGCGCGCGCAGCCCGGCGTGCGTGAAGCACTGCGATATCCGCTGTACGCGCTCGCTGCTGCTGCCGTCGAGCTCCCCGACCGGGAAGCGGTCGCCCTCGATGTGGTGCACGACGCCCGGCGCGGTCAGCTCGGCGGCCGGGTACACCACGCAGCCGATCACCCGCTCGCAGGGGATCAGCCGGCTGAGCACCCCGCCCGGATCGACGCTGCGCACCACGCTCCCGGCCAGCTCGCCGCCGTGGCGATGGAAGTACCAGTAGGGGATGCCGTTCTGCATGGTGACCACGGCGGTGTCGGGCCGAAACAGCCGCCGAACCTGCTCGGCGACCGACTCGACCTGGTGGGCTTTGACTGACAGGATCACCAGGTCCTGCGGACCGGCGGCGGCGTAATCGTCGGTGGCCGCGACATCGCGCGCCACCTGCTCGCTGCCGTCCGCGCAACGGAGGCGGATGCCGCCGGCGCGCAGCGCCGCCAGGTTAGCGCCGCGCGCCATGCAGGTGACCGCTTCGCCCGCCAGCGCGAGCTTCGCGGCCACGTAGCCGCCAATGGCGCCGCAGCCGACAATGGCGATCTTCACGCGCGCGCACCTCCGCGGCCGGACGGCTGCCGCTTGAAGGATCGTATCGACTACGCCGCCCGCGCGCCGGCCGGAGGGCCGCTCGCGGCGCGGCCTGTTGTGTGTGCTTCAGCCGGCCGCGTGCCAGGCTTCGCGCCGGTAGCGCTCCTTGACGGAGAGTACCAGATCGCGCAGGAACCCCTTCTCGTACACGCGCAGCAGGTGCGCCTGGTTGCGCTCGACGTAGACGCTGACGCAGTCGTCGGGTGAGGCGACTTTCAGCAGCTCGCGCAGCGTGCCCGCGTCCCAACGCCACGGCAATTCGAGGTCGCTGAATGCGTGATTGTAGGCCTCGAGCTCGGCCGTGAGGGGATCGCCGGCCGTCGCGGCGCGCTTGCTTGCACTGACAACGCTTCGCATGGCGCAACTCCATGATCGCTGCGCAACAGGCTAGCCGCGCGGCTCTCAAAGGAAAAATTAAAGGTTTCTATTTCGATCATATGATTTAATGAATACTTCGAGGACGCTCCCCCGCAGCGCGACTGCGCAGGCCCGGTGCCGCATGAAACACCTCACATTCCGCCAGCTGCGCGTGTTCGCCGCCGCCGCCCGCCATGGCAACTTCTCGCGCGCCGCCGAAGAGCTGCACCTGACGCAGCCGGCGGTCTCGACGCAGATCAAGGAGCTGGCGGCCGACGTCGGCCTGCCGCTGTTCGAGCGCGTCGGCCGCAGAACCTATCTCACGCCGGCCGGCGAGGAGATGCTGGCGTGCGCCAAGGCCATCACGCTGAGGATGAAGGAGGCCGAGGATGCGCTCGCCCATCTCAAAGGCGTCACCGGCGGGCAGCTCAACGTCGCGGTGATCAGCGCCGGGGACTACTTCTTCCCGCGGGTGCTGGCCGCATTCGGCGCCGATCACCCCGGCATCACTTTCAACCTCACGGTGCATAACCGCGAGGGGCTGCTGCGCCATCTCGCTGAGAACCTGACCGATCTGGCGGTGATGGTGCGCCCGCCGCGTGACATGGACATCGTGGCGCTGCCGTTCGCACCGCACCCGTATGTCATCGTCGCGCCGCCCGGCCATCCGCTCGTCGGAGTGCGCAACATCCCGCGCGCGGCCCTCAACCGCGAGCGCTTCGTGCAGCGCGAGCAGGGCTCGGACACCTGGAACTCGATGCGCGAGGTGTTCGGCCGGCAGTTTCACCGGCTGAACATCGCCATGCAGATCCGCAGCACCGAGACCATCAAGCAGGCGGTGGGCGCGGGCTTCGGGCTCGCGTTCCTGTCCGCGCACACCATCGGGCTCGACCTGCGGGCGGACAACCTGGCGGTGCTCGACGTGCAGGGCTTTCCGGCGATGCTCAACTGGTACCTGGTGCACAACCGCACCAAGCGGCTGCCGCCGGTGGCGGCCGCCTTCAAGGAGTTCCTGGTGAGCGAGGGCGCCGCGCTGATCGGACGACTGGTGCGCGCCGACCAGGTGGCGCTCAGTCGAGGAAGTCGCAGAAGCTCTCGACGTGTGCGGCGAGATCGAGCGTGTGCTGCCGGGTGAGCCGCTCGGCGAGCTCGGTGTCGCGGCGCTCGAGCGCCTCGATGATCTTCAGGTGATCGACGATCGAGCGGGCGGCGCGGTCGTTCTGCGAAATGGTCGCCTTGCGGATCGCGCGCACGTGGATGAACAGGTTCCTGGTGGCGTCAGCGATCACCTGCGAGCCGCCGAGGCGGATGATCATCTGGTGAAAGGCGATATTGGCGTCGGAGTACTCGCCGATGTGCTCCGACGGCGGGGAGCTCTGGAACTCGTCGAACAGGTGGCGGAGCTTGCCGATCTCGCGGTCCGAGGCGTGCAGCGTCGCGAGGCGCGCCGACATGCTCTCGAGCGCCGCCCACATCTGGATCATTTCAATGATCTCGCGCTTGGACTTGCGAATGATGAAGATACCGCGGCGCGGCACGGTGCGGACAAAGCCCTCCTGCTCGAGGATTGAGAGCGCTTCGCGCACCGGAGTGCGGCTCACCCCCAGCGCCTCCATGAGCTGCCGCTCGTCGAGGCGCAGCGGCTCGCGCCGGCTGTAGATGTCGGTGCCCGCGATGGCATCTTTGAGGAGCGCGTAAGCCTGGTCGCGCAAGCTGACCGAATTGAGCGGCGCGAGCGCGAGCCGGTCGGGAGCGATGCCGCGATGCCGTCGCCGGGCCGTAACGCCCTTGCCCGCCTTAGCGGTCGCACTCACTCGCAATCTCCCTCGCGTGCCACGAGCTCCAAGCGTAGCGCGGTCCAGCGCGCGGTGAGAGACCCCAGTTCGCGAGGCGAGCTCCCTGCCGCAGCGCTTCTAATGCACTGCAGTAAGCGGGGCAGGTCCAGATGTCCGGTCTACCCACCGCGGGAAGGCGCAGGCTGCCCTTGAATGGTGCGCAAATGCCCGCGCGGGGGTCTCTTTGATCGCTTGCTGTCCCGGTTAGGCCCCGGAATGGGTCGCTTGCGGCTGTTCTTCGCACCACTTCAGGGTTGACACGCGAAAGATATATCACATATGGTCGGCCTGGCTTTAGAACAAATTGCAATGAGTTTGCATCCGATTGTTTGGGGTCATCGTCGCCGGCCGCGGGGCCGACGAGGCGATTCACGGGCATGCCAGCACCCGTCGATTAACCCCCCGGGGCTGCCCGCCGCGCGAGCTCGCGCACGCTTGGCGCGCCTGCTGGTCTTCACTCGCAGCGACCGATCCAAACCTGCCCGTCAACAAGAGGGGGCGCGCGATGGTTACCGACCCGAAGTCTGAGCTCCGTTCGCCCTTCGCCAATCCCTGGACACAGCTGGCCATCGGCCTCATCTGCATGATCGCCGTGGCGAACATGCAGTACGGCTGGACGAACTTCGTCAATCCCATGCATGTGAAGTACCACTGGTCGCTCCCGGCCATTCAGTGGGCCTTCACCTTCTTCGTGCTGGTGGAAACCTGGCTGGTGCCGGTGGAGGGCTACCTCGTTGACCGCCTCGGACCGCGTCCCGTCGTGATCGGCGGCGGGATCCTGGTGGCGCTCGCCTGGTCGCTGAATTCCGTGGCGAGCTCGCTGCCTGCTCTGTACGTCGGCGCCATCCTCGGCGGCATCGGCACGGGCGCGGTATACGGCACCTGCGTCGGGAACGCGCTCAAGTGGTTCCCCATGCGGCGCGGACTCGCCGCGGGTATCACCGCCGCGGGATTTGGTGGCGGTGCGGCGTTCACGGTGATACCCATCACGAAGATGATCGCGAGCTCGGGCTACGAGCATGCCTTCCGGTTCTTCGGTCTGTTGCAGGGGGCGGTCGTGGTGGTCGCCGCCCTCGCGCTGCTGGTGGCACCGCCGGCGCTGCTCGCGGCCGCTCCCAAGCGCAGCCAGTCCGGGCGCAGCTTCAGCCCGACCGAGGTGCTGCTGAGCCCCGCGTTCTGGGTGATGTATCTGATGTTCTTCCTGATCGCCGCCGGCGGCCTGGTGATGATCCCGAACGTGAAGCCGATCGCCAAGGACCTCGGCGTCAGCCAGTTTCCGGTCACGCTGTTAGGGATAACGCTGGTCGCAAGCAGCTTCGCGCTCACGCTGCAGCGCATTTTTGACGGTGTCGGTCGCCCGTTTTTCGGCTGGGTTTCCGACCACATCGGACGCGAGAACACCATGGCGATCGCCTTCCTGGTCGGCGCAGCGTGTTTCTTCGGCATGAGCCGCTACGGCACCAGCCCGGTAGCGTTCGTACTGGTCACGGCGCTTTACTTCGGCGTCTTCGGCGAGATCTACAGCCTCTTCCCGGCGACCCAGGGCGACACGTTCGGCGCGAAGTTCGCGACCGCTAATGCCGGCATGCTCTATACCGCAAAGGGTGCGGGCTCCCTGGTGGTGCCGTTCGCCACTGCGCTCGCCGTGACTCGCGGCTGGAGCACTGTGTTTGCAATCGGCATGATCTTCAATATTCTGGCGGCGCTCATCGGACTGTTCGTGCTCAAGCCGATGCGCATAAGGCATTTCGAGGCGGTGCGCACGGCGGCGGCCGTGTGAGCGCACGCTGATCCATCCAGCAAGGACGTGGCCATGGCAACCGCAAATCCCATTCCGACCCAAGCGAAGTCGACAGCCGAAGACACCCTGCAGAGAAAGAGCCGGGACGCCGGCGTCGTCTCCGGCGGCCACCTGGTCGCCAAGGCGCTGAAGAACGAGGGCGTCGATAGCATCTTCACCCTGTGCGGCGGCCACATCATCGACATATACGACGGCTGCATCGATGAGGGCATTCGCATCATCGACGTGCGCCACGAGCAGGTGGCCGCACACGCCGCCGACGGCTACGCACGCCAGACCGGCAAGCTCGGTTGCGTGGTGACGACCGCGGGCCCCGGCTGCACCAACGCGGTCACCGGCATCGCCACCGCGTTCCGCTCCGAGAGCCCGGTGCTGCACATCGGCGGCCAGGGCGCCCTCACCCAGCACAAGATGGGCTCGCTCCAGGATCTGCCGCACGTCGACATGATGTCGCCGATCACCAAGTTCGCCGCCACCGTGCCCAGCACCGAGCGGGTCGCCGACATGATCTCGATGGCGGCGCGCGAGGCGTTCAGCGGCGCCTCGGGTCCGGTGTACCTGGAGATCCCGCGCGACGTGCTCGACCGCGAGGTAGACCTCACCAAGGCGGTCGTGCCGAAGCCCGGTCACTACCGCGCCTCCACGCGCTCGCTCGGCGATCCGCGCGACATCGAGAAGCTGGCCGACATCCTGGTGAATTCCGAGCGCCCCGCGATCCTCTACGGTCAGCAGGTGTGGTCCGCGCGTGGCCACGAGGAGGCGATCGCGCTGCTGCGTGGGCTCGACATCCCGGGCTACTTCAACGGCGGCAGCCGCGGACTTCTCCCGCCCGGCGATCCGCACCACTTCGACCGCACCCGCGGCCAGGCGTTTACCGACGCCGACGTCATCGTGATCGTCGGCACACCGTTCGACTTCCGCATGGGCTACGGCCGGCGCATCAGCACCAAGCTGCAGCTGGTGCAGATCGACATGGACTACCGCACCGTCGGCAAGAACCGCGACATCGATCTCGGGCTGGTCGGCCACCCCGGCGCGATTCTCGGCGCGGTGCTGCAGGCGGCCACCGGCCGTCTCAAGCAGGACAAGCGCCAGGCGCGCCAGCAGTGGATGAAGAAGCTGAGCGCCGCGGAAAGCGCCGCCACGGAAAAGCTCATGCCGCTGTTCAAATCCAACAACACGCCGATCCACCCCTACCGTGTCGCCTGGGAGCTCAACGAGTTCCTTGCCGACAACACCATCTACATCGGCGACGGCGGCGACGTGGTAACGATCTCCGCGCAGGCCGTGCGGCCGCGCCGCCCGGGACAGTGGATGGATCCGGGCGCGCTCGGCTCGCTCGGCGTCGGCACCGGCTTTGCGATCGCCGCCGGGCTCGCCCATCCCGAAAAAGAGGTGCTGTGCTACTACGGCGACGGCTCGTTCGGCATGACGGCGTTCGACATGGAGACCGCCAACCGTTTTGGCGTGCCCTACATCGCAGTGATCGGCAACAACTCCGCCATGAACCAGATCCGCTACGGGCAGCTCGCCAAGTACGGCGAGGAGCGCGGCAACGTCGGCAACCTGCTCGGCGACGTGCCGTTCGGCAAGTTCGCCGAGATGCTCGGCGGCTACGGTGAAGAAGTGCGCGACCCGGCGCAGATCGCCCCGGCGCTCAGGCGGGCGCGCGAATCGGTGCATCGCCTCAAGCGCTCGGCGGTCATCAACATCTGGGTGGACCCGCGCGAGTACGCGCCGGGGACCAAGAACCAGACCATGTACAAGTAAGCCCGCGTAGCAGCAACGGCCGCCGGAGACTGACTATGGGCAAGGCATTGGACGGGGTCCGCATTCTCGACTTCACGCACGTGCAGTCCGGTCCGACCTGCACGCAGCTGCTGGCGTGGTTCGGCGCGGACGTCATCAAGGTCGAGAGGGCGGGCGCGGGCGATGTCACGCGCGGGCAGCTGCAGGACATCCCAAACGCAGACAGCCTGTATTTCACCATGCTGAACCACAACAAGCGCTCGATCACTCTCGACACCAAGAATCCGCGCGGCAAGGCGGTGCTCGAGCGGCTGATCCGGCATTGCGACGTGCTGGTCGAGAACTTCGCGCCGGGCGCGCTCGATCGCATGGGCTTCACCTGGGAGCGCATCCAGCAGCTGAACCCGAAGATGATCGTCGCCTCGATCAAGGGCTTCGGCCCGGGACCGTACGAAGAATGCAAGGTGTATGAGAACGTCGCGCAGTGCGCCGGCGGCGCAGCCTCGACCACCGGCTTCGACGACGGGCCGCCGCTCGTCACCGGCGCGCAGATCGGCGACAGCGGCACTGGACTGCACCTGGCGCTCGGCATCGTCTGCGCGCTCTACCAGCGCAAGGCCACCGGTCGCGGCCAGAAGGTACTCGCGGCCATGCAGGACGGCGTGCTCAACCTGTGCCGCGTGAAGCTGCGCGATCAGCAGCGCCTGGCCCGCACCCGCGTCATGAAGGAGTACCCGCAGTACCCGGACGGCCAGTTCGGCAGCGCGGTGCCGCGCGCCGGCAACGCCTCGGGCGGCGGCCAGCCCGGCTGGATCATCAAGTGCAAGGGGTGGGAGACCAATCCCAACGCCTATCTCTACTTCATCGCGCAGGCGCCGGTATGGAAGGACATCTGCCAGGTGATCGGCAAACCCGAATGGATCACCGATCCCGACTACGCCACGCCGGATGCGCGCCTGCCGCGGCTCATGAAGGTCTTCGGCGAGGTGGAGAGGTGGACCATGACCCGCACCAAGTTCGAGGCCATGGCGGAGTTCAACCGGCACGACATTCCGTGCGGCCCGATCCTGTCGATGGAGGAGCTCGCCGCGGAGCCGTCGCTGCGCGCCACCGGCACCGTCGTCGAGGTCGATCACCCCAAGCGCGGCAAGTACCTGAGCGTGGGCAACCCGATCAAGCTGTCGGACAGCCCGACCGACGTCAAGCGCTCGCCGCTGCTCGGCGAGCACACGCGCGAGGTGCTCGCCGAGCTGGGCCTGAGCGAGTCCGAGATCAGGACTCTGCAGGAAGAGAAAGTGATCTGAAGGTCAACGGTCCTTCGAGGGAGCCGCATGACGATTGACTGGGAGGTCCACGAAATGACAAGCAACGTCTCGAAAAGAAGCAACGGCCTGAATGTCTTGAGGTAACTGGTCTTAAGAGACCCCGGGTCTCGGTTCACTCACGCCTTGAAAAAGGGGGATTCTATGTTCGGCACGAGAATGCTCAGAGCGCTGGCCGCGGTCGCTGCGGCCGTACTGGTCGTTTTCAGTTATCCCGGCGGCAGCCTGGCGCAGACCGCGCAGACCGCGCAGCCATCCGACGCGGATACGCAGGCCAGGATGCGCATCATTCAGCAGCGGATCGACGACTTGAGCCGACAGTTGCATGAGCTGCAGGAGCAGCAGAGCGAAACGGCGAAGACCGTCAGCACCTCGAGCAACAGGCTCAACACGTTCATGAAGGGCTTCTTCGGCACCCTCGACGTCTCTATCGACGAGACGACCAAGGGCATGAGCGGCATGGTGGCCGTCCCGTACTCGCTGGCGCCCGGCGTCACGAGCCCCACCGGTCCGTTCGTCATCAGTGGCGGGCAGAAGGCGGGACCCTACGGGCGCGTCAGCTGGATGACCATGATGTCGAGCAACGGCTCGAACGTCGGTTACCGCGGCAGCCATCAGATCGGCACCACCGACGTGGATTTCATCTATCAGGTGGCCACTGCGATCGACATGGCGGCGGCCCCCGGCCTGCAGGATACCTGGACGAAGTCCTCGAACACCGTCATGGGAGCCATCGGCCTCGGCGACACCTACCTCGGCTTCCAGGGCCACGGCACGGCGAACTGGGGCAAGCTGATGCTCGGTGAGATGTACATGCCCTACAAAACGTCCACCGACCGGCTGAATCCCTTCTCCGGCCAGCTGGGCAACTACAACACGATCATGGGCAACTCGGGTGGTGACAACCGCATCGAGTTCGGCACCCGCATGGATCACGTGATCCGCTACGAATCGCCGGACTTCTCGGGCTTGAGCTTCGATGTCGCTTACGCGCTCGGTCAGAACCCCGATCCGAACAGCAATCTGACCTCGCTCGGATCGGTGGACTGCTCGGGCGGCAACAATCCGGGCAGCGGCAACCTGTTCCTGAACTGCGATGACGGCGGCTTCAACAACGCCTTCAGCGGTGACCTGAAGTTCGAGATCGGAGGCTTGTACCTGGTCGGAGCGTACGAGGTTCACACCGACGTGAACCGCAGCAGCGACGGCGTCGGCGCCAACAATCCGTACTACGCTTACCTGTATGGGCTCGGCCCGAACAGCACGGTGAAGTGCGGGGGCGTCCTTTGCTCGTCGCTCCTCGACTGGTCGGACTTCCAGGCCTACGAGGGCGAGAATCCGGGTGAGGCGCTCGCCGGCTCGCCGGAGTACAACACCGCCTACGACGTCGTGAACGAATGGGCGATGAAGTTCGGCGGCCAGTACCGCTTCGACTTCGGCCTGACCCTCGACTACCTGTACGAGGATCTGCACCGCAGCCTGCCGGCGGTCATGGAGTTCCAGAACGAGCGCCAGCGCACCGGTGACTGGGTGGCGATTGAGTATGACTTCCCGAGCGGTGCGGACCGGATCGCAGCCGGCTGGGCGCATGCCGGTGCATCGGTGGGCGACCCGGGCGGCCAGCACAACTATATGCCGGCCGGAGTCGGCGACAACCAGGCCAACATGACGACGCTCTCGTACTGGCATAAGTTCGACAAGCAGTTCACGGTGTATGCCGACGTGGCCGACATGTCGAACGACGGCAATGCGCACTACGATATCGGCGCCGGTGGCCACGGCATCAAGACGGACTGCCACGATGCGACGCATGCGCTGTTCATCGACTACAGCAGCGCGGGTCCCACGACCTGGGGCGGTTGCCATCCAATCGGCTTCTCGATGGGTGTCAACTTCAAGTTCTGAAGATGCGTGCTTGAACGACCCCTCGAGGTGGGGTGGGGTGGAAGCGGCCAGAACCGACCTGTTCGGCCCGCTCCTGGCGATTGCGCTGGGAGCAGCCGTTCTGGCGGGGAGGCCGCCCGCGCTCGCCCAGACTCCGCCGCTCGAGCAGCCCGGCACACCGCGGCAAGAGGTGGTGGTCACTGCGCAGGCAGACGCGGCGGTGACCGCCAAAGTGGTGCAGGTGCTGGAGAACGATCGCTTCGTCGACAGCAGTCACATCACCGTCGAGACTCGCAACGGGGTCGTGATCCTGCGTGGCATTGTGATGGACTTGGGGGACTTGAATCGTATGCTGAGGCTCGCGCGACGGGTCGCGGGCAAGCGGCGCATCGTCAACCGGATCGATCTCATTCCCGAGGATCTGGATGCCGACTGAGGCCGGGGCCAAGGCGAGTGTGATATACATCAACGATAAGGAGGCTGAGATGACCTCATCGTCAGTCAAGCGTCGTGTGGCGCGTGTGGGATTTGCAGCGGCGGTGCTCCTAGGCGTGATTGCGTGCGCGACCGGGCCGAAGCCGACCGCGGCGCAGCGGGCAGCCGATCGGGCTACGGCCGAGCGCGTACAGTCCGCGTTGAACGCCGACAAGCTGCTGTACGCCAGGCACATATTCGTTCGGGCGGAGAACGGCACGGTGACGCTCACCGGCTTCGTGTGGGATCCGCCGGATCTCGACCTGGCGGCGAGCATCGCCGGCACCGTCGAGGGGGTTGTCAGGGTCGACAACAAGCTCGAGCTGCAGCGCAATGGCATCGACGACTCGGGCGTGGCGCGCTGACGGATTGGCTCACGCCCAACGGGGCGTGCGCTTCTCGATGAACGCCTGTACGCCCTCGAGCGCCGCCTCGTCCATCATGTTGCACGCCATGGTTTCCCCCGCGGCCTCGTAGGCCGACTCGAGGCCAAGCTCCACCTGCCGATAGAAGAGCTCCTTACCCATCGCGATCGCGGCGCGCGGCTTGGCGAGGATGCCGGCCGTGAGCCGCGCGACTTCCGCATCGAGCGCCTCGGGCTCGACCACGCGGTTCACGAGGCCCCGAGCGCGCGCGGTTTCGGCGTCGATGAAGTCACCGGTCACCAGCATCTCGAACGCCTGCTTGCGTGCCACGTTGCGCGCCAGCGGCACGCCCGGCGTCGAGCAGAACAAGCCGAGGTTGACGCCGCTCACAGCGAAGCGTGCTTCGCTTGAGGCGACCGCGAGGTCGCACTGCGCCACGAGCTGGCAGCCGGCGGCGGTGGCGATACCCTGCACGCGCGCGATCACCGGCACGGGCAGCCGCCTCAAGGTGAGCATCAACCGCGAGCACTGCGCGAACAGCCGCCGGTAGTACTCGAGCGCCGGCCGCGCCCGCATCTCCTTGAGGTCATGGCCCGCGCAGAATGCGCGACCCTCGGCCGCGAGCACCACGACGCGCAGCGAGGCATCCGCGGACAGCGCATCGAGCTCGCCCTGGAGCGCCCTCATCATGGCCTCCGACAGCGCGTTGAAGGCCTGGGGGCGGTTGAGGGTCAGCGTGACGGTCCCGCGCGTGGCGGCGCGCTTCACCAGGGGCTCCTGCGGTGTGCTCATGCGTCGCTCCTCATCGTGCCGGCAATGGTAATGCGTTCCGGCGCCGCACCACGAGCCAGTTGGAGGTGGCGGCCGCGATGGTCGCCAGCAGAATGAGGGACTTGCTGAAGTCCACGCGCGTGAGCAGCGCGGTACAGATGAGCACACCGAGCACCGGCAGGACCGGGCCGCCGGGCAGCCGCAGCCGCACAGCCCCAGGCTGCTTCCTGCGCAGGGCGGGCACCGCGGCACACACCGCGCCGTAATAGAAGAGCCGCGCCACGGCTGACAGCGTCACGTTCCAGGCGAAGTTCCCGAAGAGCGCGAAGCCCCACACCAGCGCCGCAAATACCACGATGGAGAAGTAGGGTGTGCGAAAGCGCGCATGGATGGCGGCGAACCAGGGCGGGAAGTCCCCGCGCTCGGCGAGCGCGAACATGGCACGCGGGTTGGTGAGCAGATGCGCGCTCAGGTAGCCGTACACCGACACGAGCGCCCCGAGCGAGATGAGCACGGCGCCGGCGCGGCCCATCGTCACCTGCGCCACGTCCGCCAGCGGCCGCACGCTGTGCGCGGCGTCGGGCAGCACGCCGACCACCACGAACTGCAGCGCGGTGTAGAAGAGTGTCACGACGCCGAGCGCCATGAACAGCGCGAACGGCGCGTCGCGGCGCGGATCCTTTGCCTCGCCGAGCGGATTGAGCGCGGCCTCGTAGCCGCCATAGGAGAAGAACAGGATCAGCGTCGCCTTCAGCCAGTCGTCTACTCCGACGCCGGCGCCCGCACCCGCAGGCGCGGCGTACGGATGGATCGCGAGGTAGGCGAGTCCCACCGCGCACACCACCGCAAGCGGCACGAGCTTGGCGATCACCGACACGTTGCTGACGAGGCTGCCCGCGGAGACGCCCCGATAGTTCGCCATGGCGAGCGTACCGACGAACAACGAGACCACGGCGAGCCGCGGCAGCGGTGCGCCCGCCTGCGCCCAGAATTCACCCAGCGAGATCACCAGCAGGTTCACCGCTGCGGCACACGCGGTGAGCCGGCTCAAGAGATTCATCCAGCCGACCTGGAGTCCCGCGAACCGCCCGAAGGCCTGGCGGACGTACAGGTAGTGGCCGCCGGTCTCGGTGAACTGCGAGGCGACCTCGGCATAGCAGGCAACGATGACGCCCATGGCAACTCCCGCCACGAGCACGGCTTGCGGGCTCTGCCGGCCGACGAATCCGGCGACCACCGAGGGCAGGCCGAAGATGCCGCTGCCGATAATGCAGTTCACCGCCAGTGCTACCATGCTCCAGCGGCCGATTGCACGGATCAATGTCGGCGTCGCGGCGCGCGGCGGCTCGTGCATCATCGTGTCCTTGTAGCACAAAGGTGTTTGTCATCGTGCGTTACACCTATGCCAGCCACCTGGAATGCAGCGTCACCGCAGAGCGCTCCGACATCGGCACGCTGCAGGGCCTGTCGGCGGCGGGCAAGCCGCTGCTCGCCCGCTACGATCTCGCCGCGCTGAGGCGCGAGGTGCAGCGCGAGGTCATCGAGGCGCGCGCGCCGGGACTGTGGCGCTGGCAGGAGCTGCTGCCGGTGACGGCTCCGGACCACATCGTGAGTCTCGGCGAGGTCGAGACGCCGCTCATTCCGCTCACCAACAGTCCGCGCCCGCAAGGTTTCCCGGCGCCGTTCGTCAAGGACGAAGGCCGGCTGCCGACCGGCTCCTTCAAGGCGCGCGGACTGTGTCTGGCCGTCTGCATGGCGAAGTCCTTCGGCGTGCAGCGACTCGCCATTCCCACCAACGGCAACGCCGGTGCCGCCATGGCCGCCTACGCGGCGTGCGCCGGACTCGAAGCCTACTGCTTCTGCCCCGACGACACGCCCGAAATCAACCTCAGCGAGATTGCGCTCCAGGGCGCGACCGTTTGGCGGGTGAACGGCCTCATCAACGACTGCGCGCGCCTGGTGCAGGCCGGGCGCGACAGATATGGCTGGTTCGACGTGTCGACACTCAAGGAGCCCTACCGCATCGAAGGCAAGAAGACCATGGGGCTCGAGCTCGCAATCCAGCGGCGCTGGCGACTGCCCGAGGTGGTGTTCTATCCGACCGGAGGCGGCACGGGCCTCATCGGCATGTGGAAGGGCTGGCAGGAGCTGCTCGCGCTCGGGTGGATCACAGGTCCCCTGCCCCGCCTGGTCGCCGTGCAATCCACTGGCTGCGCACCGATCGTGCGCGCCTTCGACGAAGGCGCGACTCACGCGCGACCCTGGGAGAACGCGCACACCATCGCCTCGGGCATCCGCGTTCCAGCGGCGCTCGGCGACTTCCTGATCCTGCGCGCGCTGCGCGAGACCGGTGGCTTCGCCATCGCGGTGCCGGACGAGGACATCGAGCGGGCGCGGCAACAGGCCGGAGAGAAGGACGGCCTGCTGCTGAGCCCGGAGGGCGCGGCCACCTATGCCGCGTATCTCAAGGCCGCCGCGCGCGGCCAGGTGCGCCCGACCGACGAGGTGGTGCTGTTCAACTGCGCGAGCGGGCTCAAGTACCCGATGCCGCAGGTGACGGCGCACATGGACGTGAATCGGCCGTTCGAGGATTGAGCGAGCCGCCGCCGCTGCCGCTCGCGGGACGCGAGGGTGTTTGAAACCTCATGAGGGCTGCTCCACCCGAGCTGCCGCACGCGCGCCCGCAAGGTGGGCCTGGGCGCGTCGCGCGGGCTGAGGGGAATAAGGCCCCGGATCGACGGCCACGGGCGCTCCGGACATGAGCTGCGCCAGCAGGCAGGCCGAGCCTGCGGCTTGGGACCAGCCGAGATGCCCGTGTCCGGCATTCACCCAAAGTCCTTCGATCGCGCTCGCGCCGATATAGGGCCTGCCGTCCGCCGACATCGGCCGCAGCCCGCACCAGCCGCGGGCGCTCGAGCGGTCCACCCTGCCTGCGAGCGTTGGAGCGAGGACCGCGAGCAGCTTCCACAGCAGCTCGAGGCGCCGCGCGCCGATCGTCCAATCCCAGCCGCTGAATTCGGCGGTGCCCGCGAGGCGCAGGGTTTCCCCGAGCGGAGTCATCACCGCGTGCAGCGAATCATCGGTCACCGCGAGTTTCGGCATCAGCGCCGGAGCGATGCCGGGAATCGAGAGCGAGTAACCCTTGACCGGACGCACGTGCAGCCGCACGCCGCGCGCGGCCAGGAGCGCCGTGGACCACGGGCCGGCCGCAACGACCACCTGGCTGGCGGGCAGCAGTCCGCCCGCCGTCTCGACGCCCGTGATACGGCCTGCGCTGATCCGCAGGCTACGAACCGTCGTATCGTTCGAGAGGCGCACACCGCGCTCGAGCATTCGCTCCCTGAGCGCCAGGCAGAAGAGGTGGGCGTTGCCGGTTTCGTCGCTCGGATAATGGATTGCACCCACGATCGTGTCACGGACCTCCGCGAGCATCGGCTCGAGGCGTACCACGGCCGCAGCGTCCAGCACGGCGTAAGTCAGGCCGAGGGGCTTGAGCGCTTCGACGCCGGCCAGACCGTGCCCGAGCTCGACGCGATCCCGAAACACGTTGAGTACTCCGCGTGTGCCCGCGGCGTACTCGAGGCTCAGGTCGCGGCGCCAGCGCTGCAGGCAGCGCAGGCTGTAATCGCACAGTCGGAAATTCGCCTCGGTCGCGGCGCGGTACTCACGCGGCGAAGACGCGGACAGAAACCGCAATCCCCAGCCGAGGTAGCTGCCCATCGCCGCCGGCCGCAGCAGCATCGGCGCATCCTCCCGCCCAAGCCACTTCAGCAGCAGCCGCCAGACCCCGGGCGAGCTCCAGGGCTGGGGCATCGAGGGGGTGATCAGGCCACCGTTGGCGAAGCTGGTCTCGAGCCCGACGCCCTCGCGCCGTTCCAGCACGTGCACGGCATAGCCGGCCTCCGACAGCGCCACGGCGCTGCACAGGCCCGCGAGCCCGCCTCCCACCACGATGACCTCGCCGCGGCTCACGTGACTCGGCGCCGAAGAGCACGTCCCGCGGCCCGCGTCGGGGCCGCGCGCTCAGCGGTCATCCCGGAACTTGATCGCGGCGTGCGAGCCGTCGCAGAACGGCTTGTTTTTCGACGCCCCGCAACGGCACAGCGTCACGCGGTTGCGCCGCTCGTAGAGGAAGCCGTCGCCCGCCACGAGCTGGACGCTGCCACGAAGCCACAGCGGTCCGCTCACCCCCTGGGGCGGATCCTCGACGAGTCCGATCGAGACCGGCAGGGATTGCTCAACGGGTTTCGAGCGCTCCCAGGCAACCAGCCGCCCCGACGGGCAGTCGTTCACCTGTCGCACGAACGTCGCGCGTACTTGCGCGTCGTCGGTCTGCTCGACCTGGTTCCAGACCTGGCCATTCGGATCGCAGAAGCGCGCAAAGGCGCACAGCCCCTCCGCATCGGTGAGATCGAGCGCCGGACCCTGCGTGCGCTGCGCCTGCTCCCGATAGGGCTCGCGGCTGGCAGTCTCGGTGCCGTCGAACCCGACCTTGGTATGGCTGCCGTCACAGAAGGGCTTGGACTTCGAGTGGCCGCAGCGGCACAGGGCGTACCGCTTCTGCGCGGCAATGGGCTCGCTCTCACGCCACGACTGCGATCCGCCTTCGGCGTCAGCCACGATCGTCTGGCGCGACAGCGGTACACCGCCGCTCACCAGATACGGACCGTTCTTGGACACGACCACGCGCGGTCCGGTCCGCTGCCCGGTTCCGCGCTCGTTTGCAGGCGCGTTTTCGGGCTCGCTTGCGCCCTTGGGTTCGGATCTGGCCATTGAATTCTCCCGCTGATCCAAAGCGCGCCCGGCGCGCACGAGGTAGCAACACGCGGAGAAATGCCATCTGCAGTGACAACAACATGCTAACCGAACCGCGGCGAGCCGCGCCAGCGCGCGGCGATTGAGTACAATCGCACGATGCCGCCACGACAACGTCCGGTTCCGCAGCTCGCCACGGCTGCATGAGCGCGCCGCGCGCCTCGACACCGTCGTTCGCCGCCCAGGCGCTGATGTTCGCCGGCATGGCGTTCGTCATGCTCGGCAACTACTACGGCTACGATGCGATCGCCCCGGTCGCCGAGCAGCTGTCGCGCGAGCTGCACTTCAGCGACACCCAGATCGGCACGCTGAATGCGATCTACAGTCTGCCGAACATCTTCCTGGTGGTGATCGGCGGCGTGCTGGTCGACCGCTTGAGCGCGCGGCTCATGGTGGTTGCAACCACCGGCGTGTGTCTGGTGGGCGCCGTGATCACCGCGCTCGGCACTCACTTCACGGTGATGGCGACCGGCCGGCTGCTGTTCGGCATAGGCTCCGAGACCCTCGCCGTGGCGAGCACCGTCGCGTTCGCGCAATGGTTCGCCGGACGGTACTTCGCGCTGCTGTTCGCGCTCAACCTGAGCCTGGCACGACTCGGTTCCTACCTGGCGGATCGCTCGCCGTCTTTCGCCGCCGCGCTCTATGAGCGCGGCTGGCAGCCGCCGATGTGGCTCGCGGCGGCCTTTGCAGTCGCCTCGTTCGCCGGGGCGCTGGCGTACTTCTGGCTGGACGCGCGTGAGTCGCGGCGCGGCACGCTCGCCCTGCCCCCGCCGCCCGAGCGCTTCGACTGGCGGCACGTGCTGTCCTTCCGCGGCGAGTACTGGCTGCTGGTCGCGACCTGCGTGACGTTCTACTCGGTGATCTTTCCGTTCCGCAGCACCTTCGCCATCAAGTATCTGCAGCAGGCGCAGGGTCTTTCGCTCGATCAGGCCAGTACGCTGAACAGCTACGTGTTCCTCGCCGCAGTGTTCGCCACGCCGGTGTTCGGGCTGCTGCTGGATCGCACCGGGCGCAATGCAGTGCTGCTCGCGGTGGGTGCGGCGTTGCTGCCGCTGAGCTTTCTGGTGCTGGGCACCGTGCCCGGCGGCGCCGGGCTGTCGACGGCACTGCTCGGGATCAGCTTCTCGTTCCTGCCGGCGGTGCTCTGGCCGACAGTGGTGCGCTACGCACCCCCCGAACACCTCGGCACCGCCTACGGTCTCATGACCACGCTGCAGAATGCGGGGCTGTTCGGCGCCAACCTCGTCGCGGGGCACCTCAACGACGTCAGCGGCGCCGGCGCCGGCAATGCCGCGGGCTACGCGCCCATGCTGTGGTTCTTCGGGCTTCTGAGCCTCGCGGCCTTTGTCTGTACGGCGCTGCTGTGGCTGCGCGATCACAGCCGCGCCACTCCGGCGCAGGCCAGCGCATCCTAGCGCCGCGGACAGCCGCCCCCCGCGCCGTCCGCAGCGACCCGCACCGATGCAGTGGCTCAGCGCACTTTTCGTCTTCGCCGTCGTCGCCGGCGTCGGTCTCGAGCTGTGGCTCTCCGCACGCCAGGCAGCGGCGGTGGCGCTGGATCGCGAGCGCGTGCCCGGCCCGTTCGTCGCCAGCATCTCAGCAAGCGAGCACGCCAAGGCCGCGGATTACACGCTGGCGCGGCTGCGCTTCGGCCGCCTCGGCACACTCATCGACGCCGCACTCACGCTTGCGCTGACCGTCGGAGGCGGCATCGCCGCGATCGATGAGCTCTGGGGTCGCACTGCGCTCGCGGAGCCGTGGCTGGGAGTGGCGGTGATTGCCACGGTCGCGGCCGTCATGCAGCTGGTCAACCTGCCGTTGGCCGTATGGCGCACGTTCGGCCTCGAGGCGCGCTTCGGCTTCAACCGCACGACGCCGGCGCTGTTTGTGGCGGATCTGGCGCGCAGCATCGCACTCGCGATCGTACTCGGCGGACCACTGCTCATCGCGACGCTGCTGCTGATGGAACGCGCCGGGCGCTGGTGGTGGGTGTGGGTGTGGGGCCTGTGGCTCGCGGTCATGTTCGTCATGGCGTGGGCATGGCCGGCGTTCATTGCGCCGCTCTTCAACCGCTTTTCGCCGCTCAAGGACCAGGTGCTGAAGCAGCGGATCGAAGCGCTGCTGAGTCGCTGCGGCTTCACCTCGCGGGGAGTGTTCGTGGTCGACAACTCGCGCCGCTCGAGTCACGGCAATGCCTACTTCACCGGCATCGGCCGCCACAAGCGCATCGTTTTCTTCGACACCCTGCTCGAGCGGCTGGGCGCCGCGGAGGTCGAAGCGGTGCTGGCGCACGAGCTCGGGCATTTCAGCCTGCGGCACGTCCGCAAGCGCCTGCTGGTCTCGGTGGTCACCACTTTTGTCGGGCTGGCGCTGCTCGGCTGGCTGGCGCGCCAAGCATGGTTCTACACCTCACTCGGCGTGCCGCGTCCCTCGACGCATGCCGCGCTGCTGCTGTTCGTGCTGGTCGTGCCGGTGTTCACCTTGTTCGTCACGCCGCTCACGGCGCTCTGGTCGCGGCGCCATGAGTTCGAGGCCGACGCCTTCGCCACGCGCCATGCGAGCGCCGCCGAGCTCGCCAGCGCGCTGGTGAAGCTGCATCGCGACAACGCCAGCACGCTGACTCCCGATACGCTGTACGCGGCTTTCTACTATTCGCACCCGCCGCCGCTCGCACGCATCACCCGGCTACGTGCCGGCTAGGCTGCGAACGGGTGCCGCAGCAGGATGGTCTGCTCGCGCTCCGGACCCGTCGAGATCACGTCGAGCGGTACGCTCACCAGGGCCTCGAGCCGCTCGAGGTAGCGGCGCGCATTGCCAGGCAACTCGCCGTACTCGGTGACGCCCACGGTCGACTCGCGCCAGCCCGGCAGCTCCTCGTACACCGGCTCGATGTCCGCGTAAGTCTCCCCCGAGAGCGGCAGCTCCGGCGTCACCACGCCCTTGATCCGGTAGCCGACGCCGACGCGCACCGTATCCAGTCCATCGAGCACGTCGAGCTTGGTGATGCACAGGCCCGTGACGCTCGAATTCACGATCGAGCGGCGCAGCGCCACCGAGTCGAACCAGCCGCAGCGCCGGCGCCGCCCGGTGACCGAGCCGAACTCGTGTCCGACCCGCGACAGATGCTCGCCATACTCGTCGAACAGCTCGGTGGGAAACGGTCCGGCGCCGACCCGGGTGGTGTACGCCTTGACGATGCCGAGCACGCCGTCGAACGCCCTCGGGCCGAGGCCGGTGCCGGTGCCGGCAAAGCTCGCCGTGGTGTTGGAGGAGGTCACGTAGGGATAGGTGCCGAGGTCGACGTCGAGCATCGCGCCCTGCGCACCCTCGAACAGCACGTTGGCGCCGGCGGTGCGCAGCTCGTGCAGCGTGCGCGTCACGTCGGTGACCAGCGGGGCAATCTGCTCGCCCAAAGCCAGCTGCGTGTCGAGAGTTTTCTGGAAGTCGACCGTCGCCTGGCGGTAGTAGTGCTGCAGCACGAAGTTATGAAAATCGAGCACCTCGCCCAGCTTGGCGGCGAAGCGGTCGCGCTGGAACAGGTCCGCGACCCGCACCGCGCGCCGCGCCACCTTGTCCTCGTAGGCCGGTCCGATGCCGCGCCCGGTCGTGCCGAGGGCGTTGGGCCCGCGGGCGCGCTCGCGCGCCTGATCGAGCAGCACGTGCGAGGGCAGGATCAGCGGACAAAGCGGCGAGACGCCCAGCCGCTCGAACACCGGCACGCCCTGCTCCATCAGCATGCGTGCTTCCGCCAGCAGCGCTTCGAGCGACAGCACCACGCCGTTGCCGATCAGGCAGCGGACCTGCTCGCGCAGGATCCCTGAGGGAAGCAGCGACAGTACGGTCTTGCGGCCGCCGATCACCAGCGTGTGGCCGGCGTTGTGCCCTCCCTGGAAACGCGCGACTGCGGCGGCGCGCTCGGTGAGCAGGTCGACGACCTTGCCTTTGCCTTCATCGCCCCACTGGGTGCCGATGACGACCACGAACTTGCCCACCGCTTCCCCCTCAGCGCGCCAGGAACAGAATGATGACGCCCACCAGCATGCTGCCCAGCCCCGCGATGCGCAACTCGCGGTCGCGCAGCTCCATGAGGCGCGCGAACGCGCGCTTGACGCCCTGGGGATTCAGGAACGGTGCGATACCTTCCAACACCAGGAACAGGCCGAAGGCGGCCAGCAGGTCGGAAAGGTTCAAGTTCATGAGACCGGGGACGGGTCGCGGCGCGCGGCGCGCCGGCCGCCGCCGCAGCGCGGCGCTGCGGGCGTCACGGCGTGCCCTTGCGCTTGCTCGGGTCCTTCAGGTACTTGAAGAATTCACCGTCCGGCGACAGCACCAGCAGGTCGCCGTCCTTGCCGAGCGAGCGCTCGTAGGCCTGGAGGCTCCGATAGAAGGCATAGAACTCGGGGTTCTTCGAGTAGGCGCGAGCATAGATCTCGGTGGCCGCGGCATCGCCTTCACCGCGGACGCGCAGCGCGTCGCGCTGCGCGTCGGCGATCAGCTCGGTGCGTTGCCGCTCGGCGTCGGCGCGGACCGCGGTGCTGGCGCTCTGCCCTTCGGCGCGCAACCGGCCGGCGGTGCGAGCGAAGGTCTGCTCCATGCTCTGGTACACCCGCGCCGCCACGTCGTCCGGCAGGTCGATGCGCTGCACGCGCACGTCGACCAGCTCGACCCCGAGGCCCGCCGCGCTGCGGCTCGCCGGAACGAACATCTGCCCGGTGACCGCGGTGCGCTCGGCGGACACGATCTGCTGCAGGGTGCGCTCGGCCACCACGCTCTTGATGCCGTCCTTGACGATGTCCGACAGGCGCTCGGCAGCCAGTTCCTCGCGCCCGCCGGTCGCCGTGTAGTACAGCACCGGGTCCTTGACGCGCCACTTGATGTAGAAGTCGGCGATCAGGGCGCGGTTGTCGTTGGTGAGGAAGGTCTCGCCGTTGTACGACTCCGAGAGAATGCGGCGGTCGAATTTGGTCACCATGTCCCAGGGGAGCTTGAAATGCAGCCCGGGGTCGCGGTAGGTGCCGATGATGGCGCCGAACTCGGTGCGGATCGCGAGCTGGGTCTCGCTCACCGTGAACAGCGACAGTCCCGCGAGCACCAGCACGACCACCAGCGCCAGCACCACCGGGAACAGCCGGCCGCTCATCAGCGCTCTCCCCGGCTGCGCGCTTCGACGGTCACGGAATCCGTCGGCGTGCTCGGGGCGCCGGCCGCAGGCTCGGCGCTCTGCTCGGTCGCGGCGCCGCCCTTATCCAGCAGCTTGTCGATCGGCAGGTAGATGAGATTGCCGCCGGCCCGCGTGTCGATCAACACCTTGTGGGCGCGCGTCAGCAAATCTTCCACGGTGTCGATGTACATGCGCTGGCGCGTGACTTCCGGCGCCTGCTCGTAGGCCGCCTCGGTCTGCGAGAAGCGCGACGCCTCACCCTGCGCGAGCGCGACCTCGCGCGCCTTGTAGGCCTCCGCGTCCTGTTGCATGCGCTTGGCCAAGCCCTGCGCCACCGGGATGATGCTGGCGGCATAGGCCTCGGCTTCGAGGATATAGCGCTCCTTGTCAGCCTGCGCCTTGTTGGCGTCGCGCTGCGACGGAACGACCGCGTCGGGCACCTGCACGTCCTTGAGATTGACCGTGGTTACGGTGATGCCGGCGTCGTAGTTGTCGAGCGTGCGCTGGATCAGCTCCTTGGTGCGCCGGGTGATCTCCGGGCGGGTGTTGCCCACCAGCACGTCATCGAGAGTGCTGCGGCCGACGATCTCGCGGATGGCGCTCTCGCTGACCTGGTTGAGGGTCGCTTCGGGATCGAAGACGCGGAACAGTTTCTTGACCGGGTCGGTGTATTGGTACTGCACGGAGAACACCAGATCGACCAGGAACACGTCCGAGGTGAGCACGCGCGACTTGAAGTCGCTGGAATTAACGCTGGCGACATTCACCTTGGTGACGGTCTCGATCGGCCACGGCAGGCGCCAGCCGATCCCGGGCGGCCGCACGTCCACCAGCTTGCCGAAGCGCTGAATCACGCCGCGCTCGGCGGCCGTGATCTGGTAGAAACCGCTGAACAGCCACAGCGCGACCGCGATGAGCGCGGCCACGAGCAACAGTGAGCCGCCCTCACCGCCCTTGCCGCCGCCGGGACGCAGCAACGCCTCGAGCTTGCGCTGCCAGCTCTTCAGGCGTTCGTCGAGATCCCCGCCTGCCTGCCCCTGCCGGCGCCCCCACGGGTTCTGACCGCCGCTTGGTTGATTCCAGGCCATAGAGGATGCTGTTAAATCAGCGCAGCTTGGCCACGCTTGGAGTGGCGGTCGATTGTAGGTAGGCGGTTCCGGGGGCACAAGCGCCGTGCGCCGCCTGCACCTCGAGGATCTGCACTCCGGCGGTACGCGCCAGTTGCAACAGCTCGACGTCCGGCAGCTCCACCGCGAGCTCGATCGAGCCGTCGGCGTCGGCGCGCTCGGCGCGCACCGCCTGCGCGGCGTATAGCCGCGAGCGGAGCGCCCCGGCCGCCGCCGGCATCCTGAGGCGCGCGCGCCGCGCGAAGCGCGCCAGTCGCTCCACCACGGCGCGCGTGAGCAGCTCGAGTCCGGTGGCGCGAGCCGCCGAGATCCACACCGCCGTGGCGCGCCCCTCGGCGTCACGATCGATGCGGGCCGCTGTCTCGAGCCGGTCGATCTTGTTGTAAACGATGAGCTGCGGAATGTCGCGCGCGCCGATCTCCTCCAGCACGGCGTTGACCTGCGCGAGCTGGGCGTCGCGCCGCGGGTTGCTCGCGTCGACGACGTGCAGCAGCAGCGTCGCGGCGCGCGCCTCGGTGAGGGTGGACTGGAACGCCGCGACCAGCTCGTGCGGCAGCTCGCGAATGAAGCCGACCGTATCGGCGGCGACCGCCGCCGTGCCGCCCGGCAGCGTAATACGCCGCACCGTCGGATCGAGTGTCGCAAACAACTGGTCGGCGACGTAGGCGTCGGCGCCGGTGAGCTGGCGGAACAGGGTCGACTTGCCGGCGTTCGTATAACCCACGAGCGCCAGCGAAGGCACCGGGATCTGGGCGCGCATCTGCCGACCGGTCTCGCGCTGCTGCTGGAGCTTCGCGAGGCGCTTGGTCAGTACGCGCACCCGCTGGGCGATGATGCGGCGGTCGGTCTCGAGCTGCGTCTCGCCGGGACCACGCAGGCCGATGCCGCCCTTCTGGCGCTCGAGGTGGGTCCAGCCGCGCACCAGGCGCGTGGCGATGTGCCGCAGCTGTGCGAGCTCGACTTCGAGCTTGCCCTCGAAGCTGCGGGCGCGCTGCGCAAAGATGTCGAGAATCAGACCGTTGCGATCGAGCACTCGCCTCTCGATCAGCTTCTCGAGGTTGCGCTCCTGGCTGGGCGTAAGCGCGTGATCGACCAGCACGACGTCGGCGTCGTGGGCGAGCGCGGCGGAGCGCAGCTCCGCGGCCTTGCCGCTGCCGACGAAGTAGCGTGGATCGGGGCGTTCCCGCCGGCCGAGCACCGTGGCCACCGGCTCGGCCCCAGCCGAGAGCGCGAGCTGCGTGAACTCCTGCAGGTCCTCCGGATCGACCGGCGCGCCCAGCCCCAGGCGCACCAATACGGCACGCTCACCAGAACGCGGGCGTTCGAACACTCAGGCTTCCCGTCAAAACGAGCATTACTCGGCGGGGGTCTCCGGGGCGGCCGCGCCCTCTTCCGTCGCCAGGCGTACATTGCGCGCCGGCACAACCGTCGAGATCGCGTGCTTGTAGACCATCTGGCTGACGCTGTTCTTCAACAGCACGACAAACTGGTCGAAGGAATCGATCTGACCCTGCAGTTTGATGCCGTTCACCAGGTAGATAGATACAGGCACCCGCTCCTTGCGCAAGGCGTTCAGAAAGGGGTCCTGAAGAGACTGGCCTTTGGCCATCGGGTTCTCCTTATTTTTGCAGCGTTGGTAATCGGCACAGCACGACGACCGCATCTGAACTTCCCTGTTCCGCGATCCGGCAAGCACACACACCGCCCATTCTCGGGCGCAGCAAACGACGCTCTCATCTTAACATGCTTTGTGTCGATCAGAACCCGAGGACGGCCTGCGCGTGCAATATGTCTCGCTTCAACGACGCCGGATCGGTCTCGGGATCCAGCCACTCGCCCTGCCGCTCGGCGCGCATCCAGGTGAGCTGCCGTTTGGCCAGCTGGCGCGTCGCGGCAACGGCCCGCCGTCCGGCCTCCTCCAGGGTGAACTGCCCCTCGAGGTGTGCCCACAGCTGGCGGTAGCCTACCGCGCGCATCGACGCGTGCCGGACGGTCAGGTCGCCGCGGTCGCGCAGGGCCGTCACTTCGTCGAGAAACCCCTCGGCCATCATGGCGTCGAAGCGGCGTGCAATGCGCGCGTGCAGCTGCGCCCGGTCACGCGGCGCGAGCATCCAGTGACGCACCCGCCAGCCCGACAGCGGGCTCACCGTCGCGCGTTGCAGCCGCGAGATCGGCTGCCCCGCGGTGTAACAAACTTCCAGGGCGCGCTGAATCCGCTGGCGGTCGTGGGGTGCAATGCGCGCGGCAGCCTCCGGGTCGAGCCCTGCGAGCTCGGCGTGCAGGGCGGGCCATCCGCGCTCGGCGGCCCGCGCGTCGAGCTCGCGCCGTAGTTGCGGGGCGGCCTGCGGCAGCGGCGCGAGTCCGTGCACCAGCGCGCGCGCATAGAGCATCGTGCCCCCGACCAGGAGCGGCACGCGGCAGCGCGCGTGAATGTCGCCGATGCAGCCGAGCGCGTCGGCGAGGAACCGGCCGGCCGAGTAGCTCTCCGCGGCGTCGCAGATGTCGATCAGATGATGGCGGATCCGCGCGCGCACCTCGCGGGAAGGCTTGGCGGTGCCGATATCCAGACCGCGATAAACCAGCGCCGAGTCCACACTGATGATCTCCACGGGCGCCGACTGCGCCAGCCGCAGCGCCCATTCGGTCTTGCCGGCGCCGGTCGGTCCGGTCAGCAGGAACACCGGCGGCCGGTCGGCGGCGGCGGGCGCGGCGGCCGCCCCGCCCGCGTGGGCGGCGCCGGACACCTCAGCGCCCCCTCAGGAACAGCTGGTCGAGCTGCTGTAACGACAAGCGGGTCCAGGTAGGCCGGCCGTGGTTGCACTGGTCGGCGCGCTCGGTGGCCTCCATCTGCCGCAGCAGGACGTTCATCTCCGGAAGAGTCAGCCGGCGGTGCGCGTGGATCGCGGTCCGGCAAGCCAGCGTTCCGAGGAAGCGATCGGCGGACTTTTCGAGGTGATGAGTGTCGGCGTCCAGGGTCAGATCGCGCACCAGCGCGGCGACCACTTCGCCGACATCCCCGGCATCGAGCGCGGCGGGTACGCAGCGCACGGCGAGCCTCGTGGGGCCGAGCGCGTCGAGCTCGAACCCGGCCGCCTCCCATTCGCCGCGTTGCGCGAGCAACGCCGCGAGCTCATGGGCCTTGAGCTCGATCACCAGCGGCTCGAGGAGGTGTTGGGATACCGGGGCGGCCGAGGCCGCTTGCGCCTTGAGCCTTTCGTACAGCACACGCTCGTGCGCGGCATGCATGTCGACCAGCACCAGCCCGCCGCGATTCTGCGCGAGGATGTACACCCCGTGCAGCTGCGCCAGCGCAGTGCCGAGCGGCTGCTCCTCGCCGTCTGCCGCCAGCGGCGCCGCGGATGCGCGCGCGGCATGTTGCGGCTCACTCACCGTGGCCGCGATCGTCCACGGGTCGCGCGAGGGCGTGTACAAGGGCAGCGCGCCCGCCGACGGTGGGGGCCCGACACGTGCCCCTGCGGCCGGACTCAGTGCGGCTCCCGGCGCCGGGGGCGCCGCCAGGTGCGGCTTGGTGGCGGCGAGCGCCTGCTCCACCGCGCGAAAAACAAAGTCATGGGTCTGCCGGCCATCGCGGAAGCGCACCTCGAGCTTGGCCGGGTGAGCATTCACGTCCACCCGTTTCGGGTCGAGCGTGAGGTACAGGACGTAGGCGGCATGCCGGCCGTGGTACAGCACGTCGCGGTAGGCGAGCCGCACGGCGTTCATGAGCAGACGGTCGCGCACGCTGCGGCTATTGACGAACCAGAACTGCTGGTCCGGCTGCGCCCGCGAGCGGGTGGGCTGCGCCACCCACCCGGACAGGAGCATCGGACCAGCGGCTGCCCGGACTGGGATGGCGCTTTCGGGAAAGTCCGCGCCCAGCACTGCCGCGAGCCGCGCGAGCTCCTCGCCCGGTCCCGTGACAGCCGGCACCTCGAGCAGCTGCCGCGCGCCGTGACGCAGCCTGAAGCTCACATCGAACCGCGACAGGGCGAGCCGCTCGACCAGCCGCGCGATGTGCGTGAGCTCGGTCGCATCGGTGCGCACGAACTTACGCCGCGCCGGCACGTTGAAGAACAGCTCGCGCACTTCGACTGTGGTCCCGGGCGGGTGCGCGGCCGGACTCAGCGGCGTGACGGCGCCACCGTCGACGGCGACCTGTGCTCCCTGCCCGGCACCCGCGGCACGCGAGACGATACGCAGCCGCGACACCGAGCCGATAGACGGCAGGGCCTCGCCCCGAAAGCCGAGCGTCGTGACCGCCTCGAGGTCTGCGAGCGAGGCGATCTTGCTGGTCGCGTGCCGCGCGGTCGCCAGCGGCAGCTCGGAAGCCGCGATGCCGCAGCCATCGTCCCGCACGCGCACCAAGCCGACGCCACCGCGCTCGATGTCGATATCGATGCGCCGCGCGCCGGCGTCCAGGCTGTTCTCGATGAGCTCCTTGACGATGGAGGCCGGGCGCTCGATCACCTCGCCTGCGGCGATCTGATCGACTAGTTCACCGGACAGAACGCGGATGGGCATGGGATCGATCGGGAACCCGTTTGCGCGGCGCGGCGCCCCCGGCTGTGCAGTGTACAGGCGATCCGCCGGCGGTGATCAGCCGCGACCCTTCAGGGTATGGCGGCGGAAGCTGCGACGGGCGCGGCAGCGGCCGCCGCGCTCGCGGCACTCGCCAGGCGGTGCTGCTGCTTGAAGCGGGTTCCGTCCGGCGGATTCTCCAGGAAAAAAGCGCGCACGCCCCAGCAGATCGCCTCCGCCAGCCGCTGCTGCTGACCCGGACTGCGCAGGCGCCGCTCCTCGGCCGGATTGGAGATGTAGTCGGTCTCGATGAGCATCGAGGGAATCGCAGGGGATTTGAGCACCACGAAGCCGGCCTGCTGGACCTGCGCCTTGCGTATCTCGCCCACGCTCTCGAGCGCGCTCATCACGCGCTCGGCGGCCGCAGCACTCATGCCGATGGTCTCCTGCTGCGCGGCATCCAGCAGCACCGGAGCGAGCGCACCCTCGTCGGCCAGGCGTATGCCGCCCACGAGATCCGCGGCGTTCTCCCCTTCGGCAAGCACCCGCGCAGCTTCGCTCGACGCGCCATGCGTCGAAAGGACGTAGACCGAGGCCCCCGAGATGCTGCGATCGGTGATCGAATCGGCGTGCACCGAAATGAACATGTCGGCGTGCGCGGCGCGCGCGCGCCGGATCCGCTCCTCGAGCGGTACGAACTCATCGCGGTCGCGTGTCAGGACCGCACGCATGCCGGGCTCGGCGTCGATGCGCACGGCGAGCGCCCGTGCGATTGCCAGCGTCACATCCTTTTCGCGGGTGCCGCCGCGGCCGATGGCCCCGGGGTCCACCCCGCCGTGCCCGGCGTCGACTGCGATGATGACGTCGCGGTCTCCGTCCCCGGGGGCGTGTGCGAGGTGCAGCGCCCTGGGGTGCAGGTCCGCTACGACCGGCGCGACGGCTCCCTCCCCGAGACTGACGACGAGCAGCCGCCCGGACTCGCCGGTACTCCAGGCACTGCGCGCCGGGAGCGCCGCTTTCATCTGGACGACCACCCGCAGCGTCCCCCCGGGGCGCGACCCGATCCGGACCGCCGTGACAATGCCCGCACCTTCAGGGGCGCGAACGCCCCTCGCCAGGCGCGTGTGGGGAAGGTCGATGACGGCCCGGTCGGGGCCGTCGAGGGCGAAGAGCTCTTCAGCCGTGGCGTCGGTGAGATCGAGCGCGAGCCGGGCAGAGTCGGCTGTTGCCGTGAGGACCAGGGAGCGCAATTCACCCGCGAACGCCGCGGACGTGAGGCCGAGAGTGACCAGACACGCAACGATCGCTTGGCTAAAAGCCTTTTTAATCATAAGGTTCGCGATCTGACTTGTTATGTAATCTACGGGGTTTGCGCGCGACTTTCAACCCGTCAGCGCCTGCAGCCAAGCCGCACCCGGCGCGGAGCCGGCCGAGACCTCGATGTCATGCCCGCCCGCGCCGGCGGAGAACGCTGCGGTGAGATCCGCCGGCGGAAGGAGCCCCACACCGCGCTCGGGCCATTCGATGAGCCATACGTGTCCGGGCTGCGCCCAGTCGCGCAGGCCAAGCGACTCGAGCTCGCGCGGCTCGCTCAGGCGGTAGAGATCCAGGTGCACGCCCGTGATGGCGCCGGCCGAATAGATCTCGAGCAGCGCATAGGTCGGGCTGCGGACCGCCTCGGCAACACCCAGGGCACGCAGGAAGCCGCACGCGAATGTGGTCTTGCCCGCGCCCAGCTCGCCGGTGAGATAGATGACCGCGAGCGCGCGGTCTGCCGCCGGGCGCGCGCTGGCGAGTTGCCAACCGAAGTCTTCGGTGTCCTGTGCGGTATTGGTGTGGGTGCGCACGTCAGCCCCGGCGCATGCTTGGCTTCGCTCAGAGGTTGACGGAGTGGTGGAGCTCACGCGCCACATCGCCCGCCAGCAGTCCGCGCTCGCCGCCGCGTGCCGCGGCATCGCCCGCCATCGCGTGCACCAGCACGCCGACGCGCGCCGCCGCCCAGGGATCGCGGCATTGCGCCAGGATACCGGCGATAGCCCCGGTGAGAACATCACCCATGCCGGCACTCGCCATGCCGGGGTTGCCCCGCTCGCACAGCCCCGGTGTGCGCCCCGCGGCGCCCACCAGCGTGCCGGCCCCCTTGAGCACCACGGTGCCGCGGTAACGTTCGATGAGCCGGCCGAGTGAGGCGAGCCGCTCGCGCTGGATCTCCCCGGTGCTTACGCCGAGCAGCCTCCCCGCCTCGCCCGGGTGCGGCGTCAGGATCCAGTCCTCACGCGGGGCCGCGCCGTGTTCCGCGAGCAGGTTGAGGGCGTCCGCATCGACCACCAGCGGCTTGCCGGCCCCGAGCACCAGCTGCAGCGCACTGCGCGCCCACGCGCTGCGCCCGAGTCCCGGACCGATCGCGACGACGTCCGCGCGCGAGAGCGCATCGGCAAGCACCGCCTCCCCGGTGAGCGCCACGCAGATGAGCTCGGGTCTGCCGGCGGCGATCGCCGCGACGTTCTCGGGCGCCACGGCCACCGTGGTGAGTCCCGCACCGGCACGCAGACAGGCCTCGCCCGCCAGGCGCACGGCGCCGGGCATGCCGCTGCCGCTGCCGACGATCAACACGCGACCGAAGTCCCCTTTGTTCGCGTCGCGCGCCCGGCGCGGCAGTGCCTGGTGGATCTCCGCCTCGACGATGCGTGTCAGGCGCGGCGCGAACTGCGACGTGGGCGGCGCGGCGAGCTCCAGGTCGTCAAACACGATCGTGCCGCAGTACTGCGGTCCATCGCCGACGAACAGCCCGGTCTTGAGCCCCACGAAAGTGATCGTCACATCGGCGCGCACTGTTTCGCCGAGGGCGACCCCTGCGTCGCTGTCGAGACCGGAGGGGACATCGAGCGCCAGCACCGGCCGCTCGGCCGCGTTGATGGCGTGGATGACGCGGGCGGTGTCGGCGCGCACGCCGTCGCGCAGACCGGTGCCGAGCAGCGCATCGACGATCACCTCGCCCTGGGACAGCAGCGCCGGCGCAAACGGCTGCACGCGCCCGTCGCTGATGCGCAAGTCCTCGTAGGCGCGCCGCGCGTCGTCATGCAGATGCTCCGGGACGCTTGCTGCCGCCACCGTCACCGTGAGCCCTGCGGCTTGCGCGAAGCGTGCCAGCACATAGCCGTCGCCGCCATTGTTACCGCCGCCGCAGACGACCACCACACGGTGCGCCATGGGCCAGCGCGAGCGCAGGGCGCGCAGCGCGGATTCACCGGCGCGCTTCATGAGCGTGTAGCCCGGAATCCCCAGCGTCTCGATCGCGTAGGCGTCGAGCGCGCGCACCTGGGCGGTCGAGTACAGAGCGATCGGCAGCGCCATCGTGTGATTATACTGGCAGGCGTGGTGGCGCCATGACCAATCCGGCCACAATCGACCTGCGCGCGGTCAAACACGAGTTGTCGGCCGCCGCGCGCGCGCTCGGCTTCGGCGCGCTCGGCGTCGCCGGCCTCGACATCCCCGATGACGAGCGGCACCTGGTGCGTTGGCTCAGCGACGGCTTCCATGGCGAGATGCACTACATGCAGCGTCACGGCCTGAAGCGCGCGCGTCCCGCGGAGCTCGTGCCCGGCACGCTGCGGGTCGTGAGCGTGCGAATGGACTACTGGCCGCAGGGCGCGCGCCCGGCGCACGAGGTATTGGCTGACGGTCGCCTCGGCTACCTGTCGCGTTATGCGCTCGGGCGTGACTACCACAAGATCATGCGCCGCGCGCTCGAGCGGCTCGCGCGTGATCTCGGCCAGCGCATCGGCCCGTTCGGTTACCGTGTATGTGTCGACACCGCACCGGTGCTGGAGAAGGCGCTGGCACGCAACGCGGGGCTCGGCTGGATCGGCAAGCACACCAATCTGCTGGCGCGCGATGCGGGCTCGTGGTTCTTTCTCGGTGAGATTCTCACCGACCTGCCGCTGCCGGCCGACGCGCCCGCCAGCGCCCACTGCGGCACATGCCAGGCGTGCATCCCCGCGTGCCCCACGGCGGCCATCGTCGCACCCTACCGCCTGGACGCGCGCCGCTGCATCTCCTACCTCACCATCGAGCACCCGGGGACGATCCCCGTGGAGCTGCGCGCGGCGATCGGCAACCGCGTCTACGGCTGCGACGACTGCCAGCTGGTGTGCCCGTGGAACAAGTTCGCGCACGCCGCCAGCCATCCGGACTTCAAGGTTCGGCACGCCCTTGACGCACCGGCCCTGCCGGAGCTGTTCCGCTGGACAGAGCGCGAGTTCGACGAGCGCATGCGCGGCTCCGCGATCTACCGCATCGGCTTCGAGCGCTGGTCGCGTAACATCGCGGTGGCACTCGGCAACGCGCCGCGCGCGCCGGAGATCGCCGCCGCGCTCGCCGCGCGTCGCGCCGACGGCTCGCCGCTCGTGCGCGAGCATGTTGGCTGGGCGCTCGAGCGGCAGCAGCAGCCGGCGTAGCGCTCGGCCGGCCGCGGATCGCGCCTGATCCTGAGGTCAGCTAAGCGCGTTCAGCGTTGTGCCGACAAGACGCGGTCCTGGTGCTCGAGCACCACCGGCCACGCGCCGCGGTGGCGCTCGCAGCTCGCCTCGTCGGGAAAGCCTGCATGCGTGAGCCGCAGCTGCGTGCCGGTCCCCTGCGTGCACAGCTCGACCGTCAGTGAAGCGGCTCGGGCGCCAAAGTCGGGGCGGGTGATGGCCATGTCCGCGGCTACCTGGCAGGACGCGTAACCTGCACGTTGTCAATGAGCCGTGCGCGACTCAGGCGCGCGGCGGTGAGCACCACCAGCTCGCGCGCCTCCGCCGACGGCGGCCCGAGATCCACAGCTCGCCGCACCGCAAAGTAATCGGGCCGGAAGCCGGCGTCCTCCAGCGACTTGAAGCCGCTGCGCTCGATGCTGGTGAATTCGCTGTCGCCACTGTGCAGTCGCTGCGCCGCCGCCTGCAGCGTCGCATAAATCTGCGGCGCCATGCGCCGCTCGGCGGCGGTCAGGTACTGGTTACGCGAGCTCATCGCGAGGCCGTCGGCGTCGCGGACCGTCGGCGCGCTCACGATCTCGACCGGCAGGCACAGGTCCGCCACCATCCGCCGGATGACGGCGAGCTGCTGGAAGTCCTTCTCGCCGAACACCGCCACATCCGGCTCAACGATGTGGAACAGCTTGGCGACGACGGTGCTCACGCCCTCGAAGTGCCCCGGGCGGAACTCGCCTTCGAGAATGCGCGACAGACCCGGCACCTCGATGCGCGCGCCGCGCTCCGAGCCGTGCGGATAGATCTCGTTCACATCCGGCATGAACATCAGATCGCAGCCGGCAGCCGCGAGCATGCGCTCGTCCTCGCGCGGCGTGCGCGGGTAATGGGCGAAGTCCTCGTTCGGCCCGAACTGCATGGGATTGACGAAGATGCTGGCGACAAAGCGCTGGCCGTGCCGGCGCGCCGCCTCGATCAGGCTCACGTGCCCGGCGTGCAGGTTGCCCATGGTCGGCACGAAGGCGATGCGCGCGCCGGCCTTGTGCCAGGCGCGTACCCGCTCGCGAACCGCGCTAATGGTGGTAACGCTTTCCATACTTTGGGCGGTGCGCGGCGTTCAGGGCGGCGGAGCGAGGCTCGAGACGGCCCGGCTGCGGCGTGAGGGTCAGAAGCAATGCTCGGGCGCGGGGTACTCGCGCTGCTTCACGGCTCGTACGTAGCGCTTGAGCGCCTCGAGATTGTCACCGGCGCCTTCCATGAAGTTGCGCACGAAGCGCGGCCTGCGGCCGGTGGTGATGTCCAGCATGTCGTAGAGCACCAGAATCTGGCCGTCGGTGTCGGGGCCCGCACCGATGCCGATGACCGGCACGTGCAGCTCCGTGGTGATCGCCTTGCCGAGCTGCGCCGGAACGCATTCGAGCAGCACGACGTCCGCACCGGCCGCCTCCAGACGCTTGGATTCATCGAGCAGCCGCGCGGCCGTTTCGCGCTCGCGACCCTGGACGCGGAATCCGCCGGTCTTGTGCACCGACTGCGGCTTGAGCCCCAGGTGGGCGCAGACCGCGATGTCGTGGCCGGCCAGAAACTCGACGATCTCGGTCTGGCGGCCGCCGCTCTCGAGCTTCACCATCTGCGCACCGCCCTCCTGCATGAGTCGCACGGCGTTGGCGAGAGCCAGCTCCTTGGTCGGGTAACTCATGAAGGGCATGTCGCCGATGAGGAATGGGCGCTGCAGGCCGCGCACCACGGCAGCGCTGTGGTAGACCATGTCATCCATCGTCACCGGCACCGTGGTGTCGTGGCCCTGGATCACCATGCCGAGCGTGTCGCCAACCAGCACCACGTCAACATCCGCCGCGTCGACCAGCGCCGCGAAACTCGAGTCGTAGCAGGTCAGGCAGGCGATTTTCTCGCCGTCGGCCTTCATGCGCTGCAGCGTCGCCAGCGTCACCGGCGGCCGGCCGGCATCGCGCTGCAGGTGCTTGTACATCGCCATGGCGTGGAGTGTAGCTAGATCGCCCGGCTGCGCAACGGATTGTAGTAGAGCCGCCCGCGGCTCATGCGTTTGATGGCGGCCAGCAGCTCGTCGTAATCGCGTTGGTTAGCGGTCGGGTCGATGGAGCCCGCGTTGACGATCAGCAGCGGCGCGGCGCTGAACTCGTGGAAGAAGCGCGCGTAGGCCTCGTTCAGCCGCTCGAGGTAGCCGCGATCGATGTACTGCTCGTAATCGACGCCGCGCCGCGCGATGCGCTCGAGCAGCACATCCACCGGGGCCTGGAGATACACCACCAGGTCGGGTTTCGGCGCCTGCACGTCGAGCTTGGCATACACCTGCTCGTAGAGCGCGTACTCGGCGTCATCGAGCGTCACGCGGGCAAACAGCCGATCCTTCTCCAACAGGTAGTCGGCGACTCGCACCGGCGCGAACAGGTCCGCCTGCTTGAGTGCGGTCAGCTGCTGGGCGCGCTGCAGCAGGAAGTACAGCTGGACCGGCAGCGCGCCGGCGCGGGGATTGCGGTAGAAGCGCTCGAGGAACGGGTTCTGCGCCGCCTGCTCCAGCACCGGCTGCGCGGACAGGCTGTCACACAGCCGCTTGGCGAGGCTCGTCTTGCCGACGCCGATCGGCCCCTCCACCGCGATGAACTGATGGGTCGTTTCCTGCGTCATGGGCCTACAGTCGCTGCAAGCCGTCGGACGCGACCCTGCCCGCGAGCTCGGCGACTCGGCCAAGTCCGGGCACGTCCAGATCCGGGGCTATGTCCGCCAGAGGATACAGAACGAAGTTACGCTCCACTATCCCCGGGTGCGGCAGCGTCAGACTCGGGTCCGTGCAGCGCTCGCGACCGTAGACCAGCAGATCGAGATCGATGATCCGCGGTCCCCAGCGCTGCCGCTCGGCCGGCCGCCCGAGCGCGGTCTCGATCGCGAGGAGCTCGGCGAGCAAGGCACGGGGCTCGAGCCGGGTGACCGTGCCGATCACCGCGTTCACGAAGTCCGCCTGGGCCACCGGGCCGTAAGGCCGCGAGGCGTACAGGGGCGACGTGAGGATCACCTGAGTGAGCGGCACGCCCAGGAGGTGCGCCTGCGCGGCGAGCACCTGGGCGCGTGGATCGCTCAGGTTGCTGCCCACTCCGATATAGGCGGGCTGCCAGACCTGCATCTCCCGCGAACCTCGGGTCAGGAAGGCGCTGCGGCTTTGGGACGCCGGCGGCGGCGACGGCCGCCGCGGCGCGGCGCCTGCTGCGGTCCACGTGCCTCACCCGCGATCGCATCCGCCATCGGTCCGCGCTCCTCCGCGGGCACCTCCTGCAGGCGCGTCCACCACTGCGCCATCTCGGCCGGCGCCAGCCCGAACTGCGCGCGCAGCAGCAGCAGATCGTAGGCGGCGCGGAAGCGCGGGTGATCGAGCACGCGCAGCGCACGCCGGCCGCGCGGGTGCTCGAGGCGCGGCTGCAGCCCGAACATCTCGCGCACCCCGAGCGAGAAGCGCTTCGGAATGGTGACCCGGATCTGGGCCTCGCGTATCGCCTGGTCGCAGGCCGCGAGGATGGTCGCGAGCTCATGCCAGCGCGCGGCAGGCGCAGCCTCGATGAGCGCAGCGATCGGGCCATATAGAAGGAGAGCGAACAGAAAGGTCGGAGTCACCGGCTTGTCGGCCCGCACGCGCCCGTCGGTGTTCTCGAGTCCCTGAACCAGGAGCTTCTCCACCAGGCTCCCCGGATGGCTGACGAAGTAACGATCGACGCTCGGCAGCAGCCCCGCCAGCAGTCCGCGTCGGCGCAGCACCTCGAAGCTGCGCGCGCCGTGCCCGCTCAGAAAGAGCTTGAGTGTCTCGTCGAACAGCCGCGCCGGCGGCACCCCGGCGAGCAGCTCACGCAGTGCGCCGAGGGGCCGGGCAGTGTCAGGATCGATCGTGAAGCCGAGTTTCGCCTCGAAGCGCGCCGCGCGCAGCATGCGCACCGGGTCCTCGCGAAAGCGCGTCTCGGGATCGCCGATCAGCCGCAGCCGCCGCGCGGCGATGTCTTCGACACCGCCGACGTAGTCCCACAAGGAGAAATCTGCGATGTTGTAATAGAGTGCGTTGGCGGTGAAATCGCGCCGCCAGACGTCCTCGTCTATCGTGCCGTAGATGTTGTCGCGCAGGATCCGTCCGGCAGCATCCACGACTCGCTCACCGCTCCCCTCGCGGGCGGACTCCGCCTGCGGCTCGTCGAGCTCCGGAACCTCGCCGTCCTCCGGGTCGGCATCCGGCAGCGGCTCATCCCCCTGTGACGGCGCGCTGGTCGCGCGGAAGGTCGCAACCTCGATAGTCTCGCGGCCGAAGAACACATGCGCGAGGCGGAACCTGCGGCCCACCAGGCGGGAGTTACGAAACTGGCGCTTGACCTCCTCCGGCAGCGCGTCGGTCGCAACGTCGAAGTCCTTGGGCTCGAGTCCGAGCAGCAGGTCGCGCACGCACCCGCCGACCAGGAACGCCATGAAGCCCGCATCGCGCAGCCGGTAGAGCACTCGCAGCGCGTTCGGGGCAATGTGATTGCGGGAAATCGTGTGCTCGGATCGCGGGATGATCCGGGGTACGCTGGCGGGCGTCGCGACGGACGCTTCGGGGGAGTTCAATTCCTGGCTTTCGGCTTGAGCAATCGGGGCCGCTCTCTATAATACCGCGCTCCCGCGTCCACCCCGGGACACGCGCTCCCTTCGTCTAGAGGCCCAGGACATAGCCCTCTCAAGGCTGTAACACCGGTTCGAATCCGGTAGGGAGCGCCAACAAAAACAATAACTTAGCCTCTCTCAGCCGCGAAACCCCTGAGTTGTCGCTTGCGACTGCCCGTCTCATCGTGAGCGCGATACCTGCGCTGGTGCGCCGTCTGTGGCGCTCCAACGCCCGCATGCGAGGCCGCCGAGGGGGTGCGAGAAAAGCTCCTCCATTGCCGCAGGCAGTGACTCAAGCCGTCAAGCGGGGCGGTCGCGATCGCAACTCGCCTCCAGCGGCTGGAGCTTGCGTACCAGTACAGAGGAGCAGGTTCTGTGCGTCTGGCCATCTGCGTGTTCCCCGCGTGTGCGACCGTCGCATTGCGTGACGCGACTGTCGCATCACTCCCGGCGGTCGCAGGAGTCGCAGTGGCCGCATATGCATAGGTAAATCCCGCAAGTACCCCATGCACTGATTCACAGAAATCCATTTTTGCCGGCTTACGCCCGCGACTAGCGAAGCCTTGTGCTTCACAGATGTGGCATCTCGACGATCTGTAATGCTCGTTGCGGAGAATACGGATGCGCGCGCGGCGCGCTCGCTGGCAACCTATGGCACCAGCGAACTGATTTTCCGCTGTCACCGAAGCGAACCCGGCACATGGCAAACACCCCACTCAAACTCGTTCGCCGGGATGTCCAGCCCACTCGCGCCGACAACACCCAGGCGATCGTCCCATCCGAGCCGATCCACAAGTCGGCCTTCGCAGCGGCACAGAGCAAGGCGCGTGAATGGGCCGAGAAGGCCATCGATCTCTACCAGGTCGGCGACATCGAGCAGGCCCGCCATGCCGCGCGGCAGGCAGAAGTCTGGTTAGCCAGGATGGGCGCGCTCGAGGCCGGGTTGCGCAGTGAACCGGGCTCGACCATCGAGCCCGAGAGCTGCCTTGCCCGCTCGGAGCGCAGATCTCAGAATTCCGTGGGGGCACCCATGCGGCTGCTTTCGTCGTACCGTGCGCCCACCGCATCGCCTCCGGTCGCCAACCACATGGGGACACTCACGAAGTTACGCGCCGGGCGCAGACGCTAGGAATCCTCGCGAGGAAGCGACGCTTCTCGTTGCGGGCCCGCAGGCAAGCGCACCGTGAATTCACTGCCGCGGCCCTCCCCGGCGCTGCTGGCCTGCACGCTCCCGCCGTGCAGGCTGACCAGCCCACGCACCAGCGCGAGCCCGACCCCCAGGCCGTTCTCGCCGTCCGTGCCGGGCGCCGGCCGTCCTTGCGAGAACAGCGTGAACAGGCGCGGCATCATCTCCGCGGAGATGCCCATGCCGTTGTCACGCACAACGACGACGATTTCGTTGCCTTCTCGGGCCGCTCGCAGCTCGATCCGACCGCCTGGAGCGGTGTACTTGGCGGCATTGATGAGAAGATTGGAGTACACCTGCGTCAGGCGCAGCGCATCTCCCTCGAATCGCACGGGCTCTATTGGCAAATCAATAGACAGCTGGTGGTTCCTCGAGTCCAGCAGCCGGCGGGCAGTCTCGATTGCGGTCTCAACGACTGACCTCAATTCGATTTTAGTCTTGTTGAGACTGATCGTGCCGTATGTGATGCGAGAGATATCGACCAGATCCTCGAGCAGACGGCTCATGTGGCCGGCGTGCTGCTCGATGACCCTTTCGGCCATTTGCTGATCAGCGGCGCGCTGAGACCTCTTGCCCAATTCCACAGCATAGCGAATCGCGCCCAACTGATTACGCAGCTCATGCGCGACCAACGCCAGGAACTGGTCCTTGCGGCGATCGGCCTGGCGCAACGCCTCATCCCTTTCAACCAACATCTGCTCCATGAGCTTACGTTGGGAAATGTCGCGCGCGATCTTCGAGGCACCGACGATAATGCCGCGCGAGTCGCGAACGGGAGAGACGGTCAGGGATATGGTAATGCGGCGTCCGTCTTTAGTCAGACGCACGGTATCGAAATGATCGACGGACTCGCCGCGCCGTATCTTCTCCAAAATCTGCGCTTCTTCGCCGCGCAGCTCCTTGGGAATGATGATGGTGATGGACTTGCCGACCACCTCTTCGGCGCGGTATCCGAAGATCCGGTTAGCGCCCGCGTTCCACGAGAGGATGCGTCCATCGAGATTCTTGCTGATGATAGCGTCGTCGGAAGACTCTACGATCGCTGCGAGCCAGGCGAAGCGAATCGCAGGATCCGACTGCACCCACTCGGCCGGCAACGACGCTGACGCAAGCTGCGCCGTGACAGGATCCACGCGTACTCGAGACTGCATTTCTTTCGATAGCTCTCTTGATTGGTCGACGCGAGAGTCGAGTTTTCTGAAGTCGAGTATACAAGCAACAGAACTTTCGTCCGGGTTTGCGGCGCAAAGTGCCGATGACGGGCCGTACCGGGCCCTCGAAGCCACTGCTGTTTTCGCTCAGCGACGAATGCGAACGGCCACGACTAGGCCATAGCTTGGGTGACGCCGCGCTGGAAGCCCTCACCGGCGCGATGGTGATGCGCGGTCCCCGGACAGATCGCAACGCAAGCGCGGCGAGCGTTGTTTCCCACTCGATTAGGGCTTGCGCCGACTCCGGTGGCCGCATTGATCGCGGGGATTCTTATCCTGATCGTGCCGCGACTGCTCAACTATGTCGTCGCGATCTATCTCATCATCATTGGCTTGCTCGGGCTCTTACACGGGCCGGGAGGCTTTCACGTCAGGTAGCCGCAACTCCTCTCAGCCGCTGCGTAACAGGCCGTTGTAGCAGCCGTCGCGCCCCGGCAGCATGCTGGGACGCGACGCGGCTCGTCGCCTCGCTCCTTGGCGCACCGACAGGGGCGACCGCCCCTTGGCGGCGTCAGATGCCCGGGCGGCGACCCAACAGAAAGGTGACGATTGCACCGATGAGGAACACGACGAACAGAATCCTCGCTATCCATGCGGCGTCAGCCGCAATCCCAACGAACCCGAGCACTGCTGCGATGAGTGCAATGACGAAGAAAACCACCGCGTAGTACAGCATAGGGCCTCCGTGCCTCTGTTTATTGGTGCGTCGACTATTCTTCCTTGTCTTCCTTGCGGACCTGGATGGAGCTCTTCACATCAGCCACGCCTTCAGTGTTGCGCGCCACTTCGACCGCGTAATCCCTGGCGTCCCGTGTCGGCGCCGTGCCGCTCAGCCATACCACGCCGTCCCGATCTGTATCGACCCGGATGTGCGTCAGGCTGGAAAGGTGTTCCGCCGCCAGTTTGCTCTTGATCTTGGTCGTAATGGCCGAGTCCTTGACGAAGGCCTTGGGGTGCACGTCCGAGTCCTGCGCCAGCGCGACGCCTCCCACCAGTGAGCCGACGATCAATAACGTCGAGGCCATGAGTCTAAGGTTCATATCTCGTCCCCTGAGCATCGCCGCATCCAGCGGCTATGTCCGATTCCCTAGCCTAGCGAAGTTGTTGGCGCGAAGCTGCCTCACGCGGAACACTGAGCATGTCAGATCATTCGGACGTTGACAGTCAGCGCTGACGATGTCTGTAGGCTCAGGCTTCGCTTCGATGCCTATGCCTCGGTGTCGGCGGCCCGCGCAGTGCACGGGGCTGTCTGTTACTTCTTCTTCGGCACCCTACTGCCCGCACGGCGCGCTTCCGAAAGGCCGATGGCAATCGCCTGTTTGCGACTCCTCACCCTTCTGCCCGAACGCCCGCTGCGGAGCGTCCCACGTTTCATTTCATGCATTGCGCGGCGCACCTTGCTGCCGCTCGCTTTGCTGTACCTGCGTGCCATAGCACCGTCCTTGTTCGCTCCAGCTGCACCAAAGCTCATCAAGCGCGATGCTAGCGCCCCCGTCAGGCGGCAGCTGTCGGTCAGACTTGTCAAACTGTGTCGGCCAGCGCCGCGTGCTACGGCGTCAGCGGCCGGTACCGGTACCCTCACCTTATCGTCCACGGCGAGGCGCGCCGGCCGCATCCGTATAGGAGCGGCGCGCCTCGCCGGGACGTTGGTCTGCAAAAAATGCGGACCTGATTCCGGTACGTGGACGGGCGAGCGTCACGGTAGCTGGCGAAGATTTCAGTGCTGTTAGCTTTGAATGAAGGTCGCGCAGCAGTGCGCGCGAGAAGCCGGCACTCACGGGGAAGGCACAGCGACCTCGCGGATCTGCACCCGATCGGTGCGGGCGCGCTCCCAATCGTGCAGCACCATCCCATGCGACTCTATGAGGGCGCGGATCTCGGGGGTACGCATTCCGAGCACCTGGTGAAGGATGGGCACGAGGATGCTGAAGGCGTTATCGCTCAACACGGTCGCCTGCGCAATGCGCGCGAGATGCCGGTTCTCCGACACTGCAATCGTGAAGCCGTCGGCGTTATTGACGTGCAGCATGACGTGCACGTCTGAGCTTCCGTCGCCGACGTAGATGACGCGATCGGGCGGCAGCGCCAGGCGCTCGCGCAGTTCCTCGATCACCGCAACCTTGCCGTAGCCGGCCGGTACATGCACGATCGTCCGTACCTCGCCCGATTGCGGGTCGTAGTCGAATTCCGCACCGTAGACCCGCTCCGGCGGCACGACGCCGTCCAGCGCCGACAGCAGCACCTCGCGAGGCGCTGCCGACACGACGCAGAAATGAAACTGGCACCCCTCGACGCCTCTCTCCAGAAAGTTGACCAGGCGGGGAATTGCGCCCTTGAGTCGCACCCGTCGCCCGGTCTCGAGCAGGTGCTCGCGTCGCACGCCGCGGAAGTCGGGGTCGTGACGGATGAGGTAGGCGAGCTCCCCACCCTGATGGATGAGGTTGCTGCGTGCGAGCCCCTGCACCTTGCGCTCGAACCCCTGCACACCGAGCAGCTCCGCCAGCACGTAGCCCGAGTCACTGAAGCTCAGGGTCTGATCGAAGTCGCATGCGAGCAGGTACTGTCTGACTGACGTGGGCAAGTGTTACTCCGTGGCACGCGTTCTCTGCATAGGCCCTGAAAGTTAGCAGACGGCGGATGAGGGTCAAGTGAAGTATTTTCGCAGTCGCGCTGAAACCTTCCTGCAAACTGCGTTTGGGAAATGCGTATGCGCGCCGCCGCACGATATTGGCGCAGGCTCTGGTCCACGATGGGGCAGAGCGTGCCCCTGACGCCTAAAGTGTGTGCGCTGAAAGCACGCCGTCGATGCCGCGGATGCGCTCCAGAAGCGCACCGCTCACCTCGCCGTCGGCATCGATGAGAGTGTAGGCGTAGTCGCCGCGGGACTTGTTGAGGAGGTCCGCGATATTGATGCGCTCGGCGGCGAGCGCGCTCGAGATCTGCCCGACCATGTTGGGGACATTGCGGTTGGTAATGGCCAGACGAGCCGTGTCTGGTACACGCGGCAGCAGCGCCTCGGGGTAATTGACGCTGTTTCTGATGTTGCCGTTCTCGAGGAAGTCCCGCAGCTGATCGACGATGATCACGGCGCAGTTCTCCTCCGCCTCGAGCGTGGAGGCTCCCAGGTGCGGCAAGGTCACCACGCGCGGGGACTCGAGCAGGCGACGCTGGGGGAAATCGCACACATAGGCGTGGAGCTGCCCGCCATCGAGGAGTGCCAGCACCGCCTGCTCGTCGACGATCTCGGCGCGCGCGAAATTAAGAAGCGTGGCCGGCTTGCGCATCAGCCTGAGGCGCGCGCCGCTCACGAGCCCGCGCGTCTCATCGTTGAGCGGCACGTGCACGGTCACTACATCCGAACGGGCGAAAAGATCCTCGAGCGACAGCGCCTGCTCGACGCTCGCCGACAGCTGCCAGGCGCGGCGCACCGTGATCTGCGGATCGTAACCAAGCACCTTCATGCCGAGCGCCAGCGCCGCGTTAGCCACCTCGACCCCGACCGCTCCCAGGCCCACCACCCCGAGCGTCCGCCCCGGGAGCTCGAAGCCGACGAAGGCTTTCTTGCCTTTCTCTACCGCCTCCTCGATCGCCGCATCGTCGCCCCTGAGACTGCGCGCGAAGAGCCACGCCGCACCGAGATTGCGCGCGGCGAGGAACAGCCCCGCGAGCACCAGCTCCTTGACGGCGTTGGCATTCGCTCCCGGCGTGTTGAAGACCGGGATCCCGCGGCGGCTCAGATCGTCCACGGGAATGTTGTTGACGCCCGCGCCAGCGCGCCCGACGGCGCGCACTTCGGGACCGAAGGCAAAACCGAGCAGGTCAGCCGAGCGCACCAGAATCGCATGCGGATGCTCGATCTCGGGGCCCACCTGGTACGGACCGCCATGAAAGCGCGCCAGTCCCCGCGGGCTGATCTGGTTCAGGGTCAGTATTCGATAGGTCATGCCTCGCGATCCTAGCGTCGATCACGCGAGGGCTTAAGAACTTTTCGATCTATGCGTCTGGATCCACCAGCCGTCTGCATGGACCCGCGCGCATTTGAAGCTCAGCTGGAAGGGCGGACCCTCACGCCGTGACGCCGAGCTCCGCCAGGAGGTCGGCGTATTCGCGGCTACTCAACTGCCACGGGGCATCGGTGCCTACCGTCAGTTGGCTCGCCAGCTGCTCGGCGCGCACGCGCAGCTCCTGGACGGCGGTAGTCTCCCAATGACCCGAACGCAACATAGGACCGATATAGTAGATGTCGTCGCCGACACGACCGCTCGCGTCCACCAGGGCGCCGAGCTCGGCGGTGACGAGCCCGAGACCGAGCGGATCCGCAACCGCCATGGCTTGCGCGATGAGCGACCGCAGCAACCGCCCGTCAGCGCGGCGTGGGTCGTAGTCGGGTCCGGTGCAGTTGATGACGCGATCGACCAGGAGAGTTTCGGTGGCGCTCTCCCCGCGCGCGCGCCAGCTTGCCTGGATCTTGCGACCCGCGGGCGCGAGCGCGAGAAGGCGGCCGGCGTGGACCTCGAGCGTGCCCTCCGCCCGCAGGTTCTCGAGCGCCACGACCGTGCCCTCGGGAAGCCGGTGTCGATGTGCGTCCCAATAGCAACGCACATGGCGCAAAAAGCGCTGCTTCTCGCGGGTGGACAGGCGTTGCCAGAGCGGTGGCGCCAGCGTGCGGACGGCCGAGATCACCTCGCGCCAGTCGCGGCCGTGCAGCTCCGCCTCTTCAGCCAACGCACGCACGCTGCCCACGAGGCGGCGCAGCGAAACCGACGCCGCACCCAGCAGCGGACCCTCGTGAAGGCTGTACGGGCCCTCGCGGAAAGCGGTCTGGGCGGCCGGCATCAGGCCATGGCGCGAGATCGCGTGAATCACGACTCGGCCTCTCGTCTCCTGGTTTGCCGCGAGGGCGATATCGGCCATGGTGAGGCCCGTGCCCACGACCAGCACGGACTCGCCGCTGCGAAAGCTCGGAGGCGTCTGCCATGGATCGGCCACGTATCGCCCGCTGCCGCGCAGACTCTCGGCAACCGGCAGCGGGCCCGGAGGCGGATTGCCGAGCGCCAGCACGACAGTGTCGGCGGCAACCACTGTCCCGTCGTCCAGCTGCACACGAACGGCCCGCGTGCGGCGCAGCCGCTCGACTGCGATCACCTCCCCATGCAAGCGATCCAGCCGCACGTGTGACGGTGCGGCCTGCGCTGCGGTGAGGAGCGTGGACTCGAGATAATCTCCGTAGAGCTCGCGCGGCAGAAAATCTTCCGCCGTCGCATCGGAGCGCGTGCGTCGCGCAAACGACAGGAACTCGAGCGGATCTTCGGAGCTCGCCGACATGCGTCCTGCGGGCACGTTCAGCAGGTACGGATGCTTGTGTCTCGCATAGGCGACCCCGCGCATCATCCGCGCGCGGGCACGCTCGATGAGCACGATGCGCAGCGGCAGCGCTTGCGGCAGGCGCAGCAGGTTGAGCGCCACTGTCGTGCCGCTGAAGCCGGCGCCCACGATGACGATCGTTCGCGGTTGCGATGAGCGCTCCGGCTGCCCCCTGCGCTGCGCGAACTGACGGGCGTTGCCTGCCGCCGACGTTGCCTGCGTATCCATGCGATCCGTCTCCCGGTGACTGCGTGCCTCTGTGAACCGGGAGCTTAGGGAACCCCCAGTTACGCAGTCAGTCGGCGCTCGGTATCAAAGCGGTGACTTTCACGGTCGCGGCGCTGCCTGCCGACGGAATCGAGGCACGCCACGCTGCCCGCAAATAAAATCAATGACTTGCAGCGCTCAAAACGCGAGCCCGATGGCCGGAACCATCCGGTCAGGGCATGCTTACTCACATGCGCGAATTACCGGCAGAGTCAGCACCGCTCGATTCGCCCGTGCGTCCTGCAGCACCCGAGGCGAGCGCCGCCGCGGATCCAACGCCGGTCGCGCGAGTCGGGCCGGTCGTCGACCACGCGGCGCGGCTCGCCGCGGCGAGCTCCGCGAGGGAACGCGTCGAGCTGACGGCCGCGTGGATCCTGGACGTCTTCGATCGCTTCTACGCCGAGTTCGTGCGGCTCACCTGGGAGGCGAAGACTGCATTCGAGACGCGCGATCATGCGGCGGCGGTTGCCAACGCGAGGACGCGTCTCGGATCGTACAACGCGACGGTCTACGCGCTCGCCGATGAGCTGCGCGCCGCCTTCCCGGAGCTGAAGGTGCACGAGACGCTGTGGGCGGAAGTCGGCGCCGTGTATCGCGCCGCCATTCACGGCCGCTATGAAGCGGATCTGGCGCTCGCCTACCTGCACTCGGCGCAGCGGGTCGCCCACCAGGACGAATGGAAGCCCGTCGAATACGGGTTCGACGGTCCGCGCCCGGTTATCCCGTCCCGCAGCGCAGTCTACGAGCACTTCACGTGCGCGTGGCCGGTCGACTCCCTGATCATCCAGCGGGCGCTGCGCGTCGCCGACCTCGCCGTGCCGTTCGCCGATCCCGCGGGCGATGCCGAGCGTATTGCCCGTCGGCTGAACGACGTGCTCGCCGGGCGCTCGGGTGCGGGCTTGAGAGCCATCGAGATGGTGCGCGCGGGGTTTTTCCGCAACCGCGGCGCCTATCTTTTCGGGCGGCTGCGGCTCAAGGGCACTGAGCTCAGGCCGTTCGTGATCGCGTTGCTGAACGATGAGGCCGGCGTGCATGCCGAAGCGCTCCTGCACGCCGCCCCGCACGTCCACAACCTGTCGAGCTCCACCGAGGCGCCGTTTCAGGTCACCAACCTGCACTACCACGAGCTCGCCGCTTTCTTCTACAGCATCATGCCGCGCCGGCCGCTCGGCCTGCATTACTCCAGCTTCGGCTTCTACCACTACAGCAAGGTAGCGGTGATGAACGAGGTGCGCCGCCGCCTGGTGCAGGAGCGGGAGCGGCTGGCGGTCGCCCCCGGAAGTCCCGGCACCGTCAGCATCGCGTTCACCTCGCCGCGCTCGGACTACATCCTGAAGGTGATCCGCGACCGGCCGACGAGCGATTACAAGTGGGACAGTTTCGAAGGAGTGGAGGCGGTGCTCGCCAAGTACCGGCGCGTGCACGAGATCAACCGCACCGGCAGCATGCTCGACAACCTTCTCTACTACAATCTCAAGCTCGAGCGCGAATGGTTTGAGCCGCAGATGGCGGCGCAGCTGTTGCGCTCGGCCGTCAACGCCGTGCAGCTCAAGGACGGCGCGCTGGTGTTCAGATACCTGATCGTGCAGCGCAAGCTGACTCCGCTCAACGTCTTCCTCGAGACCGCGCCCGAGGACAAGGCTATCCGCGCGATCAGTAACCTCGGCTTCTGCATCCGCAACAACGCCGCCGCCAACATCTTCAATAGGGACTTCGACGCGCGCAACTATGGCGTGAGCCGCTATCTGAAGATATTCCTCTACGACTACGACGCCGTGGAGAAGCTCACCGACGTGAAGGTGCGCACCAACCGCGATCGCTGCGACGGCGAGGAGGACGTCCCCGGCTGGTTCTTCGAGCCGGGAGTGATCTTCCTGCCCGAGGAGATCGAGGCGGGCCTCAGGGTCCGCAACCGCAAGCTGCGCCAGGCGTTCCGCGCCGCGCATGCGGACCTGATGACGGTCGAGTACTGGGAGGAGCTGCAGCGCGCGCTGCGCGCCGGCGAGGTGCCCGGCATCAGCACCTTCCCCGAATCCTGCCACCTCAGGGATTTCGGCGCCGAGACCCTCACCGAATGAGGTGCGGGACGGTGCGTGCGCCGCCCGATCAGCCAGGCGGATTCAGCACTTATCGAGCGGGGTGTTGCCGCCGGTGAACTGCGAGCGCGCCTGAGCGAGGCGATACCGCTGCTCCGCGCGCCAGCGGCGCCAGTCCCGCAGCGCGCACAGGCCGTACACCAGCCTGAACAGCTTCACCCGCCACAGCACCCGCGGCGTATCGAACAGGTCTCCGGCGAGCATCGAGATCACCGCCTGCTCCAGGCGCCAGCGGTTGCTGGGATGGCGGAACAGCTGCCGCATCACCGGGCTGTTGAAGCGGTAGATAAAGAATGAGAATCGCTGCAGGCCGGCACGCTGGCGCTTTTCCAACCTGCGCAGCAACGCCGGCTCGGTGGCCGGCTCGCGCAGCGCACTGTCCACGAGCGCCGCCGCCCGCTCGGCGCCGCTCATCGCCAGATAAACGCCGGTTGAGAACACCGGGTCCAGGAACGCGAATGCATCCCCGACCAGGATCCAACCCGGACCGCCCAGCTGCCTCGAGTCGTAGGAATAGTTGCCGGTAACGCGCACCTCGTTACCGATGAGCTCGGCGCTCTTCATGCGCTGCCAGAGCGCGGGGTTGCACTTCAGGGCGTCGAGCAGGAATTGCAGCGTACGGCCTTTGCGCTGCTTCAGGTACTCCGGCCGGCAGACCGCCCCCACACTCATGACGCCGTCCGGCAACGGAATCATCCACAACCAGCCATGCTCGAAGCCGTAGATGCTGATGTTGCCCGCGTCCTCGCCGTCGCGCGCAGCGGCGCCGCGGAAGTGGCCGAAAATCGCCGCGCTCTGATGCTGGCTATTCTTTCGTCGCAGCTTTCTCTTCGCGGCCAGGAAGGTATCGCGACCGCTGGCATCGACCACGTAGCGCGTCTGAATCCGGTAGCTGCGGCCGCCATCGGTGCGGACCTCGAGTCGCGTATCCCGCGCGCCGCTCTGCTCGATCCCGAGCACCTCGTGGCCCTCGCGCGCATCCGCGCCGCATTCGCGCGCGTGCTCGAAGAGCATCCGGTCGAAATCCGCACGCCATACCTGGTAAGCGTGCGGCGGACTCGCCCCGAGCGCGCGGGCGAAGGCGAAGGTGCGGTAGCCGTGCTCGTTGTCCGCCTCGAAATCGGCGCCGCGCTTGAGCACCCCCAGCCGGTGCACCTTCTCGAGCACCCCAAGCCGCTCGAATACCGGCAGGTTCATCGGCAGCAGCGACTCGCCGATGTGAAAGCGCGGGTGATGTGCTTTCTCGAGCGCAATCACATGGTGGCCGCGCCGGGCCAGCAGGGCCGCGGCTGTGCTGCCGGCCGGCCCGCCACCGATCACTGCCACATCGCACGCTTCAGCGGTCATGTCCATCGGGCGTCAATATTCGGGCGCGCGCGGCCCGATGAGTTAAGGTCGCTCCTGCTGCGCAGCTGCCGGCAGTGAGCCGGCGGCTTCACGGCTGCGCGCCGACCAGCGCAGCAGGCCGAGCGCGTACGTCCAGTAATAGCCGGCCAGCGTGCCGACCAGCGCCAGCGTAAGCGGCGTCAGCGTGCTCCCCGGCGGTGGCGCTCCTGCGGCCGCGCCGGGCAGGCCATACACCGCGAAGCGATAGGCGATGCGTGCGACGAGCAACGTCGAGAGCGCGACGCCCAGGTGCGCGCTCGGGATGTAGAAGAGCCCCTCCGCCGTCACCTCGTACTTGGTCAGCCGCAATCCGACCACGCCGAGCGCGACCCCGATCGCCACGCCGCACGCGAGGTAGCCGAGCACCTCCGGGTGCAGGCGCGCGGCAAACGCCAGCAACGCGACGACGAGAGGAAACAGCACGATCCTGAGCCACACGCGCTTTACCGACAGCCGCTGGCGGCCGATGACGCGGCGGATTCTCGAATACATGCGCCAGGCAATGAGCCCGAGGATCGCGACGGTGACCAGGAGGTGTTGGGCGTTGGGCGGCGGCATTTTTGCTCAGGATTTGCGCACCATGGATGCGTCATTATGGAGACCCCGGACGGTCTCGGCAAAGCGACACGGAGGTTCTTTGAAGCGCACTGATTCGGATTGGCTCACGCTCGCCGCCATGAGCCTCGGCTACGGCGTGGTGCAGCTCGACGTGACGATCGTCAACACCGCGCTGAACAGCATCGGCGGGGCACTCGGCGGTGGCATTTCCGGGCTGCAATGGATCGTCAGCACCTACACCATTACCTTCGCAGCGCTGATACTCACCGCCGGCACGCTCGGCGACCGCGTGGGCGCGAAGAAGGTTTTCACCGCCGGCTTCGCCATTTTCACCGCGGCGTCCCTCGCCTGCGCGCTCGCTCCCAGCATGCCGATCCTGATCGCGGGGCGTGCGTTGCAGGGTGTGGGCGCGGCCGTGCTGGTGCCGAACTCGCTCGCGCTCCTCAATCACGCCTATCCGGACGAGCGGCGGCGCGGGCGCGCGGTCAGCATCTGGGCGGCGGGCGCAAGTCTCGCGCTGACAGCTGGACCCCTGGTAGGCGGTGCCCTGATCACGCTAGTCGGGTGGCGCAGCATTTTCCTGGTGAATCTGCCGATCGGGCTCGCCGGCCTCTGGCTCACCGCACGCTACACCGACGAGACCGCGACGTCGGCGGATCGAGCGCCTGATCTCGCAGGCCAGCTGCTCGCCATCGGCGCACTCGGATGTCTGGCCGGCGCGATCATTGAAGGCGGCGCTCTCGGCGGGGGGAGTCCCTGGGTGCTCGGCGGGTTGGCGGCCGCGGTCATCCTCACCGCCCTCTTCCTCTTCGAGGAGCGCCGCGTGCCTCAACCCATGCTGCCGCTGGCATTCTTCAGCCGCCGGAGCTTCTCACTCATGTCGCTTGCCGGGCTCTGGGTCAACGTGGCGTTCTACGGCCTGATCTTCGTACTGAGCCTCTACTTCCAGCAGATCAACGACCTGTCGCCCTTCGCAACTGGACTGGCGTTCGTGCCGATGATGGCCGCGGTCCTGCCGGCCAATCTCCTGGCGCCGCACGTGAGCGAGAGAATCGGCGCACCCGCCGTCATCACGATCGGTGCGTGCATCGCGGCGGCGGGCTGTGCGGGGCTACTGTTCATCGCGCGGGGCACGAGCTATCCCGCGATGTGCGCGCAGCTGCTTGCGATGGGGGCCGGACTCGGCCTCCTGGTCCCGCCGCTCACCTCGACGCTGCTCGGCAGCGTCGAGAAGTCGCGCTCCGGCCTCGCCGCCGCGGTGCTCAACTCCGCCCGGCAGACCGGCAGTGTGCTTGGGGTCGCGTTGTTCGGCTCACTCGCCAGCCATGCGCAAGGATTCATTGCCGGCGCGCGTGCCGCGCTCGGCATCTCGACCGCACTGCTCCTCGCTACGGCGCTGATCAGCCTCGCCGCCCGCGGACAGGCGAACGTGAGCGATCACTGACTCGGCGAAGAGGCGTCAAGTCCTGCACTGCATGGACGGGGGACATGTTCGGTGCCGTACGGACTACCTCGCGTGGGCCGAGTAACGTGCGGACGATACACTCAGGAGACTGGAGCATGAGATGGATGGTCTTGGGTTGTGCGGCTCTCGTCGCCGGATGCGCAAACTTTGCGCCCACGGACGACCGATCGTTTCCGGGTGCGGGTCAGCCCGCTGTGGACGAAAGACGCGAATCTCGCGCGCTCGAGTTGGCGGAATCTAACTGCGTCAGTCAGGGCAAGGACGTTGACGCCGGGCGCGTCGAAGGCCAGATAGTGTACAACTGCGTTTGAACGGTAGCCCCGACTCTCACCGGAGCCTCGGGCAACTCCGGGCGTCACATTGAGCCCGAGGCTCTGGCGCGTCTGCTGGGGTCAACGACGCTCAAAGCCCTCGCCCCCAGCAGCCGCTGCGTATGCGGCGATGCTCGCTTGGAGCGTCCTAATCGAAATGTCAGTGGGTACCTTTACAGGGCGCGATACGCCCCAATATTGGGTATTCAGAACGGATTGGATTTCTTGTCCGACAGGAGAACGAAATGATGAATCTTGTTTACTATCAACCGTGGTCCCTCATGGATCACCCGTATTTCAACCGAGGCCCTGACGCATCACAACCCGCCCTGACCAACGCATCGACCTGGACACCGTTGGTGGATTTGCAGGAGGAAAGTGACCGCTTCGTGGTACGTGCGGATGTGCCGGGGGTCGAGCTCAAGGACATAGAAGTCTCCGCCGAGGGCGGCACCTTGACCATTCGCGGCGAGCGACTGGCGAGGGAGCACGTGCAAAGCGACGGCTTCGAGCACATCGAGCGCGTCGCCGGTAGGTTCTTGCGCCGCTTCACCCTCCCGGATTCGGCACGAGCTGAGGCGATCAAAGCACGGTATACCGATGGCGTGCTCGAGATCGAGATTCCCAAGCAGCCTCGAGTCGAGAGCAAGCGAATTGCGGTAACGGTCAATTGAAGTCCGCAACCGACGCAGTCTCGAGAAGTTCGGACATGGCGGCGACACAGTAGTGTCGTCCGCCATGGGCCTTTGAAGAACCACCGCCCTCCGCGCGACTAACGCGCTATCGCGGGACCGGCAGGACCCAGGAGCTGTAGATGGACTGGAATTTTGTAGAAGCCCGCTGGCAGCAGTTCAGGGACGAAGTGCACGCAAACTGGGGGAGGCTCACCTCCGTTCACCTCGACGTAATTGCGGGCCGGCGCGCGTGCCTTTCGAATGAGATTAGAGAGGCGTATGGCATCACGAGCGAGGAAGCCGAGCGGCAGATCAAGAGCTTCGAAGCGCGCAACCAACATCCGCGTCCCGTGAGCTTTCGTTGAGCGGCCTCTTGTGGGTGTGCATCCCTCGGCACAATCCAACGATAGCTGACGCCCGCGACGGGCGGTTTCTCTTCTCGATCGACGGCTTCCCCGGGTTGGAGTCGAACCAACGACGGGCGAATTACGGCTCCCGCCTCGTATCCCCGCCCGCCCAGTACACAACGCCTTCGCAGGGAGCGATCAGCCGATCGAGACGCTGCAGAAGTCCCAGCGTCCGGATCAGCGCGAATCCGCGGATCTCGGCGTGGGGGAGCGCGGCTTGCAGCCGCGCGGCCGCGGCGAACAGCGTGCGGCCCTTGGTGATGACGTCATCGATCAGGATGATCTTTTCGGGCGTTTCGAGTACGCGTGCGCCGACCAGGAACGATTGGTAATGCTCCTGCACGGTCGGCCGAGTGCCGGCTGGCGCCCGTGACGACTTGCGGACGGCGAACTGGCGCCGCAGCGCGAGCCAGCTGGTCCGCGCCAGGCCGAGTTCACTCAGTGCCACAGCGAGATGCGCCGCCGCCCACGGCCCGCCGTCCGAAGGCTCGCTGCCCGGGATGGGCACCAGGACCGGAGCTCCCGCGAACACGCCGCGAAACTGCCCGTGTCGCTCCGCAAGCTCGAGCACCGAGCCCGCGTAGCGGGGCAGCCATACCGGGTCGCTGCGTTTGACCCGTTCACACACGAGCCGCGAGCATTCCGATACGAGGCCCGTGCCACGTGGAGAATAGACGTAGCAGGACGCGAACGGGAGGCTCGGCATCCGCGCGTGCTCCGGAAATCGCGGCGTTACGTGGCTTTGCTGCAGTATCACAGGGCAAGATCGTCCTCGGCGTTGCGCGCAGCCGACCTCTCCCGCTCCCTGCCCTCGGTTGTCGGATGGGCATTCTCGTGGCGCATCCGCAGCCATGCCTCCTGCGCTTCGCGCCGCAGCTCTTCGAGGCTCTTCGGCTGGCCTGCCGGGCTGAATTCCGGCGACTGATCACGGCCAACGCTCTGCGCCGGCGCGGACACCGAAGCGGTCGTTGTGGTCGCTGGCGCCGGCAGCGCCGGCAGCTGCTCGGTGGACTTTCCGGCCTGGCGCTCGAGGCGTCGCTCCACACGGGCCTGATAATCCGCCCGCAGCCGTTCGGCGACGAAGCTGCGCACACCCCGCCGTTCGATCTTCAGTGAAACCAGCGGAATGTAGAACGGTTCCCGGTCGATGCCCTGTGCGGCGAGACTCCTGTGGTCGATTCGCGCATCGACGTGCGCCTCCTTCAATGCCTCATTGGTGAGAGTCGCCCAGCGTTCGCGCAGAACCACAAACTCCTGGCGTGAATCGGGAAGCCCACGCCTGCGCCGTTCCGTGCCGCTCAGATCCAGGCCGGTCTTCGCTCCCAGGCCTGTAGGTGTGACCTCGCGTGTGGTGGTCAGCAGGTGTGCGTGAAAGTTGCGCGGGTCTCCATCGGGTCTGGGCTCGTGCACGGCCAGATCGACGGCCACGTTGTAACGCTCGGCTATCTCCCGGGAAAGGGCGCGCGCCAGCGCAATGCGCTGCGCGGGCGACAGCTCTTGGGGTAGTGATACCTGGTACTCGCGCGCGACTCGAGAGTTGTGCTGCTTCTCGGCATGCTCGGCCGTGTTCCACAGCTTCTCGCGGTTGCCGGCCCACACCGCGGCCACGCCCTCGACACGTGCCGGAAGGAAGATCTCGCTATGCAGCACGTCGCGGCGCCGAGAATAATTGTAGAGCTTGCCGCTGCGTTCATCGCGCAAACGTTCGCCGGCCCGATACGCCGCGGCAGCCGTCGCGCGCCGGCCGGCGCTGCGCCCGACGGAGCTGATCTGCATGCGAAATGTGGCCACGGCACGCCTTCAAGCGGTGAAGCTCACTCGGAGCCACACCTTCGATGACGCGGTCTTGAGGTAGCCGGTAAGATCGGGCAGCTGCTCGAGCTCCGACGGCATGACCGCAATTTCCGTCACTCGCTGCTCGCTCACGCTGGTGGAGCGACGCAAGCCGCGTGCCGAGAACCAGCCGTCGCGGTCGCGACCGCGAGAAGTCTGCCGGCGGATGACCTCGCGCTCGCCGATCAGGCGTGAGGCGAACTGCGACGTGCCGCCGTGCTCACTGCCGGCACAGCGAAGTATGAGTGTGTTGCCGCAGTTCTCCACAAGCGTTTGCGCAGCGCCGCTGCCATAGGTCGAGGAGACCTGGGCAACAGACTGGAAGCCCAACACGCACCGACCGCCGAATTTCCGCAGCCGGGCCAGTGCATCTTTGAGCCCGTCGATCTGTCCAAGCGCATCGAGCTCATCCACGACAAACCACAGCTGCTGGTCTGCCTCATCACCGTTCATTGCCTCAAAGATCGCCAGGCGCATCCAGGCGGCAATGATCGAGCGCAGCGCGGCGATCTGCGAGGCCTTGTAGGGCATGAACAGCACTCCCCTGCCGCCGCGGATCCACTTGCGCACCGAAAACGGACGCCCGCGCTGTGTCTGGACGTGCTCGAGCGCCGCCATGGCCGAACCTGTCACCGACCGAATCGAGCCGAACATGCGTGCGTTCTCAGGTTCGAGAAAGGGCTGGGCAGGGGTTCCGGCGACGATGGGTCGCAGCTCGGCGTAGCTGGCGCTTGTCAACAGTCGCCAAAGCTCCGCGGGGTTACGCTCACCCCGTTCATGGCAGCGCCGCACCACCGCGGTGAGGAAGGTGCGCGCGTAGCCGCGCCACTCCCGGCCGGATGGATCCTCGGTAGCAGGAATCAGGCTGCTCGAGAGCTGCTCCACGTCCCACTGAAGCTCGATCTCAGCAAACGGGTCCCACCTCACGGAGTCCGCCTCGAACGGGTTCAGCACCACATCACCGCGCCGGCGGTCGTGCAGACGTGCGAGATAGCCCCCGTCGGGATCGGCGATCACTGCTCGATCTCCGCGGCGCACGGCAGCGGCCAGCAGACCTGCTATGGCCGTCGACTTGCCGGTTCCCGTTGTGCCGATCAGCTTGAAGTGCTTGGTCTCATCGCGCGGCGAAATCTCCACTCCGGCGAGCATCAGCTGCGCGGGGCAATATCGGTGCGAGCGGCGTCGCGCCTTGCGCTGCACGCGACGTCCGTCCAACACGCGGGCTCCGCGCTTGTGACCGTCACCTGGCGTCGGACGCAATGCGAAGCGGGCAACCACCATCGCCATTACCAGGACTGTCGTCAGCAGCGGCCCGCGCTGCGCCCATTCCGTCCATTGCGGCCCGGTGATCAGACTCACGGCGCCCCCTCAATACCCCTTGACCACCAGGAAGTCGCCCGCTTCGCCGTAGGCGGGAGCCTTGCGATCGACGCGCACACACAGGCGTTGCTCGCTGCCGCAGCGACGCAACTCGACTCGCCCACCCTCCCGGGTGAGCCGCGTCACACTCGCCGTGAGCTCGTCGCGTCTCGCGCTGAGCGCGGCGATCTCATCGCGGGTCGGCAAGATCCAGTGAGCCACTGCAGCCGGTACCGCGCATGACAGCGCGGCCATCGCCAGTGTCCAGAGGACTACGCGCAGGTCGGCTGCATGCCGCAGGGCGCGCAGCGCATCCGTCGCGCGCCGCGCGTCGTCCCCCACGGCGTGCAGCTCCTCGAGCAGCGTGTGGCGGATTTCCTCCCGCGCGATGCCGTCGAGATCGAGAAGGTGAGCCTTGAGCTTCTGGAGCACCGACTCCGCAAGCGTCTGATGCGCCTGCGCGCTCTCGAGCAGCAATCCAAGCTTCATTGTGCTGTCGTCCACGAGCGCTACTCGAGCCCGAGGTCGTCCCGTTGCGCCTCAATCGAGCGGCTCTCGCCGGGCGGTGACGGTTTGTTGTCGTGACGCGGCGCAGGGTGTTCGGAGCGCGGCGGCCGGAACGCGCTCCCCGACGTTCGCTCGTGTCCCAGCGTTACCCGCATCCAGTGCGGAATGGACGCGAGCCGCAGGTAGCCTGACAGATCCGGAAGCTGCTCGATCTCCGAGGCCATGACGGCCGGCTCGACGATGCGGCTCTCGGATTGCGAGATCGTCGACCGCGACTGGCCCGGGTGCTGCGATCGCGAGAATGTCGTGCGTATCACCTCGCGCTCGCCGATCAGGCGTGAGGCGAACTGCGACGTGCCGCCGTGCTCACTGCCGGCACAGCGAAGTATGAGTGTGTTGCCGCAGTTCTCTACAAGCGTTTGTGCCGGACCGCTGCCGTACGTCGAGGAGACTTGCGCGATCGATTGGAAGCCCAACACGCACCGACCGCCGAATTTCCGCAGCCGGGCCAGTGCATCTTTGAGCCCGTCGATCTGCCCAAGCGCATCGAGCTCATCCACCACGAACCACAGCCGCTGGTCTCCCTCGTCACCGTTCATCGCCTCAAAGATCGCGAGGCGCATCCAGGCCGAGATCATCGAGCGCAGCGCCGGTATCTGTCCGGCCCGATAGGGAATGAACAGCACGGATTGTGCGCCCTGGGCCTGCGAGCTCTGAATCCATCTGCGCACGGAAAAAGGCTCGGCGCGCTGCTGCGCGATGTACGCCAACGACCCGACCGCAGAACTGGTAACCGAGCGGATCGAATCGAACATGCGCCCGTTGTGCTCCTCGAGAAACGGCTGCGCGGGAGTTCCCCTGACGAGTGCCCTGAGTTCCCCGGTGCCGGCGGCTACCAGCAGGCGATTGAGCTCGCCGACGTCGTTGACTCCGGAACCACGTGCCTGCGCGGTGACTGCGCTGAAGAAGGTGCGTGCGTATTCCCGCCAGCTGCGTTCCGGTCCTTCATGATCGGGAATCAGCGAACGCGCCAATTGCTCGACGTCGTAGCTATTGGTGAGCTCGCCGAACAGGTCCCATTTGACGGACGTGGGATCGAACGGGTTGAGGATGACGTCCTTGCGATCCGCCGAATAGAGGCGCTTCAGGTAGCCGCCATCCGGGTCGGCGATGACAGCGCGATCGCCGCGCGCCAAGGCCGCTCCGAGTAGCTCGCGGATGGCGGTGCTCTTGCCGGTGCCGGTGGTACCGATGAGCTTGAAGTGCTTGGTCTCGTCCCGCGCGGGTACCGGCACGCTCGCAAGCGTAATGGCCTGGCCCGAATCGCGGCTGCGGGACAATCCCCGGGATGGGACGCCGGGTGCAGTGCTCGTCGCGGTCACCGTTGCGATGGTGGTGCCGCGGACGTGCCTGACAAAGGCGGGGGCCCTGCGGCGCGCGATTGCCCTGCCTGCCATGTAGCCGAAAGCGACGGTCATCCCAAAGGCCGCGCACAGCTCCGTGGCGCTGCCGCCGGCGATGCCGACCGCGTGCACCAGGGGCTCCGCCATGGCCACCCCGATCGCGGACACAACCGTGAGCGGCACGGCAACCAGGGGCGACGCGAGAATCCTCGGAAGCCGCGCTCCTCCCTGCAGCAACCCGCCCACCATGGACATCGCCACTGTACCGTACGCAGTGGCCCATCCCATCCAGCCGCGGGTCAGTGCGTAGGCCTGCGCTGCGTCCGGGAACACTGCAATGCTCCTTGTTCGGCGAGCTGACTCTGATATTTGCGCTCCGGCTGGTACCAGACCTCGCGGACTACGCGCTGATGCCGCTCGAGACCGCACTGGATGACGACGTCGACCAGCAGGTACAGCAGTCTCTTGATATCGCGGCGCGCCAGACTGCGTCCGCCGGCGGACTGCTTCACCAGCAGCACCAGCTGTTCGAAAGCCAGTTCGGCGCTCGCCGCGTGCACGCTGGTGATTGAACCGGGATGGCCGGAGTTCACATTGCGCAGATAGTCGAACGCCTCCTCGGCCCGCAGTTCCGCCAGGAGAATTCGGTCGGGTCGCATTCGCAGGCAGCACTCCAGCAGCTGCCGCGGTGAGATCCGCGCGAGTCCCTGACCGTCCTTGCTGTAGTACAGACGCACGTGATTCGGATGCCGGTCGAGCACCAGCTCGCGAGCATCCTCGATCGTTACCAGGCGTTCGGAGCACGGAATCTCCTGGATCAGCGCCTTGGTCCAGGTCGTCTTGCCCGACCCCGTCGGCCCGGACACCAGGATGTTCTGGCGGCTGCGCACTGCCAGGCGCATGAAAGCCTGGTACTCCTTTGCAGCGTGCAGACGCTGCAGTTCCACCTCGGCAGCGTCCAGGCCGACGTCAGCGCGCCGAGTTGTTGCGAACGCACCGCGGTTCGCGAGGGCTTCGATCGACCAGACCTCGCTCGCGGGGCGACGCACGGTGATCGCCACACAGCCGAGAGTCGTCGCAGGCGGCAGCACGATCTGCACGCGCTCGCCCGACGGCAGGGACGCCGACAGCAGCGGTGAGGATTCATCGACACGTTGGCGTGTAGCATTCGCGACCAGCTTTGCCAAGCGCACACACCAGGCAAAATCCGCGAACGGCAGTGACTCGCGCCGCCATCCGGTTCGTGTCTCGATGAACGCTTCGCGGGGACGGTTGATGCACAGCTCGGTCACTTCCGGATCGGCGAGCAACGGGCGCAGAGCGCGGAGAGTGAGGTCGAGCGACGAGGCGTTGCCGGTCGGGTAGGCCTCGAGACCCCGGTGGAGATCAGGGAGGGGCGACGACACGGCTGCGGAGCTCATATACGGGCCTGAAGTCGAGGTCGCGCGCCACCAGCACCTCTATGCGATCGCCGTTCTGCTTGACGACTGTCGGCGGAATATTGATGGTGCCCTTGAGCACCTCGGTCAAGACGTCCTGAGAAGCGGATGGCGCGTAGACGATCGTGCCGTTCGAGCGCGTTGAGGCCTGCACGCCGGCCTGCACTGCGCCATCTACAAGCGACACGAGCATTGCCGCGCCGAAGCGCTGCCAGAAGTGACGCTGCACCTCACCTGGCAACCCCGCGCGGCCGAGCTCGTCGGTACCCGGCGAATCCAACGGCACCACCACACCGGACGGTGTGCGCGCCTGAGTCCACAGCACGAATACCCTCGCCTGGCCCTGCTGAACCTCACCGCGGGTTTCACCGACCAGTTTCGTGCCCCGCTCGAGCAGCACGACCTTGCCATCCGCGCCGAAGGTGTCCGTGGCAGTAACACAGGTGGTCATGCCGGGGAGCGTGGAGTCGATCGCCGTCTCCAGCGTACAGTCGATGAAACTCCCCTTGGGAAGCAGAAAGCGTTGTGTCGGCAGCAACTGTGCCTGCACGGCGTCCGTGACCGTCGGCCGCAGCAGTCCCGCGAGCGACTCACTGCGACCGTCGGCCGTGACCTGAGCCGCGCCCGCGCGACTGCTCACGCCCGTGTCCGTGGCTGCCGAAGCCGGGCCGGAGTTTGTCGCCGTGTCTGTCGGGGGGCTGTCTGGGCCGCCCACGCCAGACTCGCGCGCAAACACTTCACCTGACAATCGCCGCTCGAGTTCGAGCTCGTGCGGCGTCTTCGTCGGCGGGTCCGGCTGCGCAGTTCCGACCGGTGGCGGCTGACTCTCCGCCAACGGCAGGTCGGGAGAGACAGGGGCCTGCGAGCCGATCGCAAGCTGCGCCTGCTGCACCGGTACGGGCGCCGCCGGCGGCGCGATCGGCCCGAGCGGTGGCAACGGCATCTCGCCCGCGGCGCGCTTCGCCGTGTTCGCCTGCGCAATCTGCCTCGCCCGCCCCGGGCTCGCAAGCGCGTGCGTGTAGTACCAGGTAAGCGCCGCCAAACCGAGAGTGATCATCAGCCCGGCGGCCAGCATGTTGCTGACGCGCGACTGCACCCCCCGTACGGCATATACCAGCGCCGCCGCGCGCTCACCCCGCACGGTATCGTCCGACTCTTGTGCCGCCTGCGAAGCGTCGCCGGGAGCAGGAGGCGCCCCGCGTCCTAAGATCCTCATGGCACCGCACCCCGCGTGATGCGCTGCACCGCCGGCGACACCGTGCCCGAGGCCAGGCGGTCGCCCCGCCCTGCAAATGCCTGGTTCACGATGCAACCGACGAGCTTGCCGCGCCGGACGATGAACCGCCGACCGACGCGATGCACGACCACATCCGCCGCCTCGATCGTGAAGTTGACGAGCGACTCGCTGCCGTCGTCATTGCTCGCGAAGATCGCCGGCAGCTCCTCGCGGGCTGCAAACTGCAAGTGCGTCTGCACGCCGTCATCCCAAGCGCTGAGCGGTTTGAGCGAGGGGCTGCCACAGTACGCGTACCGGAAGTTGCGCACTGCGAACGGACGACTGCCCGCCAGCTCGCGGTCGACCTGCGCAGGCTTGTCCGCGGAGTTTACGGTTGCCGGCGGGTAACTGAATCGCAGCGCATAAACGACGTCGGGGTCCCCAGGGTCCGGACGCTGCGTCGTGGCGCTGTAATCGAACTGGTAAACCCGGCGGTTGGTCAAAACCGTGATGTTGGTGTTGGCACCGGCGGCGCGCGGCTTCAGAAACAGGTGGTTGCCCTCGGCGGCAAACCTCAGACCTGCGAGATCCCCGGCGCCCAGCCCGAGGAAGGACTCGCCCGTCTCGAACTCGACGTCGATCTGATAACCGACATACCCGCGCAGCCGGTAGACAGCGTCAGAGAAATACGGTGTCGTTCGAATACGCCCATCGGCCGCCTCACCTGCTGGTGCGCCGTCGCCGAAGACGGCGCACAGGAGCAGAAGGACGCCCGCTACAAGATGGAGCCATCGCCCCGACCGCGGGCACGCCATCTGCGCGGTGGTCAGCATGTCACTCACCCTTCAGCCGCTCGTCTGCGGCGGCTGCGCGATGACCTCGGGTTCCGCTGTGAACTCCAGCACCCTGAATCCGAGCGGGTTCCAACGCCGTACCTTCGGATCCTTCGAAGGTGCCGTGTAGGCGTACTGAATGGTCGCAATCCAGTGAGTTGAGCGCTCCTGCGCTCCGTCGCCGGGACGCTCGGCCTTTACGAACCGGACCTGTGCAAGGTCCGTTACGCCGTTCGATCGCTGGAAGAAGCTGACTGACTCGACCTGTATCCTGACGGTGCTGCCATCCTTGTGCTGATTGAGAGGCGATGACGGATTGCTGGGATTCCACAGCGCGTACCAGGCCTGATTGCGCTGCGCGTTGTGAAACGCGCCGCATTCTTCATAGTCGCTCTCGGCGGTCGCGAAGTTGAAGCGTTGACAGACGCTGGTGTAATGCGTGAGAAAGTAGCGCGTCACCGCCTGCTCGACGCTGGCTTGCCCGGTATACACCGGAACCACGTCCACGATGCCCGTGCTGGTATCGACACGCACGACGAAAGGGTCGACGCGCTTGAGCGGCGTCAGCAGCACCAACGCGATGCTGCTCGCCACGGCACAGGTCCACCCAGCCGCCGCAACCCGCCAGGCATTGCGTGCGCCTCGCCTGGCCTGCGCGAGGCGATCGGCATCCCATGAGGCCGCTTCCTGAAAATACTCCTCCAGAGGTGTTGCCACGCTCATCGGGGCGCCGTCGGGGAAGCCGCGGCGGCGTTGGCGGCCGGCGGCGGATTGATCGGCTCGAGGCGACCGTCACAGCGAACGCGGTGCTGAGCGCAGGCGCTGGCGAGCGCAATGACACAGATCAGGTACAGCGTCTTCATCAGGGTTCCTTATCTACACCGCTTCGGGGCCCGCCTCGCTGTTCCGCGTTGCCACGTCCGGCGCAGGTATCGTTACCGTGGGTGTTCCATCGCTCTCGGCAGCCGTGCGGCTTGCGCGGTTGACGCGTGCGTAAGCCGCCCGCTCCTTATACCGCCCAGCCCCGGCGCCCCAGGCGATGAAGCGACTCACCACCCCGAAGCTGCTGAGACTCACGCCACCCGCAAGCGCTGCGGCGATCGGCATCACCTGGCGCATCACCAGAAACACGATTACCGCGACCAGCAGCATATTGAGCGAGTCGACTGTCTTGATTGTGTTGCCCAGCGCCGCGGTTTGCGCCGCGTAGGACTGAACGATCTGCAGCAGCAGCGCGGCAACCAGTACGGTGAGAATGGTGATCAACGCGTAGTTGGCCAGCTGGGCAAGCCAGGCTTCGAAGAACCGCCGGGTTGCATCAAAGAGCAGCAGTGCAATGAACAACGGCCCGAGCGCCAGCAGCACAGCGAGCGCAATGCTGGAAAGTGCGATGAGAAACATCGTGTACACACACAGCAGCCCCATCAGCACCCAAACCACGCATCCAGCCAGGAGGTAGCCAGGGTTCAAGTAGTGAGCGTTACTCCAGAAGAATCCGGCCACCGCGCCGCCCTGGTTCCATATGGCATCGATGGTGGCCACCGGATCCACCGGTGCTCCGACTACGTCGGCGGCAAGCTGCGCGGGAGCGCGATAAAAGGTATCGACGATCACCGAGTCGTACAGCCACAGATGCAGGGCGGCGCCCAGTACCACCGCCAACATCACCAGGCGTCTGATGCCCGTGACCAGTGGCTCCTCGATGCGACCGGTGAGCTGCAGGTAACCCCACACCGCGACGTACACCGTGGCGAGCGTCACGATCGCCGGCTCGAGCGCTTCGGCCACGAGCGCGGTATTAGCGCCGATGTAATTGGTGAGCTGCCCCTGCAGCCAGGACCAGAAGGTCTCAAAGAATCCCACGAGCGATCCTCCGACTGCTGGCCGTCAGGGTTGCGGCTGGAAGCGGCTGGCGAACTGACCCTGCCCGACCACACTAAGCTCGTGGACACGCTCGGCGTTGGCCAGCTGATCGGCAAGCGCCGCCTGGTAGAGGTCCTGCAGCTTGTTATGCTCGTTCTGCAGCATGCCCTGCTCCGCGCTGATGCGCGCCTGCAGCTCCAGGATCGCCTTCTGGTCGGGGGCAGCGCCGATCGTGTTGATGAGCTGTTGCAGGCCCGCAAAGCGCGCGCTGCTGTTCGCCAGCGCCTCGTGCGTCAGCGCCTGCAGCAGCGCCGCAGACTGCCGCCCGGCTTGCACGCTCTGGGCGGCGGCCGGCGCCATGGCCGCGATCTGTGCTGGCGACAACACCGTGAGCGCACCGGTGGCGTGCGCCACGTCGCCGGTCAGCGCGGGGAATGTGCTAAGCGTTCCCTGCGCGGCGCCCCGCACAGTGGTCCAGTCCGGGGGAAGATAGTTGCGGACGGTTCCGCCTAGAAGCAGCTGCATACCGCGGTTGCCGGTGATGGACTGGAACTCGGCCTGCGCCTGAGTCAGCTGGCTGCGCGCGGTCGCGACTTGCTGCTCGAGCGACTGCACCTCCGACAGCAGTTGGGTGAGAGCTGCAACATCAATCACGGCGATCTGCGCGCGGGCCGCCGGACTTGTTGCCGCCAGCACACCGAGCACACTGAGCACCTTAAAGGGACACATTTTTTGCGTGCGCATAGGTCGCTCTCCCACATTGCTGTAGACACGTATCAGTCCGCTTCTATCGAGCTCATGAAGTTCGCCAACCAGCCCTCCGGCTCTGCGCCGTGCTGCGCGATCAGGCGATGCAAGCGTGCGACGTGCCGCGCGCGCCCGGAAATCACCGCCAGCTCGGCGTCAAACCCCTGCAGATCGAGTCGACAGACGACGCTGTGGTGCCCCTGCTTGACGAGGAAGCAGCGCGACCCAGGCTCGAGCTGCTCTTTGATCAGCTTGAACTCGCGTTCCGTGAGACCAAAGCCGCCGGTATATTCGGCGCTGCTGGCGTCGGCGTTAGGAAAGAAAATCTTGGTCGGTGTCTGCTCGATGATCGTGCGGCTGATCGGGCTGTCGAGCACGTCGCTGGCACTTTGCGTCGCCAGACACATGACTCCATTCAGCTTGCGCCAGGTCTTCGGTGCCTCTCGCGCAAAGCTCTCGAACGCCGGATCGGCGAGCAGCCGCCAGAACTCGTCCATCCAGCAGACCAGTCGGCGACCGTCGAGCAGCTGCCGCACGAGATGAAACATGTAGAAGGTCACGGCAGCGCGCGTCTGCTCGTGGTCGAGAAACTCCGTGGTATCGAAGCCGACGATGGGCCGCCCCGCAAGGCGGGGAACTACCGAATCCGCGGCGTTATCGAACACCCACGCGTATTCGCCTTGGCACACCTCGCACCAGCGCGCGAGCCGCGCGTGCATTCCGTCGCCGTCGGTGGGATCGAGAAATTCGAGCAGCCGCGAGAGCCGGCGCGCCGGCCACTCCAGTGCCAGGGTGCCGCGCAACGCGTGTTCCAGATCCGCCTCTTCGCGCGCGCCGAGCGCGCGGCCGGCTTGCGGGCGAACCAGTAGGCGCAGCCAGGCCTTGAGGAACTCGATGTGTACCGCCTCCGCCGGTAACTGCAGCGGGTTGAAGCCCGTCGCCGCTCCCTGGCTGAGCGCCAGATACTCCCCGCCCAGCGCGCGGACGAGAATCTCCAGTCCCCGATCCTTGTCGAAAATGATCTGCGTTGCGCCCTGCCGCTCCAGCATGACCACCAGAAAGCCGATGAATACGGTTTTCCCAGAGCCCGTGGGTCCGCAGATGAAGGTATGCCCGGTGTCCTTGCGGCCGCCCCCGTCGGCGTCCGCGGGATCGCTCGCGTGCAACGAGAAGTAATACGGCGAGCAGGCGCGCGTGCACAACAATGTGAGCGCTTCCCCCCAGTGATTGCCCGTGGCGCGGCCAAGAGGATAGTTGTGAAAGGGTGCCATGGCAGCGAAGTTGCGCGATGTGATGGGTGCCTTGCGCGGACGCATGGCGAAGTTCCCGGGAAGCTGGGCCCAGAACGCCGGCTCGAGGGCCAGATCCTCGCGCGCCACCGCCATGCCGGTATCGGCCAGGAGACTGCGGGCGACGGCGACACGATCATTGAGCGTCTGCAGTCGCGCCGAGCTCCTCACATCGGCGCCGTCCGCGTCGACCTCGGCGAGCACCTGCAGTGAGAAATGGTGATCACCCATCACGAACTCATTGCTCGTCAGCGCATCGAGAGCGGTCTTAAGCTGCGTTGCCTGCGAGACCGCGAAGTCTCCGGCGTTTGCCATGCGGTGTAGCTGCCGTTGCAACAGTCCCTGCGCCGTGGCCTTCGTCAGAAACGTGAAGGACTGGGTGAGCAACAGCGGAAACGGCGCCGACAGCAGCCGGTTGTACATGCCTGCGACGCTCGGGGTCGGGTACTCCTTGATGCCGAGCATGGCGCCCACGCGCGTCGCCGCCGGCAGGCGGTATTCGATAGCCTCGGTACCGAAAAGCAGCCGCGTGGTCGCGAGCGCCTCGTTCAGCGGCCCGCGCGGCAACGGCACGCGCCGCATTTCCCCGTTTATCAAAACCGCTAGGTACTCGAGCAGCGCTGAGCACCAGCGGCCGCCGTTGCGGTAGGTGCCGAGCGATTCCGGATCGTAGCGGGCGAGGGACGCCCGGAGCGTCTGCGCGAGCTTGGCGCAGTTGTCCAGCGCCTCGATCATGTCGTCGCCCGCACCGCCGTGGCGGCGGTTGCGGGCGAGCGCTCGCGATACCAGGCCCTGCATGACCCCGACGGCGGGCCTGAACACCAGCGCGAGATAGAGGTCATTGACCATGAGCGTCTCGGCCGCAAGGCGCTCGCCATAACGGCCGGCCAGAGAGGCCGCGAAGCCGGCACGCTGGTGCGGCACCGCTGCCGCAATGCGTTCACGGCGGCGGATCGTGTGGCACCACAACGCAACGCTCGGGCAGGCGAGATTGCGCCATAGCACATTCAGACGTTCGTGCCAGTTGTTGAGCTGATCGTCGTCGGCGCTCTCGAAGCTCGCGCCTCCGAGTCGGAATACCTGCAGGTAATCGCCGAACACGGTGGTCACGACGGTGGGGGAGACATGAGCCGCGTAGGGAATGTGCTCGGCAGCGGTTCGCTCCCGATGAACCGCCGCCTGGGCGACGGCCGTCACCGCCGGGTCCCCCGGCTGCTGCGGCCATCGGCGGCGATGGCCGCGACCTCACGGCGCAGGCCGGACCGCCGCGGCAGATCCAACGCCAGTGGGCTGTAGCTGCTCGCCTTCCAATGCCACAGATTCGCAAGCGCCGCGGGTAGACGGGTCCGCCCCCACAGTAAGAGCAGATCGAAGAACCGCGGATCGCGCGCGCACAGCAGCGCGCACACGCCGTGAACCGGCACGCACACCATCAGGGTGAGGAGGTTCTTGGTCAGCAGGAACGACTCCATTGTAAAGACCAGATTGCAGAGCAGAGCCGCGTAGGTGACGCCCCAGCGCATCGGAGGCCTCGTTGCCCCTACGAACAGCTGATCGGCGACCAGCCCGGCATTGCGACTGCCCACGGGCTCACACCCCGAACATGCCGCGCACCCACGAAACAATCTGCGGCGCGCCGAAGGCGATTGCGATCCCGAGAATCGCGCCCAGGCACCACCCCCAGGACATTCGGTTCGCCATTGCCATGGCTCCGAGCACCATGATGAGAATGACTGCGATGGGTGTGAGCCATGCCAAAATGTTTGTCTGTAGAGCCGTGGCGCCCGTGAGGAACGGGGAGGTCTGCGCCTGCGCGACCATCGGCAAACACCCGGAGAGGGCGGCCGTCAGGGGCGACAGCAGTCCAACGGCGACATTGCTGCGACGAGCTTGCATGTAAACCTCCGCTGTGGCTTGGGTCAGCTCTCGTTGACCGCGTGCGCCGATGACTTGCCGCGGACCGAGTCCTCGCTCTTGCGCGCTTCGAGCTCCTCGCGCTTCACTTTGCCGGGCGCCCCGAATCTGAATCCCTGAACGATGAAGGAGTGGTCGTACTGTTTCTCCCCCTGCTCGTCAGTCCAGTTGCTCGAGCGTACACGCGCCTCGACGATCAGCTGGTCGCCCTTGCGGGCATTGCGGGCGATTGCTTCTCCCATGGCGCCGAAGGCCACGAACCACAGACTGGTCACAACTTCGCGAGCCGCCCCTTCCTCGTCCTTGCCCGCGTAGTCGTTACCCACCAGACACAGGCGCGCATAGCTCTTGTCTCCCTTGGATACGAGCTCCGGGTTGCGAGCGAGATTGCCGACGGCGGTGAGCGTAAAACTGTTCATCGCGAATACTCCTCAAGAGACGTGTTGGTATGGAGGACTTCGCGGCACAGTGTATCGAGCGCGCGTTTCTTGGGAATTGTGTTTGCCTGCCTGTTCACGCAGAAACACTTCGGCCACACCTCGGCGGCGCGGAACTCGTGTATCGTCTGGTCACTGCCCGGAAGAGTGGAGCACTGCTATGCCATTCGCCGATGCGACATCCAGCGATGGAACCGTCGAGGAGTGCCTGGACGAGATCAACGACTTCATCGCGGGTCTTTCGCGCTACTCGCCGACGGTGCTGGCGGTCGCGCTGCGCGTGCACCTCGAGGCACTCTTGCAGGCGCTGCTTGAAGGGAATCTGTGTACACGCGAGGAAGTGCGCGAATTCTGCCGCGAGCTCGAGCGCGAAGCGTTGCAGGGCGAGAGCTGATCGAGAGCCGGCCGCAACCGCGGTCTGTCTTCGACACCGTCCTCGCGCAGAAAAGCCGCTATAGCGCCGTGGCGAAGTCGAAGGCCGCCGTCCCGGTCGAAGGCATCACACGCGCCATCCTCGTGCTGCGCGGCCAGCGCGTCATCCTCGATCGGGAGCTCGCCGCGCTCTATGACGTCACCACCAAGCGCCCGAACGAGCAGGTCAAGCGCAACGCCGAACGGTTCCCAGTGGATTTCATGTTCCGCCTCTCGCGCGCCGAGACTGACGTACTGAACCGGTCGCAATTTGCGACCGGTTCCCAGAAGCACCGCGACCCGAGATTTCCGCCCTACGCCTTCACCGAGCACGGCGCCATTCAGGCCGCCAACGTGCTCAACTCCCCACGCGCCATCACCATGGGTGTTCACGTCGTGCGTGCCTTCGTGCGACTGCGGGAGATCCTCGCCTCGAACAAGGATCTCGCCCGCAAGCTCGTTGCGCTCGAGCGCTCGCTTCTTGCCCTGGACCTGAAGACCCGGCGGCAGTTCAAGGAAGTCTACGATGCCATCCGCGCCCTGATGGACACGCCGGCACCGAAGCGCCGCGGCATCGGCTTCACCGCCGACATGGAGGAGAAGTCTTAGCGCATAGAACTCGGTGCGTGTGTCGTGATGTGCCTACGACAGGGTTCGAAGGTTACCGAACCCATTGCTCTGTTTTCCGATCTACCTCGACTCACGACTTGCTGTGCGCCTTAGGCCCCAGGCTAGGCGTTTCAATGCCAAACTGCTCCGCGTACTCGGCATTCAGTCGCTGCCAGCCGACTTTCATGGCATCGCCCCCGACGATGCGTCCGATGGGTTGACCGGCGAGAAAGCGATCCAGCACATCGAAAGAGATGTGCCAGCCGGCGGCACCCATCGAGATGAAGCGGCGATCGATGCTGTGCCACAGCTTCAGGCGCGTGCCGCCACCAAAGGCTTCGAGTTCCCAGCGGGTATCGCTGTACTCGAGCACCCTGGGAGCATCGGCTCGCGTTACTGTTGTTTCGATCGGCTTGGGCGTTCCCGCCCAGGTGAGCTGCACCGTTCCAACCGCACCCAGGCTCCGATCGACGTCAAAGGGCGCCCACTCGCGCAATTGCGCCGGGTCGGTAAGTGCCTGCCAGACTTTTTCCGGCGATTGCCGCAGTTCTCTGACGAGAATGAGCGTCCACTTCTCTCCTTCCTTTCGTACCTCTGCCACCCTGGCGGGACCCGGTGTGTACTGCTCGTGCTCGGTCATCGATTTCTCCTGGATTTCCGTTTCGTCAGTGTTGATTGGTCCATGCGGTCAAGGTGGCGCTCGAGAGCATCCAGGTGAGCGGACCAGAACCGGCGAAAGGGAGCGAGCCAGGCATCCAGCTCCCGAAGCGGCTCGGGTTTCAGCCGGTAGAGACGGCGCTGTGCGTCTACGGTGCATTCCACGAAACCGGCTTCGCGCAACACCCGCAGGTGCTTTGATACGCTTGGCTGAGGCATACGAAGTCGACGCTCGATCTCACCAACCGACTGTTGTGAGGAGACGAGGAGGCTCAATATGGCGCGGCGGTTCGGCTCCGCAATGATTTCGAAGACAGATTCCATGCTCTTAATATACTCTAAATTGTATATACTTGCAAATGCATATAGAGATCAGGAACACGCGGGAACGCTGGTCCGTTTGGCTAAGTCCTCAGCCCCGCCGGTAGTAGAGCACCACGACGCCGCTGCCGAGGACGCGCGTGTCGGTGAGCTTCATCGGGATGCGCTCGCGGATCGACTTGAAGAGCGGCCGGCCGGCGCCGAGCACGACGGGGTTGAGGATCACGCGGTACTCGTCGATCAGATTCGCCTGCAGCAGCGATGAGGCGAGGCTGGCGCTGCCGAGGATCACGAGGTCCTTGCCGGGGTGCTCCTTCAGCTTCGCCACCTCCGCGGTGGCCTCCCCTCGCACCAGGCGCGAGTTGCTCCATTCCGCAGCGGTGAGCGTCCGGGAAAACACTATTTTCGGCAGGCTGTTCATCCGGTCCGCGATCTCATCGCGCGGCGCGCTCGGCCAGTAGCCGGCCATGTGCAGGTAGGTCAGGCGCCCGAAGAGGATTGCATCGACGCCGCGCAGCATCTCGCGCGCATAGCCGAAAAACTCCTCCTCGACGACCGGCCAGTCGAGCTCGTGGTTCGCTCCCTCGGAGAAACCATCGAGCGACATCAGATTCGAGACAAAGAGCCGTCGCATCTGCCCGGTGCCCCTGAGCCCACTCTGCTAGCGCGTAACGCGCTCGCGCGAACGGTCGGCGCGCGGCGATTCCTCGCGCGGGGAGCTCGGGGAGCTCTGCGGCCTCGGCGGCGGCGCGGCGCGTGCCGGTGCACGGCTCGCGTAGCTTGCCGCGTGCTGCTGCGGCTCCTCCCGCGGGGCTGGGGTCGGCGCCGGATAATTCGGCCGGTAGATGGGTGCGGTGCGGGCGTGCGTCGGATCGTCGGAAGCGTAAGAGCGCTGCGGCGTCGAGGGCCGCCGGTCGCTGCGCACCTGCGAGATGAGCTCGGAGGGTGTCGTCTCGTCGCTGTAGATCGGGTTGTAGGTGGTGGTGCGCCGCGCCGGGGGCAGGCGGCTCTGCTGCAACGCGCGCTCGCGATCGACCAGACTCGGGGTCCCGTTGTCTGCCGTGCCCGCCGTCGGCTGCATTGGGCGTGTTTGTGCGAACGTTGCGCCCGGGCCGGACGCGCCGCGGGCCGCGATGCCCGCGCCGACCATGCGCACGGGCATTGCCTCCGTCGACTCGAGTTTCGCAAGCTGCGCGCGAGCGAGCGGCCGGCCGCCGTTGGCGCTGATGGCGGCGAGCTGCGCCGCGAATGCCGCGGGCGGACGCGGCGGCAGCGTGTGCGCCACCACCGGCCGGTTGAAGAGCGCCGCCGGCGGGTGCGTAGCGCGACGGCCCCCTGCTCCGAGCACGCTCTGGCGCGCCGGCGCGATGGCCGGTGCCGCCGCCGCGACGGGAAGCGCCGCGATCGCCGTCGCATTCGCGCGCAGATTGTGGCCGGCGACCCGCTGCCCGGAAGTGAGCACGCTCTCGGGCACCTGCGTGACCGCCGCCGCCGTGCGATTCAGGTAGCTCGTGTTCGTGACCCGGCTCTGCGCCGCGTAGGTGATGCCGGCGCTGTTGGTGATCGTGGTGTTGCTGGTGTTGACGTTGCGCAGGTACACGTCGCTCACCGGATAGGCTGGCATGTAGAGCTCGCGCGGCCCGAGCGGGAACCAGCCGACGCTCGCGCCTCGGGGCTCCCTCGCCCAGCCGACCAGCGCCGGCGAGTAGAGCGGCCTCACGCCGTGCGGGCCGGGCACCCAGCACCAGGCGCCGTTCAGAAACGCCCAGCGGCCGTAGTGAAACGGCGCATAGCCCCAGGGCGCATCGTCCACCCAGGTCCAGCCCCACGGCGCCACCCACACCCACTGCCCGAAGCGGTACGGCGTCCAGCCGGCAGGAATCACCAGCGGCGTCCACACGTAGCCGTACTGCGGGGTGTCCTGCCAGCTGCCGTTGTCGTCCAGGTCCTGGGTTCCCGGAACGTCGTCGGCCACGTACTGGAGCGAGGGCGACTCGGCAAGCTGCTCATCGCGCGTCGCCGACCAGCTGTCGAGATCGTCCGGCGGCCCGAGTGCTCCGCCGCTCATCGCCAGCTGCGTGGTGCCCCTGAACATCATCATCTGCTGCGTCTGCACGGGCAGCGACTGCGCGCCGCTCATCGCGATCGCCAGCCCGTCGGTCACCTTGACGACGGTGCTATCGCCGGTGCCGTTCACCTCGACGCGATACACGCCCGGCTGCTGCAGCGACAGCGCAAGGTTCGGCGTGTCGACCTCGTATCTCTGCTGATCGCCCATCTCGCGCACGTGCACGATGAGGGTGCCGGCGACGACCTGCATCTGCACCGTGTGATCATCGAGATTGGTGAACGAGAAGCCGGTCGTCTCACCCATGCGGACCACGACCGCGCCCGCGTCGAGTTCCGCCACACCGCCCTCGTCGGTCCAGACCCGGTCGCCGGTCGTGAGCGGCCGGTTGAGGTCGGCCGCAGTCCACTCATCGACCCCGGCGGGCTGGAGCGACACCGGACCTTCGAGATAACTCAGGCGCGCGGCGCGCCCCGGCGGATCGGCATCGTCTGCCGCTGCGACGCCCGCGGCACAGAGCCATACGAGCACCGCGAGCGCGAACGGTCCGCGTGCGCCGACCCGAATCTCCATGCGTGCCTGCTCCACTCGTGCCTGCTCAAGTTCGCGCCGTCGTTGGCCGTCGAACTGTCGTTAGTCTACCGCCGGTGAATCTCAAGGAATGTAAGGCATGGCCGCGCGGCCGCAGCCCGCGCCGACTTGCCTTACCCCTCTAATAGACGAAAACGAAGACCGGCGACGAGGCGACGCCGTTCGCAACCACCTGCAGAAGGCCGGGGCCCCGCTCCTGTGCGGCGGGCACGTCGAAATGCGTCGACACCACCCGATCCGATGCCACCGCCATGCTGCTGTGATCATGCGTGCGGCTGTAGAAGACATGGGAGGTCTTCAGGTTTGTAATTCGCACCAGAGGGAAATTCGTCGCCGCCTGCACGTCATCGCCGTAGAAGGCCCCCTGAGTGACACCATTGAAGCCAACTCCGTAGATCTCATAAGAGCCGCCTCGGGAGAGCACCTGGGGCGCATCGAGGATCACCGGCGCGATCCGGCGCTGGAACTCTCGGTCCTCCGGGGCGATGGTTGGATTGTAGAGCTCGATGTCGCCCGAAAAATCCGTGAACAGGATCTGTCCGGTGGGCAGCACGAGCATGTTGCCGTAGTAGGATCCGTCGACCGGCGCGTTCGGAGGTCCCGGCACCTGGCTCAGATGCCTTCCGTCCCACTCGAAGAAAAATGAGGGTGGGTTGCCATATTCGGGGCTCGCCATCATGAGCACCTTGTCGTTGGGCTCCCACGAGGCCGGACCGTCCGCAATGTTGAGATCTTTCACGCCGTCGACTTCCGGGAACACCGGGCCGGGGCGCCACACATCGCTACGCACATCGTAGATCGCCGTGTTGCCTGACTCCGTCGGACAGGTATCGGAGCCCATGTAATACACCGTACCGTCCGCGCGCAGCACGCCGGGGCCGAGCTCGAACGTCGGCGTGGGTGGAGCCGCGCTCAACTCACCGCAGGTTAGACCCGAGTCCCAGAGCTGCACGATGGTGCTGCCGGCGCTGTGCCACCGGCCGGTCGCCGGATTGTAGAGCTCGGAGTTGGTGCCGGTCGGCATGTAGGGGAAGCCCGCTATCGGGACGTATGCGTCAACCGCGAGCACTTCCCCGTCGGGCAGCAGATTCCAGCCCTCCTCGTCGTTCGGGTCGTACTTGCCAGCTCCCGTCGGAGTCCACGTCAAGGTCTTCGGGTCGAGCAAGGCCGACTGAAATGTGCAGCAATCCGCCTGCATGTAGGTCCCGTTCGCGAGCACGACGCTCTGAGCATCGCCGATCGTCTGCCCATAAACAGGTGGAGGACCAGCCAGGACCTCGATGACGCTGAAGAACGGTGGTGGGGCTACGGACTTCCACGCGTTGGTCAGAGGATCGTAGATGGCCCCCTGGGCAGTCCAGATCGGGTTAAAGAAGTTGTATTCCCCACCCATGATGATCACGCGCCCGTCGGGCAGCACGGCGGACGAATGGTAGAGCGGTGCGTAGCCCGAGGGGAGCGAAGCGATCTGGGTCCAAGTTCCGTTGGCGTAGCTGCCCGTGTTGTCCGGAGTCAAACGCCACCAGTCCTGGCAGCCTGCATCCTGCACGATGACCGTGCCGTCGGTCAGCAGCAGCGGGTTGCCGGCGCCCGGGAAACCCCCATTGCAGCTGTTGGAGGTAAAGGGAGGCTGATTGTTGAGTGGTTGCCACGGCGAGGCGGTCGAGGAGCTCGCGGAAACGGCAGGCGCTGCAGCGGCGGCGATCCGCGGCCCACGCGGTGGCACAGGGGTGAGCCGGGGGAGGAACGTCTGTCCGTCGGCAACGCCGAAGCAAACCAGCGCCGCACACGAACCGGTGATCTTCATCCACGTTACGGATCTCATGGAGACTCCCTCTTCGTTGTTGGACGGGCGAGCGAGACCGGTCGAATCGCGATCTTATATGACTGTCGGCGGCTTCGTGAGGTTCTGGGACGCTGCGATGCAGCTTGCATTCGCGGCTGCATCACTCCGCTGCCCCTGACCCGTCGCGGTAAAGATCCAGCTCATGTCTCGTCCAGCGGCAAAACTCACAGCGTGCCGGTAAGCCCCGCACCCGTCTCGCCGAGCACGCGACACTGCTGGGGCAGGCGCTGCGCCAGGAAGTCGATCAGCGCGCGTACCGCGGGCAGGAGTCCCCGGCGGGTCGGAAACACGATGTGCACGATGCCCTGCGGTGTGTTCCATTCGGGCAGCACGCGCTCGAGCGTTCCGCTGGCCAGATCGGCGTGCACTACCGACTCCGGCAGCCGCGCGATGCCAAGGCCCGCGAGCGCGGCCGTGCGCAGCACCACAAAGTCGTCGCACGCCAGGCGCGGGGTGTGCTCGACGCGCTCGCTGCGGCCGCCCGGACCCTGAAGCACCCACGCCTGCCGCCCAGGCTCGTTCTCCTGGTCGAGGATCTCGGCTTTCGCGAGCTGCGCGGGGTCCGTGGGGCGCCCGGCACGCGCGAGATACGCGGGACTCGCCACCAGGAACTGATCCGACTCGCCGAAACTGCGCATGACGAGGCCGTCCTCGCCGCTCGGCTGCGAGCGCACCCGCAGCGCCAGGTCAAAGCCCTCGGCGAGCACGTCCACGCGCCGGTTGCTGACATGCAGCTGCAGCCGCACGCTCGGGTACTTCGCGAGGAATGCCGGCAGGTGAGCGGCGAGTCCCCACTGCGCGATCGCCACCGGGCAGCTCACGCGTATCGTGCCGCGCGGCTCGGCGCGCGCGAATTCGACCGCCTCGAGTGCCGCGTCGGCCTCCGCCAGCATCGCGATCGCGTGCCGGTAGACCTCCTGACCGACCTCGGTCACCGCGAAGCGCCGCGTCGAGCGGTTCACCAGGCGCACATTGAGCTTCGTCTCGAGGGCGGCGACATGGCGCGAAAGGCGCGACTTGGGGATGTCGAGCGCACGGGCGGCGCGCGCATAACCCCCGTGCTCGACCACCTGGGTGAAGTAATAAAGGCCCTCGAGCGGCTGCATGGCATTCTCTCTGTAGTTCTATTTTTGGAACAAAATGTTCCAATAAGCTTGGATTCACATCAACTGTTCCAAATAATAGTATCTGCAGCAGCCAGAGAGATCAACGGGAGAGGCCCATGAAGCTGCTGCACATCGATTCGAGCATCCTCGGAGAAAACTCGGCGAGCCGCGCGCTCACAGGCGAGATCGTGGCCCGCTTTCGGACGGCGCGGCCGGACACCGAGGTCACTTACCTCGATCTTGCCGCCGAGGAGCTGCCCCACTTTTCCCAGCGCTCGCTCACCAAGGCGGACGAGCTCGATGCCGCGCGCGATGAGCAGGCACTGACCCAGTTCCTCGCGGCCGACGTCGTCGTCATCGGCGCGCCCATGTACAACTTCACGATCCCGTCCCAGCTCAAGGCGTGGATCGATCGCATCGTGATCAAGGGAAGGACTTTCCGCTATGGACCCAAGGGACCCGAGGGACTGGCCGGGGACAAGCAGGTCATCGTGGCCATCTCGCGCGGGGGCATCTACCCGGCGGGCGCGCCGGCCGAGTTCGCTGAGTCGTACCTCGGGCAGCTGTTCGGATTTCTCGGCGTGCGCGACCTGACCTTCGTGCGCGCGGAGGGACTCGCGGTCTCCCCGGAGCATCGGGCGGCGGGTTTGGAGGCTGCGCGGGCGGCGATCCCGCTGCCGGAGGCGCTCGCGGCGTAGGGAGCGCGCGCTTGACTTTTCGCTCTGTGAGCCGCATTTCGGGCTCTTATGGAGGCGCCATGAATGCTACTGACTCTGCTCCCACCGCGGTGCGCACCGTACAGCGCGTGGTGAAAGGCATGCCGACGTCCGACGGCGCGGGAGTGAAGCTCACGCGCGTGATCGGTCAGCCGCAGCTGCCGGATCTCGATCCTTTCCTGATGCTCGATGAGTTCGGCACCGACAAGGCGGAAGACTACATCGCCGGATTTCCGGACCATCCGCATCGAGGCTTCGAGACTGTCACCTACATGCTCGACGGCCGCATGCGCCATCGCGACAATCACGGCAACGAGGGCGTGCTGGTTCCCGGGAGCGTGCAGTGGATGACCGCGGGCCGCGGGCTGGTGCACTCGGAGATGCCTGAGCAGCAGGCGGGCCGCATGCGCGGCTTCCAGCTGTGGCTGAACCTGCCGGCGCGCGACAAGATGACGGCGCCGAAGTACCAGGAGTTTGGCCCCGAGCGCATCCCGAATGCAGCGCCGGCGGCGGGCGTGGCGGTGAAGGTGATCGCCGGGCGCGTGGCGGATGTCGCCGGCCCCATCTCGCAACCCGCCACCGACCCGACCTATCTCGATCTGTCGATCGAGCCGCGGGCCGTGTTCGTGCAGTCGATTGTGGCGGACCACGCCGCGTTCCTGTACGTCTATGAGGGTGCGGTCCGGGTCGGATCCGGCACCGCGGCGCGCACGATCGGCGCGCACGAGCTCGCCGTGCTCGGCGAGGGCGAGGAGATCCGTATCGAAGGTGAGGAAGCCGGCGCCGACGGCCGGACGGCACGCGCGATCCTGGTCGCGGGACGCCCGCTCAGGGAGCCGGTTGCCAAGTACGGGCCGTTCGTGATGAACACGAACGCCGAGCTGCACCAGGCGTTCCTCGACTACCAGACCGGGAAATTCTGACCGCCCGGAGAGCGCGGGCACGCTCGGGTCGCCGCCATCGCGCGGATGCTGCGCGTGCGGGGCCCGACGGCGTGCTCAGGGAAGCGGCTCGAAACCGTAACGCGCAAAGATCTGCCGCGCAGCGGCCGACCTGAGGAAGGCGGCGAACTGCGCGGCAGCGGGCCCTGCGTTGGCGGTGAGCGCCGCGGGGTAGATGATCGGCGGGTGGCTGTCGGCCGGGAAAGTGTCCACGGTCCGCACACGCCGGTCGGCGAGCGCGTCGGTGCGGTAGACGATGCCGAGCGGTACTTCGCCGCGCGCTACGTACTCGAGCGCGGCGCGCACATTCTCGGCGCGCACCAGCCGCGCCGCCACCTGATCCCAGAGTCCCAGCTTCGTCAGCGCGGCGCGCGCATAGCGTCCGGCGGGCACGGAGTCCGGATCACCGACCGCAACACGCCCTGTGCCGATCGCCGCCGCGATATCGGCTCCAGGGACGAGGTGCAGCTCGACCCGGCTGTCCGCGGGCGCAATCAGCACCAGGCGGTTTCCGAGCAGGTCGTGTCGCGAGCCGGCCTTGAGCAGACCGTGCTGTGCGAGGTAGTCCATCCACTCCGGGTCCGCGGAGACAAACACCTCGGCAGGCGCGCCCGCCTCGATCTGCTTGGCGAGCACCCCGCTCGAGGCGAACGAGGTTTTGACATCGACGCCGGTGCGCTCGCCGAAAACGCGCGCGGCCTCGCCGAGTGCGTCGGTGAGCGAGGCCGCACCGTACACGAGGAGGCTCGCG
>Ga0209007_1000043_pt1 | contig 90978 bp, 74 predicted proteins | sample JacPinW_OM1H0_O2_FD_187961 | JGI IMG/M metagenome (GOLD analysis project Ga0209007, IMG submission 187961) | Forest soil microbial communities from Algoma, Ontario, Canada - Jack Pine, Ontario site 1_JW_OM1H0_O2 (SPAdes) (version 2) | ecosystem: Environmental > Terrestrial > Soil > Boreal... | reverse complement strand
TTCGGATAATAGCCAAGCTCGTCCACCACCTTCCACACCCGCTTGGCCAGCTGCGGATCTACCGTCGGTACACGATTGATCGCACGCGACACCGTCGCCGTCGATACCTTCGCCCGCCGCGCGATCTCCCGGATATCCATACCGTCCCACGCCTAAAACCACCCCAGCCCCTAACTAGCTGCGCATCTTACCATAGCCACTGCACAACAGCTTGAGCCCTGTTTTAGATATGGAAAACGTTTGCTATGCCTCAAAAATGCGATCTCAATTTAATTCTGTCTGATTCTTTTTGTGATTACTGAAACTGGTATCCCGGTTTAAGTTGGCAGCGAAAGACTCTGGTTTGGTCCGGATTGGCCCGCGCGTTACAGTCAGCCCAACTCAATAGGACTGTAGGCCCCAACGGAAAGATGACAGTTTGTCCATCGAAATCGGCTTCCAGGCTTACGCCATCCGCATTCGCAGGCAAAGTAAAGTTCAGCCCATCGCCGAAGATGACCGGATAGGACTCATGTACAATCTGGCTCACCATGGGGTGGAAGACTTCGGCCTCCAGCAGGAAAGTGGCCGTGTCCGACCAGTCGCGAACAGAAACCATAATCACGCGACCTCCCTGGGTGAACTTATCCGATTCGATTTTGGTGAATGGACAGGGTCCGGCAATGCATGAGGCTCTGGCGTTGCGGAACTCGTTGCCGGATCCGGCATCGAGAGATGCGGAACCGAGAGCGGCTTTCCATTTGCCGTCGGGTGAGCAGGGACGCTGCTTCTTACACGGCACATTTCCCTGGTTCTCGATTTGAAATGCCTTGGCCGCGCTACCCACATTCAATTCAGTCTGTGCCTTCACCGAATACCGCACTCGGACATTGCCCACCTTCATATCGGGGTGACGGGAGGCAGGGACGTCATTCGACAACGGAACCATGTGAACTACATAGAGTTTGTCGCCTACAAAGTCATTGAGTTTGAGGTCGGCGTATTGAGGGTTGTGAAAAAGCAAAGTGATAGCATCGCCCCTGCGCACCGATCGCCGTAGCGGTACGCTGAATGAGCCGGATGAATCGGACCGAGCCGTCGCCATGGCCAAATTACCCGCGACCGATATTTCCACATCGGAGATGGGCCGTTCCTTGCGCGGGTCGGAGGATTGTACGGTGACGGCTCCCTGCAGCACGATAGGAGGGCGAGTGCGCCATCCAATGAGTAAGATAGAGCTGGCAGTGAAGATCAGGGTAAAGAAGGCGGCAATCCATACTTCAAGTCGATGGATAGAGGTCATTCCGTTACTCTTTGTAGCATCATACGATGCCACAACCTGTCGATACACTTCCAGCCTTGGTCGCGCTGGTCACAAACACGGGCTTCTGCAATGACTTGGCTGGTACATTCCTTTATACCTGATCCGAATTTATTTAAGATCGAAGTGGAACGAACCGGATGAAGGGTGAGAGAACGAATTGGTTTTCGCGGCGACAGATGCTGCGACAAATCCTGGGTATGGGTTTGAGCTTGCCGTTGGCTGAGATTCTAACGCCGTGGTCCGTCCAGGCACAGGTATCTACCGCGCAGCCGGCGATGCCAACGCTGTCTCCCGAGGACGACAAATTTCTCGACGAAGTCGAAAACGCATGCTTCCTCTATTTTTGGGATCAAGGCAGCCCGAAAACCGGAATGGTCAAAGACCGTTGCAATGTCCACGTCGACGATCAGGGGATCGTGGCGAGCATTGCGGCAACGGGCTTTGGACTTACCGCACTTTGCATTGGTGAGCAGCGCAGTTTTGTAACTAAAGATGAGGCTATAGAGCGGGTGGTCGCCGCCCTCCGTTTTCTATGGAAGAAGCTGCCCAATCACCGCGGTTTTTTCTATCACTTCGCCAACATCAATACCGGGGAACGAGTTTGGGATTCCGAAGTGTCTTCGGTCGATACGGCGATTCTGCTCTGCGGAATCCTGACTTGCCGCGAGCATTTTCGTCATCCTGGCATTACCGAATTGGCGAACCTCATCTTTAATCGTGTGGATTGGACCTGGCTCTCGGAAGACACCTCTTTACTACCTCACGGCTGGACTCCGGAGTTCGGTTTTCTGGGATCGCGCTGGGACTACTACAGCGAATTGATGATGATGTATCTGCTGGGTATGGGATCTTCCGTTTATCCTTTAAAGGAAGAAGCTTGGAACGCTTGGAAGCGCCTCACTTTTGAATACGAAGGGTTGCGTTACATCGGCTCCTTCGCGCCGCTCTTTGTGCACCAATATTCGCAGGCCTGGTTCGATTTTCGCGGCAAACGCGATAAGTACGCTGATTATTTCCAAAACTCCGTTACCGCCACCGAGGTACACAGGCGATTCTGCCTGGAGTTGGCAAAACAGTTTCCCGACTATAGCGAAGACCTTTGGGGAATCACGGCTTCCGATTCGGATCACGGCTATGTCATCTGGGGCGGTCCTCCAGCTATTGGGCCGATCGATGGCTCGGTTGTTCCAAGTGCCGCCGGCGGATCTTTGCCCTTCCTGCCCCAAGCAACACTGCGGGTGTTGAAGACGATTCGGTCCCGTTATGCTCCCGCCTGGAATAAGTACGGATTTGTGAATGCCTTCAACCCTCTCAAGAACTGGTATGACACCGACGTGATCGGCATTGATACCGGAATCACCATGGTCATGGCGGAGAATCTTCGATCCGGGTTTGTCTGGGAGACCTTTATGAAGGCTCCCGAAGCCCAACGAGGAATGCAGCGAGCGGGCCTCAAGAAGTACTAGACTGTCAGCAAGGGGCAGTTGGTCACACCTTCGGTTCTTTTGATCGGGGCAACAACCGAGGGCTTATTTTATTCATCCAAGACGTACTCGATGGCAGGCTGATCTTGATTAGCCGGAATTCATTGGTCTAGACTTTGTTTGAATCCGCAGCCGCTCATCTGATTCACGGTCTCGGTTGCTGGTGTTTTTCGCTGGCGATTCAACGAAAACCCGTGCAATACAGGGCCAGGCCATGACCATGAAGAAGGAACAGGATTTCTGGAGCGGGTGGCGGGAGCGGTTCTCCGCCCTCCGCAACGTGCCTGCTGTCTTGCGCATCGTCTGGGAATCGGGACGGGCCGTGGTTTCCGCTGGCATCGTCCTTCGCGTAGTCGTCTCTTTACTGCCGGTCGTACTTCTCTGGATCACCAAACTCATTATCGATGGCATCGTGCATGCGAGGGCGGTGCACGAATCCGTTCCAGAGCGCTTATGGTGGTTGGTCGGCGCTGAATTTGGGGTTGCGCTTCTGGGCAGCATCTTGACGCGTGGCCTCGATTTTCTCGATGCGCTGATGGCCGATAAATATACCCGGCATGTCAGCGTGCTGGTCATGAAGCACGCCGCCACGTTGGATCTGGTGGCCTACGAGAATCCCGAATTTTATGACCGGATGGAGCGAGCCCGGGTTCAGGCGACGGATCGTCTGGGGATGATCCAATCGATCGGGCGTCTGGTTCAGCAGGTTATTACGACTATCTCCCTGTCGGTTTCGATTGTTCTTTTTTCGCCGTGGCTTCTGTTGCTTCTGGTGGCGGGCGTGGTGCCGGCATTTTTAGGAGAGAGTCATTTCGCCTTTTTGGGATATGCCAAGAACTTCCGCCAGACGCCCATCCGTCGCCAACTCGATTATCTTCGCGTAGCTGGTGGCAGTAAGGATGCTGCCAAAGAACTCAAATTGTTTGGGCTGGCGAACTTCTTCACCGATCGTTTCACAAAGCTCTCCGACCAGATTTATAAGGAAGACGTTTCTCTGTCACGACAGCGATTGGTCGCCGGTTCGTTACTTTCGGTGATTGGTACGGCGGGATATTATTCGGCATATGTGCTGGTCATCTGGCGAACAGTAATGGGGCTGCTCAGCATCGGCACTCTGACTTTTCTTGCCGGCGCCATTCAGGGTGCGAGCACCAATATTCAGCAAATTTTCTCAACCGTCTCGGGCATCGCCGATCAGGCTCTATTTCTTACTGATCTGGTTGCGTTTTTCGAAATGAAACCGACCATTCAGTCGAAGCCCAATGCGTTGCCTATGCCCCGGCCCATCCGCAGTGGCTTCGAATTTCGCAACGTCTCTTTCAGTTATCCCGGAAGTGACCGTCGGATTCTCAACGGGCTAAATTTCTGTCTTTTTCCTGGGGAGCGCGTAGCGCTGGTTGGAGAAAATGGTCAGGGGAAGACCACCATCGTCAAGCTATTGACTCGCTTGTACGATCCCACCGAAGGCCAGGTGCTGCTTGATGGCATCGATCTACGCGAGTACGACCTGGAAGACGTTTACCGCAACATTGGCATCATTTTTCAGGACTTCATGCGCTACGAGATGACAGCCCGGGAGAACATTGCCGTGGGCCGGATCGAAGAGATGAATAATCTGGCGCTTCTCCACCAAGCGGCCGAGAAAAGCATGGCGGACGAAGTGATCAGCCGACTTTCCGGCAAGTACGATCAAATGCTCGGCCGCCGCTTCGACGGAGGAGTGGACCTCTCGGGTGGGGAATGGCAGAAAGTTGCGCTGGCTCGAGCGTATCTGAGAAATGCGCAGCTTCTGGTCCTCGACGAGCCCACCGCCGCGCTGGACGCGCGCAGCGAATTTCAGGTTTTTCAACGATTTTCGGAGTTGACCGCCGGGAAGATGGCTCTGTTTATTTCGCATCGTTTCTCCACGGTACGCATGGCCGACAGGATTGTAGTAATCGAGGGCGGCCGCATCGCAGAAGACGGAAGTCATGAGCAGCTCACTCATCTGGGCGGCCGTTACGCGGAAATGTTTGAACTGCAGGCTGGTAGTTATCGTTAGAGGTTGGGACATAGGTCGAAAAGATATGGTTACTAATCCTCACGCCGAAAGCTTCGTCTCAGAAGAAGAACGCAAGCCGGAAGTTGCCGGCAAAGCCGGCGATTCGGAGATCTCGCGCAGCGCTGCTTTGCGTCTTGCCGCCGTCCTCGGGTGGTTGCCGGGCACGAGTTCTTCGCCGACGTTTTCGCAGCGCTCCCGCAAGTTAGAAATTGAATTCAAGCCGATATTCGCCGCGATCGATGTGGCGTCCGAGACTAAATCTTTGCCGGAGCCGTTGCGTGCGATCCGCGACAACCTGCAGTTGATTGCCACGGAGCTCCGCAACGTTCCTATCGAATTGAAGACGCGCAAGCGGATCGCTCACGTGCGGACGAAGACCAATGAAGTTGTCCCCCGCGTCTTGGCGATTGCGGAAGCTTTTCTGGATGTCACGGCCAATCATTTCAGCGAGGCTGAATTCACCGCTTATTGCCAGGCTTTCCAGGAGGTCGCGGTTCTTGATCTCCCCGAAGTGTTGGCTCTGGTTCCGGCCCTCAAGCTCGTTCTTCTGGAGCGCATCGCCGCGCTTGGCCGCTCAGCAGTCACCGGTGGCCTTTCGGATTCTCAGGCTTTGGAGGTTTGCATCCAGAGCCTGCGCGATGTGACGCACACTCCCTGGAATGATGTTCTCGAACCTCTGGTCTTGTTCGATCGCATTCTTGGCCGTGATCCTGCCGGCGCTTACTCGGCGATGGACTTTGAGAGTCGATCCTTATATCGCGAAAAACTTTCCAAGATCGCCAAGCGCTCCGATATGTCGGAAACGGAAGTGGCGAACGAGGCGATTGCGTTGGCGCAGAAGGCACGCGCTCGCGCCTATCACAATCCGCGGGTCAAACTGCGGGAATCGCACGTCGGTTATTACATTGTTGGAGAAGGGACGGCCGAGCTTCATCGGCAAATTGGCTTCAAGCCCCATATTGGCCAACGTGTTCAGGCTTTGCTGCGCCAGCATCCGGATGAATTTTTTCTTCCCGGAATTGCAATTCTTACCTTCGCGATCATCACCGGAATCCTACTGGCAGTGACGTCCACCAGCAATGAGCCCTTACTTTCCGTGCTTTGTCTGTTGATTCTTCTGCTGCCGGGCTCCCAGGCGGCGATTCAAGTAATGAATTATCTGGTCGGCGCGCTTCTGCGGGCGGAGATTCTGCCCAAGCTGGATTTTTCCGAAGGCATTCCCAAAGATTGTATGACCATGGTTGCGGTTCCGACTCTCCTGCTGAATGAGAAGCAGGTGCGCGGCCTGGTCGATGATCTCGAAGTGCGTTTCCTCGGTAATCATGATCCCAACGTCCACTTCGCGCTTCTGTCCGATCTTCCTGATTCTGACCATCCCGCTAGTGAAGATAACCAATTGATCGATCTGGCCACATCGCTCATTCTCCAGTTGAATGAACAATACGGTGCGCAGAAGATGGGCTCGTTTTTCCTTTTTCATCGTCACCGCGTGTACAACCCTCGCGAAAAAGGATGGATGGGCTGGGAGCGTAAACGCGGCAAATTGCTCGACCTGAACAAGCTGCTGCGTGCGGAATACGATAGCTTTCCGGTCAAGGTGGGAAATCTTTCGATACTTCCAGAGATTCGATTTGTAGTCACGCTGGATTCCGACACCGAGCTTCCGCGAGGATCGGCTCATCGCATGATTGGAACTCTGGCACATCCACTGCATCAGGCCATCATCGATCCGGAGAAAAATATTGTTGTGGCCGGCTACGGTATCCTGCAGCCACGCGTTGGCGTCAGCGTGCAGAGCACGGGCCGATCGCGCCTGGCCGCCATCTACGCGGGTGAGACAGGCTTTGATATTTATACCCGCGCCGTCTCCGACGCTTACCAGGATCTTTACGGTGAAGGCAGCTACACGGGGAAGGGAATTTACGAGGTCGACACTCTTCAACAGGTGCTCAACCGTCGCTTTCCGCGAAATGTGTTGCTGAGTCACGATCTGATTGAGGGCTCTTACGCGCGCGCCGGATTGGCGAGCGATATCGAGGTGATCGAGGATTATCCCTCGCACTACAGCGCCTACAATCGCCGCAAGCATCGTTGGATGCGGGGCGATTGGCAGATACTGGAATGGTTGACCTCGACCGTTCCGCAGGAATCAGGCGCACGTGTGCCGAATCCAATCTCGCTAGTCTCACGTTGGAAGATTCTCGATAACCTGCGTCGCAGTTTAGTCGAACCTGCTACGCTTCTCCTGTTGTTGTTTGGCTGGCTCTTGCCGGGAGCGAACCATCTCTACTGGACCATCGCTACAGTTTGCATTTTGTTTATCCCTTCATGGTTCGAGCTTGCCTTTGGAGCTGTTCGTTCAGTTGTGGAACGTGACGCGCAGGTGGCACGGGAAGCTTTGCACGCGTTCTACGCGACCAATGTCAACGTCTTTCTTAGCTTGGTCTTCCTTGGACACCAGACGCTGCTTTCGCTTGACGCCGTAGTACGAACGCTGATCAGGCGGACGCTAACGCACGAGCGGCTTTTGGAATGGGAAACGGCAGCCGAAACCGAGATGGGTGCGCGGCGCACGCCAGTCGATCGCTATCTGGATTGGACGCCGGCTCTGGCTGTGAGCATCGGGCTCTTGCTTTGGTTATTTCAGCCCTCGTCTTTAATTATCGCGGCGCCCTTCTTGTGCTTGTGGGCAAGCAGCAAACTTGTAGCTCTTTGGCTCAACAAGTCGCCGATCCTGCGGGATGGCGATGTCCCCCGCCGCGACACACTCTTCCTTCGTCGTAGCGCGCTTTATACCTGGCGCTATTTCTCTGAGTTTTGTACCGAAGAAGAGCATTGGCTGATTCCGGATAACGTACAGGAGGATCCACTTGTAATCGCGGCTCGCTTTTCGCCCACAAATTTGGGATTTCTTCTGAACTCTCGGCAAGTTGCGGTCGAACTCGGTTACCTTACGGTTCCGGAGATGGCCGCGTTAACTCACCTGACTCTATCGACGGTGGCCGCTATTCCCAAGCATCGCGGCCATTTGCTCAATTGGTATGACACGCGCACACTGGAACCGCTGAATCCCCGGTTTGTTTCGTCGGTCGACAGCGGCAACCTGGTGGCTTCGTTATGGACTTTGCAGCAGGGCTGCCGCGACCGTTTGAACCAGCCGCTCTTCCAACCAAGTATGGTCGAAGGTTTCCTGGATCACCTTCGAGTTCTTGCCGAGCGGCGGTTACTTCCGCGAAAGACGATCGCTCGTTACGAGGAAAGTTTTCAGGGAGAAGACTGGCTGCTCTCGCTCCTGACGTTCCCTGAAGATATCCTCGATGAAGGGACCCTATCAACGAAGTCGGAGCGTGTTCCCGAAGTCGCGTGGTTTCGCCAGCAAGGGCACGCGCGTTTGCACAACATTCGAGAGATGGTGCGGTTATACGCACCCTGGTGGTTAGAGGAGTTTGCTCCGCTGCGAAGCGATGCTGCGATGCGCGCAAAATATTTGGGTCACGTGCCCCTGCGGCAGCTTCCCGATTTCATCGTTGAGCTGCAGGCACATCTGGATGGAGCCATGCAGTCCGCCTCCGGTGAGAACAAGGATCTGTACGAGCGCCTCAGAGCTTTGCTTACAGAGGCTCGCGTCAATGCAGCCGCTTTGATCGAAGATCTGCGCCAGGCCGGCGCAACCGCAGGCAGCATGGCGAACGAAATGGATTTTCGTTTTCTGCTCGACACTCGGCGCAAGCTGATGTCGGTGGGGTTTGACACGGAGACCGGGCAGTTGCAGGCGGCGTGTTATGACTTGCTGGCCACTGAATCACGCATCGCCGTCTTCGTGGCCATCGCCAAAGAAGATATCCCGCAGGATTGCTGGTTCCGGATGGGGCGGGCGCAAACCCTCGATTGCGGCCGCCCGGTCATGCTCTCCTGGACTGGGACCATGTTCGAATACCTGATGCCTGGAATCTGGATGCGTTCCCACTCCAATACGCTGCTTGATCGTACCCGCATCGCTGCCGTACGGTCTCAGCAAGCTTATGCGCAGAAGAAAGGCGTCCCCTGGGGAATTTCCGAATCAGCGCATGCCAAAGTCGATGATGCCGGCAATTACCAATACCTAGCTTTCGGGCTGCCGCAACTTTCCATGATGCGGAGAGACTCTAATCCTCTCGTCATTTCTCCGTACTCCACATTTTTGGCGCTCGATGTGGACCGGCCTGCCGCACTGCGCAACCTGCGGCGCATGGACGCTTTGGGCTGGTTCGGGCCTTACGGATTCTACGAAGCCGCCGATTACAGCAATGCCGGCGGGCGATTTGGTTCGTCCCGTGTTCAGGTGGTGCACACATGGATGGTTCATCATCAGGGCATGAGTTTTCTTTCCATGGCCAACGTTCTTTGCGGCAACATAGTGCAGCGCTGGTTCCACAGCGATCGCCGGGTGCAGGCTACCGAATTTGTTTTGCACGAAAAGCCCGCAGCCAGCGTTCGCCGCGTTCAATTTCCTTTTAGAAGGTCTGCGGCGTAGTTCCCTTAATGTTATTGAAGGCTGCGTGTTCATCATCGTATTCGGAACATTCCATGACAAAATTCCTGAGACACCAACAGCTTCTGTTTACGCTCTTACTTGCTCTCGTATGCTCTGCGGCTCTTCGTGCTCAGGCTCAATCTTCTGCGGATGTAATCGTGGTCGATGCTTCTGCGCCCGCCCATCCGTTCCCGCATTTTTGGGAAAAGATGTTTGGCTCGGGCCGCGCTATTCTCAGCTTGCGCGAAAGCTATCGTCAAGATTTGCACGCCGTGAAGCAGATCACGGATTTTAATTACGTTCGCTTCCACGCGATTCTGAATGACGAAGTCGGAGTGTACGACGAGGATCCGCAAGGCCGGCCGGTCTACAACTTCTCCTATGTTGACCAGATTTACGATGGCGTGCTGGCAAATGGTGTGAAGCCGTTTGTCGAACTAAGCTTCATGCCGAATAAACTTGCGGCCAAGCCGGTTTTTCAGGCTTTCTGGTACAAGCCAGATGTTTCTCCTCCCAAAGATTGGAGTCGCTGGGACGATCTGATTACCGCGTTTGTCCAGCATCTGGTCGATCGCTATGGTGTTGAAGAAGTCGCCACCTGGTACTTCGAAGTGTGGAATGAGCCCAACCTTGATTTCTGGGCCGGGCAGCCCCGGCAATCAAGCTATTGGGAACTTTACGATCACACCGCGCTCGCCGTTAAAAAAGTAGATCACCGGCTTCGCATCGGTGGTCCCGCTACGGCGCAGGCCGCATGGGTAGACGCTTTTATCCAACACTGCGTTCAGCAGAAAATTCCTCTGGACTTCGTCTCCACCCACGTCTATGGAAACGACCGTGCTCAAGATGTCTTCGGAACGAATGAGGACATTCCGCGCGACCGGATGGTTTGCCGCGCCGTCAGCAAAGTTCACGAGCAGATCCGCGCCTCCGCCGCGCCCGCTCTCCCTCTGATTTGGAGTGAGTTCAACGCGAGTTACAAGAACGAAACTGACGTCACCGATTCGGTTTACATGGGCCCCTGGCTCGCGGACATGGTTCGTCAATGCGACGGCCTCGTGGAGATGATGTCTTATTGGACCTTCTCCGATGTTTTCGAGGAGCAGGGAGTAGTGAAGACGCCGTTCTACGGTGGCTATGGGCTGTTGGCGGAAGATGATATTCCCAAGCCGGCGTACGCAGCTTTTGCCCTCTTGCATAAGCTGGGGGATCAGCGTCTGATGCTGAACTCTGACTCTGCGTTGCTAACCCGCACTGCGGATGGTTCGCTGGTGATGGCGTTGTGGAACTGCGCGCCGCCGGGACAATCCGGTCCAAGCAAAAATGTGACCGTGCGCTTTCAACATACCACCGCCGCAAGCGCGGCTCTGTTGCGCCTCGATGCTGAGCACGAGGACTTTCACGGTGCTTACGCAAAGATGGGATCTCCTGTGTACCCCACTCCAGCCCAGATTCACGAATTGCGCCGGGCGACCGAAATGGCTGCTCCGGAAACTCGCGTCTTGAAAAACAACGAGCTAACGGTGGAGATTCCGGCTCAAGGACTCGTGCTGGTCGAACTTAAGTAGAGATTCTTCTTAGAGTTCGCTGATATCTAATCTGCCTCTAATCCTGCGTTCGACGACCGTTGCAATCACAAGGAGTTGCAGGATTTCATGTGCGTGACCGAAAGGAAGCTGGCGTGCAATCCCCTGCACGCGGCTGGTTGCCTTCGCCGTCGATGGTCAAGCCCGCGCCAATTTCTTAAGAGGAGATACCTATGCTGGAACTGATTGCACTGCTGTCTCGCATCTGGATTATTCCCGGAGACCCGGAAAACCCAAAGCCTATCGGGCCTGAACATTGGAGAATCTAAAATTCGATAACGCTCTTGGTATGGTGCTGCGATTTGTTTCTTGCGAAAAGTAATGGCTGGCGCTCCAGATGATTCGCCGGAACGCCAGCCAGAGTCTTAAAAGTTACACACCAAGAAATTACACACCTGCCCTGGCAGCTCGGACTAGCGGTGCAGTCCGCGGAGTTTCCACTTCCCGGTCAAAATACAACCGGTACGAACGGTGAATCCCATACATCACCGGGAATACTACCAGCGCTGCCTGCCAACCCCAGTGATGGCTTACCATGTTGACCATCGAAGTCATTCCTGCACTGACCACGTAATAGGGGAATGACAATTGCACGATGCTCACCCAGACGCGGTGCATAGCCGTACCCTGGGCTACCTTAATGATGCCCGCGACCGGCGCCGTTTGCCCCAGGAAGAAAGCAGCAGTTGCCGAGGCCAGCATAAGCGGTTCTGATGCCCACGCTTTTCCCACCCAGCCTGCATTCCAGATCAAGGTCGCTACGCTGGTGGCAAAAGCCATCATGCTCACATTGAATAGCATTTGCTCTGGCTTGAACTTGCTCTCAGCTTTCGGCCAGCACTGCACCACAGTTGAAAAGCATGCGATCGCGATTGCTTCCAGTGCACTCAGATTCACCACCGCGATCAACAGGAACGGAAGGTTCATTGACATGTTGCCGTCGATGCCCGGCAGTTTGATCTTCATGCGTGACGTTACCGCTGCCAGCGCAAGTACGGCCAGTGCGTACGATGGATGCAGCGTATGGCTTCGCAGTCCGGCGAATAAAGTCGCTGCAGTCCCTGTCAGCGCCATCACTCCGATAAACGTTTTGGTCAGCCGTGTGTTGGGTTTCATGATCGTCTCCTTTCTATAGGTTTACTGCACACGGCTTACTGTTCATCGTCTCCAGCGTCAGAGAATGCTCCATCGGCAGTCGATACGGCGGCGCCCCACACTACGCTTGCCGCTTGCGTACCCGTACCGGTGCTCGAGCCCCAGACTACGCTGAAGGCGCTAAGGGCGTTGCTATTCCAGGGTAAGGACGCGCCCCAGACCACCGAACTGCCACTCACGTTTGCGCCCCAGACTACTGACGCACCCCACACTACCGAACTACCCCATACCACCGAGGTCGGCGAGACCGAGCCATTTCCATAGACAAGAGAGACGTTCCCGGTATTCGGGTTGTAAACGACTGACGGTGACAGGGCTGCACCCACCGCAGTCGATGCGAGGTTGTTGTTTGACACCGCGGTCTGCATATTGAGCAGGCCGGAACCGACTGAAAACAGATCGTAGGTGCTGGTGAAGTTCTGCGAAAGGTGAGGAACCCAGGCCACGGTCGAAGTCGGGAATAACTTGTACGTGGTCTTCATCAGCCGCGCCTTCACCTGGTCTGGAGTCAGATTAATGTTCTGCTGCATTAGCAATGCAACCGCTCCCGTAACAACCGGCGTTGCCATGCTGGTGCCGCTAAGCGTGAAATAGTCGTTGTTGCCATCGTTGCCGGTCACCAACTCAGACGGATAAAGCGCTTCCAGAGTGGCGCCCGGAGCCGATAAAGAAACGATGTCGTTGCCGGGAGCAACCAGGTCAGGCTTTACCACGTGGTCGTAAGTGCTGGGGCCCTTCGAACTGTAGCTGGCCAGGGTCTGAGCCGACTGTGAAGAGGATCCATTACTCTTCGTTGCGCCCACGGTGATCACGAAGGGGTCGTTGCCCGGAGCCGTAATAGTTCCAAATCCGTTGCTGCCATTGATGCCTACGCGTCCGTAATTACCCGCCGCGACAACCACGACAATCCCCGCTTTCCAAGCTGATTCCACCGCCTGGCAGAGTGGGTCTTGGGTATAGCTGACGAAAATGCCGCGCCCGAGCGACAGGTTAATCACCTGAATGTTGTAGGTGTTCTGCAGTGCAATCGCTTCCTGGATGGCCGCGATCACGGTGCTATCAGTGCCGGCGCCATTGGCGTCCAGCGCGCGAAGATCCACAAGGTTTACGTTAGGTGCAACTCCAATGTAATTCCCGCTTGAAAGGTAGCCGTTGCCGCCAATGATTCCGGCAACGTGCGTGCCGTGACCGTAGAGGTCGTATTGTGCGCCGCTCGAGTTGGAGGTCGGCGTACCTGTGAAATCCTGGTGATAGACCACGCGAGAATGAGTCTCAGCCGAATTCCACAGATCGGGATGACTGTCGTTAATGCCGCTATCAATTACGGCCACGCCAATTCCCGTTCCGTTGTAGCCAGAATTCCAGGCGGAAGCCATGCCCGTCGCTACATCCGTGGTGTCATCCAGTTCTTTCATCGCATGGTCGACGCTTACGGAAGCAACTTCGGGATCGGCTTCAAGGGCGGGAAGCGCGCTTGCCGGAATGGTGAGAGCAATGCCCTTGACCACGCCGAGCCTATGGTTCAGACGGGCTCCAAGGCGCTGCACTTTGCCTTCTTGCGTCGCCTGCGGCGCTTGCTTGTATTGCACAATGACAGTCACCATCTCATTGGCAGCCGTCTTGCCCTGATGGGCACGCGTTAGTACAGGCGCGAGGTCCGGAGCGAACTTGCCGACCATCTTCCCTTCGCCTTGGGCAAACGCGGCTTCCGCCACCAGGAGCACCAACAGCATGCTCAAGCGTTTTCCCCAAGCAGCGCTGTGACGCTGACCTCGACTCGGGCTCTTTGGCTTCAGTGTCTGCGACATAAAAGTCTCACCCTTCCTAGACAGACGAACGAATGTGGCACAAAGCTGCGCTACAACTCGGCTTAGCTGTTGCACGGGCGGGGCCAAACAAGTCCCCGTAAGCTGTTGTAATGATTGGGTGTTAGTGTGGTCGCTTTAAGTCGTAGTGAGCCAGTCTGTCCCGCGCATGGGGGCGTGGGACACAATGTCCCGCAGGCTTGATTACTTCCGTTTCGCGAAACTGGTTACCTCAATTGCGGAAGACCCAACTTTAGAAGGCGATGCCTGTGTGGCTGAGTCGTGACGCGTGGTCGTGTCTGAAGTCCGGATATAAGTTGGGTTCAGCGTCCCGCGGCAGCTTCAGCTTTTTCCTGTAATTGCGCGTTTGTCGGCAGAATACGCGGCAGAGCTGCCATCAACCGCTGCGTGTATTCGTGTTGCGGATGCGCGAATATCTGCTCGGTCGTTCCGCACTCAACAATTTCTCCTTGGTGAAGAATGGCAATGCGGTCGCAAATTCCCGCCACCGAAGCCAGATCATGAGAGATGTAGAGAATAGCCATTCCCGTGGAGCGGTTCAGTTCGCGGAAGAGCGCAAGAATTTCCGCTTGCGTAATCACATCGAGGGCGCTGGTCGCTTCGTCGGCAATCAGCAGCGCTGGACGGTGCATGACGGCCATGGCAATCAGCACTCGCTGCGCTTGCCCCACACTCATCTGCGAGGGATACTTACGCAGAAATTCGTCATCGGCGGGAAGCGAAACACTTTGAAGACAGGCGCGGATCGCGTCGGTGCACTCGGCGCTCCCGCCTGCGGCGTGGGCCCGCCACGCTTCCCGGAGCTGAGTTCGGACCTTCAGCGCTGGATTTAGAGAAGACAGCGGACTTTGCAGCACCAGCGCAACCGCGCGTCCGCGGAGCGCGCGCAGTTCGCGTTCGGATAGTTGGAGTAGTTCGGACTCCTGAAATCGAATTGTACCTTCGGCTTGTGCCCGTTTCTTATCGAGAAGTCCGAGAATTGCCATGGCTAGCGTGCTCTTGCCGGAGCCGCTTTGTCCCACCAGCCCCAAAACTTCGCCTCGCCGAATTTCTACCTGTACATCGCGCAGAACCGGCTGCTTTCCCGAATACCGCACGGAAAGGCACGCCGAAAGGAGAATCTCGTTCTGTGGAGTCGATGACATGCCACTCTTGGTTTCAGATGGTTGTTTTAAGATCCGTGGTAATCCGTATAAATCCGTGGCAAAGAAGTTCGTCTACTTCGCCGCCACCGTTAGCCGCTCCGCATTCCAAAATGTTTGCGGCGACAAAATAACTGGCGTCGCGCCGTGCACCGTGGCTGCAACCGCGGACAAGGCATTTTTGTTAATCAGAAAAATAAACGGTTCCTGCTCAACCACAATTTCCTGCACGCGATCGAACGCCTCTTTTCTTTTCTTTGGATCGCTCGATGAAGCCTGCGCCCGCATCAGGCTGTCGATCTCCGCTTCCCAGGGAGTTTCTGGAACTTTCTGTTGTGGATTCCATTGATGGTTTTCCGAAGAGCTCAACCACACGTTCATCTCGCCATCCGGATCCAGGTCCACGTTAGTCAAGCCAAGAATTATGGCCTCGTAGTCGAAGCTCTGGGTCATGCGCTCGATCAGGGAAGGGAAGTCAAGCGTAACCACATTTACGTGGATGCCGATCTTCTGCAGATCATCCTGGATGAGCACCGCCATGCGCTCCCGTATTTTGTTGCCCGCATTCGTGATAATCGAAAACACCACTTCATTGCCGTCTTTATCTTTGAGCGCCCCATTTTCCATGCGGAAACCCTCGCCCTGCAGCGCCTTCAAAGCGGCATCGGGGCGGTATGGTTGAGGCTTCAGCTTGCTGTTGAACCAAAATTTATTCGCTGGCGAGAATGGTCCAAGCGCAGGCTGAGCATGTCCATGAAAGACGATGCGGCTCAAATCGTCGCGGTTGATTGCCTCCGAAATCGCACGCCGGAAGTTTGCAGAGCGAAACCAACTTTTCTTGTAGCTGGGAATCGGCGACTTCGCCACCTCGTTGAACCAAAGCTGCTCGCTGTCGAGCGACGGACCCGCATCGTGCACCAGTTGCGGCGAAGTCGCTGCAAGCTTATCGAAGTATTCGCTGTCCAGAGAATTGATCAGGTCCAGTTCGCCGCGTTTGAAGCGCAGCATCTCTACATCGCGGTTGGGCTGTATGTCCAGCCGGATCGAATCCAGATAAGGCAGCTTCCGTCCCTGCTCGTCGGTCTTCCAGTAATTCGGATTGCGCTGCAACAGCAACGTAGCGCCCGGTTTGTAGTCGGCCACTACGAATGGTCCAAGCACCGCCATTTCTTTCTTCGGCGAGTGCTCGGATTGAATTGCGACCTGATCGAAAAGCCGATCCAGTCCGGCGACAGGCGCGGGAAATGTGATCGAGATTTCTGTCGGCGAAATCACCTTGGATTCCACGCTTCCGGCGCCCGAGCGAAATGCGTCGCCCGTCGGCGAATGCAGGTTGGGGTCCATCAATTGTTGCATCGTGAAAGCCACGTCTGATGCGGAAAAATTTGTCCCGTCCGAAAATGAAATTCCGCTGCGCAAATGGAATGTAATCCGGCGTCCGTCCTTTGAGACCTTCCACGACGTCGCCAGCCCCGGTTCCAGTTCCTGAGTCTGGCGGTTCACCCGCACCAGCACTCCTCCCGTTAAATAGCGGACAGCAGCCGCGGCGTCGTTATCGACCTTCAGAGGATCAAACGTTTTCGGTTCCGTACGCAGGCAAAACCGCAGCTCGCCGCCTTGAGCTACCGCGTTCCCCAGCAGCGCCCCGAAACAGATCAATGTGACCGCGATTGTCTTTCGGTATCCCCTCGCCATCTCTTCGACCTTTCTCATGTGGATGGTCATGCGGCCACTTCCTCTTGTCTTGAAAGTAAAAGCTGAAACGATGTCACGACCACCACCAGCAAAATCAAGGGCACAAACTTCCACGGCTCTTCGCCAACGGAGACCAGGCCTTCCAATTCTTTCAACAGACTTCCCCAGGAAGGCATCGGCTCGGCCACGCCGAGGCCGAGGATGCCAAGGTTGGCTTCACTCAAGATGAAGACCGGAATTGAAATCCAAAATTGCGCGTAGAGCACCGGCTTCAAATTCGGTATCACGTGTACCCAAAACAGACGCTGTCCAGAAATCCCAGCTGCTCGCGCCTGTCGCGCGAAATCCGACGAGCGGAGCGATCCCGCCGCAGTGCACAGCACTCGCGCAGCGGCCGTCCAGCCCAGAAGTCCCAGCAACAGAAAAGTGACCATCGCCGAAAACAACGGGGACACATTCAGCGGCAGCAGCGCCCGCGCTGTGATCAACAGGAATAACCATGGCAGCGATAAAAATAGATCGGTCACCGCCATTGCCAGCCGCGCCCAGATTCCACCTAAATATCCCGCCAGCCCACCGATTAGTGCTGCCATTAGCGTGGAAAGCAAAGCTGCGGCCGGAGCCAGCAACAGCGAAATCCTCGTTCCATAAAGCACGCGGGCGAACCGGTCGCGTCCAACATCATCTGTTCCCAGCCAGTGCGCTCGCGATGGAGGCGCGTTCGTAGCTTCACGATATTGTTTGGCATATCCGGCGGGCGCCAACCAATTTGCGGCGAGCGACGCCCCTAGCACGAGCGCCAAAATCGCGCACGCCAGCTTCTGCCACGGATTCAAGATTCCTGGCCTCGGACCATATGTCCGATTACATCTGCTCCGGAATTGGCCAGCAAGGTTACCAGCGTCACCAGGATCGTTATGTTGACCAGCAGTGGGAGATCGCGGGCCAATGCCGCCTGCCATGCGAGTTGTCCGATGCCGGCAAGCCCGCACAGAGCTTCGACTGGGATCGCGGCTCCTACCGCCATGCTCACCGACACTCCAGCTACGGCCAACAGTTGCGGCGCCACTACGGGAACTACGTGCCAGAAAAGGATACGAGGCTCCGCCAAACCTTTGGCTCGCGCGGTGATGACGTGAGGCTGGGAGTAGGCTTTCACCAACAGATTTCGCGTATAACGGTAAGTGTGCGGAAACACGATCAGCGCAATGGCCAATGAGCCGGGGACATTCCACAGCACCGAAAGCAACGCCAGCACCGCCGCCGGAATGCAAAGAAATGTTCCGCTGACGATTGTGGTCAGCGTGTCATAAATAGAGAGACGCAGCCACGCCGCGCTCAACGCCAGCGTCAGGGATAGCACCCAGGCCAGAGCCAGTCCGGTGGTGAGCAGACGCACCGTGAGAGGCGCACGATCGATTAGCAGAGCCCGCACGGGTTGTCCCAAAGCCAGCGAAGTTCCAAGGTCCCCATGCGCAGCTCGATTCATATAGGAAAAATAAAATCGCAGGATATTGTGGTCTTGCCGCCTGGCTTCGTGCAGTGCGTTAACACTGGCAGCGTTTAAGTGTGGATCAAGCTGTTGCTCGTCAACCTCGAAACCTGGCGCAAGGCGCACCAGCGTAGCGGAAATAAATCCCCCGAGAAAAATAGTCGCTAGCAGTGCCAGCGCATGCCGGATAATTCTTCCCCTCAACATTTATTTCACCGAAGCCCCGCGCGCCAGTGGATCCGGCCGAGCTGCTGCTTCCGCATGGTGGACTTGTTTTATCGAGTACATTCGCCGATCGGCTTCCGCCAGTAGAGCTTCCACGTCATATCCGTTCTCCGGACAAAACGCCGTCCCCACGCTCAGGCTGATCACATCCCGTCCGCAAGTGTGACGCCCCGCTTCGATGGCCGCCTGATTCAAGCGGTCGGCTTTTTCTAACGCGGCCTCCGGCGTGAGGCCGGGGGCAGTGATCACAAATTCGTCGCCGCCCATGCGCGCCACGTAGTCATATCCGCGGCAAGCGTCCTTAAGCCGGGTGCTGAACTCTCGCAGCAGCTTGTCTCCTTCCAGGTGTCCGAACGAGTCATTGATCTTCTTGAGCCCGTCAATGTCGCAGACCATGACCGCGAGCGAAGTCTTCATGCGGCGGCACCGGGTTACTTCCTGCGCCAGGTGTACAAACAGGGATCGCGCATTGGGCAACCCCGTAAGGAAGTCTGTGGTTGCCGAACTCTCAGCCTGCTGATATTTCAGCGCGTTCTCCACTGAGAGCGCTACCTTCGACGCTACAGCCAGCAAAATCCGCAAGTGGTCCGGCGTGAAAGCGTCCGGAGTGGAGTGATACATGGCCAACACGCCCACCACGCCGTTTAATCCTTCCAAAGGCACGGCCAAGGCTGAGGATAGCGTGGCGTATTTTTCCGGATCGGCGATGTAACCCGCTTCCACCTGAGGATTGCCATTGATAATCGGTTTGCAATTCTCCGCCACCCATCCGCATAAGCCCTCGCCCACGCGGATTTTCAGCGACGACAGAACGCGAAAATTTTCGCCGCTCACCAGTTCCGGCAACAACCAGCCATTTCGGTTTACGAATACTGCGATGGAATCGTAGGGGATCAGTTTGCGCAACCGCATCGATAGCACGGAGAGTGTTTCACTCAGGCTTAGCGAGTTGCCCAAATCCTGGCTCAACTCGAACATGGCTTGCGCCTCTTGCCGCGCTGATGCGATCGATGTCAGGAAGTCGGTCTCGGGCTGAGGGTTCTCAGCACCTTTCTCAAAGCCCGTGGCCGGCGCTAAACCACGCTCCACGCGCAGCGCCTTGGAGAATCCGGAAGGAACGAAGCCGGCCTCGTAGGTTTGCGCGATGCGCTCCAGGGCCACATAGCGCTTTTCCAGAATCTCCACCACCTTTGCGTCGAACCACGTGCCTGATTTTTCCTTTACCTTGGCCATGGCCTGATCCAGCGGTATGGCCGGACGATACTGACGGTCTGATGCCAGTGCGTCCAGGCAATCCACCACGGCCAGAATGCGGGCTCCGATGGGAATCTCTTCGCCGATGAGACCGGCCGGATACCCCGATCCATCCCATCTTTCATGGTGCGAACGCACGATTGGAGATACTGGATAAGGGAAGGCCACGCGGTCGAGAATTTCCGCGCCCACCAATGGATGTACTTTCATTTTCTCGAACTCTTCCGGCGTGAGCTTGCCCGGTTTGTTGATGATGTGTTCGGGCACGGCAAGTTTGCCGATGTCATGCAGCAGCGCCGCAGCACGCAACGCCTCAATCTCGTCCGGCGGCAGACCGAGGTCCTTGGCGATTTCTATCGCGTAAGTTCGTACTCGCTGCAGGTGCGTATGGGTTGTTTGGTCCTTCGCTTCGATGGCCAGCGCCAGCGCCTCGATCGTCCGCATGTTCAGCGAGGCTATCTCTTCCACGTGTCGCTTCTCGATTTCTACCCGGTCTTTTTCAGCTTCTAGTCGTCCCAGGTAAAGTCGATAGGAGCGATACACCCAATAGATCAGCGGCAGCACCAGCAGCGATGTTTGCCAGCCTGCTTGCCGGTTGATGATCCCCACCAATCCAACTGCGGCCGCTCCAACCAGGTAGTAAGGGAAAGACCAGAAATAGCACTCCGACCACACTTTGCGACTCGATTTGCCTTCGGTCAGAGCAATGACAAAAGAAATCGGCAGGGTGTTAGCCAGAAAGAAAACTAGCGCCGCGAGCATCAGCAAAAAGGGCTTGTTGGGACCAAGCCTAGCCGCGAGCCAGTGATAGCTTACGTAGCACAACGCGCTGGCGTTTGCCATCATTCCAAAAACGTTGAAAGTGACTTTGATCGGGTCGAGCTTATTCCGCGTGAGCCAGGCGCTCTGCACCAGAGTTGCGGTGCATCCGATCACGAGCGTTTCGGGAAGACTCAATTCCATCACGCCCAGAAGAATGAAAAGAAAATTGACCGACATCGTGCCATCAATTCCGGGCAATTGCACTTTCAAGCCGGAGGCCAGAATGGCCACAGCCAGGTAACACAGAAATCGCGCCAGATCGGCGGACTGCCAATGCCAACAGGCAGAGCACAGCACCACGATCCCGAGCGAGGCGGTGATCCCGACAAATAGTTTCGTACGAATCGACATACCGTCGTTTTGTTTGTACGCAATGCGAAGCAGACCCCGTCGCTCGCGTGGGAGAGTTCTCTCACGCTAACTTCCGGGTGGGGCCTGACCACTGAAAATCCTATTGTTGTTAGAGGTATTTAAGTAGGTTACCGACGTAACACTCCAAAGACTTTGAGGCACTGTTTGGTGACTGACGTGACGGCGATTCGACGACCGGCGATAGTGGAGGGTAACCGATTACTTTCGTCATGATCCGAAGCCGCATAGTTCCTGCGACAACCGTTCTCTGTGTCAAGATCGACTCCAAACGCGGAGAATGTCACTGTCAAAGCCCAATTCGCAGCCGCTTACACCAGCCAAAGGCGCAGTAGGGCTGAGCGACACGCCCCCCGCTGCGGTTCCCAATCTCCGAGTCGAGAAGGGAAGTCCTGTGTTGTCCGCCGATCTGAACGGCAACATCACTGGCTGCAACCGGGCGGTTCTCGAAGTGTTCGGTCGAACGCCTGAGGAAATCCTTGGCAAGCCTCTGGCGGCTATGGTGTTCCCTGAAAACGGTGCAGGACACCTTCAACTGCACCAAGCAATGCTCGCTGCTGTTCTGAAGCAAGGTGAGTATCGAGCTCGACATCCGTTTCAGATCCCAGCAGGGAAAAACTTCATCGCTGAATTGTCCGTTACGTTGCTGCGTGACGGCCACTCCGCCCCAGCAGGGATGGTTGCTCTGTTCTCGGTGACAGAAGTGAAGGCGAACCCGGGGACAGCTTCTGCTATGGAGGCAGATCAAGGCGCCGAGGAAGCCGAGCCGGCACATACTGTTTCGCGCGAGATTGATGGTGGCGTTTTCATCCTGGCCAGCCCCCTGATGCACAGATTCATGGGCATGGTGGACCGCGTCGCCGCTCATACAGAAACCGTATTAATTACGGGCGAAACCGGAACGGGCAAGGAACTCATCGCGCGCACGATTCACCAGTCATCCAACCGGCGCAGCCGCCCCTGGATCGACATCAACTGCGCCGCGCTTCCCGAAAATCTGGTAGAGAGCGAATTGTTCGGCTACGAAAAAGGCGCGTTCACAGGCGCCGACGCGTCCAAGCCCGGCCTGTTCGAAATGGCCGACAAGGGTACGCTTTTCCTCGATGAAATCGGCGAACTGCAGCTGCAAACGCAAGTTAAGCTTTTGCGTATTCTGGATGGATATCCGTTTTATCGCCTGGGCGGTCACCGCAAGATCGAAGTCGATGTACGCATCGTTGCTGCCACCAATCAGGATCTCGACGCCGCTGTCGCGGCCGGCCGCTTTCGACAGGATCTTTTCCATCGCCTCGGCCAGTTTCAACTTCGCGTACCCCCGCTCCGCGAACGCCCCGAGGATATCGTCGCGCTGTCTGAGCACTTTCTCAACCTGAAGAGGCCCGGCGGTTCCTATACGCCGGAGGCCATTTCTTTCCTGCTTTCTCACTCCTGGCCCGGCAACGTCCGCGAGCTGCGCAACCTCATTGCCCGAGTTGCAGTCGAGTCAACCCGTCCAGAAATTCAGAAGCCTCAAATCACAGCGGCGATGTCGGGAAGCCCGGTCGCGCTTCGCCAGTCTGCATCCATGCCCGTCGGCAACCTCGACAGCATGGAAGAGCAAATGATTATCCGCGCATTGGAACGCAGTGGCGGTCATCGCAGCCAGGCCGCGGAACAACTTGGTATCTCTCGCCGCACGCTCAGCCGCAAGCTGAAGGAATACAACATCAATATCAATCCCGGCGAAGGCGCGAACTCTCTGGGAGCGATTAGTCTCGAACAACAAAAGTTCTTCCGCGCCCGCATCCAGCTTTCTGTAACGGTGAGGAATCAGCAAGGCGAGGAAGTGTGCGTCCAGGGGGTAAACCTGAGCACTGGCGGAATGGGACTCGATGGCCTGAGGGAACCGATGCGCTTCGCGGGACTTCTTGATGTAAGTTTTCCGCTGCCCGATAGCGAAATCATTTTTCGAGCGAAGGCCCGCATCGTCTGGATCGGCGACGAATCGCGCGTCGGCCTCCGTTTTGCGGTCATCGATCCCGCACTCTTCGAGCAACTCCAGAACTGGAGCAATAAAAAGATGAAAGACGAAGGCTGGGAATTACCCACCTGAGCTCGGTCGGGACTATCCCCGCTTATCCCCGAAGCGCTAGTGCGCCGGCGCCGGTTGAGGCGTCGCCTGGGGAGCCGTTGCACCCGGATTTGAGAAGTTCACCTTCGGAACCTCACGCGACGCTGGCGATGCCTCGAAATAAGCCTCGTTCGGCTTGAACCCTGCAAACCCCGCAAAAAAGCTGTTGGGAAACTGCTGCACGTAGGTGTTGTAGTCGCGCAGAGTATCGTTATAACGCTTGCGCTCGACTGCAATTCGATTTTCCGTGCCGGCAAGTTCATCCTGCAGGCGCAGAAAATTCTCGTTCGATTTCAACTGAGGATAGTTTTCGACCACGACCAGCAGCCGGCCAATCGCTCCATCGAGCTGCCCGTTGGCTGCAATCTTCTCTTGCGGCGAACCTGCGGAAAGCAGGGCAGAGCGCGCTTTTGCAATGTCGCCAAACACCGTTACTTCCTGCTGCGCGTAGCCCTTCACCGTCTCTACCAAGTTAGGAATCAGATCGGCGCGGCGTTGCAGCACGATATCGACCTGCGACCACGCGGCCTTTACCGCTTCGTTCTTGCTGACCAGCGTGTTCTTCACGCTGACGTATTGGCCGAAAACAGACAAAACAACAACCAATGCGACTACTAACAGAATTACGACGACAATCAGCCCCTTGCTCATGAAATTCTCCTGAAAAGCATGCTCCGCAAACTCTACAAAGACCCCGCGCTACCCGAGTCCAGCATTCTATCAACTGCGGCCGTTACCTGCTCCACCGCTGCGAGATAGCGGGAAAAAACATCTGCGACATCGAACTTCTTGCGATCCGCCTTCCGCTCCCTCACATCCAGAACCTGCAAAATGCCCGATGTGTCAAAGCTAATCTGTTTCGATAACGCGGCAACCGCTTCGCGCTTTCCAACCGGCGCATCCTGACCGAGCACGATAAGGGTGTGCCGGAAAAGCGTGGCGAACGACGACACCGATCGCACTAGCAATTCCCACATGCGCGAGTCGTTTCCCGTGGCCAGCAGCAAGTGTTGCCGCAACAGCGCGAGTTTTTCCCGCAATTCGTATTCCACCTGCAATCGGTGCAGGTTCGCTGGAATCGACAGACCCTGCAATACATCTTCACCGAACAGAACGCGGTGATGCTGTTTCATATCGAGCAATTCAATTGTAAACACATCGCTGGAGCGCTCGATCTCATCACGAGTCATGAACAGTGGCGGCGGCTGCTTCTGCGCGTCCCACCATTTCGCAGCAGGCGCCAGTGCCTGCAATGCCGCAAATGAGCTGTCGCGAATCACGCAGAACAGATTCACATTCGAAAACTCGGGATGAAAATCTCCCGCGACCGCCGATCCAAACAGGATGACGCTCTCCAAGTTCGCGCCAGCCGCCGCCCGCAGCCGCTCGACAAGTTCGTTAATCTTTTTTTCTGGAACCATTGCTTCCTCGCTTGCTACCAGCTGCCGCTAGACCCACCACCGCCAGACATGCCTCCGCCACCGAAGCCACCAAAACCGCCTCCACCACCACCACCGCCAAATCCGCCGCCACCCCAGCCGCCGCTGGATCCTCCTCCTCCTCCAAAAATACCGGAAAAGAGAATCCAGAAAAGCACACTGCGAAGCGGAGTAACAAGAACAATGATCACGACAATAATCAGCAGAACAACTCCGCCGATCGACATGCCTCCGCTCCGCTGATTATCGTGCTCAACCGGAGCCTCTGGGCGCGCGTTGGTGAGCTGAATACCAGCATCATCTGCAATGACCTTCGCGACCCGCGACGTGACCAACAGCAGGGCTCGGCCATATTGCTGAGCCCGCATGAGCGGGACGGCCTCGCGTGCAAAGTCACCTGTCTTCCCATCGGGCAGAATCGGCTCCAGCCCATAACCAACCTCAATGCGGTCGCGATGGTCGTCGATGGCATACAGAATCAGCACTCCGCGGTTGGTCGATTTGGTTCCGAGTCCCCACTGCTGAAATAGGCTGACGGCGTAGCTTTCGATATCGGAGCCATCGAGCGATCGCACAGTGACCACCGCGATCTTGGCGTGCGCCTTCTCGTCGATCTGCCGGCAAATGTCATCCATCTGCGCGGTCGAGTTCTGATCCAGAACGTGGGCAAAGTCGTTGACGTAATCGGTAGGCTTAAGTTGCGCGATGGGTTCGGCCTGTGCCGCCACGACCAGCAGCAGCGCCCCGGCAACTCCCAGCCACCATTTTGCGTAAGCACTCATCGGAAGCAAAATTGTACAGGACGTTCGCCCAACCCGAAGAAGTCGCCAACCACTAATACGCCGCTGGCATCAGAACTTCATGCAACTTCTGAACCGTCATTTTCTATCGCTCATTACGCTTGCTTTGCTGTTCGCAGGCATTACCGCTTGTACGAATAACAAAGATAATCCCGACGAAATTCGCCAGCGCACGGCCGAGGCGACCGAGACGATGAGGCGTGACACCAAAGCCGTGGTGGAAGGCGTGAAGGAAGGCATGGGCCACGACAAGACCGTGAACATCAACAAGGCTTCGCGCGAAGACCTGCTGAGCCTGCCTGGTGTGACCGAACGCGAAGCCGATCGCATCATCGCCGACCGTCCGTTTGCAGATACCCACGATCTGGTAACGCGTCACGTGCTTTCCGACGCTGAGTACGAAAAAATCCGCGACCGTGTCATCGCCGACCGCTAGCGCTGCCTTTTTGTGACTTCTCGCGGCCTCCTGCGATATCATCAAGGGGATGTCTTCGCGCCAACGCTATCCCTTTCAAACCGACGATCCCCGCCTCACGCCGATTCACGCCAAGGTGATTGCGCGCGCGCGACTTGATGTGGACGACGCCCTCGCGCTCTACCGCACCGGCGACATTCTTGCCGTGGGGTGGATGGCGAACCACGTTCGCGAGCGCATGCATGGCGATAAGACGTATTTCAACGTTAATCGCCACATCAATCCGACGAACGTCTGCGTCGCCGCTTGCCGCCTCTGCGCCTTCGGCCGCAAAAAGGACGCGCCTGGCGCCTACACCATGGCGCTCGATGAGGCGTTTGAAACCGCTGCTTCTGGATACAGCGAGGCCGTCACCGAGTTCCACATCGTCGGTGGATTGCATCCCGACCTGCCGTTTCAATATTTTCTTGATCTCTGCTCCGGCCTGAAGCAGCGCTTTCCGCAGGTGCATCTCAAGGCCTTCACCATGGTCGAAGTCGCGTATCTTTCGAAACGCGCCAAGCTTTCCATTCGCGAGACGCTCGAACAACTCAAAGCCTCAGGCGTCGATTCGCTGCCCGGCGGCGGCGCCGAAATATTTTCCGACCGGGTACGCCACATCATCTGCGATCACAAGATCGATGGCGATCAATGGCTCGACACCGCTAAACTCGCCCACCAGATCGGATTGAAATCGAACGCGACCATGCTCTACGGTCACGTCGAAAACGATGAAGACCGAGTCGACCACCTGCTTAAGCTGCGCGCACTGCAAGACGAAACCGGTGGATTCCAGACTTTCATCCCGCTGGCCTTCCATCCCGACAACACCCCGCTGCAGCATCTGCCAAAAACCACGGGCATGCTCGACATCAAGCAAATCGCTGTTAGCCGACTGGTACTCGACAACTTTCCGCATATCAAGTCTTACTGGCAAATGGTGACATCGAAGATGGCGCAGATCTCGCTGCGTTTCGGCGCCGATGATATGGATGGTACGGTGATCGAAGAAAAGATCTACCACGATGCGGGCGCGACCACGCCGCAAGGCATGCGCCGCGAAGAGTTGGAGCGCCTGATCCGCGCCGCCGGCCGCGAGCCCATCGAGCGGGATACTTTGTATCGGCCTGTCACGCGAACGGAAACTTCGGTTACGGTGGCAGTCTAGCAAGTCACACCGCGCTCATTTCCAGCCAACAGACAAAGGCCGGAGCAGGGAAGTCAATATCCCATCCTCCGGCCGTAGAAAATTCGAGCCGCTCCTACAGCTTCTCGAAGAACTCGCACGCCGAGCACGAAATATAAATCCCGCCCGGGATACCGCGCTCGCGGTCTTTCATGCGCTTGACGATGCGTGTCGTCTTGCCGCATTTGGGGCAATCCGTGCTCTTGCTGGTGTCCATCACCTTCTTACGATCCGCCGTTTTTGCAATCTTCGCGCCTACCGCCATGGTTCGTTTCTCCTGATCTATTCAATGTGTGCGCAGCAATCCATTTGGTTACGGTACAGTTATTTGGATGGGATATTTCCGAAAGATTACGCCGAATCCGAAAACCCACTCTGGAAGTTTGTCGCCGCGTCTTTATGCTCTTCCGCAGAACTATTTTACAGTAGATGTCGTTCCCTGTCTCGCGCGGTCGCCTGCAGGCGTTGACCGCATTCCCTCACCCCTGCTACCGTCGTATGTTTGCCTTCCACGGAGATTCCTGATGCCTGCCATCAAATTTCGCGGTGTCGATTTCATCCAGTTCGATTCGCTGCTTACAGAAGAAGAGCGCCTGGTGCGCGATACCACGCGCCAGTTTATTGAAGACAATCTCATCCCCATCATCGAAGAGTGCAACCGCGCCGGCCGCTTCCCGCGTGAACTGGTCAAGCCCATGGCCGATCTCGGTTTCTTCGGCGCCTCGCTCAAAGGCTATGGCTGCGCCGGCATGGGCAACGTCGAATATGGATTGATGACTCAGGAACTCGAACGTGGCGACTCCGGTGTGCGCAGCTTCGTCAGCGTGCAGTCGGGACTCGTCATGTACCCCATCTACGCATTTGGCAGCGACGAGCAAAAACAGACCTGGCTGCCCGCCATGCAGAAAGGCGAAAAGCTCGGCTGCTTCGGGCTCACCGAGCCCGGCTTCGGCTCCAACCCCGGAGGCATGCGCACCCGCGCCCGCAAAGTGGGGAACGAGTACGTTCTCAACGGCGAGAAGATGTGGATCACCTCCGGCACCATCGCCGATGTCGCCGTGATCTGGGCCAAGGTTGAAAACGAAGACAACAAGATTCGCGGCTTCCTGGTTGAAAAAGATCGAAAGGGTTTTACATCAGACGATGTCCACGGCAAATGGTCGCTGCGTGCTTCGGTCACGTCGGGGCTATCGCTGCAGGATGTTCACGTCCCCGAGTCGAATTTGCTCCCGAAAAGCGACGGCCTGAAATCGCCGTTGATGTGCCTAAACCAGGCCCGCTACGGCATCGCATGGGGCGCGATCGGAGCGGCCATGTCCTGCTACGATTGCGCGTTGCAATATTCCATCCTGCGCAAGCAATGGCGTGACCAGCCCATAGCTTCGCACCAACTTGTGCAGGATAAGCTCACCTGGATGATAAGTGAAATCACGAAGGCTCAACTGCTAGTGCTGCAGGTCGGCCGCCTGAAGGATGCGGGTAAGGTCGAGCATCAGCACATCTCCATGGCGAAGCGCAACAACGTCTGGATGGCTCTCGAGTGCGCTCGCCTTTCGCGAGACATCCTCGGCGCCAACGGCGTCGCCGACGACTATCCCATCATGCGTCACATGATGAATTTGGAATCGGTGAAGACCTACGAAGGCACGCACGACGTGCACTCGCTGATCATTGGGCAGAGTGTGACGGGGATTGATGCGTTTTGAGCTTCCAGACGGAAGGAGCCGGGTGTGGAAATTGCCAAGCTGATCCTACCTACGAACGCTGGTCTGGCCGACGACCGTAATAATCCTATTCCTTCTGTTTCGAAGAGAGATAACGCGAGTGTTTGCAAGGCTAAGCAAAGCTGTATTGCCGGGAGGGTTCTCGTTTGACCTGCGGGAAGAGGTGCAGGAGGTAAAACAGCTGTCCGAAAAGGTTCAGTCGGCCCCGTCTTCTGAGAAACAGAGGGCGACGCCGAGCATCCCTCTAACAGAAGCCAATGCCCGAATGATGAAACTTGGGCTTACGCCTACGTTAAGCGGCCTCGACATTTCGTACTACCGTGCAAGGGCAGAGACCGACCCAGTGCTCGCGCTTGCGGGCTTGAGAATTGATTTGGAAACCCTCGCGCGAAATCTAGCTCTCGGATTCAAGCTCCAACCCTCAGGGTCGCTCTATAGTCTTCTCGGACGACTCAAGGAGGCGGGGGCGATCACGCTAGATCAGGCGCACTTAGGCCTCAAGATCTCCAAGGTGTGCAACGAGGCTATACACGGCAGGCTTACCTCCGGAGAGGAAGCCGAAGACGTCATCGATTCGGCCGAAATCCTCTTCCAGCAATACTTAGCATGGCTTAGTTGGGGCTTCGATGATAATTGGAAGCCAAGCCAATCATGACCACTGCATCTGTCAAAATTTGACAGTTTCGCATTATGCGAAGTACAATCTTCGCATAATGCGAACCCGTCGGGGTGGGCATGCACGTAATCAGCCGCAAGAAGCTTAAGGAAGCCGTCGCGCGGCGCGGCGACCTTGAAGCTCCACTGGAAGCGTGGTTTCGGATTGCGAAGAAGGCTGAGTGGAAGAATCTGGCGGAGGTGCGCAAGACCTTCTCGAGCGCGGACGCCATCGGAAAATGGACAGTATTCAACGTTAAAGGCAATCGGTACCGGCTGATTACGGAAATCAACTACGCTTTCGGCCGAATCTATATCCGCCATGTTTTCACACATGCCGAGTACGACAGAGGAATTTGGAAACTATGAGTGCAACCGCCGTCCGATCTGAATATGCCGCTTTGCTTTCCAGCACCCTGCCGGCTGTGATTCGCAGTGAGGCGGAGAACGAGCGTTACCTTGCTTTGCTGGAAGAGTTGGACAGCAAAGGTAACAGGATGACTGCCGCCGAGCGTCGCATGGCGGAGCTTTTGACATTGCTCATCGAAGATTTTGAAGAGAAGCACTACGCGTTCAAGGCGGCTAGTCCTGTGGATGTCTTGAACGAACTGATGCTTGCGAATAATCTGAAACAGAAGGATCTGTTGGATGTTTTCGGGACGCCAAGCATCGTCTCCGAGGTCTTACGTGGAAAGCGGCAGTTGACTACGGAGCACATTCGGCGCCTCAGTCGTCGATTTCAGGTCTCGCCTGAAGTATTTATCTGAGACGATGTGAAGCAGACATCGTAGTCTGAGTAATTTATGCCGTCGGCTTCTCCCTTGGCGGTTCAACCGCGAGGAACTCCTGCGCGAAGCGCTGGCTGTAGGTCCCCAGCAAAGTCTGCACCCGTTGCTGATCGGTAGACCGTAGCACCAGTCCCGCGTGATGATGCCGTTTGATCCGCAAGAACACTTCAGGATCGTTGTATCCAGAAGTATCCGGATATTCCTGCCGCGCCAGTGAAAGAATCACTCCCGCGTACTCTTCGCGCCCTCGAGGAAGCCGGTAGCTTCCGTTCCCACCAGCGATCTCGATGCGTGCCCACTCCCGCCACAGGTTGATGCCCGTTGCCGCTTCGACCATCTCGTTGATGTAAGCGCCGCCCACGCGCGCCGCGCACTCCAGAAAATAAAAATGCCCGTCGGCGTGGGCGCGAATGAATTCAGCGTGGGCCACGCCGCGCACCAGGCCAAGCGCTGCAATCAGCTCTCGGTTGATCTGGCGCAAGCCAGAATCCTCTTCGCTGCCTCGCGGCACCGTGAACGTCGTAAAAACCCCTCCTCCCTGCGCCACATTCATAGGTGGCTTGCCGTACTTGCTTACGTTGGCAAAAACCACCTCGTTCTCCGACACCACCGAATCCACGTGGTAAACCTCGCCCGGAACAAATCTTTCCAGCAGGAACGAAGACTGTTTATCCCCCAGTTGCTCCAGCACTGGCCACAACTCTTCGGCCGCGTGAATCTTCTTGATCCCGATTGCCGATGCTTCCTGCCGCGGCTTCAGCACCCACGGCCCGGGCACGTGATCAAGGTAATAGCGGATGTCCGCGTAGTTCACCACCGGAACGAAATCCGGCACACGCACATTGCGATCCAGCGCCCTCATGCGCATGGCCAGCTTGTCGCGAAAATACCGCATAGTAGTAAGGCCCATGCCCGGTATCCGCAAATGTTCGCGCAAAGTCGCGGCAGTCTCCATGTCGTATTCGTCGAGCGCGACAATACGGTCAATCTTCCGGTTTCGGGCAAGGTGTGTGACGGCCTGCACTATGTCGGCAATGGCAATCTCAGCAGGAAGGTAAAACGTGTCGTCCAAACTTTCGCGCGGCCAGTCGGCATCACGCAGCTTCTCTGCGGTGACAAGGATTACGCCGCAGCCCTGGCGCTTGCACTCCCGCATGAACTCCTGACCTTTTTCATACGTGGTAATACACAGGAGCGTGATGGGACGCGGCTGAGGCATGGCATTCATCCGGCGGCAGGTCTGCGAGAATATCACGCCGGCGCCAGCCCAAGAATGAATTATTCAATCGTGCGGATGAATCATTTAACCCTGCACTCCGCTTGTTTAGGTCTGCGCCCGCGCCGACCGCACCCACTCCGCCACCAGCGAGGCCAGCACTACAAACACCATCGTCCAGGCGATGTAGAGGGCTTCCTGCTCAATGGCGTGGTGCAATTGTTCGTTGACTTCGATTCCCATGGTATTGAGCACGCTATCGGCAAAGTTGTGCAGGCCCTGCATGGCTTTCGAAATCATGCTGCCATCGCTCCGCAGAGCGCTCAGGCTCAGCCCGCCCAACAACCCAGCCGCACTTGCCTGGAACCGCTCACTTGCCACCGAGACCGCGATCACAGACAGCACCGTTCCATTGACCAGACCAACCAGAAAGGAGCAGGTAAACGGCCAACGGACATAGATCCCGAGACTCACCAGCGCCACGTTGACCACAACCCAAAGCACGCCCAACAGGGGCATCGTCACGGAGTCCGAAGACATCACCACAGGCCTTGCAACCGACAGAGCTTGATCCGATATAGCAGACATAGAACCCTCCGAGATCTCGCTGGCCTATAGTGGCGCAACCCTGGAAATCGTTTCACTCTGCTGATTGTCATCCTGAGGGCGGGCGCTTTTTGACCGCCCGAAGGATCTGGGCGAGCCGCGCGATGGATCGCGTTCTTTGCGACCCATCAATCGCGCGTTAGGCTCGCTTCCTTTCCAAACAGACCATCGCTTCGCACCTTCTTTTCTTGACCGCGAGCCGCGCAATGGGGCATGATGCGCGGTGCCCTCAGTCCATACCGCTTCGGGGGCGGCTTGGAGGCTTCATGGCTACGCAAACTCGTCCGGAAGGCAAGGCTCGCAGTTTTGGGGAAAACATTGAAAGCGACTTGGCGTCGCGCTTTCTGCGCGTAGTGGAAGCGGCGGCCATCGCTTCGGCCCACACTATGGGCCAGGGCGAGCGCAAACTTTCGGACCAGGTTGCCACCGAGGCCATGCGCCAAACTATGGACTCCATCCCCATGCGCGGCACCATCGTCATCGGCGAGGGTGAGCGCGACGAAGCGCCCATGCTCTACATCGGCGAGAAAGTCGGCGCCGAATTTCCCGACGGCCGCGAGGTGCCCGAGGTCGATATCGCCGTTGATCCGCTCGAAGGCACCAATCTTTGCGCCACTGGCGCCCCCGGAGCGATCACCGTGCTCGCCGCTTCCGAACGCGGAGGCCTACTCAACGCTCCCGACTGCTATATGGAAAAAATCGTGGTCGGACCATCCTGCAAGAACGCCGTCGATCTCGACGCTCCAGTTGCCGACAATCTGAAGAACATCGCGAAAAGAATGGCCCGCGATGTGGAAGATCTGGTGGTGATCGTCCTCGACCGCCCGCGCCACGAAAAACTGATTGCCGATATTCGCGCTGCTGGCGCCCGCATCAGGCTCATTGGCGATGGAGATCTTTCGGCTGGCATCGCCGCAGCCGTGATCGGCACCGGCGTTCATGCCGTCATGGGTTCCGGCGGAGCTCCGGAAGGCGTGATCACCGCCGCCGCCATCCGCTGCCTTAACGGCTACATGCTCGGGCGCCTTGTGGTGAAGCCCGACCAGGAAGAACGCCTCGCCCGCATGGGGGTAAAAGATAAGAACAGAATCTACGAGGCGGAAGATCTCGCTCCCGGCAAGCAACTCATTTTTGCCGCTACCGGCGTTACCGACGGCGCTCTGCTGAAAGGCGTTCGCTTCTTCGGCGAAGGCACGCGTACGTCATCGGTCATCCTCACCCAAAAGACCGCCAAAGTGCGCTTCATCGAAAGCATCCACTTGGAGAAAGGGCCGGATGTGAAGGTGAGGTTCGCGTAGTTAACTACTTCAGATACTCCGATCCCTTCTTCAAATCCTCCGGCACATTCGGGAACGGCGGAAATTCCTGCGAAGGTCCCTTGAGCAGGCTCACGGTCGCCTCGGCGCGGTGGGTGCCGTCGTGGATGGCAATCTTGTGCGGATTGCCCTTCGAGTAGCCTTCCCACAGCGAAACGCCTGCATAGGCGCCATCTTTGCGCAACACATAGTACGTCATGTCGAGGAATCGCAGCTTGTTCATGTCGTTGTTGTAGTTGCGCACGATACGCTTCAGTGCGTCCAGGCCCGCTTCCTGCGGGGACATGCCGCGTCGCATGTTTTCCACAATGGTATGAGCGCCTGCAACCTTGATGTTCTCCTCGCCGCTGCCAGTTGCGCCGGCTGAGCCCACGTCCTGATCGGTGTAGCAGCCTGCGCCGATGATGGGCGAATCGCCGCAGCGTCCAGGAAGCTTGAACGCCAAGCCGCTGGTTGTGGTGCAGCCGGAAATTTCTCCCTTATCGTTCAATGCCGAGCAATGGATGGTACCTGTGGAAGGGAAGATGACTTTGTGCACGGCAGCCAGCTGATGTTCCGGCTCAATGCCCAGTTCGGCGGCGCGAGTGCGCAAGTTTTGAATGCGTTCTTGCCACAACTCCGCCTGCGGCTTGTCACTCGGACTTGCAGCGGGAGCTTGCCAGTGCGGGTCGGCAAGGCCGGGCCCCCACCAGTCATCGTTCGAATTGAATTCCTTCCAGAGCAACCAGATCTTGCGGGAGCGATCGGTGAGCAGGTTCTCGCGCGGAAAGCCGACGGCTACGGCAAAGCGCTCCGCGCCCTCGCCCACCAGCATCACGTGTCCGGTGTGCTCCATCACGGCCTTCGAGACCAGCGACACATTCTTAATGTTGCGCACGCCGCCGACCGAGCCGGCGCGGCGTGTGGGGCCGTGCATGCAGCAGGCATCGAGTTCGACTACGCCTTCTTCGTTGGGGATTCCGCCGAGGCCTACCGTGTCGTCGTTGGGATCATCTTCCGGACCCTTTACAACGCGAAGCGCAGCATCGAGCGTGTCGCCTCCGCTCTTCAGGAAGGCGAATGCATCTTCGAGATAAGCGTAGCCGTTGTTGGCGCAAACAATGATCGGGCGTTTGTGCGGTCCCGTTTGAGCATCTTGTTCGTGAGAGCCCGCACTTGGCTTCGACTCTTCCCCCTGGGCTTTTGTTCCTACTCCGGCGGCGACTGCTCCTAGAACGGACGTCTTTACGAAATCACGGCGTGAGAATGGCAATGGTCCCTCCTGCTGGTATGACAGGGGAGGATATCACGCGACAAGAATGCTTTTCACCACAGAGTCACAGAGAAAGGCAGCGAAGATAAGGTTGGGTGCCCCACTTCTCGTATCGTTTGCGAGAAGTGGGATTTCCAAATCCTCGATGCTATGGGATCTTTATTTTCGCCGGAGTATGAACTCAACCGCCGGCCAATCCCCGGTAACGCCCCACCAATCCAGCCTCGTGTCCGGGGGAGTGCTCGACAGTGAGTGTGCTGATGGAGCGAACGTTTTTTCCGTTCGCGGGGTGGAAGCGGAGCAGGGCGGCGATGTTGCCGACTTTGTCGAATTCGCGATCGTCTTTCACGTAGAAGAGTTCGATGTTGCGGCGGATTACCCAGGGCAGGATCGCTTCGGCCACGTCGACTACTCTACGGGTTTCGCGGCCGCAGACGGGACAGAAGCTGACGAGGTGAGCATCGAGATGGCCGCAGCCGGTGCACTCGACGGCTTGCGCAATGTAGTGGTCGCCCACGAGCAAGGTTTGTATTTCCCCCTGCTCCAGCGATTGCAGAACGCGGCGCAAACCGGTAACGCCGCGGCCGTGGCTGCGGGCCTGGTTTAGGGTTTCACGAACTGCTTCTGTGCAGCGGGATTGCTGAGAGTCGGCAAAGATTCGTTCGGCATGAGCGTGAATTTCTTCGCGGCTCGCATGCGCCAGGTCGGTGGAAAAGCGGCCCAGCAAGCGCTGCGAAACGTAGGAATGCAGCTGCGGTTCGAATTGCGACAAGAGATTTTCCTGGCACCCAAGAATCCATTTTTCGAATGTGCCTTTTTCCAAAGCCTCTTTGAGAAATTCGGCGATAAATTTGAAATGCTGGCGGGCTTCATCGGCGACGCGGCGTTCGGCGTGGCCTCCGTCGTAGCCGGCGAAGCCGTCGCCGCGGCCGCGGCGGGAGAGCGGATGAAAGAATCCTTCGCGTTCCGTCAACTCGCCGAGACGCAGGTCGAACATGCGAGCGCGATGACGATCCACGAGGACAACGCCGAGGCTGGGAAATTCTCCCAGCAATTGGGCGAGAGGCTTCAAGTGGAAATGACGATTTACGGTGAGCTGCGTGCCGCTCAGTTGCGCAGGCAGATCGTACTCACGCCAAAAGCCCTGCGCAGAGCAGGCGAATACAGCCTTGGCGCGGGCGCCGTTGCCTTGCAGGCCGTTCCCTCGCAAATCATGCGCCAGGCGCACGATGCGGTCGAGATCGGCGCGGGCGGATTCGTACTTTCCTTTGTTACGACTGCGATTATGACCATTACTATTGCCGTTGTTCCTGCTCTCCAGTTCACGCAATGCTTCCCGTGCCAGGTCTTTGGCGAGGATCGCATCTTCCTTGTGGGCCTTGTTGCGGGGCGTGGTGGGCTGAAAGTAGAAGCTGAGAGCGCAGGCTTCCTGATCTTCAAATTGGGCTAATTCCTGAACCTGTTCATAAGTCATCATTCGGGGTCCCACTTCCTTTCGATTGGAATTGGAGTTAAGCCGCCCCGGTAGCGGCGAACCGGCCTTTGAATTGGCGGGCAAAACTGGGCGATCGGCGGAGGTGATCGCGCGCGGCGGCAATGGAGTTCGAAACGCCTTCGGGCGGAACTCCGGTGATGGCGGAGATTTCGTCGATGCCGAAGCCTTCGATGGCGTACAGGATGAAAGCCTCGCGCTGCGTTGGAATTACGTCGAGCAGAGCGGAGGCGATGAGGCGCATCATTTCGTCCGATTCGACGATCTGCTCGGGCGTGGCTACGCGGTCATCGGCGATGATGGTTTCTTCGGTGATGGCTTCGTCGGGTTGATGGAATTGCAGTTCGGGCTCATCGCTGGCGCGGACATTCTGTTTGCGAGCAGATTCCTCCAGGCGCACCGCGCCGCCGTTGGTGCCTTCGGGGCGAGAGAGTTGATCGAGGGCGTTTAGCGCCAGGCGATATAGCCATGGTTCCAGAGCGAGCCGCTCCGGTTTTTCGTAACCATCTCCGAGCGCAGCGGCGATGGTTTCGTCGATCACTTCTTCTTTGCTGATCGAATCCGGAGTGACTTGATCTGCGGTTTCGCGGAAATAGATTTCGCGTTCCACGAAACGCGCGAGGCGGGAAAGGTTTACGTTGACGTAGGAGCGCACGTCGTCGGCGGAAACGGCTGCGGGGAATACCACCGCCAGAGTTTGTTCAAAGGGGACGGAAGTGCGACGGCGCATCGATGCTTCATTTTGCCGCCGCTGCCACTTGTGGCTGGAGCGCAGCAGGTCTTTGTGCTTGTTCACCTGCTGCAGCAAGTCTTCGAACGCGGTTTTAACCGCGGCCGCAGCAGTTGAAGCTTTGGCTTGCACTGCCATTTGTCCCGAAGGCAGGCGCAGATTGAGCGACACGCTGGTGCCTTCGCGCGCGGAAACTTCCTCGACCATGCCTTTGAGATGAATCAGTTCGGGACGGAAGACCTGCAGACGTTTTCGCAGTTTTTCGATCTGATGTTGGAGGTCTTTTTCTACCGCGGGAGTCTTATGAAGACGGTAACTGATGTGGACGTTCATGAGCACCTCGGGCATTCGGACGAAGCAACGCAACCCAGTGCTTGCTAAGAAAAACTTGCTAAGAAAATTGTACACCCGGAGGAACGGTGCAACGCGCAATTGGAAAAACTGATTTTTGGCCGTTTGGTATTTTTGGGAATGCGGAGAGAATAGAGAATATTGGTGCGAATTAATTTACAGGTGATTACTCCGCCAGATATCATCCGTGAACTATGAAATCGGCAAAAGTCTTGCTGTTGGCGGTTGTGGCTGCTTCGGTTTACGGGCAGGCTCCTGAGTCAAAAGAAGTTGAGGCCGTCTATCCAGAGGCGCACGCATTGTATTTGGATTTGCATGAGAACCCCGAGTTGTCATCCCATGAGACGCAGACGGCGGCGAAGCTCGCGGGCCGGTTACGTAACCTGGGGTACGAGGTGACGGAACACGTCGGCGGAACGGGGATTGTCGCCATTTTTAAAAACGGCGTGGGCTCGACAGTGATGCTTCGCACCGAACTCGATGCGTTGCCGGTGGAAGAGAAGACCGGTCTTGCCTACGCGAGCAAAGTGCACACGAAGGACGATGCCGGGCACGATGTTCACGTCGCGCATGCCTGCGGACACGATCTGCACATGGCGGCGATTCTGGGTACTGCCACGATTATGGCGCGCAGCAAGGACACCTGGCACGGAACTCTGATGCTGATCGGGCAGCCGGCAGAAGAAACGATTACAGGGGCCAAGGCAATGCTCAGCGATGGCTTATTCACTCGCTTTCCCAAGCCGGACGTGGCCGTGGCAATGCACGTCGGGAACGATCTGGCTGCGGGAACGGTGGGAATTACTCCGGGCGTTTACAACACGAATGCGGATTCGCTGCGCATTACGATCTACGGCAAGGGTGGGCACGGCTCGGCGCCGCAGACGGCGATTGATCCAGTTGTGATCGCAGCGCGAACGATTCTAGCGTTGCAGACCATTGCTTCGCGCGAAGTGAAGCCGGGAGAAATGGTGGTGGTCACGGTTGGCTATATTCAGGCCGGGACTAAGAACAACATTATTCCGGATCACGCTGAGTTAGGGCTGACGGTGCGCACCCGAAAACCGGAGGTACGCCAGCAAGTACTCGCCGCCATTGACCGGATTACCAAGGCTGAAGCGGAAGCCGCGGGTGCGCCGCGTCCGCCTTCGGTTGAGCACTATGAAGCCGCTGATCTGGTGTACAACGACCCCGCGCTGGCGCAGCGATTGCGCGGCGCACTGGAATCGGCGCTGGGAAAAGATAATGTCATCGCCACGGAGCCGATCACGCCATCGGAAGATTTCTCTTATTTTGTGGAGCAGGGAATTCCGGGATTCTACTTCAATCTGGGAGGCGCCGACCCGGAGAAGCTGGCGCAGGCCAAGGCTACGGGAACGGTGCTGCCTTCGAATCACTCTCCGCTGTTCGCGCCGGATGTGGACCCGGCGCTGCATACCGGGATTGCCGCGGAGGTGGCGGTGTTGAGGAATCTGCTGAAGTAAGTGGCGGCGATTGGGGGGCTTAAGGAAATGGTGCCGTAGAGCTTCGCTTGACCGGCAGCCAAGGGTGGCTGTCTGCACATGCACATCTTCCTACCGGCTGTCTTAGGAGTTGATCTGCCCCAGAATCGCCCGTGCTTCGGCTGCTGGATCTGCTGCTTCAGTGATGGGCCGCCCGACCACGATGTGGCTCGCACCTGCTGCGATTGCTTCGGCAGGGGTGACCACGCGCATCTGGTCTGCGTGGGCACTCCCGGCGGGACGGACGCCCGGAGTCACGATGGCGAAATCTTGACCTAGTTCGGTGCGCAGGGCGGAGGCCTCGTGAGCGGAGGCGACGATGCCCTTGCATCCATTCGCCAGCGCTAGCGCCGCTAAGCGCAGGACTTCATCTCGTACCGTGCCTTGAACACCGACCTTCTCCAGATCGCTCTGGTCGAGGCTGGTGAGAACCGTCACGGCCAGCACCAGCAATTCGGGGTTGGCGGCGCGGGCTGCGTCGGCTGCGGCGCGGATCATCTTGGCGCTGCCGGACGCATGAATCGTCAGCATGCTCACGCCAAGCTGAGCGGCTTCGTGCACCGCGGAAGCTACGGTATTGGGAATATCGTGATATTTCAGATCGAGGAAAACACGCCGCCCTGAGGCCACCAGATCCCGCACCAGTTGCGGGCCTTCGGCGGTATAGAGCTGCATGCCGACCTTGTAGGTCAGCGCCGAGTTACCGACAGCCGCCACAATCTTCCGTGCGGCTGCGGCGCTGGATACATCAAGCGCAACGATCAGTTTCTGGCGCGGATCATTTTTAGGCAGATCGAATTCCGGCAGATCAGATTTAAGGGGATTTTGCTGCCGTTCGCTGCCAGGGATGAGATGGGGCAGAGTGGTCTGCATCCCTAGCAGTGTAAAGCCGCCTATGGCAGTTGCGCCATAGGATGGTTGGCCGCAATCGTTTGCAGGACCGGCCGGTGTTGCGAGGTACCTTTCTTCACTACGTCGAGCCGGACCTTCTGCAAGCCGCGATGCTGGAATTGCAGAGCTTGGGCGGCGCCATACGAAAGGTCGATGATCCGGCCTTCTACGATCGGACCCCGGTCATTGACCTTAACCACCACCGCCCGGCCGTTGTGCAGGTTTGTGACCCGTACGTAGCTTCCCAAAGGAAGCGTGGGATGCGCGGCTGTCATGTCGTACATCTCGTAATCTTCGCCGCTGGCTGTGGTTTTGCCTTCGAAATCCTCGCCGTACCAGGAAGCTGTGCCTACCTGATAAGGCCGGGCTTTCGCCTGTTTCTGGACTTCGGGCTTAATTGGAGTCGATTTATCTGGGGCTGAACTGGCCTCCGAGTTGTTTGGGCCCTGAGCTGCCCCTAGGCCAATGACCAATAAAGCGGCCATCAGTCCATGAGCTATACGTCGTCGCATTCAGTTCTCCTCGCATCTCAAAAAGTCGTCCTAGCTAGGCTGTCTTTCGTTAACGTTATGTAAATCGTAGAGAGGAGAGGGAGGCTTGTCAATCCGAAAGTGACTGGACTATAGTGACCGGATAGTAATTGATATCTCACGTAACCTATTGTTAATTATGATGTATTTGTTTCATATAATTAGAAACAATGGACTTAACTGTTTACAACTAGGTTAATGGGTGATAAGCCCTAGAATGGGAACTATTTTCATCTCCAATCAATTCAGTTACTTACAGCTAATTCCTTTCTAAGTTGTTTATTCGCAGTGTTTTAGGTACAAACATACGTAGCCCGCAAGGAATTTTTTTTGCCGTTTATCTCCCGGATCGGGGCGGAAACACGGATGCATGGCTGATAAACCACCTCCTGTCGTACTGACGATCGCCGGCTTTGACCCCTCCTCGGGGGCCGGGGTAACGGCTGATATAAAGACGATCGCAGCCCATGGCTGCTATGGCGTGGCCTCCATTACCGCCATGACCGTTCAGTCCACAGCTGGCGTTTGCCGGGTGGAGGCGGTCGATCCGGCGCTGGTTACTGATACTTTGCAAGAACTTGCAGCCGATATTCCTATCGCTGCGGTGCATATCGGAATGCTAGGCACCGCTAAGGTGGTGAAGGCGGTGGCAGAATTTCTGGGGCAGCGCATTGGCAGGAACAGGCTGCCCAACGTCGTCCTTGATCCCATTCTCAAGTCATCGTCCGGTGCGGACCTGCTGGATGCCGTCGGTGTCAAGCTGCTGATTGAAAAGCTCATTCCCCTGGCCGACGTGATTACCCCGAACGTGGAAGAGGCGGCAGTTCTCACCCGTTTGAAAGTTACGGATCTTGAAGAGATGAAGGTTGCTGCCGAGCATCTGCATCAGATGGGCTCGGGTGCCGTGGTGATTACCGGCGGCCATCTGGAGAAAGCCATTGATTTGCTGAGTTTCACCACCAAACGTGGGGTTGAACAGGAAGTCTTCAAAGCCGAGCGCCAGCGGTCAACCTCTACCCACGGCACCGGCTGCGCTTTTGCCACAGCAATGGCTTGCCACTTGGCACTGGATCGGGGATTGGCTGAGGCTACCTTGCTGGCTAAGACCTACGTGACGGCGGCCATTGCTGCCGGCCATCCTCTGGGACGCGGGACTGGCCCCGTGCATCATCTTTACCGCATGCACCAGCAGCGGCGAGCTGCGGGTTCGGGAGGCGAGTCGTAGATCGTAGTGCCGCCAGCTAAGACGGCAGCAATGTATTGCCGGCGGTGCGCTAGCGCTTACTCGTTGTCAGAGGGTTTTTTCAGCAAAATTCCAGCCACAAAGGAAGCCGTCGCGGCAAGCAACCACTCGATGCGCCACATCTGGATGGCCTGGAACTCGGCCAGGTTCGATGCGTGATAGAAGAGGCTAACGCCAAGGGCACCGGCCACGCAGCCCAATCCGATGATGAAGGCGACCAGGGCCGCCGTAGGCAGACCTACCCAGCGCTTGATCTCGTGGAAGTGCAGGTAGCGCAGCCAATCGGGGAAGTCCAGTTCGTGCCAGTAGGAGGCAGTCGAGGTGACTTGGGTCCGCAGCCATGCCGCATGCGGAGCGGACAGGCCAAGCATCGAAGGAGCGTTCAACCCGCCATCAACTGACGCGAGCCGACGCTGCCCGCAAACATGACAAAAGCGGGCGCCAATCATGAACTCGCTGCCGCAGGCGGCACAAGCCTGGGCCATTTCCTGGGACGCAGCCGGGAGTGCAGCCTCCACCGCCGGTTCGAGCACGGTCGGAGACCGCCAAAACTCCTGCTGCACATCGTTGACTACTTCAGCCATAACTAGAACGTTGATCCCACCAAAGCAAGCCAGCAGCCAAAGCGCGCTCATCCCCAAGGTATTTGCGCGTCAATTACTTGCAATTTCTCTCGCATCCAGAGTTCAAGCCGCTGGCGCAATTATTACTCGCAGTGCAGAGTAAACTTGCCCCAGTACCATAGTTTGGAACCAGCGAACTGCGGCGATTATAGGGCCGAACCGCCGCGTGTTTACGAATTTGTCGCTCGCTCTCCGGTGAGACCTTTGGTTCGTCTCGTGCTGTGGTGAATTTCGGTTAGACTAGAAACCTGTAAGGTAACGGTGGGGATGCAGTCGAGCCTGACATTAGTGAAGCGTTTCGTCCGACCGAGCAAACTGTTCTGCCTCGTAGTCCTCTGGCTGCTGCCAGTTCACGCTACCGCTCAAACCCACGCTGCGGGGAGCGTACCCCCCCAGACCGCTCCGGCTTTCCCCGACCATGACCCCCTGATTGCAGTCGCTTCCGACCACTTCTACAACATGGATTACGACCGCTCGATCCAGGAGTTCGAAAAGGTATTGGACCGGAGGCCGAGTGACCCATTTGCGGTAAATCATCTGCTGTCTGCAGTTCTGCTGCGCGAGCTCTATCACATGGGCGCGATGAATAGCGGTGAGTATGCCAACGATAGTTTTATTGGACAGGCCCACCGCCCCGCCGACCCCAAGGTGAAAGAGCAGATCCAACAGTTGGTGGACCGCGCCGAGGGCCTGGAAGAGCAGGAACTCAAAGCCAATCCCAACGATGTGAATGCAATCTATGCGCGAGGTGTGACCCGGGCGCAGTTTTCGCTGTATACCGCGCTGGTGGAGCGAGCATGGTTCTCCGCTTTGCGCAATGCGGTGGGCGCGCGCCGTGACCACGAACGCGTGCTCGAACTCGACCCCCACTATGTGGACGCAAAGTTGGTGGTGGGCGCGCACAACTACGTGATGGGCAGCTTGCCTTGGAGCGTGAAAGCCGCCGTCGCACTGGTGGGGCTGGGCGGGACGAAAGAGAAGGGATTCGAATACCTGCGGGAAGTTGCCAATAGCAATGGAGAAAACCGCACTGACGCCAAAGTAGTTCTCAGCCTGTTCCTGCGGCGCGAGCACCGCTTCGATGAAGCGCGTGTCCTCATGCATGAACTGGCGGTGCAGTATCCCAGAAATTATCTATTTCCGTTGGAAGAAGCCAACCTGCTGCGCGCGGGCGGCCATGTGCAGGAGGCCGCGGCAGCCTATCGCAAAGTATGGCAGAACGGACGGGATGGGAAGTATGGCAACCTGCACTATGAAATATCGGCGTGGGGCCTGGGCGAGTTGCTGCGCAGCCAGAAGGATTATGTAGGAGCTGCGGACGCGTTTGAACTGGTCAGCCAGTTTCCCAACCCTGATCCGGAAATACTGCAGAAGGCCAACCTTGCCGCCGGCGAGATGTATGACCTATTGCAGAAGCGCGACCTGGCGATGAAGAAGTATCAGACCGTCCTGGCCGAAAATGCCAGCACCCCTCCTGCAGAAAAGGCTCGGGAACATATTCGGGAAGCGTACCGGGAGTAGAAATCCACCGGTTCTGATTCAGGGAACTTTCCGTCTGCAATTGCGTATCCTCAAGTAGAGCGGTCTCGTGAGTGCGACCATGTACTGCAACTATTGCGGTAAAGTCATTCAGGACGATGCGGCCGTTTGTGCCTATTGTGGCATTCGCGTGGGTGCGTCCGTGGCGCGCAAGCGACTGGTACGACCTCGCCAGGGGCGCAAGATTGCGGGCGTCTGCCTCGGTTTCGCGGAGTACTTCGATATTGACGTGACCATGGTCCGGCTGGTGTGGCTGATCGGGTCCTTCATGACAGGGATTGGATTGCTCGCCTATCCCATCGCCTGGATCGTGATGCCGGAAGAACCGCTGTTGCTGGCTGCTCCGGTAGGGGCGCAGCGTGTAACGAATCCGTAGTCTTATTGGCCCGTAAAGCAGTGACGCGGGAAGCCGGGTACGATTCAGATGCCCGCATGCAACGCATGGACTCTCACCAGATAAAAAGTGGCGACGCCGAGATTGTCTACCGTGTGCTCGGCGAAGGCTCTCCTGTAGTTTTGTTGCATCCTTTTCCTGCAAATCATGAATTCTGGCTGCCAGTGGCACAAGCGCTGGCCACACGCTATCGCATCATTCTTCCCGACCTGCGCGGACACGGAGATTCTGGTGCAGGCGAAGGTCCGGCCACGATGGAAAAGCACGCAGCAGACATTGCTCGTGTTATGGACGATGCCGATATCGGCCGCGCTCCGCTGGTGGGAGTTTCTATCGGTGGATACGCACTGTTCGAGTTCTGGCATAGACATCGCGGGCGCGTCGCTGCTCTCGGTCTTTGCAATACGAAAGCTCCTGCCGACTCCGCTGAAGCACGCGCTGCACGCTTGCAGGCTGCAAACGACGTTCTTGAGCGCGGCACCGAACCGTTTTTTGAGAGCATGATTCCACGCGTGTTCGGCGGGACCACACGGGAGACGCGGCCCGATCTCGTCGCCGGGGCTTTGAACATGATGCGGAAGATGTCGCCAGAAGATATCGCGCAGGTGCAGCGCGGCATGGCCGAGCGTCCGGACTCAGTGGATAAATTGAAGACTATCAATGTGCCCACGCTGCTGGTGACGGGGGAGGAAGATATTCTTACGGGTGCGAATGAGGCCGAACTGATGCGCCAGCATATTTCGGGCAGCCAATTGCGTGTGATTCCGAAAGCCGGCCATTACTCGCCATGGGAGCAGCCGGAAGGAGCGGCCACGCTGTTGCGGCAGTTTCTGGAGCGGCTCTAGGAGTAGTTAAACGTGCTAGGCCGCGCTCGCGTTAAAATCGGGACGGTATGAAAAAACTTTTGGCCGTCCTCACTTTCGGGGTTCTCACCGTTTGCGCCCATTCGCAAACCCATGCCGTGACCCGGCCCCGCATCACTGGCATCGATCATGTCAGCTTCTACACCACGCAGCCGGATGGAGTGAAAGCGCTTTACAGCGTCACGCTAGGCCTGGCTTCGGCCGAACCTGTGGAGTCCGGCGGGCTGGTGCGATATCTGGTGGGCAAGCAGTGGGTCGGCTATAGCGTCGCTTCTGATCCCAACGCCACCAACCGTATGGATCACGTTGCGTTCGCCACCAGCAATATCATCGCACTGCGCCGGTATCTAATTGCGAAGGGAGTCGAGGTGCCGGCAATCGAAGGGCACAGCGACCACAGCCTGAGTTTTCTTGTGGCCGATCCGGAAGGTCATCCCATCGAATTTGTTGAGCGGGATAAAACCAAACCGGTCGCGCCAACTGATGCCGCAGTTTCCCATCACATGATCCATACCGGCTTCGTGGTTCACAATCGCGACGCGGAAGATCACTTTTATCGCGATCTGCTCGGGTTTCGTCCCTACTGGCACGGCGGAATGAAGCCTGGCGACACGGACTGGGTGTCGTTGCAAGTTCCGGACGGTACCGATTGGCTGGAATACATGCTGAACCAGCCGGAACATCCTGATTTGCAACGGATGGGCGTGATGAATCACATCTCGCTGGGCGTTGCCGATATGAAGAAAGCGCAGGCCATGCTGGAATCACACGGCTGGAAGCCCAACGACAAGGAAAAAGCCCAGATGGGCAAAGACGGCAAGTGGCAGCTCAACCTGTTTGATCCCGATCACACGCGCATCGAATTGATGGAATTCAAGCCGGTGGAGAAGCCGTGCTGCTCGGATTTCACCGGTCCGCACCCCACGGAGTAGCCGGTGCTCGCAGCAATGTACCCGTAGGAAAATGAGTGCGGTGAACATTACCCTGACTGCAGGCTCCCAACTTTGTTAGAATTCTCGCGCCATGGTTAATACAGTGACAATTGATACGGTTTTGGTTGCGGAGCAGACTGTGGTCAGCGCCAAGGGAGACGGCCCCACCGTCGACGTGAGCGGTGCGACCGGCCGCGTGTTTTTGCTGACTCTCGAAATTGCGAAGATCATCGAGCAGGAATCGCTCGAGGTCAGCGTCCACGGTTCGACGGACGGTGCGGCATGGGAAGCGAAGGCGTTGGTTGCGTTTCCGCAAAAGTTTTATTGTGGGCAGACGCCGTTGTTGCTCGATCTGACGCCGCATCCGGATGTGAAGTTCGTGCGCGCGCACTGGGAAGTGGCGCGCTGGGGACGCGGCACGGAAACCCCAATGTTTGAGTTCGGCGTGAGGCTGAAAGAGATTCCACCCCAAATTTTGCGCGAAGCCACGGCTGAGGCCAAGGCTCTCGCCTAGAATTGCCGGTTCCGCACAGCGTCATTCAGTTTCCATCCGCTATATTAATCACAGGATTTATCACAGAATGAAAAGAGAGTCTCAGGTGATCGTGCGCCCTGCGCGCAATGTGCATGGCAGTGTAGGTCTTCCCGGCGATAAATCCATTTCGCACCGCTACGCCATGCTGGCGGCGCTTGCGGATGGGTCTTCGAAGCTCGAAAACTACTCGACCGGCGCGGACTGCGCCAGCACGCTTGGCTGCCTGCGATCACTCGGGGTGAAATGGGAGCGCAGAGAGGGTGCGGATAATACCATCGAAGTGCAGGGAAGCGGTTTGTCGTTGACGGTTCCTAGCAGCGTACTGGATTGCGGGAATTCAGGTTCCACCATTCGTATGCTGAGCGGCATTGTCGCGGGGCAGAAATTTGCCAGTGAGATGGCTGGGGATGAATCGCTCTCGCGCCGTCCCATGGAGCGCGTAATCACGCCGCTTACGGCCATGGGCGCTAAAATAACCGCGCACAATGGACGGCCGCCGCTGCACATTACCGGTACGAGACTGAAGGGCATCGACTACAAAATGCCGGTGGCTAGCGCGCAGGTGAAAACTTGTCTGCTGTTTGCGGGCCTGCTGGCAGAAGGCGAAACGAGGATTGAAGAGCCGTTGCGGACGCGGGATCACGGGGAAGTCGCGCTGCGGGCTTTCGGCGCACATCTCGATCGCAAGGGAAACGAAGTGCGGATTCGCGGCGGGCAGCGCTTGCGCGGTATTGAGGCGCGAGTGCCAGGCGATCTTTCGAGCGCAGCTTTCTTTCTCTGCGCTGCGGCTCTTTTTCCCGATTCGCGATTGACCGTCACAAGTCTGCTGATGAATCCGACGCGCGCGCGGCTGCTCGATATTCTCATGCAAATGGGATTGCGTATTTCCGTTACGCAACTCGAAGAAATTCATGGTGAACTTGTAGGTACGCTCCAGGTCACAGGCGGTAAGCTGAAGGGCGCGACCATCGCAGGTGCCGACACTGCCGCTCTGATCGATGAGATTCCAGTACTGGCCGCGATCGCTCCTTACACGGAGCAGGGAATTGAGGTGCGCGATGCGAAGGAGTTACGCGTGAAGGAATCGGACCGCATCGCAACCATCGCGACCAACCTCCGAGCCATGGGGGCGGAGGTAGAGGAGCGCGAGGATGGTTTGAAAATTCCCGGTGGACAGCAGCTTCACGGTGCCGAACTCGAATCGTTTAGCGATCACCGTATCGCCATGGCTTTTAGTATCGCTGCGCTGCGAGCTCAGAGAGAAACCTTGATTCTCGGCAGCGAGTGTGCGGCGATTTCCTATCCCGCGTTTTTCTCCACTCTGGAAAGCCTGATCGAGCGCTGATTTCCTTCTTAGCGTCGCTTATACGGGGCAACGCCTTAGTCTCTAACCGAGATTTCGGTTACTTCCGTCCGATGTCCTAGGTGATCTAACCTGCCCGCGACAAATTGGAAACAATGCATGGTGAGATGCGGAGTTTCGATCTGGCCCGTCTTTGTTGGCCGATCGTTATCTGTCCGATCTCGTCGAAGGAGAAATCCCATGCGCTGCAAATTAGTTGTGCTGGCATCGTTGTTACTGGCCGCGATGGCTTATGCCAAAGAACCAAAGGCTTATCAGGACGCGAAGTTGGTGCAAATGGATTCGGTGCAGTGCGGCGTCGCCGAGAAGGACGCCAAAAAAGACAAGAAAAGCCACGAACTCCTGTGCCAGGAATATTCGCTGCAGGCAGACCATGTGGTCTATCGCATCCGTCCCAAGGACGACAAACATGCGGTGCTGCTTCCAATCGGCGAGAGCGCAAAGTTTCGGCTCGAAAAAGACAAGATGCTGGTGCGAGTAGAAGCATTCGATAGCAAGGAGCGCGAGTTCTCCATCGTGTCGGTCAAGCCGGTCAGCGATAGTGCTGCGGCCTCCGGTACAGCGCAGCCCAACCACTTGCAATAAATGGACCAGGAACAAAAAATGAGGTTCCCCCAAGATATCGTAGGGAACCTCAGCAATTTTTGACCTAACGATTAATCCTGCGGCCAAGCCGTCAAATTTTCCGGATCAACCCATTCTTGTAATGTCACATCGCCAGAAGGCGTACCGTCGATATCGAGTTGATGCTGGAAGCCGAGAACGTCGCCCCAGGACGAAGCATATGCCGGCGCTGAGATATCCCACTGGGTTGCGGCTCGCAATGTTTCGCAGATGGCCTGCATGCGTGGTAAAGTAGTGCCCACGAATTGCCCGGGGCCGTGAATGTCCCGGCCAACCTGCTCGCCACCTCGAAGTTTCAGAAGGAGCTTCCATGGCTACCCTCCGCGATGTTGTGAAGGACCGCAAAGTTTACTCGATCGATGCTGGACGCACCGTGCTGGAGGCGGCGCGCTTCATGATGGAACACAACATCGGCGCCCTGCCCGTGCTCCGGAATGGAGAACTGGCGGGGATTTTTTCCGAACGCGACGTCATGAATCGCGTAGTCGCCGCAGGCCGCACGCCTGGACACACTGTTGTGTCGGAGGTCATGACCGCGAATCCGCGAGCGGTGAATGTGGATGAGAGCATTGAAGAGTGTCTCTTCATCATGCGCGAGTTCGGCTTCCGTCACCTGTGCCTGGTGGAAGGTAAAGATCTGAAGGGCGTGATCTCGCTCCGCGACATACTCATGCATCAGGCTGGCGAACTTCAACGTCAAGGCCGCCGGGCTGCCTCATAGACGCGAACTCCGCCCCGTTCACTCCCGCTTGCGCAGCAGAAGTTCTCCTTCTTTGGGCGGCAACTTGAAAGGAAACTCGAAGATTTTTCCGTCCAGCGGCAGGCGCAAAATAAATTCCTCCTGCTCTTTCCATTTTCCCAGCCATTTATTTTCGGTGTTAAAGAAAACCCAACCTGTAGCTTCTGGATTGGCGCGACCCAAATGCGCCGGGTGCAGACTGTTTTTGTTGAGAAACTCAATCAGTTCCGTGACAGATTTCTGGTAATCCTGCAGCCGCGCTTCGCAGGCCTGTTTTTCCTGCGGATGCTTTGCAACGGCACGCCGGGTCTCATCGTCGAGCGCATCGGCGTCGGCCTGAATCTTCTGAACATAATTGTCAGGGTCGAGCGAACGCTGTACGACGTTGAAGTGCTTCACGAACTGCAGTGTGATGTCGTTAGGATTTGTGTCGAGTCCTTCTCCGCCGCGATAACGAACCGTCAACACAACTCCGAAGATGGGTTCGATGCGATGGCGAATAATCTGTACTTCCCGTGCATCAACCGCCAGGATGACGCCGACATCTCCCGACCACAATCCATAGCGATACTTGCCGTCGTCATCACGGGAAAACGTGCAGCCCGGCTGGTCTTCGCTCCAGCGCACAATGGGTGGATGGGGATAGTTCTTATCTTCGCGAGGATCGCTTCCGGGAGGCAGCGCCGATGCTCTCAGGCAAAACCCACTGGCGAGGAAAATACCGGCGAGCAATAGTACGATACGACGCACACGAGGCGTGGTGTGTGACGCCGCGCAGGGTTGCTTTAAACGCCACATGCAATTGTGGTTCCGGCTCAGGGCGCCTTGGTCACCGTGAGGCTGACGGTTGCCGCCTGACTTGCGGAAGCGTTGTTGCTTGGCGCAATTCCGTTCTGGTCCACAGCGGATATCGTAAACACATAAGTCTCGTCCGGGGTAATGTCACCGTTAGGAGCCGTGCTGCCATTGTTCGTAGTCGAATTACACGCTGGCATCAAGAGCAATCCGCCGGCAACCAGCATCAGCAACATCAGTCCCAGGAATTTTTTCCTGCGGCTTCCGCTTGCGCCGATTCCGATCAGCGCCAAGGCAGGAATACCGAGCCAGAGGCTATGCAACCCGCGCAACTTATATGGTTTGGCGGACGCGGTAGTTGTCGCGGCAGGTCCGAAGGTAGTGATGGTGAGAACGGCAGTTGCGGGAGTGTCACTCCCTACTTGCACGGCATTCGACGGAAGAGAGGTTGACGGCTGGGTGGCGGCGAACGAACAGTAGGGCGTTGCCGTTTCCACCGGAGTAACCGACAGGCAGTATAGGTAAACAGTTCCGGTGTAGTTGCCGATTGGAGTCACGGTCATGGTTGCCGACGCCCCAAGCCCCGCAGGAACACTCGTCGGGCTGAGTGCCTTCGATATCGTTACGGTGTAATCCTCCGGCACGTCCTGTACGTTGAGGATCAGTGGCGTAGTCTGGGCTGTCAGCGAGCCGCTGGTGCCGGTCACGATAATCTCGTACTGCCCCGGCTGAGCGCCGAAGGTCGAGACGGTCAGCGCCGGACCGTTGGCGGGCGGGGTCTGGGATGCGGGGCTCACCACACACGTCGGCAAATCGGTGGTGGCTCCGCTAGAGGCGGTCACCGCGCAAGTCAACGTGACCGGGCTGTCGAAGCCGCCGCTGACCGTCATGTCGATGATGGAAGTCGCATTCTGCCCGGGGTTCACCGCAGGCGGAGTGAGTGGCGACGCGCTGAGACTGAAGTCTTGCCCGTAGGCGAGGGACGCATGCGCCGCACAGAACACGGGCAGCAACAGAGATAAGAGAATCGTGCGCAGGAGCGGTCTGCAATTCAGCATGAATGGATAAGAACTCACTACCTTCGATTCCTCCAAGAGCGCAAAAGCTGCCCGGGCCGCACAAAAGAGCGCCGCCGGCAAATCAGCTGCGAAAGCAATGGTATATGAGTCCGGTTGGGGAAATATGCCAAACAAGAATCTTAGACTAGAGTTGCCCTTCACGCCAATGGGTGGACGTGAGAAAAAACGATGTGAGAAAAATGAGATGAGAAAAATGACCTGAGAAAAACAAAGGCCGCCTCTGGTGAGAGGCGGCCCGTGGAGTTTGTGGAGGGATCAGTTGACGGTGAGGGTTACTGTGGTCGAGTGCGTCGTGGCGCTTGCATCGGTCCCGGTGCCGGTGATAGTAACCGTGTAAGTGCCAGCCGGGGTACAACCTGTACAACCGCCGCCACCGCCACCTCCTCCTCCTCCGCCGCTGCTGCCGCCGCAGGCCGGCATCAGGAACAGGGCAGTCATCACCACCCCAATCATCAGGAAGCCCAACAGCTTCTTGCGGCGTGAACGGGCGGAACTGAAGCCCATCCCCATTAGCGAGAAGCCCGCGATCGGCAGCCACATCGCGTAGAAGAACTTTGACGGGCGGAACATCGCGGCGCTGGAGCCGGTTGTCGCTATGGTCAGCGTTGAAGTGGTTCCGGGGCTGGCAGCGGGTGTTACGGAGGTAGGGGAGAAGCTGCAAGTTGGAGCTGGCGATCCGGTCCCGCTCACACTACAGGTTAGGCTGACCGACGAGTTGTATCCGTTCAGAGAGGTTAAGGTAACAGAGGAAGTGCCGCTGCTTCCGGGGGAAACTGCTGTGGGAGCCGTGGCTGCGATCGTGAAGTCCGGCACTGTGGCTGGGCCATAGGCGGTGATGAATGCGTCCGTGCAGGGCACGTTGGTATTTGACGAGTTTAAGCACGTACCGCCGCCATAGGTGCTATCCAGCGCGTTCTTGGTTGGGAATACTGCGGTTGAGCCATTTCCTGAATCGGTATCGCCCGTGACGTAAATGTTATGCGACGAATCCAGCGCAATGGCACCGCTCAGTTGGTCCTCGTCGCCGCCGCCACCTAGGTATGTGGAGAACAGCGCCAAATTTTGGCTTGTACTTAGCACGGTTACAAACGCGTCTGTGCTTCCGCCAAACGCCGGTTGGGTTGGGTTGACTAAAGGAAATGCTCCGGGGGAGGTTTGGGTGGAGCTGGTCTGGCCGGTGATATAGGCATTTCCCGAGCCGTCTTGGGCGATTCCAAGACCAAGATCGGTTCCGTTGCCGCCCAGATAGGTGCCGTAAGTCGCAGCGCTGCCCGTTGGATTCAGTTCGACCAGGAAGGCGTTTTGCGTGCCCGCAAGGGAGGCTTGATACGGCGGCGTGCCTACAGTTGGAAAGTCTGAGGACTGGGTCTGCCCGGTGATGAAAACATCGCCGCCGGAGTCGGCTGTGATGGCGAAGGCGTCGTCGATCCCGCTGCCGCCATAGTAGGTTAGATAGGTGTAGCCCGTGAGATCGACCTTGATGGCAGCTATGAAAGCATCGTCCTGACCACTATTACAGTTGCCGTCTGTACCGCACGTGCTCTGAAGCGCATTTACGAGAGGCAGGTCCGTTGATATTGTTTCCCCGGAAATATAGATGTTCCCGCTGCCGTCGAGAGCGACGCCCGTAGCCAAATCAGGACCGCTGCCGCCGATGTAGCTCACTAGATCGAACGCAGTGCCAGTAGAGTTGAGTTTGACAATGTATCCATCGTCGTCGCCAGTTCCTAACCCAAGGTTGATTGCACCACCTTTAGGCAGGGGATTAACACCACCAGTCACTCCACCGAGGTCGGGAGCGAAGGTTTCCCCTACGACGTAGACGTTCTCGCTACCGTCGATTGCCATGGCTAATCCAGAGGTGCTATCAGAACCATTGATATAAGTGGCCCATGTACCAGACACAGAGGGGCCGAGCAGGCCAGCCAATGTGAGTTTAGCGGCAAAAGCATCATTGTTGCCATCTGTGCCCCCACCGACAAAAACCGTCTGTGCGGCTCCTGGCGTGACCGGAAAGTCAGACGAGTCGGTCGTCCCACTAACGTAGATTCCGGTGCCGTCGACGGCAATCCCGCCAGGGAAGTCATCTCCGGAGCCACCGAACTCAGTCGTATTTAGAAGCGCGCCCGCGGAGCTAATCTTAGTGACGAAAATATCGAAACTGCTGCTGTTAGTGGGTGAGTTCCATCCCGGGATCGTATCCGAGTCAGTCGCTCCCGCAACATATTCGTTCCCGCTTGCGTCCACCGCGATGGCCAAGCCATAATCCGCGAAATCCCCGCCAAAATAGGTGGAGTACGTCACAGTTGGATCGATTACGAGTTGGCGGTTGTGGTCATAAGGACCGAGCGCAAACTTCACTTTGCCGGCGTGCACTACGTAGCGAGCATCAACGATCTCCCGCTGGCCGTTTCGCTCTTGATAAGCGACAGGCCGATTAAGTTCCATCGTGCCAGCTGCCGTAGTCAGGACAAGACTTCCAGCAACGTTTGTAGTTACTCGGTCGGTGCCTCGGAATCCCAATGCAATAGCCTTTGTATCCGCGCCTGCGCTCACCAGATAATCAAACTCCAATTGCTTCCCACTCCCGTGAAAAGCCAGATCAACGCCTGGATAGAGCCGTCGATAGCTGACCTGTCCGAACAGCGGAACACCGGAGTGCCACTGCGAAGGATCCTTGCCGATGAAGTAGTTGACCTTACCCTCTTGAGGTTCCTGCGCCGCGAGTTGGGCGTCTGGATTGGCCCCTAGCATGTACATGTGAACGGCTGCAGCCTGTAAAGTCTGTTGGCGGTGCCTCAATATGCTCTTGATTTTGGACAGCCCGATACGACGGTTCATCATCATCTGGCGCACTTCGGAATCCCCACCCCGCTTGTGAAGCGTGAAAACTACCTCGGATGATGCCAAATACAGTTTGTAGCCGTTGCCGCGCGCCATGTACTTCACTTGCGGATCGACCTGGCCCTGGTTGGCTTCGAAAGCAAGGGGCAGAGCGGCGTAGGCGGCGTCGATGCTGGCGTGTTCGGCTGGCGTTACTGCTTGGGACTTCGCTGCAGCCGTAGAGACTGCTGCGCGGCTGAGTCGCCCACTGGACTTTGCCGGGGCAACCGCGAGCAAGGCTGCAGCGGCGACGACTGTGACCGCAACGATGCAAACAGCAGTGAAGAATATTTTTGGGGTAACTGGTTTCGACAAGACGATCCTCCTGTGATCAACCGATGGAACACAAAAAAAGTGGAGAAAAAGCACTCGGCAGGAACCCGGTTAGCTCTGGGGCTATGTGCACACTTCCTCACCAAAGATAAGTAAAGTGAAACTTTTTGCAGCTTGCTGGCGAGTATGGCGCTCGTGGCCGAGGCTGTCAACGGACCCTGATAGCAATTTAGATACCACCCCCCCGCGAGTTGCACGCTCTTGCTGCCGCCCGTGCTGCAGATTCCGGCTACGGTCAAAATCGGCATCATAACGGGCTTCTGCCGCAGCCAGCAGTCGCTTCGGAAGGTCGAATTGAGGTGAATCGTATCTTAAGAAATGCAGAATAGCATTCTCGTCGCCGCTGCTTTTCGTCCCTGTTGATATCTATAGCGCGCGAAAAATGCAAAAAACCATGCAAAAAGAGAAAAACTTCCGCCGACAGGCGGAGATTCCTGGATGATGGCAGTAGCGTCGGCACTCTCGGTCGGGCTGTCAAGGTGGAGCAACCCGGAGAAAAATAATCACGGTTCGTCCTGCAGAAGTTCGGGCGAAGGGACTGTTCCACCTTCCACCTGTTTCTCTCGTTCAGCGCGGTGCTCGTTGTCGATACGGACGGAGGTTTCTAGTTCCTTCGTGCCCTCTGCCTTGCGTCCCATGTGGAGCAGTATCTGGCCTCTAAGGTAATGGATGTCAGTGCGGTCGGGATCGAACTTGTCCGCGGAATCGATGGCGCTCAGCGCTTGCGGATATTTTTTCTCCCGCTGATAAATTTTAGCAAGCCCTAGGTACGAATTCAGCAGGCGCGGATCGCGCAGAAGCGCTGCGCGGTAACTTTTTTCCGCGTCTTGATCTTGTTGTAAGAACGAGTAGATATCTCCAAGCTTGTCGTAATTCAGGGCCAGATCGGGTTCCACAGCGGCATCCTTCAAAAATTCGTCGCGTGCCAGTTCGTAATTCTGCTTCTTCAAATAGGTGAGTCCCAGGTTGAAATGTACGAAGGTGAGGGAAGGATTCGCTTGTGCCGCGGCCTGAAAATCGGCCAAGGCCAAATCGTATTGCTCAAGGTTAAGATGCGCCTTGCCCATGAAGAGATGGAACTCGGGCGAACCCTCACCGATCTTAATGAGCTGGAGCGTTGCCTGTTCATCCAAAGCTTTGTTGCCAGCCCGGTGAGCAGCGATTGAGAGCACGTACAGATAGCTCAGATGGTCCGATTCCTGCGCCCAGAGCGCCTCCAGCGTGCTGGCCGCGTCCGCCCACCGTTCCGCAAAGAAATAACAGAGGCCCAGCAAATACCGGGACTGGAGCGCCTGCGGTTGATCGCGTACCACCGATTCGAATACTGGAATAGCTTTAAGAAATTCATTCTGCCGGTAATATACGAGGCCAATGTTTAGCCGGATTCCCGCTACCTGCGGCATGAGATGCTCCGCCTGGCGCAGCGTCGTCAGAGCTTTCGCCCATTGTTTACGCCGCATGTAGACTACACCCAGATTCGCGTACGCCGCTCCGGCCTGCGGATCCGCGGCCAGCACTTTGCGGAAGTCGCGCTCCGCTTCGTCGAGGCGCCCTGCGTTCAGCGCATCCTGCCCCGCCTGGAAAAGCTGAGCTGGATCTGCAGCCGCGCCAGATGCGGCGTTGGGCGCGCCATTTCGCAGTTGCGCCGCGGCCGCCAGCGCCGAACTTTGCAGCGACAATACAGCGGCTAGCGTGGCCGTCAGCAACCAAGCTGTGCGTTCCGGTCGGATGTGCGCTCTTGACACTCGTCTCACTCTCTGCTGTAGTGTCCGCCAAGCTCTGCATAGAATTCAAGCGTGGAGAATAGCCGTTTAGAATTTCGACACGCGATCTTGAGTTTTTGAAAACCAAAGGCAACGCTTCGATGGTTACCATTCGCGATGTAGCAAAGGAGAGTGGATTCTCTTCCACCACGGTGTCGATCGTTCTCAACGATGCTCCGCTGGCGCGCTATATCCCACCGGTCACCAAAAAGCGCATCGAGCGCGCGGCGGAAAAGCTTGGCTATCGGCCTAACGAATTTGCCCGCTCGCTGCGCAGCAAACGCAGTCACACCGTGGGCGTCATGGTTTTCGACATGACCGATCCCTATTGCACGCTGGTGTTGCGCGGCATCGAGAATGCTCTCTACCAGGCTTCGTACCTGCCTATTCTCACCGATGTCCATAACGAGCGCAGCCGCTTCGAACGCTATCTGGAGATGCTGCTCGACCGCCGCATCGAAGGCTTGGTCGTGCTCGCCAACTGGCTTTTTCTCGATATCAACCTGCTTGCCGACCTGGAAAAAAGCAGTATTCCGACCGCTCTCATCGACTGCGAACTCAAGGGAGATTCGATGAGTTCGGTGATCGTCGACAACGAAATCGGTGGCTACCTCGCGCTTGAGCATTTGCACGCGCTGGGCCATCGCAAGATCGCCTTTATCCGCGGGCCGAAAACACTAGCCGATAGTTCTCCGCGCTGGCGCGGCATTCGAAACTGTGCCAAGGAACGCGGTCTTGAACTCGATGCCCGGCTGACAGTCGATTTGCCCGAGTCCCGCGATCCACTTTCCAGCTTTGAGGCAGGTCAACGGCTGACCGAGCATCTGCTCAAGCAGAAGCGCCCCTTCACCGCGCTGCTCGCCTTCGACGATGTGACCGCCTACGGTGCTATTCGCGCCCTGGCTAAGGCCGGGCTGCGCGTGCCCGAGCACTGCTCCGTGATTGGTTTCGACGATGTTGCCGCCTCGGCTCTTTGTACCCCGCCACTCACCACCGTGCGTCAACCCATGGAAGCGATGGGCGCGAATGCGGTCGGCATTGTTCTTGAAGGGATCAACTCGGTACTTGAAAAACGGGAGGTAGCGGCTCACCATCGCAAAGTGGCGCCGGAGTTAGTGGTTCGGGAGTCTACCCGCAGTGTATAGAATCAGAAAATTGACTTGGTGGGAATCGCAAGGCGGGGACTCTCCTCACGTTTTTTCTTGACATCAGATAGGCAAAAAACGCACTATTCATACGTTTTAATAAACGAACCAATCTGCTTCGGGCTGAACGCCGGAATCCCGGGATGTTCGACTGAAATGCCGGTTGCCCTGTCTTGCGAGTATAGGCAGCACCGCGGGGAAGCACGCGGAATCCATCCCATATTGAAGGGGAACTTGACTATGAAATTGAATCGCATGCTGGTGATGATCGCGTTGATGGTGATGACTCTTGGTGCCGCGGCATGGGCTCAGGACACAGCCTCCCTCACCGGCACAGTTACCGATCCCAGCGGTGCGGCCGTGCCCAATGCCCAGATCGAAGTCAAGAACGCGGAGCATGGCATTAATCGCACCGGCACGAGCAACGGCAGCGGCGATTATCTCTTCGCATCTTTGCCCATCGGCTCCTATAACTTGATCGTCACGGCGCAGGGATTCAAGAAGTACGAAGCCAAGGGTGTGGTATTGAGTGTCGCAGAGAAGGCCCGGGTGAACGTGGCTCTGGAGGTCGGAGCAATCAGCACAGAAGTGATCGTTGAAGGCTCGCAAGTCGCCCAAGTGGAAACCCAGTCATCCGACATGGGCAATACCGTCACCGGGAAAGAAATCAGTCAGCTTGAACTGAATGGGCGCGATTTTACCCAGTTGGTGTCATTGTCTCCAGGTGTCACCGATCAGTCTGGTAATGACGAAGGGGAGCCCGGTGCAACGACGGTGGCTTTCAGCATCAACGGCGGCCGCACCGAATACAACAACTTTGAAATCGATGGCGGCGACGCTCTCGACAACGGCAGCAACGAAACACTCAACGTCTACCCCAGCATCGACGCCATCGCCGAAGTCAAAGTATTGACTTCCAACTATGGTGCACAGTATGGCCGCAACGGGTCCGGCACAATCGAGGTCGAAACCAAATCAGGCACCAACGCGTTCCATGGGGATTTGTACGAGTTTCTCCGCAACGATGATTTTAATGCCACTCCGGAATTCGAAACTTCAGTCCCTGAGTACAAGAAAAACGATTTTGGTTTCACCATTGGTGGCCCAGTATTCATTCCTGGCCACTACAATACGGACAAGCAGAAGACTTTTTTCTTCTGGTCTGAGGAATGGCGGCGCGAGCTCACGCCAGCTTCCGGTTTCTTTTCTACGACTCCCGTTCCAACCCTAGCCGAACGAGCGGGAAACTTCAGCGACGATTGTCCGAATCCAGCCGGCAGTTTCACCGACTGCCCGATAGTACCGGGTTTTACCAACGCCTCAGGCTACACGCCCAACTTAAATGTGGTGCCAGCGTATGCGGCGAGCCAGACGATTACGAACCCGCTCTTGCAGTTGATTCCGCAGCCGAACATTTCCGATGGGACGATGGGATCGGGTGTTCTCGACCAGTGGTTCGCAACTCCAACGCTACCCATGAACTGGCGCCAGGAATTGTTTAAAGTCGATCAAAACATCGGCCAGAAAGTTCGCGCCAGTTTTCGCTACATACACGATTCATGGGTGGAGCAGTATCCCGTGCCTTTGTGGACCAGCGGCACGACCTTCCCGACGATTCAAACGAATTTCAAGAATCCCGGCGTCAGCATGGTGGCGCGGCTTACAGCCAACGTTTCTCCCACGCTGCTGAACGAGTTCGTCGCGAGTTATACCACCGATCACATTTCCACCAACCTCACCGGGCCGTGGCAGCGCGGCTCTGTTCCTTCCACGCTCGGTATTTATGACAATGGATATGGGGGTAAGGTGCCGGGCATCAGCGTGGCTGGCGGAGAGTATGGCGGCGGCTTCGCGGAAGACCCGGGTTACGTCCCAGCAGGCCCCTTGAACTCCAACCCGACCTTCACTTATCGCGACAACCTTACCAAGATCGTGGGTTCGCACAACCTGCAGTTTGGGGCCTATTTCGTGGACGCGCATAAGAACGAAATCCCGCAGCCGGGTTACGGCGTGAACGGCCTCTTGCAGTTTAGCAACACTAGTGGGGTTACCAGCGGAAATGCCTTCGCCGATCTCCTTCTGGGAAATGTCGGCACTTTCACCCAGGAAGGCGCAGCGCTCAAGATGCACGAGGAATACAGGATCTTTGAGCCTTACTTTCAGGATGACTGGCATGCGACCAAACGCCTGACGCTCAACCTGGGGTTACGGATGAGTTTCTTCGGGACCTACCGTGAGAAGAACAATTTGGCTTGGAATTTCGATCCCGCCTTTTATGTGGCGGGCGCCAGCGGTGTCACGTTCAACGCAGCAGCCGGAGAATGGCTAACCTCGGGGAATCCCTACAACGGCTGGGTGGACTGCGGAGTTACGCCGGGTGTTCCCGCAGGCTGTCTGGCGAACCATTGGTTGAACCCTGCGCCGCGCATTGGTTTTGCCTTTGATCCATTCGGCAATGGGAAGTGGGCAATTCGCGGTGGTTACGGAATTTTCTTCGAACACACAAACGGGAACGAGTCGAATACCGAATCCCTGGAATATGAAAGTAAGAGCACACCCATTTCGAGCGTGCTCAACGTGCCGGGATATAGCAGCTTGAACGCGGGCCTACTGGGCAGTGCCGGTACAACTCCGTTGCAGTTTGTATCGCTGCCGAGCAAGGCGGTCTGGCCTTACATGCAGCAATGGCACTTTGATATTCAGCACGACGTCGGCAAGAGTACCGTGGCCACGATATCCTATGTGGGAAGCGCGGGCGTGCACCTGACCCGTTCCTATGAGTACAACCAGTTGTATCCCGTTGCTGCCAGTCAGAATCCGTATGCTACTGGGCAGATCATCACGGCCGATGACTGCAACTCAGTCACGGTGAACACTGCCAACGGTCAGGCTACCGCCACGGCCAACGTAGATACTGGCAGCCCGGTTACGATGACCGGCGGCTGGGCCAATAATCTGGCAGTTGCTTGCGGGAACGACCCCAGCCCGTACCGCCCATACGCTGGCATCGGCGGCATCCAGCGCAAGGATCAGACTGGATCGTCCAACTACAACGCGCTGGAGGCTTCGGTACGCCATAATATTGGCGGCCTGGAATTGAGCGGCGCCTACACTTACAGCCACTCTATCGACGACTCCTCCGACTACAACGACACGGGGTTCGTGAACTCTTACAACCTCAACCAATACCGGGCTAGTTCCAACTTTGACCAGCGGCATGTCTTCGAGATGAGTTATGTGTACAACCTGCCAATTTTCACGGGAAAGGGACTTACCCATACGCTCTTGGGAGGCTGGCAATGGTCGGGCATCACCTTAGTGCAAACCGGCTCGCCGTTTAGCGTGTACAACGAAGGCTTCACGGCTACAGCAGACAATGCGGGTGTAGGCAATTCAATAGCCTCCGCAGGTTCATATCCGGACCTGGTAAGCAACCCAAAAGCTGGCGTGAATGGCAGTGCGCTGGCGGGGCCGCTGCCGGGCTACGGGCCGTTGCTCTACAATCCTGGCGCATTTGTTCAGCCAACGGGATTGACCTTTGGCGATGCCGGCAGAAACATACTGCGCAATCCCCGCCGAACAAACTTCGATATGGCTCTGCTCAAACATTTCCCGGTTACAGAAAGCAAGTACTTTGAGTTTCGAGCCGAAGCCTTCAACGTATTCAACCACGTGGAATACAACTGGCTGGGCGGTGAAGCTGGCTCAGCCGCCGACAATGCCGGCCGGGGAACCACATCCAACGAGCTTGCCTGCTACGGGCCTTCGGCTCCGTATTCGGCGGGCGACTCTTCCTGCGCCGGCAACTCCTATTTACGCTCTGCGGGAACGCACCTTCCGCGCATTATGCAGCTCGCGCTGAAGTTTATTTTCTAGCGCTCCGACGAAGCAAAAATTGATCCCCGGTCAAATGCGGCCGGGGATTTTTTATTTGACGACAAAAGTCTCATCCAACCTGTACTTGCTGCGGCGCTGCCACGGCTTCCAGCGCATGTTCCAGGTCGGCGATCAGATCGTCGGCGTTCTCGATCCCTATGGATACCCGAATCAACTGTTCGGTTACGCCCGTCCGGGTGCGCTCCTCGGCGGGCACCATCGCGTGCGAGGTGAGCACTGGGATCGATACTAGCGATTCAACTCCGCCCAGGCTCGGGGCAAGCGAGAACAGACGCATGGCTTCGCTCACCCGGCGCGCGTCTTCGCCACTGCCTTCAACCTCGAAGCTGACCATGCCTCCTCCGCCCGCCATTTGCTCGCGAGCCACGGCATACTGCGGATGGCTCTTCAGAAACGGATAGTGCACGCTACGTACCTTAGCGTGCTCAGACAAAAATTCCGCGACACGTAGTGCGTTGTCATTTTGCCGCGCCACCCGCACTGCCAGCGTCTTCAGCCCGCGCACCAGCATCCACGAGGCATGCGGATCCATGCAATTGCCCAGGATCGTGCGCGTCTCCCAGATTTTTTTGATTAATTCATGCCTCCCGGCAACGACGCCGCAAATCAGGTCGGTATGTCCCGCCAGATATTTCGTTCCGGAATGCATCACCAGATCGATGCCGTATTCCGCGGGATGCTGATTGATAGGCGTGCCGAATGTGGCGTCAATCATGCTGAGCAGCTGGTGTTGTTTGGCCAGCGCCGCCACTTTTCTGAAGTCTACGATGCGCAGTGTGGGATTAGTCGGCGATTCCAAATAGAACAGTTTTGTATTCGGACGGATCGCGCGAGCATGTTGATCGTATTCGATCGTGTCAACGAAGGTGGTCTCAATGCCCATCTTTGGCAACCACTGCGACAGGAATTTGTTCGTGCCACCGTAAATATCGCGTTGGGCTACGATGTGGTCGCCACTCTTCAGCAGCGCCATGAGGGTGGTGGTGATGGCGCCCATGCCGGAAGCGAACGTCAACGCTGCCTCTACGCCCTCCAGTTGCGCGATGGTTTGTTCGGCCACGGTGTTGGTTGGATTGCCGTAACGCGTATAGAAGTGGTCGGTGTGGGTGGCGCGCAGTTGTTCGTCATTGTCCGCGACCTCGAAGGTTGAGGTCTGAAAGATGGGCGTGGCCAGCGGACCGTTTTGCTTGTCCAGGCTCGCATTGCCGCGTACAGCTTTGGTTTCCGGGTGATGGGTGTGACGTTTCATGATTCCTCTTTCTTAACAGACTAAACGCGGGTGTGTGCTCCCGCAAGTCGAACGCCGCGCACCATTTATAATTGCAACTTCATGAATCTTGGCCTGAAAGATCGTGTTGCGCTTGTGGCGGCATCCAGTCAGGGGATTGGCCGCGCCACTGCCGAAGCCTTCGCCGCGGAGGGTTGCCGCGTCGCGATGTGCGCGCGGAACCAGCAGACATTGCAGACCGCCGCGGAGAAGATAAGAAAGCAGCACAACGCCGAGGTCTTCGCCGAGGCCTTTGACGTGACCGACGCTGCGGCCGTTAGCCGTTTCGTCGCTGCCGTCGCGAAGAAATTCGGCGGAGTGGACATTTGTGTGACGAATGCCGGCGGCCCACCCGCCAAGGGTTTCCTCGCGGCTACGCTAGAAGAATGGCAACGCGCGCTCGAACTGAATTTTCTGAGCACGGTTTATTTTGCGCGCGAAGTCATCCCACACATGCAGCGTAAAAAATGGGGCCGCATCATCACAATCACTTCGATCACTACGAAGCAGCCGGTGACCGATCTGGTGCTTTCGAACGCGGTGCGGGCGGCGGTGGTTGGTTTGGTGAAGAGTCTCGCCAACGAGTTTGGCAAGGATGGAATTTTGGTCAACAACGTCGGTCCCGGCTTCACCGCAACCGACCGGCTGAAGGAATTGGCCACAGCCGGCGCTTCCAAGTCGGGAAAAAACCGGCAGGAGATTTTCGACGGCTGGGCTGCGGACGCTGCGCTGAAACGACTGGGCGAGCCACGCGAGGTTGCCGAGACAATCGTCTGGCTCGCTTCCGAGCGTGCTTCCTACATTACCGGCCAGACCGTGCTGGTCGATGGCGGCATGTATAAAGGTTTATAGATTTTTGGAGATAGCATGCGATCGATAGCATCCCGGATGTCGGTTATGAGCGGTGAAGGCGCGCTCTCGGTGTTCGCCCGCGCCAAAGAACTGGAGAGCGAGGGGCGGTCCATCATTCATCTGGAACTGGGCGAGCCTGATTTCCATCCCGGTCCATCGGTGGTCGAGTCCGTCTCCAGAGCGCTGGCTGAGGGCAAGGACCGCTATTGCGCTGTGGCCGGAGTTCCCGCGCTTCGCGAAGAAATCGCCGCATACCTGCAGCGTACTCGCAACCTCGGCGTTTCCCCCGCGAACATCGTAATCGCGCCCGGCTGCAAAGCGGCTCTGTTTTTTGCCATGATGGCTTTGCTCGAACCCGGCGACGAAGTGCTTTATCCCGATCCCGGTTTTCCCGGCTATCCTTCGATTACGCTCGGGCTTGGCGCCGTTCCTGTGCCTTTCGAACTTTCGTCGCGCAATCATTTCCAGCCGGACCTTTCGGAAATCGCGAGCAAGATTACGCGGCGCACGCGCATGTTACTGACGAATTCTCCGGGCAATCCCACGGGCACCGTCTATACCGATGCCGTCCAGCGCGGTTTAGCGGAACTCGCGGTGAAGTACGATCTCTGGGTGCTTTCCGACGAAATCTACGCGCGCATTCTTTACGGCGGCGAATATGTTTCCATGCTCAGCTATCCTGGGATGGAAGAGCGCACCCTGATTATCGACGGCTTTTCGAAGAGCTTTGCCATGACGGGCTGGCGGCTGGGTTACACCGTCGCGCCGCCTGACGTTGTTCCGGCGCTGCTCATGATGGCGGTGAACACCTACACCTGCGTCAACGAATTCATTCAATATGCCGCCATCGATGCTCTGCGTGACCGCGAGGGGACTACGCCGCGCATGGTTGCCGAGTTTGCCCGCCGCCGGGAACGGTTCATTCACGATCTGAATGAAGTACCGGGTTTCCGCTGCGAAGCTCCCGAGGGTGCTTTCTATGCCTGGGTCGATATTCGCGGAACGGGTGCCAGCGCGGAAGAAATCTGCCGCATCCTGCTGGAAGATGCGTGCGTGGCCGCGATCCCTGGAGCCGCGTTCGGCTCGTCGGGCCAACATTTTGTGCGCTTCTCTTTCGTGTCATCAGTGGCAAATCTGCAAGAGGCCGCCGCCCGCATTCTGAAAGTCTCCGCGGCGTGGCAGGGAAGTCTGGTTGAGAGATAGTCGCGATACGGCAATAAGACACGAGAAAGTTGCTACTCCCAAAGTTGGTAGTCCCAAGGAGCCAATGCTCATGAAGCGGATTTTTCTTTCGATACTGATCGTCGCCTGCGCGAGCGGTCTTGCGTCCAAAGCCACCGCACAGGCGCGCCCGTTGCCGGGCCCCGATGTTCAGCAGATCTACCAGCGCCTGCTTCCAGAGATCGAAAAAATTCCCGCCTTTGACCACCATGCTCATCCCGGATTTTCAGATGACCCCGACGTTGACGCCATGGCTGCTCCTCCAGATTTTAGCGCCGCAGTGCGCACGCGCGACGATAATCCAGAGCTGATCGTCGCGGCCAAGGCTCTGTTTGGATATCCCTACGCTGATCTGTCGCCGGAACATGCGAAGTGGCTGGTGGCAAAAAAAGCAGAGTTGAAAAAGCAATATCCAGGCACCGCCTACTTCAACATGATTCTCGACAAGATCAATACTGAAAGCTCTGCGGCCAATCGCGCCATGATGTCGGATTATCTCGATCCTCAGCGCTTTCCCTGGGTGTTCTTTGTCGACTCTTTTATGTGGCCCTTTAACAACCAGCGCGAGACCGCGCGCAACTCCGATGAAGAAGTCTATATCCCGTTGCAGGAAAAAATGTTGCACCGCTGGATGCAGCAGGAAAATGTAACCAAACTCCCGGCCGATTTCGATGGTTATCTAAAATTCATCAGCCAGGTTCTGGAGGACAATCGGAAGAAAGGCGGCATCGCAATCAAGTTTGAAGTGGCCTACTTCCGCCCCACTACTTTCGGCGATCCCACCCGCGACCAGGCTGCGGATCTCTACCAGCGCTACGTCACCGGCGGCATCCCCAGCGAAAAAGACTACCGAACTTTTCAGGACTATATTTTTCGCTATCTGGTTCTCGAAGGCGGACGCTTACACCTTGCCGTGCATATTCACACCGCCATTGGGATCGGCGACTACTTCAACTTGTCGCAGAGCAACGTCATGGGCCTGGAAAACGTGCTGCGCGATCCACGCTACCGCGGCACTACGTTTGTCTTGCTCCACGGGGGCTATCCGCTGGAACGCGAAGCCATCTGGCTCACCGCGATGAAGAACGTATATCTGGATTCTTCTTTCGAAGAACTGACGCAGTATCCCTCTGCTTTCAAAGACACGCTCAAGATGTGGCTGGAAACTTTTCCCGACAAGGTGACTTTCGGTACGGATGCTTTCCCTTACAATGAAGTGCTGGGTTCGGAAGAGAGCTACTGGCTGGGGGCGGAATCGGCGCGGACCGCGCTAGCCGCGGCGCTAGCCGAGATGATTTCAGAAAATGAGATCACCGAAACGCGCGCTCTCGAACTGGCTCATGGGTACCTGCATGACAATGCTGTGAAGCTATATGAAGGCAGAGTCCACTAAACGAATGCGCACGAGGAAGCAAGGTCTGACATGGCGAAAAAAGTGAAGTCCAAAACTCCCGCACGCAAGCAGGCGAAAAGCGCGAAGTCGCATTCGCGCGCTCAACGCGCTGTCACCAAACACGCGGCCAGCAAAGCCCAACTGCAATACATTCCCTGGCAGACAATTCCGCTCGAAGATCTGAATCCGTTGCTGCAGCGGCAATTTGTAGTCGGTCAGGAGATTATGGTGGCGCGCGTGCTGCTGAAAAAAGGCTGTATCGTTCCCGAACACAGCCATCACAACGAGCAAGTCACCTACATTCTCGATGGAGCGCTGAAGTTCTGGATCGACGGCCGGGAAATCGTGGTCCACGCCGGCGAGGTTCTTTGCATCCCCGCGCACATGCCGCACAAAGCGGAGGCGCTCGAAGATACGATTGACCTCGACATCTTCAATCCTCCGCGCGCCGATTGGATCAACAAGTCTGACCAATACCTGCGAGGGCAGAAGTAGTTTCCAAGCCATGCTACCCTCCACCACTTCTGAGAAAGTTTCCGAACCCAGCCTGCCGCAGCCGACTTATCGCTTCCGCTGCATCGGTTGCGGTTCGCTTAGCGAATCCGCGGCTCAGGATTTCCGCTGTTCAGAGTGTGGCAACTTGCTGGAGATCACCGATTCGTCCTGGAACTCACGCAACCCTACGGCATTGAAATCCCTCTGGCGGGAACGCCGTACTCTAAACGCCGCTCTCGATCTCAGCGGCGTGTGGCGATTCCGAGAACTCCTGCCGGTACCGCAATCTGAAGAGCACGTCGTTACCTTGCGCGAAGGCAACACGCCGCTCTACGAACTTCCTCAGTCCTCGCGCGTCACCGGGGTCCATCGCCTTTATGCCAAGCATCAGGGGATGAACCCGACCGGCTCGTTCAAAGACGCCGGCATGACCGTGGCTGCCACTTTCGCGCGCCAGGCTGGATACCGTTGGGTGGCCTGCGCCTCCACCGGCAATACGTCCGCATCCATGGCCGCGTATGCCGCTCGCGGTGCCATGCGCAGTCTGGTTCTCGTGCCGGAAGGGAAAATTTCGTGGAGCAAATTATCTCAGGCGCTCGATTACGGAGCGCTCACCTGCCAACTCCGCACCGATTTCGATGGTTGCCTGCGCCTGCTACAGGAACTTGTGAAGCGTGCCCCTATCTATCAACTGAATTCCATCAATCCCTTCCGCCTCGAAGGGCAGAAAACTCTCGCGCTTGAATTAATGGAGCAACTCGATTGGCAGCCGCCCGACCACATCATCGTGCCCGGCGGCAACCTGGGCAATAGTTCCGCGATCGGCAAGGCGTTGCTGGAAATGCTTGATCTCGGGCTGATCTCGCGTTTGCCGAAGCTTTCCGTGATTCAAGCCGAAGGGGCCAATGCGCTGGTTCGCACTTTGCGCGAAGCCGGCGGGAAACATCTTGTCAGTGTGCAGGCTGAGACTCGGGCCACAGCGATCCGTATTGGTAATCCCGCTTCGTGGCAGAAAGCAGTAAATGTGCTCCGGGCCACCGGCGGCGCTTGTGAACAGGTAAGCGAACTCGAAATCGCGCTGGCCAAAGCCGAGATCGGTGCGGAAGGCATCGGCTGTGAGCCTGCCTCGGCGGTTACGCTGGCGGGCCTGAAGAAACTGGTAAAGCAGCAGTTGGTGAAGCCGGATGAAACCGTCGTCCTCGTCCTTACTGGAAACTTACTGAAAGATCCTGACTTCACCATGGAATTTCATCGCGGCGAGCTTTTTCAGAGCGCCGCGCACGAAGGCGAAAATGCCGTTTTAAATTCATTCCGCCATCCGCCCGTCGTCCTCGATGCCACTCTGGACGCTGTGATCCGAACCTTGGATCAGGCGGAGAAATCCGATCCAACTCACTCTAATGTCTAAGACCAAAAATAAAAGGAGCCAGACGAAAAGCTCCAGCCTGCTCCCGGTCCATCTCGCTTTACCGGCCACTTCGGCAAACTTGGGCCCAGCTTTTGACGCCGCAGCGCTGGCCATGGATCTCTACATCACCATCGATGCCCGCCCTGCTTCCGACTTCTCCATTACGGCAGAAGGACGCGATCCTGAAATTTGCGGGACTGTGGAAAACAATCTTATTATCAATACTTACCGCGAGATTCTTGAAGCCCAAGGTGCAAAGGTCATCCCGCTATCTCTTCGGATTAAGAACGATATTCCGATCGGCAAAGGCTGTGGCTCGTCCGCTGCGGCTCGCCTGGCCGGGATTGCCCTGGCCAATCACTTCGGCCGTTTACGCTGGACCGACGCCCGGATTATCGGGGAAGCTTCCCGCCGCGAACAACATTCCGATAACGCTTCCGCCTGCTGGATGGGCGGGCTCACCGTTGCCCGGATGTCGGCTGGCGACGAGGCGCAGGTGGTTCGCATTCGTCCAAAAGGGAAGTGGCCGTTGCTGCTTGCCATTCCCGACCATGTCCTGTCCACCGAAAAAGCCCGCCGGGTGCTCCCGGAGCAGTACTCCCGTGTCGACGCCGTCGCCAACATCCAGAATTCGATGTTGCTGCTCGCGGCCTTCACTCAGGGGCGTCACGATCTACTTGCCGCCGCGCTTGAGGATCGTATCCACGAGCCCTACCGAGCCCCGTTCTGTCCGCTGCTACCGAGTTTGCGCGAGTTGACCGGGACTCCAGGTATTCTCGGCGTAGCTCTCAGCGGGGCAGGTCCATCGGTCATTGTTTTTCTTGATCCAGCTGCGGCCGCCCAGCGGACGCGAAAGTCCGTTGCCGCACACCTAGCCCGCGCCGGACTCAGCGCAGTGTTGCTGCTTACCTCAATCACCCCACGCGGCGCCCGCCGCTAATCGGCGCTAATAGAAACCCAGCCTGTGGAAAACTCTTGCATTTGCGAGTGGCTATGGTAAAGTGCTGGCCAAGACGCCACGAAAGTGGCATTTACCGAGCCAGCTCTCCCGGATATTTTTGGATTTCCCTCCGAAATCCGAAACTTTAGCCGTTGCTTGTGTGTTTATGGATATAGACGGCGATGCTTCCTTTGGAAGCTTAAGTGAGTTTTTCCGGGATGAGCAGGATGAAGTCGAAGTCGAAAATGCATTATCACGTCCAGCCACGTGAAACGGTCCAACCGCGCAACGAAGAGGCGCGGCTGGAAATTCAGAACTTTCTCCACGCCCTCGATTCTTATCCCACGCGGGCCGCGAAGGACCCTCGCATCAGTTTTCAGCAGCATCTAAGCAACGTGTCCGTGCCGGCTCACGACGAGCGGCGGAGCAACCGTGTTGCTCCGCGGCGATCGGCCAAGCGCCCAGTCTAGCGGCTGGCTGGCGGCACAATACCATTCATGCGCAAGTATTCCACCATCTGTCCATAATGGTCGAAGCCATGGGCGGCAACGCTCGTCGCTATCCCCAGGCGCGTCACCGATCCTTCTCCAAACGGACTCTTCAGCGGTTCGACCAGGTTCTTCTCGTTGATGGTCTTGACGGCCTTGTGTACGTAGGTGAAGGAATCTTTGAGGTAACTGAGGATCTCGGCCTTCGTTTTCATCGCCGCCGGCCCATTTTCCTCGCCCACATCGACGGGCACTTTTTCGCTGAGAATCGCTGCTCCAAACATGTAGTTCACCGCCGCTACGTGCTTCACCTGCTCGCCAAAAGTTCGCACGCCTTTGAATTCGCCCTCGGTCGGCGCGAATCCGAATTTGTCTTCAGGCATGGCTTCCACTGCCGGAACAAATTCATGCTCTATATTCGAGACCGCCCCGTCCAACACTTGCATGACGCTCTTGTGTTCGAGCTTACTCTTCATATTTTGCGCGACGCTGAAAGTCGTCAGCGCCAACACGCACAATCCAATACAGCTGAGTTTTTTTCTCATGATTCCTCTCTTTTCAATCGAGGCTCGACTGATAACCTCTGTGTTCCCCCGTGCCTTCTGTGTTTAAAAAAAAAGTTTTTGATCGTAAATCGGATGCCAGAAGCTATCCAACAGAGTCAGCCGCGAACGGCCACTCTCGGCCGCGCCAGGCTCGAATCATATAGATCACCAAGCCTGCCAGCAATATCACCACCGCGTACCGTATTTCTTTCTGCCAATTCACACGATTGAACAAGATGAATAGAAATCCCGCAATCGCCACCAACGCCGGCGCAGGATAAAGCCACATGCGAAACGGACGTGCGATGTCCGGCCGCGTCACCCGGAAGACCATCAACCCAACCGCCTGCACCAAAAACTGCAGAATGAGGCGAATCACCACCAGCGCGGCGATTGCGTCTCTAAGCCGCAAAAAACAGAATGCCGCAGCTACTACGCCCAGCGCCAACAGAGAAACATGCGGGAAGCGGTACACCGGATGCACCTTGGCAAACGCCTTGAAATAGTTTCCATCGAGCGCAGCTGCATAAGGCACGCGTGAGTATCCCAACGTCAGTGAGAAGACGGACGCAAATGCGGCCACGATTATCAGACCTGTGACCAGCCGTGCCGCCCACGGTCCATAAATCCTCTGCATAAATAACGACACGACATACAGTCCGTTGTTGTTATGCCCGGCCTGCAGCATCTCCCGCCACGGAACCACGGCCAGAATGCAGAGGTTCATCATGAGATATAGACAGGCCACCAGGAGAATGGAAAGCAGAAGAGCTCGCGGAATATTTCGCGTTGGATCCTTGATTTCATCGCCCAGATAACAAACGTTGTAGTAACCCCAATAATCGTAGGTAGCCACCAGCATGGCTCCGCCCAACCCGGTAAAGAACCCGCGGGAGAGCGTGAATGCGCCGGGGGGAAAATCGAACGCGCGCGCGGCGTTGAAGTGTGTGAGCCCGGCGAAGATGATCCATCCAATCGTTCCCATCACGCCCAGCCATAATACTTTCGAAAGGCGCCCGATCACGGTGATGCGCCGGTAGAGCAGCAGGACCGTCAAGAAGCAGATCACTACGGCGACCGCAGTCCCTTGCGTCACAACCCAGCTTACCTGCAGCGGTCCCGCCCACGGGATGGGCAGAGCCGCGGTATGCGCGGCGTAAACCGTTTCCAGGCTTGGCCAGTAATAGGCGGCATAGCCTGCCAGCCCGATGCACCCGGTGGCAATCGAAAGCGGAGCGCTAAACGAAAGTTGCCAGATAAACAGAAACGAAATCAGTCGTCCCCATTTTCGCGATCCATAAATCTCGTTCAGGTAGCGATACGGACCGCCCGACCCCGGCAGCGCCGCACCCAGTTCCGCCGACCCCAGACCATCGCACACGGCCAACAGCGCGCCTACAACCCAACCCAGCATGGCCTGCGGGCCGCCCATCGCGCTCAACACCAGCGGCATGGTAATGAACGGGCCTACGCCGATCATGTCAATCATGTTGAGCGCAGTCGCGCTCCCAAGACCCATCCCGCGGATCAGGCCGGGAGAACTCGATTCGCTTTGAGGTGGGGCGGGCATTTGTGGGTGAGCTAGTTGTGCCGACGTCGAACTGATGTCGAACTATGGAAGAAGTAACACCCTCCCGCTGACCTGGCGCTGTTCAAATGCCGCGTGTGCCTGGGCGGCATCCGCCAGAGGATACGTGCGATCAATTCGGACGGAAAGCTTCCCCTGTTTTAACCAGGTGACGAACAGCCCCAGGTAATGAGGATATTCCTTGAAGTATGGCCGACCGTTCGTGCGGGTGATGAATAGAGATCCTTTTTCCTGCAGGGTCATCAGGTCGAATGGAGGCACGTATCCACTCGACTGACCGTAGATCACAAGATATCCGCCGGGAGCCAGGCTATCGAGGCTCGCATCAAATGTATCTTTACCCACGCCATCATAAACAACGTTGACGCCTCGGCCTTCAGTAATCCGCCTTGCTTCTTTCGCAATATCAGATTCTTTTGAAATGATGACCTCGTCCACGCCGGCGTTTCTGACAACTTTCGCTTTGTCTGCCGTCGACGTAACACCAATCACATGTCCGCCACGGAGCTTTGCCATTTGGCAAAGCAAAAGTCCGATGCCTCCGGCTGCTGCGTGGATCAAACACCAATCTCCTGGTTTTACTGGGTAGGCAAAATGCGTGAACGCATAAGCCAGAAATCCCTGGTTCATGCCTGCCGCTGCCTGCTCGAGTCCGACCCCGTCCGGTACCGGGATTAACCACGCTGCGGGGGCAAGAGCATGGGTAGCGTACGAGCTCCCTACGAAGACGACGCGGTTACCAACTTGAACGTCGCGAACGTCGGGACCAAGGGCTTCCACGATCCCGACTCCCTGGCTGCCTAGAATTGCGGGGAACTCAGCCTCATCTGCGCCGACACTGCGGTAGAAGGCTTGCCCGGCAAGTTCGCCACGCCGTTTTTGAATATCAAGAAAATTAACGCTCGCAGCTTCCACCCGGATTAGAGCTTGTCTGGGGCCGGGAACTGGCATGGGCAGCTCCTCCCACTGCATAACCTCTGGACCGCCGTAAGAGTGAATGCGAATCGCGTGCATCATAATCAGGTTTTACTGACAACTGGGTACTGGCAACTGGCTACTGCTTCTCATGTCCAGCGCTCAACAGATTCACATACAGCCGCACCGCACCCGGCACTCCCGCTGGCAATTGCCGGAAGAACGCGTATCCCGTGTAGATGTACGTTCCCTTGCCATACTGTGCCCGTAGCAATCCGCCTTTCTGCGCGTCCTCGCCCGGATCGTGGCAGCTTAGCAGCGGCTTGAAGTGGTCATCCCATTTATCCATAAAGTAGAGCCCGCGTTCCTGTACCCATCCATCAAAATCGTGCGAGGTGATCACATTCGGATAATGAAACACTCCATCTTCCGGTGCCAGGACGTCGACTGGAGCTTCTTCCACCGAAACCCGCGCCCGGCTTAGCTCTGCAGGAAACGGCGTGAAGTGTCCACTGTTGAAATCTCCGACGCCGCTGTTGTACTGCACCACAAGCGTTCCGCCAACGGATACAAAATCGAGCAGCTTCTTGTTATTTGTGGCCACATCTTTCTGCGTGTCATAGGCGCGAATTCCAAGCACGATCGTTCCGTACGCACTTAGATCCTCGCCTGCCAACTTATCGGGCGGGATCAGCGTCACGTCCATCCCGACCTGTTTCAGCACGGTGGGAATATCATCGCCCGCACCCATGATGTAGCCGACTTTCAGATCATGCGGCACCTTCACGTCCACAATGCTGACTTTCTGTACTGCCGGTTGATAATAGTAGAAACTGCCCAGGTCCTCGCGCGTGACCAGCGTGTAGCCTTCGCTGAATTTCTCGCTGTTCACTTCCAGCGCGGCTCGAATCTTCGCTCGTCCTTCTTGCAAGCCGGCAGGGAAGACCTTGAACTGAAAATCCTGTTTCTCTCCGCGTCGTGTGAATGCCACTTCATGCTGCGGCGGTTCCGATCGCCAGCCTTCGGGTAGCTCCAAACGCAACGTACCTCGCTGTTCACGGCTCAAATTGGAAGTTACACCGACCGTCACGGTTGAACTTGCACCGTTGTGCGTCGAAATTACCTGCGTCCCCGGTTCCAGAGCAACCGAAAACGCCGGCACTACGGCCACCGGGCGAGCGCGCTCCACTCCGGCGTCATCGACGAACTGCATCACCACGGCGGCATTGATGACATTCTTCACCGCCGCGTCGCCTTTGCCTTCCGTCGAATACACCACCCGTGCGCGCAACACCGGAGGCGGGAACGGCAGCGTCGCATATTGCTCGTCGTCGACGTGATTCACGCTTTCGGTCTCCGGATCGTTGCGGTGCCAGTATGGCCGCGTGTATGCCGCATCCTTCGGAACTTTCAAACGAAATACTGCGCGCTCATGGTCTCCTGGTTCGATGGAAACGCGTCTGGTTTTATCCGAAATCGTGCCCCATCCTTCCGGCACTTCCAGCTTCATCCCGTCCAGAAAGAGCGGCACTTTCGATTCATTGCGAAAATCCACCGAAACCAGAAACTCCTGCCCTGGCGAAACGGTCGTCAGAGCCTCCGCTTCTTTTTTCACGGGCTCCTTGGCAGGTTCACCTTCGCGGTCTACGCGGGAAACTACCATCGCCTCAAGCTTTACGTTGAGAGCCTCATTGAGAGCCCTCTCCGCCTGCTCGCGCTTCTCTTCTAATCGGTTCAACAGATCAGACTTGACTACAGTATTCAGAGTGCTCTTACTGACTTCCGCATGCGCCCGCTCCAGCCTGGTCACAACAACCATTAAAGGCGCGGCAGCCTCGGAGGAGTCTTTCCCCTTCGCTTTCTCACTGGCGTTGGAAACCTGACGCGCAATCTCAGTTAATTCCTGGCGCAGCCGCGGAACCTTCGATTCTTCTTTTCCCAATCCGGCTGCTAGCCCGGGCAAGGTCGTATCGATGCCATCGAAGAAGCTTTTCTCGTGCCCATATTTATCCAGCTTCGCGGGCTCTACTGAATCCACCAGCTTGTAGAACGTATATCGGTCGCCCGGATCAACCGTCCAGTTTGCGGAGCCCTGCGAGAGTTGATGCCGCAATCCCTGCATCGCGAATTGCACATAGGACTCGCCCAGATCTGCGCTCGGCTCACCCGTGTTCAGCTTGATTGTCCAGTTTGCATCGGGGCAGGTCATGGCTCCAAATCCGCACACATTTCCGATGTAAAGTTTCTTCGCCTGCCAGGGCTCGAGCCCCTGCGCGATCTGGTCGGGAAAACGCTTCGGGTCTGTTGCCGCGCGAAATGCCTCTCTGGTCAGGATGCTCGAAGCCTGGTGGTGACCGTGCCCATCCCGGTCGGTGCCGGAAAATCTCGCCACCAGCACATCGGGGCGAAACGTGCGAATCACCCGCACCATATCGGCGAGTGCGATGTCGTGCCCGCCCCACTTCGAAAAGGTTTCCTCCGCACTCTTCGAGAAGCCAAAATCAGCGACGCGCGAAAACCGTTCCTGCACTCCGTAATACTCGTCGGCGGCCAGCAATTCTTCCGTCCGCAGTACGCCCAGAACATCCGACAAATTACTGCCAACCTTGTTCTGGCCGCCCTCCCCGCGATTTAATGTCATCAACAGCACACTCGCTCCACGCCCGCGTGCTTCCAGAGTGAGCATCCCGCCATCTTCATCATCCGGATGTGCGACCGTCTGCATCAGCCGCGCAGTCGTGCTCAGTTGCCGCAGCGCCAACCGCAGGCCGAGGATTCCTTGATCTTGCGGAAGCTCGGGAGGAGTTCCTTGATAAGGAAGCGGAGCAAAGTTGAGCGCAGGCGCTTGGCGATTCTCGGCCTCTGGCGCGGCAGCAACCGGTCGCGCCGCATTTTCGGCAGTCCGCGGCGGAAAGGCCGCCAACAAAGTAGGAACCACCAGCAGCAGGAATAAAAATGAGGTTTGGAAAACTGACGTGCGGACAAAATGCTGGAAAATCCGCCGCAAGCGGTCGGCAAGGTTCGTGCATCCCGAGAAGTTCACCCTACAAGGATGGGGCCAACCCCCGCTCCGACGCAAATTTTTCCTCTCAATTTTTAGATTAAACGGCAGCCAGAATAAAGAGTAACCGAGAATCGAAAAACCAACGTCCAAGAACTGAGAATTGTCTTACTGCCGCCCTTCCTTTAGCGTCTCCTGACACGCGCTGCCGGCTGTGAGCACTTCATTGAAGGCCGTCTCCTTGCGCAATCCTTTGAGCAGCGGATCCTCGAGCAATGCCGAATACGCGCAATAATTCTGCTGTACCGCCGCCTTCAGCAATCGCAATGCGGCCTCATTCTGCCCGCAATAAGCCATCAGCGCGCCCACGTGATACCAAGCTTCCGGGTCGGGCTCAGTCATTGCCGAGGCTTCCGCTTCGCGGACAATCCGGTCCATGTCGGCCGGTCGCTGTGCCGCCGTGCAGGCTGTCAGTAACTCGCGGTGGTAGGCCGGAGCCTTCGCCACACTCTTCACGCTCTCCCGAGCCTGGGCCACATTTCCAGCGGCCAGATACACATAGGGAGTCACCCACGCTGCCCACTGTGAGCCCGCATCGAGGTGCACAAAATCCATCGCCCGGTCGGTTTGACCGAGTTCGAGAAACGCCCACGCACAGGAGCGGAAATCAAAATTGCCCGGGTCGAGCGAGTGGGCCGTGTTGCACTCCTGCGTTGCCTTCTCCTGCATGCCCGCGTAACGCAGCACGAAGCTGAGCGCGAAGTGGGCGTCGGCGCTCTGCGGACGCCGACGAACCAGATCGGTCGCAGCATCATAAGCCCGGCCCAACTCGCCACGCTCCACACGGTTGGTAATCAAGTGGCTCGCGGCCAACATGCGGTTCGGATCCAGGGATATGGCCCGCTCAAAAGCCGCATTGGAGCGTTGGAACATCTCCTCGCCACCTCCGCCAAAATACGAATCGTAATAGCATCGCAGTCCGAGCGCCTCCCAGGCGGGCGCGTACCCCGGATCTTCTCCGACTACATGTTCCAGCACCGCGATCGCATCTTTATTCGGTCCGGGATCATGAGGTAGCGCAAGGCTATGCAGGTATAGGTCGTAGGCCTCCTGACTCTTCGGGCGCGACGCCGTGGTTAAACTCCCTCCTGCCACGCCCAGGGCAGGGAGCAATCCCTGCTGAACCTGCGTGCTGAGTTGGCCCTGCAAGGAGATCAAGTCATTTACGTTAGCGGTGGCGCTGCCCTGCCACAGCAGCCGATCGTTCGATACGTCAATCGCCTCCAGCGTCACCGTCAGCTGTTCGCCCTGCCGCATAAAGTGTCCGGTAAGCAGCTTGCCTACGTGCAATTGCTGCCCCACCTTGTGCGGATCAAGATCCACTTCCACGAACTTCCGCGTGACCGACGAAGGCCGCACATCGAGCGAACGAGAATACGACAGCACGCTGGTCAATTCGTCAGCCAGCGCGAAGCGCAGGTAATCCACGCTAAAATCCCCATTCATGTTCTGCAATGGCAACACTGCGATGGCATTTTTTTGCTCTGCGCTCGCCACTTCCCGGTGTTTCATCCAGTACGCTCCCACCGCGGAGAGCACCGTCACCAGCATTGCCAGAGTTCCCAGCAACAGCCAGAACTGCCAGCGGCTGTTGCCACCTCGGTCAAACGTCCTGCTCGCAACCCGCAGCCTGGTGTTGTGAAATCCGCTCTTAATCTGTCCCGACTCGTTCTCGCGCTTCAGTTGCTGCAGGTCGGCTTTCATCTGCGTGGCGCTCTGGTACCGCTCCTTGCGGTCCTTTTCCATCGCCTTGCCGATGATCCCTTCCAACTCCACCGGCACCTTGGGATTCAACTCTCCGGGCGGTATCGGCTTATCGTGGAGTACAGCATCCAGCGTCATCAGCGAATTCTTCCCGCTAAACGGCTTCTTGCCGGTCGACATCTCGTACATCACGACGCCAAATGAAAAGAGGTCGCTGCGAAAATCGATTTCCTCGCTCCGCGCCTGCTCCGGCGACATATACACCGCGGTTCCGGGAATCACGCCGACTGCGGTGAGAGAGTTGTCGTTCGCCGCTTCTGCACCGTCACTATCAGTTCCACCGTGGTGCAACAGCTTGGCGAGACCGAAATCGAGAACCTTCACCTGTCCGGTCGGAGTCAGAAAAATATTTGCCGGCTTGATATCCCGATGCACAATCCCTTTGGCATGCGAAGCCGCGAGCGCATCCGCGACCTGGATGCTGATATCGAGTACCTTGTCTATGGGCATCGGCTGCCCTGAGATGCATTGCTTCAGGCTCTCGCCTTCCAGCCTCTCCATCACGATGAAAGGATGGCCATTGTTGTCTTCAATGCCGTGGATCGTGCAGATATTAGGATGGTTAAGAAGAGATGCCGCTCGCGCCTCGCGAGTAAAGCGTTCCAGAGACTTGGGGTCGCCTGCAAGGTTTTCCGGGATGAACTTTAGCGCGACATGCCGCCCAAGCTTGAGATCCTCGGCCTCATAGACCACGCCCATACCACCGCCCCCGAGTTTTCCCAGGATGCGATAGTGGGACACAGTCTGGCCAATCATGAGAAGAAAGAACTCCCGACCGCGGTAATGTTAGGCCCCGCCTGCGACTCCGGTCAACTGGAGATGGGAGATCTTCTCCGTGTCTCTGTGCCTCGGTGGTGAAAGGCCTTTTTATTAAGTGTGCCCCACTCTCGCTGGCGGTTTCCCAAAGTGATAACCACCTTGTCCTTTTGTGGGTGAGTTCCCGTCGAAAGTGGCATCGCGGCGACTATTATGGAGTCAGGAATATTGAAAATCGCGAGGCGGCTAGTATGGTGCGGATGCCTGGGAATTATTCACCTGAAATGCAAGAGGCCATCCGGCGCCGTGCCACTGAACTCTACCAGGGTAGCGGAGGAGTCGAAGGCCAGGACCTCGAAAACTGGTACCAGGCGGAAGCCGAGATCCTTCGTGAATTCAATACTCACGCAGTTCGTCGCGCTGTCGTTGTCAACATTCAAGGCGTCGTTTACACGGGGGAATACGAATCCAACTCTGCCGAGGGCTACACTCCCGGAGAGTGGAAGCCCGGGGACGCCGTTCCTGTTCGCCTCGCTGGAGACAAACTCTACCTTCGCCGGCCCAACGGTCAGGAATTGAAGACCACTGTAATAAAACGTATCGGCTAGGCTATTCTTCTATCCACAGCCCGGCCGATGCTCCTACCCACTCCATGTTTCTGTTGTGATCCACGCCCATCATCAAGCCACGGCCCATGCGGATGATTGTCAGCACGGCCTGCAGCTTATCGACCCACACATACATCACCCGTACCTCCGCCTTCGTTCCACCGAACGGAGTCTCGATCACCGGCTCGAAGTGCAGCCGCTCCTGCAAAATGTATTCCCCGCGCTTCTCCGCTGGAATCGCTGCGATATCTTCTTTCTTCGGCGCAATCACGACGCCGAGCCCGGCGAAAGAATACAGCGGCTTTAGCGCATAGTTCTGCAGGTCGCCGGGAATCTCTTTCAGTTGGTCCAAAAACCACGTCTTCGGTACCGACTCGTGCCGCAGGTACGGAATCGAAAACTTGCTGATGCGGAAATACCAGTTCGGATGCCCAGCCCACTCCACGGTAAGATCGTCGCGGAAATCAAAGCCCAGCTCCACTCCTTTGCGTTGCAACTCGTCCACAATCGCCCGGTTGTAGATTCGCCGGATCGGAACCCGCCCGCCGTTCCGTTCGTAATAAAGCTGCGACCCTTGCTTTCGGATCGACTCAATGTCGACCGTTCTTACCCCCAGCATTTGTTCAGTCCGCAGAAAATCCGGCAGCGTCTTTTGCTCCTCGGGATGGATCTCCATCAGGATCACATTCTCCGGATCATGTGTGCCCACAATCGCCGCCCGCATGAGCTCGCGGTAGGACCGGTCATTCAGGCCGCCCAAAAAGTATTGCAGCCTGCTGCCTCCCTCAAATCGATTAAGGCCGTACACGTCGATGTAACTTTGTGCCATTGTCAGCTGATACGCATAAAGAGAAGGGAAGGCCTGCAACTCCACCAGCTTCGGCTGCAACGCGCCACCGGCATCGCGCACCAGTCCAAAATCAACCTGAACAAACATCGGATGCGCCGGCTCATTCGGCACTCGGTATTCAGCCGGAATCGACTTGTCCGATCGTGCAAGATACTCCGGGCTATCCACCAACTGCCGGATCAACTCTTTTCCCGCCTCCACCATTTGATCCAGCAGAGACTTGGGAAAGAAACACGGAGTCTCCGACAGCCGGAAGGACACATGGGTTCCGCAGGCGTCGTCAATCTGCCGCAAGAATTCCTGATATTTTTCGGGAGTAAAGCTGGCGTTGAACTGTTTACGAAGGGAGTGAATCATGGAGGAGATTATGAAGCATAACTCCAATGACTACGGCTGGAAAACCTGGAACCCATGAATTCCGAACAGTTGGCTGCCCGGAGCTACAGACGATCTCGATATCCGTTCGTCGTGATTTCTGGAAGGCCTAAGCCTCCACCAGGAACTTTCCGTCCCGCATAATCTGCTCGTCGTCTACCCAGATGTTGAACTTCCGTCCAACCACATCGATATGGGTCGATGAATCCCACTCCGCACCAGTATGCGCGCCATAGGGATTTCCGAAGGCAATATGTACTCCGGGATATTTTTCGTCCTGCAGAATCTCGCCAATCACATCTTTCAAGTCGATGTTCGTCCCAATGGCAAACTCGCCCACGCGGTCGCTATTTTCATCGGTGTGCGTGTACTTCCAGAAATCATCCTCAAGTTCGCGATTTTCCGAATGCGCTTCTGTAAGGCGATTCTTTTTCATGTGAATGGTGAGAGGAGTTTCCCGCAAGCTGCCGAACTTCGCGCACAAATAATCGCCAACGACGCCATCGATTACGAACGTCCCATTCACTTCGCCGGGTGTAGTGAAGATTTCCCCGCCCGGCAGGTTGCCCCATTTCTCAGCGCTGATAATTCCGCTGGTCTTCAGCCAGTGATAATTCGGATTCAGATCCGCTGTCAGGTCCGTGCCTGCGTCTGTTTTCGCGCGTACCTGGCGCGCCTTGCGCACCATGGCTACAACCTTCGCGCTCAGCCTGTCCACCTTCTGAAAATCAGCGCGCATCCCTTCCAACATGATTTGCCGGTTGATGTTCACCATGTGCGCGTGCCGGATCTTTTTGCGGTTCACCACGTCCGTCATCTGCATGCGCGTGCGCAGTTCATTTCTCTGCGCTTGCACGGCGAAGATGGAAACCTGGCTCGTCTCCAGATCCGCGATAATCTCCGCAGGCAAATCCTTCAGCGGACGCGCTGCAAGATCCTCCAATACCCACGCGCGGTATGGAGCGCCCAACTCTTCCAGTTCATGGGTGATCGCCGCCGCGATCTCCAGCGTAGCCTCATCGGTGATCACGCAAACCTTTTCGTCAGGCTGCACGCATAGGCAAACCCGCACAGCATTGCGCGCTCCGGGAGTGAACTCAGGATCAAAGGGAATGTGATTCGAGCGCGCACCCCATCCCCGCGTTTGGGTGGGAAGTTCGTCCTTGTCTGTAGCCGTAGAAATATTCATTACCCTACTTTTCGCACGGAAGCTGGCTCGTCTACCTCCAGGCCGGTCTCCGTCTCCTCTATGATGTAATCGACGACTTTCTTCAAGTCGCCAGTCTCCTGATACACGCGCAACTGCCGGTCCGCGCCGCTGCCTGTTTTCAGCATGGTGTGGATATAGTTCAGTTCCTCGCGCGAATCCAATTCATCCACCACATCGTCCACAAATTCCAGATACTCAAGAATCAAATCCCGCGCCGGCACTTCGGTTTGCTTGCCGAAATCAATCAGCTTTCCATCCATCCCGTACCGCGACGCGCGCCACTTGTTCTCCATGATCAGCGCCCGCCGGTACAGCCGGAAGCCCTGATTCGCGGAATACAGTTTGTAAAGCTTTGCCACCGTCGCCTGAATCAGCGCCGCCAGCGCGATCGTCTCATCGGCGCGCATGGGAATATCGCAAACCCGGAATTCGATCGTATTAAAGAATGGATGCGGCCGGATGTCCCACCAGATCTTCTTTGCATTATCGATGCAGTTGGTTTTGATCAGCAGCTTGATGAAGTTTTCATACTCGCCCCAGCTCGGAAAATAATCCGGGATGTTGGTGCGGGGAAACTTATCGAACACTTTGCACCGGTACGACTTTAACCCCGTATTCATCCCCAGCCAAAACGGAGAATTCGTCGAGAGCGCCAGCAGATGTGGCAGAAAATACCGCGCATGATTCATCATGTGGATCGCCGTCTCGCGATCCTCAATCCCAACATGCACATGCAAACCAAAAATCAGATTCGCACGCGCCACCAGCTGCATATCCTCGACTATATTTTTGTAGCGTGGGTCCGGATGAATCTCCTGCGCGCGCCAATCTGCAAACGGATGCGTCGCCACCGACGCCAGCTTCAGCCCATTCTCCCTGGCCAGTCGGATAATATCCCGCCGCAGCATCTTCACTTCCGCTTTAGCTTCCTTGATGTTCTTGCACACCCCAGTCCCTACCTCGACCACGGACTGGTGCATCTCTGCCTTCACCCGCTCCTGCAGGATCAGCTGGCCCTTTTCGAGGATCTCCGCCTGAATATGCGACCGCAGATCCCGCGTCTCTGGATCTATCGTCTGATATTCCTCTTCAATCCCGATGCTGAAAGTAGGTTTCATTATGAAATGTGTGGCGCGGGCACTCTTGCCCGCGAAATCTAACCAAGGTCCCTTACAGTATAGCCTTGTCATCCTGAGCGGAGTGGCTGGTTCGCGAAGCGAGGCAGCCACGTAGTCGAAGGATCCCTTACACATCTGCGACCAACCGGCTTGTCTGGGAGTTCTCTACAAACTCCCGCCAGCTGCCGCCCTTATTTCGCCGCCCTCCCTCGTTTCCGTTCTCCCACCCACGCCGGTTCTCCCTTACGCGATTGTTTGGATGGCGCCTTACCCGCCAGAAAACTAGCCCACCGCAACTCCTTCGCCGGGTCCTCGCCGGTCACCGCCATCTTTACCGCCATCTCCGCGACCGCATTCACAATCCAATCAAAATTCTCCTGCCCTACCGAAGTAATCTCCGCATCCGGCGCCGGATTCAGAAAATCAATCGCATACGGCACTCCACTCTCCACCGCGAACTCCACGGTGTTCAAGTCATACCCCAGTACTTGGCACAATGTCAGCGCGTCTTTTTCAATTCTGGCTCTTAAAGCTTCTGACGACGGCGGCGGATTCCCCTTCACATACCGCTCATGATGCGGCAGCCGCGGATCGTACTTCATGATGTGTACTTTTTCCTGCCCGACCACATAGCACCGGTAATACTCCTCAAATACCACGCCATGTTGCAGCGTCATGCACAAATCGCCAGTCTGGTTGTAATGCTGAAAAAACTCCTCAGGCGAATGCACATGATAAACGTGCTTCCACCCTCCGCCGGAATAAGGCTTCAGAAAGGCAGGGAAGCCGACGTAATCAAACAACTCCTGCCAGTTCAAGGGATAGATCAAATTCCGCATCGACCGGTCGGTCGTTCCTTCCGGGTGCTTGTTATGCGGCAGAATCACAGTCGGCGGAATGGCCACGCCCAGCTTGTGCGCCAGCGCATAATTGAAAAACTTGTCATCCGCCGTCCACCAGAACGGATTGTTTACCACAATCGCAGCGTGCAGTGCAGCATTTTTCAGAAAGGCTCTATAGAACGGAATATCCTGCGAGATACGGTCGATGATTACGTCATATTTCTTCGGCTCGTCCATCCGAATCCCGCCGATCGAAACAAACTCGGCCGTGACATCCTCGACCTTCATCGAGTTAATCTTCTCGACGACGGCCGGCGGAAACGTGTTCTCCATCCCAAACAAAATCCCAATTTTCTTCATCACATGCCCTTTGCATTCGCTATAAAAATTTCTATTGTTATAAAAGTTTTTGTCATTCCGAACCGGCGCGCAGCGGCGGTGAGGAACCGCTTTTCAAGCAACGCTTCAACTACTTTACGAACTCTCCAGTCCCTCCGCCCGCCCACGGATCATAGGTCAAACTGAACTGAATCCGGTCGGGGATGCTCGGGTGGCTGTAAAACAGAAAAATATCCACCGGACTCGGATCCGGGTCGGACAAATCCACTTCCCCTAAAATCTGAAACGACTGCGCCGCCACTTGCCGCGAATCCGGCGTCAACCCGTGCGTGACCTCGAGCCCATACTGGTCTGCCTGGTGCTCATAATGCCGGCTGAAGGCGTTCAGAAGAGGATTCGATACGAAACTGAACACCGACAACAAAAGCACGAGTGCCGGAAGCGATGCCCAATCGTCCAGACCGCGAATTCCCCAATTTGTTCCCCAACGTGTCAACACCCAGCCGATCGATCGATAGCCAAGATAAAAGAAGAGCAGAAAAACCAGGGCAAAAAATCCGAGCAGCTTGTAGACATGATGCAGAACGTAATGCCCCATCTCATGTCCCGCGACGAATACAATCTGCTGTGCATTCATCTTCGCGATCGTCGTATCGAAAACTACGATCCGTTTCGACGACCCCATCCCTGTAACATACGCATTGAGCGCATTGGTTTTCTCCGCGGCGCCCATCCAGAACATGCGCTCGGGTGGAATGTCTTCTCCCGAGCGTTGCACCATCTGCTCCAGCGCCGCTGTGAGTTTCGGCTCTTTTTGCTGCAGCGGCTCGAACTTGTTAAACAAAGGCGCAATTACCCAGGGGCTGATAAAAAATACGAAGATCAGGATTGGCAGCGAAACCAGCCAGAAATAAAACCACCATCGTCGCGGACTCCGTCGAATCACGACGTAAAGAATCCAGATCAGGATCGTGAAAATAACAATCGAGATCATTTGCGCCTTGATCCAATCCCAGCTCCACGAGCCCCAGGCTTGCACTGAGATGCCAAATTGTTTCTCGATCGTTTCCGAGTAGATATCGAGCGGTAGGGTGAACACCGCAACCGTCAGAACAAATAACGGCGAAAATATCAGAGCCTGCACAAACCGCTTACCCGATGAATGCTCGGCCCAATCGCGGTATTTTGCGCCCAGCTTCCAGCGCAGCACGATCCACAGAACCACCATCCCGTAAAGGAAGCCGATCAGCTGCAGCCGAAAATCAATCCGGCTTTTGTCATGAGCCTTCTTATAGAGATCAGGAGGCAGCGTGTAGGCCGTAACTTTTCGGGGTGACTGCTCAGCCTGGATCGCAGGAGTCGCTGCGTTGGCCGCGGAAGATTGGATCTGTGCGCTCGGTGGTGCTGTTGGCTGACTTTCCGCCACGCGCCAGCAAAACACGAAAATCACGAAGGCGATCCCAGCAAACACGTTTCGATATTTGCTCATGTAATGCCTCCATTTTTTATCCGGGAGCCTGAAAGAACTCCCGTCGCCGTTCTAAAAATATTTTCCTGCCATCCTTAGCCACAATGGCCAGTCGTGCTTCGAATTATCTCCGTAAACATCCAGCCAGTGCAGCACAGCCTTGCCATTCAAAATCGCCGAAAGCTTCACGTTATGGTCCAGGCATATATCCCAATCCGCCGAACCCAGCACAATTGTCATCTGCCGGTAGCGGCTCAAAAACCAATCGTCATTCTGATTGGGCAAGTAATCCGGCGGGCAATTGAAGTAGCAATCGTCGTCGTAATATCCATCCAGGAACTGATGAATATCAAAGGCTCCGCTCATACTCACGCAGTGCGTCACCACATCTGGATGCTTCAGCGCAAAATTCACCGCATGATAAGCGCCGAAGCTGCACCCGGTCACCGCCAGCTGCGGAGTTTGATTCTTCCACCGGATAAACGGCAGGAACTCGTGCAGAATGTAGCGTTCGTACTGCAAATGCCGGAGCACCCGCACCTTGGGATGCACGCCCTTGTTGTACCAACTCTCGGTATCGACGGCGTCCGGGCAAAATACCTGCAATTCGCCGCGCTCAATCTTCGGTGCGAGCACGCCAATCATTCCGCGATCTTCATACTCAAAAAATCTTCCCATGGAAGTGGGAAACACCAGAAGCGGTGTGCCCGCGTGCCCGAATACCAGCGCTTCCATCTCCCGGTGGAGTTCCTGGCTGTATCCCTTATGGAATTCGCGATTCATGGTGGATCGATTTTGCCTCCGCCTGCTCTTCGGGCAGACGAAGTATCTTACCTGAATCGGAACCCTTCAAGCCCAATTTTGCGCTCGCGTTCGCGGCTCTGCCCCGCAGATGATATCGTGATACGAGATTATGTCGTGGACGTTTTCCAGGCTGATTCCGCGTTCCGCGCCCGTCATTCTTCTAGTACTCACTCTTGCCGCCGCCACCGGCTTCGCCGCCGTGAGCCATCTGGTAACCCGTTATAACCTCAATCAGCAGGCCCGCGGCCGTCGGCTCTACCAGCAGGGAGTCGTCGCCACCACTGCGGGCCATTACGACGAAGCCATCGATGCTTTCCGTGCCGCCCTCACTTGCGATCCCGCGAACTCCCAATACCAGCTTAGCCTGGCCCGAGCCTTGCGCGATAGCAACGACCCCCGCCGCCTCGACGAGGCTGAATCTTATTTGCTTGCTCTCTGGCAGCGAACTCCTCAGGATGCGGCCGTGAATCTCGCGCTTGCCCGCGTCGAAGCTCACCGTGGCTCCGTCGAAGACGCCACACGCTACTACCACAATGCCATGTACGGAGTCTGGAACTCCGACCAGGACGCAAACCGCAGCCGGGCGCGGATTGAACTCATCCAGTTCCTACTTAAAAGAAATGTTACTGTCCAGGCCGAATCGGAGATCATGGCCTTGGCCGCGGCATTGCCGCGAGACCCCAGCGCGCATCTCCAGACGGCGCAGCTTTTCGCTCAAGCTCAGGACTACACAAACGCGCTCGCTCAATACGAAGAGGTTCTCCACATCGATCCCGATAATCCTGCAGCCCTGGCCGGAGCCGGCGACGCAGCCTACCGCTCCGGCAATTACGCTACCGCTCAGCGTTATCTGCGCTCCGCTGTCAATGCCAATCGCGAAAATGCCACCTCGCGCGATCTTCTAGAAACCGCCGACCTCATTCTTCGCGTGAATCCCTTCGTCAGCCATATCTCTGACGCCGAACGAAACCGCCGTATTGTCGCTGCCTTTGCGCGGGCCGGAGAGCGGTTAGGCGAGTGCACTCAGCAAACGGGCGTGGATATTAGCTCCACTACCGCACTTGCGGCAAAAATCGCCGCCGCTAAGACCACCACCGCCACGAGCGCGGCAGCAAGTTCAGCTGTATCCCCGCTTCTCAGCCTGCAATCCCGCTGGACGGCGGCTAAACCTGACTTATCTCGTCTTCGCTCTCCAGGAGAAACCGATCTTCCCGATGCGATTATGGATGTGGTCTTTCAAATCGAACAGCAGACCTCCGCTGTCTGCGGCCAGCCCCAGGGTCTTGACCTGGCACTACTTCTGATTTCGCAAAAGCGCGAGGCTGCAAGTCAATGAGTCATCTGGCCCCAACCAACACATCCCCTGCGACATCGTCGACGGCCTCACACGTGCGGCTCCCAAATCCGCGCCGTTTGTTTTCCACGCTCGAAGGCGTCTTTAATGAGGAAGTATTTTTTCTTATTCTCTGCGTTTTCATCGGAATCTTTTCCGGGCTCGCGGTAGTCTGCTTCCGCCTGGCGATTGATTGGATGCACCTTGCCCTGCTCGGCCCGCTGCCACAGACGCACGGCTGGCGATTGTTCGCTGTTCCCTCGCTCGTCGGCCTGGTGATCGCCGTGCTCGTGTTGCACGTGTTCCCCACCATCCGCGGCAGCGGCGTGAACCAGACCAAGGCTGCTCTCTACATCTTCAACGGATTCATCCCCTTTCGCACCGCGATTGGAAAATTCATCTGCGCCGCTCTCGCTATCGGCTCCGGTCAATCGCTTGGTCCTGAAGATCCGGCTCTGCAGATAGGAGCCGGCATCGCCTCCGCACTCGGACGCCAGCTCAACATCTCCCGCGAAAAGCTCCGGCTCATGGCCCCGGTTGGCGCAGCTGCCGGCCTCGCCGCTGCGTTCAACGCTCCCATTTCCGCCGTACTTTTCGTCATCGAAGAGGTCATCGGACGCTGGAGCGCCGGTATCCTCGGCTCCGTTGTTCTCTCCGCTGTTTCCAGCGTCGTCATCGTGCGCTGGTTTCTCGGCAGTGAACCGCTCTTCCGCATCCCCGTTACCACCTTCAAGCGTCCCACTGAGTTGCTTGCCTACGCTGTGCTTGGCATCGTCGGTGGCCTGGCCTCTGTGGCCTTTGCCAAGTCCGTTGGCTATCTGCGTCCACGGCTCAAAGCCCTGCCGCGCTGGACGCAGTATTTTCAACCCGCGCTCGCCGGACTTCTCATCGGACTCATCGCGTTCCTCGGCGCTCCACAAATCATGGGCGCCGGCTACGATTCCATGGACCAGGCCATGCACGGCCAGTTCGCCTGGAAAGTCCTGGCCATCCTCGCGCTCTTGAAAATAATCGCTACCACTTTCTCTTTCGTGAGCGGCACGCCCGGCGGAATGTTCGCGCCCACGCTCTTCATAGGAGCCATGCTCGGTGGCGCTGTCGGCGATATCGAGCGCTTCTACTTTCCTCATCTCACCGGTTCCACTGGAACGTACGTATTGGTCGGCATGGGCGTTCTCTTTGCCGGATTTCTTCGTGTTCCCATGACTTCTGTTTTCATGGTGCTCGAGGTCAGCGGCAACTACGAGATTATTGTCCCCGTCATCGTGGCCAATACGTTTTCTTACCTCATCTCGCGGAGCCTGCAGGCTGTTCCCATCTTCGATCTGCTCACCCGCCAGGACGGTCTTATCCTGCCCTCGCTCGAAGAAGACCGCGAAGGAGCCATCCTGCGCGTCGAAGATGCCATGCTGCCTGTTCCAGTTACGATTCTCAGCGCCCAGGATTATGTCGACGCCAACGCCCGTCGCATTCAGGATTCCCCGGACTCTACTTTTCTCGTTCGCATGCATCCCAGCGGCTGGAACCTCATCGAGCGTGATCGCCTGCAGCGGCTTTTCCAGGAAGGTAAAGGAGAACTCACTCTCGGATCGGTTCTCCCGGCTGCGACGCTTCCGAGCCTCTACCCCGATCTTCCACTCGATTCCGCTCTACGCTACGTGAATGATTATCCGCTTGTACCGGTCGTCAATCGCGCCAACTCGCGTCATTTGGAAGGCGTCGTCTCGCGCGCTTCGGTCTTTGAGAAATACGGCAGTAAGAGCGCCATCGAAGTTCACAGCTGAACCCGAACCGCTTAAATTCTCCGCGCGCAGCCATCTTGTCGGTACAGTTCGTGAGGACGCAAATAAAAAGCCCGCCCTTTAGGGCGGGCTTTTTCAGAACAGTCTTCACTAACCGCCGTTGCTGCACACGGTCAAATGAAATGGATTATCGTGGAAAGACAGAGCGCCGCCATCCACCGATGTGGTTTTCGCCGCGCCAAAGTATTCCAGATAGACCAAATCCTGCAAATGGTAGGTGAACCCGTTCAGGGTGTATGGGAAGGCGCCGTATACAGCACCATTCTCATTGTAAGTTTCTTCCGGGTCTCCTACTTCGAGTATTCCGCATGCCACCGGATTGCCCCCTGTGTTTACAACCAGCGGATCATCCAGCCACTCGCCCGCTTCATGCGACAAGGCCGAAACATCCTGGGCGAAAACGCCCGCCTTGCCGATATAGCCGAAGTGCGCGTAGGCCTGCGGTGCGCCCGCGGTACCCATTGAACTGTGGTAGCCGCCGACGCAGCATTCGCCGCTCTCAGTCAAGTATGAGTCATAGGTAATGAAGATCGGTAACGTGGTCTGCTTAATCACTGGATGAGCTGTGATGTAAGCTTCGATCTGCGCGTCATACCAGTTGATGTCCGCCAATCCCACCTTTACTCCAAATGCGGTTGCCACTTGACCATCGGCCGCGGGTACCGTTAACTTCAGGGTCGCCAGGGTCTTCGGCGCTCCCAACAACACGTGATAGGTCGAGGCAGCCTTTACCTGTGTCCAGAAATTCCCGCGCTGAAAGGCATCTTCGTATTGCGTGGTACCCAGGTCGGTTCCTTCTGGAGTCACCCAATCCATGTTCTGGAAAATCGGCGAGGCGATCGTATTAGCGAGCGCTGTTGCACCATTGGTTTGCTTGGTGTACGGAGTGAAGGTCGTCGTCGTGCCGCCGCTTGTGTACTCCAATACGACTGGAATAATGTAAACGGGAACCGTTAACGATAGACCGCCCGATGGCTTTGTTCCCACCATGTTGTACTTGTAAACAGTACCGTCTAACTCGAACTGACTGTTCCATGTGGTCAGCGCAGCGGCCGGAGTGGCAGCGTCACTGCGAAGGTGTGGAGTAAGACGCGTGAAGAGAGGATGTGCGACTACGGTATCGGATGAGTCCTGGGCGAAGGCGGCGCAAGTCATGCCAGCCGCCACGAGCAGCGCAACGAATACGTTGAGCGCAGTGAATCGTTGTTTCATGGGTATGAATCTCCTTAGGGTTTACAGCACCGTCATTTTTTAATCTTTGAAAAGGCTTGTTAAATTTCCAGCGTAAGCGGGGGCAGGAAGCAACAACACGCGAGCAATTCTCATCGCATTACTCGCCGCTGTCAACTGTGCAAATTCCTTCACGTTAATTCCGGTGGTTCGAGAACTTTCTTCGCAAGTTCACTGGCCGGTGCGTTTATACACCGTGTATTTAATGATCTCCCGCAAGCGCACTGATCCGGACCTGAATTGCAGCGTGTCATCCGAGCGCGTGTATGCCGGGAGCCAGTACTTCTCGTCGACTTGTTGGCAATAGGTGACAAATGAAGGATGCAAGTCCGGCCGCTCTTTCTTTTTAACCTGCAGTTTATCCGGGCCACTCTTACCGCACACTTTCACAATCTGGAAATCTTGCGCGTCCACCCAGATGCGCCCAATAAAATATCGTTTGCCGTTCTCTACTTTTTTCGGTTCCAACTGAAACTGATAGGTATCGAGATCGTCCACGTGTTGCTGCCCGGCATATGTCACGTTGTATTGCTGCAAGTCCTCGCTCGTTAACATCAGCGGCATGAATATCCGGATATCGTCCATGTCTTGCTGGGTAAGCTGAATCCCACGCAGCGTAGGCTGCGCGGCGAAAGTCACTTCCTCCTGGCGCTGGCCTTTCTCATCGTAGGAAACGTTTGTCACCTTGTGAAACTCTCCCGTCACTTCTTTGCCACTGAGCGTTTGCATGAGTGCGTCCTGCTTGTAGGTGTAATGAAGGCGGGCTTCTTTCGCGACTTTCTCTGCGGCGCCAAACTTCTGGATCACTTCCTGCGCGCTCAGCGTTTTTGGAGGAGCGAGATCGAGCGGTCCGTTGCCCTCCTCGCAGTTCGTTTGTCCAAACAAACCCACTGGCAGCAGCAAGCCAAATACGAGAATCATGTGGCGTCTCATGTCTTGCCCCTTCCACCTCGTCCCGCGAGCCGAAAACATACACCTCAAAAAGCATGGGAGCAAGTCCCGCTCAACGGCTCCTGCCACCCTCCAAACCCAATCTTCCACATATGTGCAAATTCTTGCTCATCGCTTTCTTCCCAGCTCGCTAACTTGAATTCCATCTACTCCGCTTTGGTATGCGGATTGCCCTAACCCACTGCGGAAGCCGCGTCCATCGGGCGTTCCGGCAGGTCTTTTACATTAGTAAAATTCTCCCCCGGACCAGGATCAATCTGACGAGGATCAACCTTATGAAAACGACAATTTTCGCTCTCTGTGTGTTGTGTCTGCTCTGCGCAACTTCGGCTTTCGGGCAGAATGCACCAGTCCTGAGCAACACTCCTCAGGTCACCACGATGTTCGAACATCCTGAGCATGCCACCGTGCATGCCATGGCGCAGGAGAGCACCCTGTTCGGCCCAAATCCTTATACCTATGCCCGGGGCGAGCAGCCGATCTCGGAATACGCCTCTGCTCCCGCGTATGAAATGCCTCTCGGCGACGTCGCCCGCGCCTACCGCAAACAGCACGCCATGACGACAGCAAAAGCCGTAAGGTCTCTGGATAAGTGATCTTCCGGAAGAGTGCTGTAGCCGGGTAACTGCGATGCTTATGTCGGGACAGCCGTCTCGG